>Ga0160430_100039_pt1 | contig 158320 bp, 137 predicted proteins | sample HID1971I_E0MG_FD_108274 | JGI IMG/M metagenome (GOLD analysis project Ga0160430, IMG submission 108274) | Enriched millipede-associated microbial communities from UW Madison campus, WI, USA - HID1971I_E0 MG | ecosystem: Host-associated > Arthropoda: Insects > Digestive system > Unclassified ...
CAACATCACACCGATCTGGCCACTGCTGGTGGTGCCCCATCGGGCCAGATCACTGCCGATCTGCAGCACGTTGCTCTGGCTGCGCGCATCGATCTGGCCGCGTACATCGCCATGGACCTGATCGCGGGACACCCGCACCCAGGCACCGGCACGCTCGCCATCGAAGGCCCGCTCGCCGCGGTCATGGGCGCGCTGCTGGAACATGCGTGTGGCGATCGCCTGATTGGCCAGGTACGCGCCGGGTTCCGGGCGCAGCACTGGTACCGGGTCGACCGGATCGACCGGATCCGGACCGGGGTCCGGATTGGGGTCCGGGTCCGGGTCAGGTCCTGGACCAGGCCCAGGACCCGGATCGACCGGCGTGCAGGCAGGCAGCGTGGGATCGAGATCGCACGGATCTCCAGTGTAGGAGGATCGCAGGTACCAGCCACCGTCACCCGGTGTGCTCACACCGCCCTTGTAGAGGAAGTACTCGTAGGCGCCCCCCACCGCACGGCCAGACAGGGCAAACGCTGCATCCGACGTACCGGCAACCGAAATCAACTGGATGCCTTCCACCGTCTGTGCGCCAGCTCCCCCGATGTTGTTGACCACGATGTTGCCGCTGCCCGAGGTGTTGCCGCCCACCACCAGCTTGTCCGACGGCGATGTGTCATCGCCCAGCGGGCTGTTGAAGATGAGCGTGCCGCCATTGACGGCAAAGTCGCCTGCGACAGTGACCGTCTTGTAGCCCGGCGACGGTGCGGCAAAGGCCAGCGTGCCGGAGCCCAGATCGAACGCCCCCACCGTGGAATCGGCGGTGACATCCCAGCGGGCGGCGTCGGCCAGTGTCACCGACGCCACGTTGGCAAGTGCGCCCGTCACCTTGGATGTTCCCGACAACGCCAGCGTATTTACGTCGGTAAGCTGGCCCTGCACCTGGGCACCATCGGCAAGTACCACCGAGGTACTCCCGGTAATGTTCCCGACGATGCTGGCAGTATCGGCGAGGCTCAACGCTGCCACATCCGTCAGCATGCCGGTGATGTTGGCGCTGCCGACCAGCGTCGCCGAGCCGACGCTGTCCAACTGCCCGTCAACGCGCGCCGTGTCGAACAGATCAAGTGAGGTGACATTGACCAGGTCGCCGGTAAGTGATGCGCCATTGAGCAGATCAAGATCGGCCGTTCCTGCAGCGTCTACCTGCACATTGCCCGTGAGCGCTGAGGCGTCTATCACTACATTGGCAGCGCCCTGATCGATCACTTCGAGCAGGTTGCCGTTGCCGCCAGTCACCGTCGCCCCGTTCCGCAGCTCGATTTGAGCGACTGTCGGCGTGAAGGCATCGCCGTACACAAGTATCCCGGCACCTGCGACGCCCGAGACGGTGGCACCATCGACCAGCAGAGTGGTGGTCGTGTTGCCTGGGCTGACGGCGCTGCCACTGGTGTCCAGTGCCATCACGACGCCGTTGTAGTCACCGGTTACGTTAGATCCACTGAGGATGTTGGCCGTACCCAGGAAGATGGCGACGCCACTCCCGTTGAATAGGCCCGGCGTACCCATCGCCGTGCCGATGACCGTAGAGTCACTCGCCGTGAACGTGCCGACACCGGTAATGCTGACAGCGTCGCCCGCACCGCTTATGAAGGTGCCATTGGTCGCTGTGACGAACGGGCTGCTTCCCGCCACAAGAGACAGGTTCTCATTGATCTCCAGAGCGCGCCCGACGGTGGACGTTACGGTTGATGCGCTCAGGGAAGCGCGCGAGTTCTGGACGCCCAGCGCCGCGACACTGCCGTTGGTAGAGGCGAACTGTCCGCCGTTGGCGGCGAGCACGGAGGCATTCTCCACGATGCTTGAGGTTGCGAACGTGGACGTGTTCACGTTGATCGCGGAGGCAGTCGCCCTCAGCGATTCGGTGGTGCCGTTTACCGATGCCCCGTCGAGATTGACGATCGAATTGCTCGCCTGAATTCTCAGAGACTGCCCACCGGGATTGACATCCAGGGTCGCGGCATTGGTCAAGGTCCAGGTTTCTGGCGTATCACCCGGGTTGACCGTCGCGCTGCCGCCGTTGAGGGTCCCTGCGAATGCAGCAGGTGAACTCGCCAGCAGGGCCAACGCTACAGCGCCGGCGAGCCTGTTGGGCATACGGGATTGCGCAAGACTGCGATGCGACATCATGAAATCCTCGAGATGATCGGTGGGGGCCGATCTCCCGATAGGCCCAACTGCCGCGATGGTCCGGGTTTCAATATGGCACTTCTATGCAATTTATCCGAAAGCGCACCGGCATCCGCCCGCATTCACTTTCCGGTCATACTCACATCAGCGGGCGTCTAGACTGCTTCTAGACGGTGTGAAACTTGTGTGTACCTTTGGATGGAGAATGCGTCATTCTCCGAGTTGCACCGCCGGCATGGCCATCGAACGGCCCGCCCCCCCCAATGAATTGGGAAGGTCCGGCGGCGGCGTTGCCGACTGCGGTCAGGGATGCGCCAGCGCGTAATCGATCGCCGCACAGATCGCTGCCACCTGCGCATCATTGCACTGCTGCGGGGTGGCGCGCGGGCTGTCCGGGTAGACCTCGGTGGTGGTGGTGTATTTCGCGCCGCTGACGCTGGCGCACAGGCCCAGCTTTTCCAGCGGGTATTCGATCACCCCCGGGGCGACCACCGCAGAGCCGATGATCTCGCCTTTTTCGTCGGCCGGGGCGATGTGAGTGACCTGCTCGACCGCTGCGTTCACTGCGGTCTGGAAGGCCGGCTGCGGGTTTTCAGAGTCATCGACCAGATAGAAGCCATCCGGAATCAGACCCGGCTCGAATGGCTTGCCATCGCGCGCGGCCAAGGCCGGCCGGAACTCGGTTTCATCGGTGTCCGTGGTTTCGTGCAGGTCGATATGCATCACGATGCTGCCGCGCAGCGGCGCGACCAGCGCGATCAGCGCGGCCGATTCAGCCGCCGGGCTGTTGGCGATGAACGAGCGGTTCGGATCGATCGCATCGGCGTTCCAGCGCTGGATGCGCTCATAGCCCCACGGGCTGACGCAGGGCACGACCAGCAGGTTGGCGCGCCCGGCGTAGTCCGCTGCCCGGGTCTGCAGGAACTGCAGCGCGCCCTGCACGCCGCTGGTTTCGTAACCGTGGATACCGCCAGTGACCAGCATTGTCGGCAACGCCGGGTTCCAGTCGCGGCTGCGTACGGCAAACAACGGGTACTGGTCCGGGGCGTAATCGAGCGTACCGTACTGGGTCACATCGAACCCATCCCGCAGCGCGTCCACCGCTGGCAGCACGTCGTCGGCGTAGCGCCGCTGCGGCACCTGACAGGCGCGCCATTGCGCCTTCTCGGCCGCGCCCCAGGGCTGGCCGGGGGTGCCGATGGGATAGAAGGGGGCGTTGGTCATGGCGTGCTCGGGCTGTGCTGCGGAAAGTCCCGATTTTATCAGCCAACACTTTCCGAATATTCATGCGGCATGCTGCGATCCTCTCGCCCTGACTCTGCCGATGCCCCGTCCCATGCGCCTGCTGCTCGTTGAAGACGATCCGATGTTGTCCGCCGCCACCCAGGCGGGGCTGAGCCGGCAGGGGTGGGAGGTCGCCTGTGCGGGCAGTGCGCCGGCCGCGCGCGCCGCGCTGATCGACCATGCCTTCGACGCCGTCCTGCTCGATCTCGGCCTGCCGGGGCCGTCGGGCCTGACGGTCATCCAGTTCCTGCGCGAGCGCTACGACGACACGCCTGTGATCGTACTCACTGCACGGGGCCAACTGAGTGATCGCATCCGCGGGCTCGATGCGGGCGCGGACGACTACCTGGTCAAACCGTTCCAGCTGGACGAGCTGATTGCGCGCGTGCGGGCCGTGGCACGCCGCAGCCAGGGCCGGGTGGTGCCCAAGCTCACGCATGGCGAGGTGAGCCTGGACCCGGTTGCCCGCGTGGTGACCCGCGGCACGCAGGTGATCGGGCTGACCCCGCATGAGTACGCGCTGCTGGTGGCCTTGCTCCAGCGCTGTGGCCGCGTCGTCGGACGTCACTACCTCGAGTCCGTGGTCTACGGCGTCGATGCCGACGGCAGCCGCAGTGCGATCACCGTGCTGGTCCATCAATTGCGCCGGAAGCTGGGCGACACCCTGATCACCACAGTCCATGGGCATGGCTACAGCATCGGAGGCCCGACGGCATGAGATCGATCAAGCGGCGACTGTGGACTGCGTTGGCGGCCGCCACCTTGCTGATCTGGTGTGTGTTCTTCGCCATGCTGGCCGCGTACTGGCAGCATGGCAGCGACAGCCCCTGGAAGGCGGGCCTGGCCCACCTGGGCGACCAGCTCCTGCTGGCCCTGCCCGACTCCGTCGCCAACGCACTGACTGCCGCGGCGCCTTCGGCCACCGCCCCGCCGCCACCGCCCGCCCTCCGGCGTGACACCGGCGAACCCGGCAACATCCTCACCGCGTTGACGCTCAACACCCTGCAACTGCTCGCCGTCGGTGTACTGCTTGGCGGCTCGGTCGTTCTGTCGCTGCGGCCGTTGAAGCGGCTGTCGGCGGAGGTCGCCCAGCGTCCTCCTTCGGACACCACGCCGATAGCGCAGGACCGCGTGCCCGGCGAAATCGCGCCGCTGATCGGGGCCTTCAACTCGCTGCTCGCGCGCGTGGAGGCGTCGATGCAGTCCGAGCGTTACTTCATCGCGCAGGCCGCTCACGAATTGCGGACGCCGATGTCGGCGCTGCACACCTATGCCGAGGTCGCACTGCTGACCGATGACATCGCCGAGAAGGACGCGTTGCTGCGACGGCTGATCGATGCCGCCGCACGCACCAGTCGGCTGGCGGACCAGCTGCTGGACCAGGCACGGCTGGAATCGGGCCCGCAACCGGCGAACTGGGTGGAGGCCGATGCGCCCGAGCTGGTCCGGCATCTGCTCGGCGAGTTCAGCGTCCAGGCCGATGCGCAGATGATCAGTCTCTTCCAGCGACTGGCGCCGTGCCGTATCCGCTGCGATATCGATGCCATCGGCATTCTGCTGCGGAACCTGGTGGATAACGCCATCCGCTATGGCGGGCGCTGCAGCATCATCGAAGTCAGCAGCGGCCTTCAGTGCGACGGCGATGTGCTGCACCCCTATCTGGAAGTGCTGGATGACGGCCCCGGCATCGCCGAAATCGAGCGCCCGCGTGCCTTCGAGCGCTTCTACCGCGTGCCGGGAACCACCGAGCCGGGAAGTGGGATCGGGCTGTCGCTGGTCGCCACCATCGCCGCGCAGCATGGCGCACGCATCGAGTGCGACAGCGGCATGGAGGGGCGTGGCCTGCGGGTGCGCGTGGTATTTCCCGCGACGACGTCACACGTGTGATGCGTTCAATGCGTCCTCCGAATATTTCCCGAATAACCGCTCACTAGCATGCGCTGCAGGACGTCGGATCATCGATGTCCGTTCCCCCGATACGGAGCCGCGCCATGCCTGCCTTTCCTTCCCTGCAACTCCGCCGCCGTCGCGTTCCCGCGACGACGCGCGCGGCGTGGCTGGACCTGCCCGACCTGCCCCGACCACCGGCACATGCCAGACGCTGCCCGCGGCACTGGATGCTCACGTTGATGGCCGGCGCCTGCCTGCTCGCCCTGCTTGCGCTGCTGCCCTTGCTGCTGTTCACGGGCCACTGACACCGCCGCGCCCTCCCCCCTTCTGGATGCCTGCCATGCCCCCGATTGCCCCTTTGTTCGGCGCCCTCGCCGTTGCCATCGCACTCACCGGCTGCGCCAGCGCCCCGCGCGTGGCCTACCCCGGCCTGCCGTCTGCCACGTACCTCAAGGCCCATGATGGAAGCCGTGGCGACCGACGTCCTTATGCCTACCAATCCAACGTGCGCTGGAGCGACTACCAGCGCTTCGTGCTGGAGCCGGTGGAGATCTACCCGCAGCCCGAGGCGCAGTTCGACAAGCTCAGCGACGCCGACAAGCGCGCGATCAGCGACCACATGTTCCGCGCATTCGGCGAGGCGCTGGCGACACGCTTCGAGCCGACCCAGCAGCCAGGCCCACGCACCTTGCGCGTGCAACTGGTGCTGACCGGCGCCAAGCCGACCACGCGATTCCTGAGCACGGCGATGAAGTTCGATCTGGCCGGCGCGCCCTACAACGCCGTGCAGTCCGCGCGCGGCCGCCCCGGCGCACTCTCCGGCTGGTTGGCCTATGCGGTGGAAATCTACGATGCACAGACCAACCAGTTGCTGGCGGCGTATGTGGAGACCCAATATCCAAACGCCATGAACATCAAGGCCAGCAGCGGCCGCTTGAGCGCCGCATTGACCGGCGCGGACAAGGGGGCCGAGGCACTGATGGCCTCGTTGCGCTGATCAGGCCTGGTGGCGCGACTGCGCCCGGACCGCCTCATCGACCGGCGTCTCACCCTCGGTGAGCTCGATGATGACCCGCGCGACGCCCGGCTGCTCCACCAGCGCCACCAGCGTGGCGGCCACATCGGCGCGCGGCACATCGCCGTACGCGATCGCCGGGCCGGCGGTGACGCGGCCGGTGCCCGGCGCATCGCTCAAGGTGCCCGGGCGCAGGATCACCCAGTCCAGATCCGTCGCGGCCAGATACACATCGGCGCGCTTCTTGACCGTCATGTAGTTCTCGAAGCCCTCGCCCATGTCCTTGTTGCGGCCCGCCTCCGGGAATGCCGAGACCAGCAGGAAACGGCGCACGCCCGCCTGCCGGGCGGCATCCACGGCAAGTTCCAGGCCGCGGCCGTCGATGGCGTTGGTGACTTCGATACCCGCACCGCCAGCCCCTGCGGTAAAGACGACGACCTCGCAGCCGGCCATCTTGCCGGCCAGTGTCTCCACGTCGATCGCGGTGAGATCACCGCTGACCGGCGTAGCGCCGAGGTCGCTCAACTCAGCGCCCTGCTCGGCGCGGCGATGCAGCGCATGCACACGATGCTGCTTGTCGGCCAACTGTGTGACCAGGTGGCGGCCGACCTTGCCGGCCGCGCCGATGATGAACACATTGCTCAAGAGGGTTCTCCTGTTTCGATCCGCCTGCAAGCGTACGCAGGCGGATGTGACATGACCGTCCCCGTCACGGAGCGTGGTTCAGCTACCGCTGTACTGCGCGTCGCTGACCTGCTCCATCCACGTCACCGGCGAGCCATCGACCGCTTCGGCGATCGCGATGTGCGTCATCGCGGTGGCGGCCTTCGCGCCATGCCAGTGCTTGACGCCCGGCGGGATCCAGACGATGTCGCCCGGGCGGATCTCACGGGCGGGCTTGCCCCATTCCTGCACGCTGCCCACGCCCGCGGTGACGATCAGCGTCTGGCCCAGCGGGTGGGTATGCCAGGCGGTACGTGCACCGGGCTCGAAGGTGACCGTGGCACCGCCAACACGCGCGGGCGCATCGGTTTGGAACGGTGCATCGATGCGGACACAACCGGTGAAGTAGTCCGCCGGGCCGGCGGCGGAGGCGGCGGTTCCCGCGCTGGTGATGCGGATCGGCGCCGTTTCGGTGGGCACGACGGCGGCCATCGAAAGCGAGAGTGCGGCGGTGAACAGGTCCATGGAGGCATCTCCTGAAGCAACGGCGGCGCCCGCCGGGGACACCCACTGTAGGCCTGCCCCCGCACCGGTACTAGCCGCCGCAATCCGCATGCAGCCATAACCACAGCTCATCAATCGAGAAACAACGCCGCTTGAGTTCATCAGTCGGCCGCGCTCATCATGGGCTGGCATGACTGCCATGCGCCCTTGGCCCTGCCCCGTGGCCCGCGAAAATTTCAACGATCTGCAGGTGTTCGTCACCGTCGCGCGCGAGCGCAGCTTCACCCGCGCGGCAGCGCAGCTGGGCGTCTCGCAGTCCGCGCTCAGCCACACCGTGCGCGGCCTGGAAGAGCGCCTCGGCGTGCGCCTGCTGACCCGTACCACGCGCAGTGTCTCGATGACCGAGGCGGGCGAGCGGCTGTATGACACCGTCGCCCCGCGCATGCAGGAGATCGAGGCCGAGGTCGCCGCGATCAGCGAGTACCGCGACCGCCCGGCCGGGACGATCCGCATCACCACGGCCGAGCATGCGGCCAACGCCATCGTCTGGCCGCGGCTGTCGGCGGTGCTCCCGGCCTATCCCGATCTGCATGTGGAACTGACCATCGACTACGGCCTGGCCGACATCGTCGCCCAGCGTAATGACATCGGCATCCGCCTGGGCGGCCGCGTGGCCAAGGACATGATCGCGGTCCCGATCAGCCCGCCGCTGCGCATGGCGATCGTGGCCAGTCCGGCCTATTTCCTGACGAATACCGCGCCACAGCTACCGGCCGACCTGGCCGCGCACAACTGTATCGGGCTGCGTCTGCCTACCCACGGTGGGCTGATGGTGTGGGACCTGGAGAAGGACGGCGAGGAGGTGAACGTGCGCGTTGACGGCCAATGGACCTTCAACGGCAGCAGCGCGATCCGTCGCGCCGCGCTGGCCGGTGCCGGCCTGGCCTATCTGCCCGAGGACATGGTGCTCGAAGACATCGCCGCCGGTGCACTGCGGCGTGTCATGGAAGACTGGTGCGATCCGTTCGACGGGTACTACGCCTACTACCCCAGCCGCCGGCAATCCTCCAGCGCGATGAAGGTCGTGATCGAGGCACTACGCGCAGGCCGTTAGAGCCGACCAACGGTCGGCTCTAACGTGCACATCAGGGGCGCAGCAGCACCTTGCCGTTGCGGCCGGGCTCCAGGCTGGCCTTGGCGGCAGCGGCCACCTCATCCAGCCCGAACACACCGTCCACCGGCAGGCTCAATCCACCGCGCGCGGCCAGCTGCAGCAGCTCGCCGACGAGGCGACGCTTGTCATCCGGCGCCATCGCCTGACTGACCTTGCTGCCCCAGAAACCCTTCACCGTGGCCTGTTTGAAGATCACATCGCCCGAGCTGAGCTGCATCGGCTCGCCGGTCATCGAGCCGAACGAGACCAGCGTGCCGCCATCACCCAGCAGCGTCATCAACTCGCTGCTGGCGCGCCCGCCGACCGAATCCACGGCCGCTGCGATTGACGCCTTGCCGAGCTTGGCCTGCACCTGCGCCATCCAGTCGGACTGCGCCGTGGAGATCGTGTGGTCGATGCCCAGCTCAGCCATTTCTGCCACGCCGGCATCGCGCCGCACCAGGTTGATGCAATGCACGCCACGCGCCTTGGCCAACATCGCCAGGGCCTTGCCGACCGCGCCATTGGCGGCGTTCTGGAGAATCCACTGGCCTTCCTTCACCTGCAGGAATTCCAGCAGCATCAGCGCACTGAGCGGCATGGCGATCAGCTGCGCGGCGGTGTTGTCGTCGATGCTGTCCGGCATGGGGATGACCATGCGCGCCGGCGCGACGAAGTACTCGGCCCAGGTGCCATGTACGGAGGCAGCGCTGACCCGCTGGCCGACCTTCAGGCCGTCGACGCCCTCGCCTAGCGCGTCGATCACGCCGGTGCCTTCGCTGCCGCCGATGGCGGGAAGCTCGGGCTTGTAGCCGTACTGGCCACGCACGGTCCACAGGTCGTGGTTGTGGATGGGGGTGAGCACGGTGCGGATGCGCACCTCACCGGCAGCGGGGGCCGGCTGCGGCACATCACCGCCGTGCAGAACCTGGGTAGGATCGCCAAAAGTGGTATGGATCGCAGCGCGCATCAGTGGCGCTCCTTCATCACGATGTTCATGGGGGGTCTCCTGCAGAAAAAATCAACGACGATGACGGTGGGCGGCGGCGATCGCGCGCGGCTGGCGGTACGCGCGTACGCGCAGCCACACGGTCTGGATCACCACGATGATGATCAGCACCAGCGCCAGGGTGGCGATGTTGGCCGCGCCCGGCAGGTCCCAGCCGGACTGCTTGACGTACATGCCGGCCAGCGCCCAGATGACGGCGGCCGGGTAAGCGAAGTGGCCGCGCAGCAGTTGGTTGACCACCAGCACCAGCAGCGTGGCCGCAACCAGCAGCACGAGGCTCCAGCCGAGCATGTTGTCGGTCGGCAGCCAGCCGTAGGCGACGATCACCTGTGCGGTATTGAGGAACGCGGCCAGTGACAGCCAGCCAGCGTGCAGGCCGAGTGGATAGGCGGCCCAGGCGCGCTGACCGCCCGGTGCGGTGACTGGCGAGGCGCGGTACGCCGCCACGATCAGGCAGAGCAAGGCGGCCCAGATGATCGCCAGCGCGGGCAGAAACCACTGGTTGGAGAAGACCGGCATCCAGGCAGCGGTCAACGCGAAGCCGGCTGCGGCCCAAGGGCGAACCCCGGTGATGTCCGGCTTGCGCAGGCGCAGCTGCCAGAACCCGAACAGCACGTCCCACAGGAAGATCACGCCCCAGATGGCGAAGGCGTACCCGGCCGCGACCAGCAGGGTCGGGTACTGGTCGGACACTGCACCGTTGGTCGGGCCGAACATGCCGGTCTGTGAGAACCACGCCACCAGGGGCATGGCCAATGCGGCCAACAACACGATCCAACGCATGCATCCACTCCAGCTGAAAAGAGCGGTGACGATACGCGGTTCAGGGTTAAGGCGTTGGGATGCCCCAAATTGCAAAGCCTTACTAACATAGCCTCTGCTATATTGCGGCCGTGGACATCCCGCGCCGCCCCGAGCCTCCCCCCGCCTGGCCCTCCTCTGCCGGGCATACACCCAGCCTGGGCGAGATGAACGCCAGCGTCGCGGTGCCGAGCGGCGGCCATTGGTGGTTCCGCCTGCTGGCCTTCCTCGGCCCGGGCTACATGATCTCGGTCGGCTACATGGACCCCGGCAACTGGGCGACGGACATCGCCGGTGGCGCGCAGTTCGGCTACCTGCTGCTCTCGGTGATCCTGCTCTCCAACCTGATGGCGATCGTGCTGCAGGGGCTGTCGGCACGGCTGGGTATCGCGACCGGCCGTGATCTGGCACAGGCCTGCCGCGACCACTACTCGCGTCCGGTCAACCTGGGGCTGTGGCTGCTGTGCGAGATCGCGATCATCGCCTGCGACCTGGCCGAGGTGATCGGCACCGCGATCGCACTGAAGCTGTTGTTCGGCATCCCGCTGCTGGCCGGCGCGATCATCACCGCGGTGGACGTGGTGCTGGTGCTGCTGCTGATGAACCGTGGCTTCCGCGCGTTGGAAGCGTTCGTGATCGCGTTGCTGCTGGTGATCTTCGGTTGCTTTGCGATCCAGATGGTCATCGCGGCGCCGCCGCTGCAGGCGGTGCTTGCGGGCTTCATCCCCCACGCGCAGGTGGTCACCGACCCCAAGGCGCTGTACCTGGCGATCGGCATCATCGGTGCCACCGTGATGCCACACAATCTGTACCTGCACTCGTCCATCGTGCAGACCCGTGCCTATCCGCGCACCGATGCCGGGCGCCGCAGTGCGCTGCGGTGGGCGGTAACGGACAGCACCATCGCGTTGATGCTCGCCCTGTTCATCAATGCCTCGATCCTGATCCTGGCCGCCGCGGTGTTCCATGCGCACGGCCGCACCGACGTGCAGGAGATCGAGCTGGCGCATGAACTGCTGGCGCCGATGCTCGGTGTCGGGCTCGCCTCGACGTTGTTCGCGGTCGCCCTGCTCGCCTCGGGCATCAACTCCACGGTGACCGCCACCCTGGCCGGCCAGATCGTGATGGAAGGTTTTCTGCGCCTGCGGATCGCGCCCTGGGCGCGCCGGCTGATCACCCGCGGCATCGCGATCGTGCCGGTGGTGGTGGTCACGGCCATCTACGGCGAGCAAGGCACCGCGCGCTTGCTGGTGCTGAGCCAGGTGCTGCTGTCGATGCAGCTGCCGTTCGCGGTGGTGCCGCTGGTGCGGTTCGTCTCGGACAAGGCCAAGATGGGGGCGCTGGTGGCGCCGCGGTGGTTGATCGTGCTGTCCTGGCTGATCGGCGGCCTGATCATCGTGTTGAACGTGAAGCTGCTGGTGGATGTGTGGCGGTGCTGAGCGGTTGCACTTGACCTCAACGTTGATTGAGGTGGCACAGTGCGATCTCCTTATCCCGCTGGCAGCCCCAGATCGAGCCCTGCAATGACCGACACCTCGCAGCACGCGCTATGGAATGGCCCCGCCGGTGAGGCCTGGGTGGAGGCACAACGCATCCTCGACCAGATGTTCGCACCGCTCGCCAGCCACCTGCTGGATGCGATCCCGCCGGGCGAGAATCTGCACATACTCGATGTCGGCTGTGGGACCGGCGCGGTGGCGCTGGCCATTGCCGGGCAGCTGGGGCCGCAGGGGCACGTCACCGGGGTCGACATTTCGGCGCCGATGATCACGCTGGCGCGCGCCCGCGCGCAGCAGGCCGGGCTGCCGGTGGACGTGGACTTCATCGTCGCCGACGCGCAGCGACACGCCTTCTTACCGGCCAGCCTTGACCGCATCGTGTCGCGCTTCGGGGTGATGTTCTTCGATGACCCGGTGCAGGCCTTCGGTCAGTTGCAGCGCGCCGCCAAACGCGGCGGCGTGCTTCAGGCGCTGGCCTGGCGCGGGCCGGACGAGAACGCGTTCATGACCACCGCCGAGCGCGCCGCCGCATCCTGGCTGCCGTTGCCGCCCCGCCAGCCCGGCGCGCCAGGACAGTTTGCGTTCGCCGACCCTGCACCGGTCGAGGCGATACTGAGAGACAGCGGCTGGGAGGACATCGAGGTGCTCCCGCTGGACGTGGTATGCCATATCGACCGTGCCGACCTGGCTACGTATGTGGCGTTGCTGGGGCCGGTCGGAAGCGCGCTGAGGGCGCCGGACCTTGATGGAGCAACCCGCACACAGGTGCTGGAGGTGGTCATGGCCGCGTTCGCCCCCTTCATCGAAGGCGATGTGGTGACCTTTACCGCGGCCTGTTGGGAGGTGCGTGCGCGGGCGTGGTGAGCCGTTCCCCGGGGCACCGACCCACTGCCGGCACCCCGCGCGTCATGGCATCCGCATGCGCAGCTTCTCCACGATCGCCTGCTCGCTCATCGCGTAACCGTACACGTCCTGGAGTTGCCCGTCGGCGCCAAGCAGGAACCACGATGCCGTGTGCTCGAAGGTGGCCGTCTCGCCTTCGCCGACCCGGCGATAGCTGACCCCCAGGCTCTCGGCGATGGCGCGGGTGCCAACCTCGTCGCCCGCAAGGCCCAGGAAGGTGGTATCGAAGGCAGACAGGTAGTCGCGCAGATGTGCCGGCGTATCACGCTGCGGATCCACCGTGACGAAGGCGACCTGCAGGTCGTCGGCGGCCGGCCCCAGCAACCGCTTGATCTGCACCGCCTTGACCAGGCTCAGCGGGCACACTTCGGGACAATGGGTAAAGCCGAAGAACAGCAGCGTCGGCCTCCCTTTCAGATCACGGATCGTGAGCGTGCGTCCGTCACTGCTCTCCAGCTTGACCGCGCCGAGCGCGGCCTGACCCATCACCGGTGCCTGGCCGTCGGCACAGCCTGCCAGCATCGCCAGCGTCACGATACCTGCCGCCAACCAGCGCTTCACTTGGCCGCCCCGTGGGCGACCAGGCCATCGCGCACGGTGAACTCCACCACCTGCGCTGCGCTGCATGCGAACTGCAGCCGGATCGGTACCGTCTGCCCCACCGACAGCGGCCGCTTGGGGGTCAGCAGCATCAGGTGGTAACCGCCAGGCTGCAGCGTCGTTACACGGCCTCCGGGCAGGGCCAGACCATCAGGCAGCGCCTCCATGCGCATCACTTCACCGTCCATGCGCATGGCATGGATCTGCACCTCGGCAAACGCCGAGGACGAGGCCGACAGCAGCCGGTCGGACCCGCCGCCGTTATGCAGCTGCACGTAGCCGGCCGCCACGTTCGCGGCCGGCGGTGGCAGACGGATCCACGGTTCGCTGACCGACACCGTTGCCGCGGTGCGGGTCTGCGGCGCCGCGGCCACCACCGGCATCACGGAAACGGACAGGACCAGTGCGATCAGCATGGCACCGCAGCGTGACCGGCTCATGGCGCGGCCGACATCTGCATCGGCATCATGTTGAGGTTGGCGTTGTGCATCACCCACAGCGAGCCGGCCACCACGATGGCGATCAGGAACGCGGTGCACAGGAAGATGCCCGTGTTCTCGCGCTGGCTGCGCCCTGCCCCGATGTGCAGGAACAGCACCAGCTGGGCGACCAGCTGGACCACGCACAGCACCACGATGGCGGTCAACCGCAGCGGCTGCGGCACCAGATCGGTCATGACCACGCCAAACGAGGCACCGGTCAGCAGCAGGCACAGCAGCAGGCCGAGGATGTAGCCCTTCAGGGTGGCGTGGCCGCTCATACGAACTCCCTCAGGTAGACGAAGGTGAACACACAGATCCAGATCAGATCCAGGAAGTGCCAGAACAGGCTCAGGCAGGCCAGGCGGCGGCGGACGATGCCGTCCAGGCCGAACTTGAGCACCTGGTGGATCATGATCGCCAGCCACAGCAGGCCGAAGGTGACGTGCAGGCCGTGGGTGGCCACCAGCGTGAAGTACGCCGACAGATACGCACTCACATCCGGGGTGGCGCCTTCATGGATCAGCTCGGCGAACTCATACAGCTCCATGCCGATGAAGACCGCACCGAGCACGCCGGTCACGGCCAGCCAGCCCACCACCTGGTTGCGCTTGCCCGCCTGCATGCCAAGCATCGCCAGGCCGAAGGTGAAGCTGCTGAGCAGCAGCACCACCGTCTCGGAGAGCACGAAGCCCAGCTTGAACAGTTCCTTGCCGCTGGGGCCATCGGCCGTCCCGTTGAGCAGCACGCCGAAGGTGGCGAACAGCACCGCGAAGATCAGGCAGTCACCCATCAGGTACATCCAGAACCCGACGACGGTCTTGTTGCCGTCGTCGTGGTGCTCGTGGCCGTGGTCGTGATGACCAGCCGCGAGCTGCCCGTGCTGCGTGGCAGCGGTCAAGGTATCGCCGCTCATGCCTTGGCTCCTTCCATCTGCGCGAAGTGCGCCTCTTCGATGCGCTTCACCTCGGCGGCGGGCACGTAATAGTCCACATCACGGTCATACGAGCGCAGCACGAAGGTCGCGATCACGCCGATCAGGCCGATACCGGCCAGCACCCACATATGCCAGACCAGGGCGAAGCACAGGATCAGGCTGAATACCGAGATCACTACACCCGATGCGGTGTTACGTGGCATGTGGATGTCCTCGTAGCTGTCCTGGCGCTGCCAGGCACGGCCGTGCTGCTTGTCGTCCCAATGCTGCTCCAACGAGGTGATCGCCGGCAGCTTGGCGAAGTTGTAGAACGGCGGTGGCGAAGACGTCGCCCACTCCAGGCTGCGCGCATTCCACGGGTCGCCGGTGAGATCCATGTTGGCCTTGCGGTCGCGCACGCTGACATAGAACTGGATGAACATCGCGGCGATACCGGCGGCGATCACCAGCGCACCAATGGCGGCCACGATCAGCCACGGCTGGTAACCCTCCACCCCGTAGTGGTTCATGCGGCGCGTCATGCCCTTGAAGCCCAGCACGTACAGCGGCATGAAGGCCAGATAGAAGCCGACCAGCCAGCACCAGAACGAAATCTTGCCCCAGCGCTCGTTGAGGGTGAAGCCAAACGCCTTCGGGAACCAGAAGCTGATGCCGGCCAGGCAGCCGAACACCACGCCGCCGATGATCACGTTATGGAAATGCGCGATCAGGAACAGGCTGTTGTGCAGCACGAAATCCGCACCCGGAATCGCCAGCATCACGCCGGTCATGCCGCCCAGGGCGAAGGTGACCATGAAGCCGATCGTCCACAAGGTCGAGGAGTGGTAGCGGATCCGGCCGCGATACATGGTGAACAGCCAGTTGAACAGCTTCACGCCGGTGGGGATCGAGATGATCGAGGTCATGATGCCGAAGAAAGCATTCACGTTCGCGCCCGAGCCCATGGTGAAGAAGTGGTGCAGCCACACGAAGAACGACAGGATGCCAATCGACGAGGTCGCATAGACCATCGAGCGGTAGCCGAACAGCGGCTTGCCCGAGAACGTGGCGATGATCTCCGAGAACGCACCGAAGCACGGCAGGATCAGGACGTAGACTTCCGGGTGGCCCCAGATCCAGATCAGGTTGACGTACATCATGGCGTTGCCGCCAGCATCATTGGTGAAGAAATGCATCCCGAAGTAGCGGTCCATGGTCAGCAGCGCCAGGGTCGCGGTCAGTACCGGGAAAATCGCCACGATCAGGATGTTGGTGATCAGCGCGGTCCAGGTGAACACGGGCATCTTCATCAGGTCCATGCCCGGCGCACGCATCTTGAGGATGGTGACGATGAAGTTCAGACCGGTCAGCGTCGTGCCGATGCCGGACACCTGCAGTGACCAGATGTAGTAGTCCACGCCCACCGTGGGGCTGTAGTCGATCCCGGACAGCGGCGGATACGCCACCCAGCCGGTCGCAGCGAAATCGCCGACGAACATCGACAGCATCACCAGCACCGCGCCCACCGCCGACAGCCAGAAACTGAGCGAGTTGACGAACGGGAAGGCGACGTCGCGCGCGCCGATCTGCAGCGGCACTACGATGTTCATCAGGCCCACGATCAGCGGCGTTGCCACGAAGAAGATCATGATCACGCCATGCGCGGTGAAGATCTGGTCGTAGTGTTCCGGCGGAAGGTAGCCGGCGCTGTCATTGGCGGCGATGGCCTGCTGGGCACGCATCATCAGCGCATCGGCGAAGCCGCGCACCAGCATGACCAGGGCGAGGATGATGTACATCACGCCGATTTTCTTGTGGTCCACCGAGGTGATCCACTCGGTCCAGATGTAACCCCACTTCTTGTAATACGTGATGGCCGCGATGATCGCCGCCCCCAGCAGCAGCGAACCCGCCAGCGCCGACATGATGATCGGGTCGTGGTAGGGAATCGCTTCGAGGTTCAACTTTCCAAGCACAATCAGTTCTCCGCGGTACGGCTGGCAGGTGCGGCCAGGCTCACGAGTTGGGTTTTCGCGCCGGGCTCTTCACCGGGCAGGCAGATTTCGTCGTCGGGCATGCCGCCATACCGGCGCAGGATGCTGTCGAACAGACCGGTGTCCACGCTGGCGAAACGCTGCATCGGCGCGCCATGGGTGGGCTTTTCAAGTTCGGCCAGACGAGCCTGGCCCAGGTGCTCGGCGGTGCCGCGCGACTGCGCCAGCCATTGCTCGAAGTCCGCTTCGGTCATGACCCGCGCATCGAACTTCATGTCCGAGAAGCCCGCGCCGCTGTAGGCCGAGGACATGCCGGCATAGGTACCGGGCGTGTGCCCGATCAGGTGCAGCCGGCTCTGCATGGCCGGCATGGTGTAGACCATGCTGCCCAGTTGCGGTACGAAAAAGGCGTTCATCATCGACTCGGAGGTCAGCTTGAACGCGACCGGCGTATCGACCGGCATCACCAGCTCGTTGACCGTGGCCACGTTGTGGTCCGGATAGATGAAGAGCCATTTCCAGTTGAGCGACACCACTTCCACGCGCAGCGGCGCCTTGTCCGATTCGATCGGGCGGTACGGGTCCAGTGCGTGGGTACTCTTCCAGATCAACACGCCGAGGACGACCACGATCAGGCACGGAATCGTCCACACCACCACTTCGATCGCGGTGGAATGCGACCAGGTCGGTGCGTACGTGGCCTCCTTGTTCGACTCGCGGTAGTGCCACGCGAAGTACAGCGTGAGGATGATCACCGGGATCACCACCAACAGCATCAGGCCGGTGCAGACCAGGATCAGCTGCATTTCCTGCTCGGCGATGCTGCCCACGGGGTTGAACAGCTCCAGGTTCTTGCACCCTGTGAGCAGTGGCAGCAGTGCTGCCAGGCCGAACCAGCGTCCGGCGCGGGCTCGAGCGGCCAACGCGGCGCGACGAGCGGGATGTGTAGCGGGGTTCATGCGTGACGGCCCTTCCAACGCGGTGCCGGGCCGGGGGGCCCGGATCATGAAGAGTGGCGGACACCCCCCTGCATGACCGATATGCATGGGGGGTGCCCGCCGCAGCCGCGTACGTTAGGCAACGACATGATCCATACATGATGCGACACACTGTCGCAGCCGCTCTCCCCGGCGCGCGTACCATGCGCGCATGGAATGGAGCCCCCTCATCGCCGATGGCCACGGGCCGGTCTACCTGCGCATCGTGCAGGCGCTGGAACGTGCGGTCTGGTCGGGTGCGCTGCGCCCCGGCCAACGCCTGCCTGCACAGCGCGCGCTGGCGACCGAGCTGGGCGTGGATCTCACCACCGTGACCCGCGCGTTCAACGAGGCGCGCACGCGCGGGTTGATCGATGCACGCGGCCCGCTGGGGTCGTTCGTGGCACCGCCCAAGGTGGAACTGGCGCAGCGGGTAGACCTGAGCATGAACCTGCCGCCGAGTCCCGGCGGCGGCCAGGTGGCGGACATGCTGCGGCGTGGCCTGTCCACGGTGCTGACCCGCAGCGATGCAGGAAATCTGATGACGTATCACGTTGGTGGTGGCAGCCGCGCCGATCAGCTGGCGGCGCAGCAGTGGCTCAAGCCGATCCTCGGCAAAGTGGATGCCGAGGCACTGGTCATCACCGAAGGCGCACAGGCTGCCCTCTCCGCGCTGGTGCTGGCGCTGACCGATGCCGGTGACACGATTCTGTGCGAGCCGTTGGTCTACCCCGGTCTGCTGCATGCTGCGCGGGTGCTGCAGCGGCGCCTGCAGGTGGTGGAGTGCGATGCGCAGGGCATGCGCCCGGATGCGCTGGCGCGCGCGGCGAAGAAGCACAGCGCGCGGGTGGTCTATCTCAACCCGACCGCACAGAACCCCACCGGCCACACGTTGCCGCCGGAACGCCGTGAAGCGCTGGCCGACGTGGTGCGCACGCAGAACCTGCGGCTGATCGAAGACGACCCTTACTGGCTGCTGGAGAACGAGGCGCCTGCCCCGCTCGCGCTGCTGGCGCCGCAGCACACCTGCTACATCTCCACGCTCTCCAAATGCCTGAGCCCGGGCCTGCACACCGGCTTTGTGCAGCTGCCCGACGGCGTCTCACGCCAAGGCGTGCTGGATGCGCTGCGCGCCGTCAACCTGATGGCGCCACCGCTGATGAACGCACTGGTGACGCAGCTGATCCTGGATGGCTCCGCACAGGCGATGCTGAAACTGGTTCAGGAAGAAGCGGCCGAGCGCCGCTATCTGGCGCAGTCCGCGCTGTCGCCACGGTTCCTGCAGCACTGCGCCGGCGTGCATGCCTGGTGCCGTCTGCCGACGCACTGGACCGCTGCCAGCCTGACCCACGCCGCACGCCTGCAGGGCCTGGCGATCGCACCGTCATCGGCGTTCACCCCGGAGGGCGTGGCGATCAACGATGCGGTGCGGATTTCATTGGGCGCCGCCGCCAACCGGCAGGAACTGCACCGGGCGCTGCGCCAGCTGGATCAGCTGATGCATGTGGCGGCGGCGGAAAGCACGGGTTGGACGGTATGACGCCCGCCTACCGGCCCACTCAGCCCGAAACGGCTTTGGCCTGCTTCCACACGGCCTCAAACTGACTGGCGGTGATCGCGTCATCCGAATCCAGATCCAGCCAGGACAGCGGCTGATCGGACAACGGGAAGCGCTCATCGGCCTGCCCGGATTTGTCGGCCCAGACCAGCACGCTGCGGTAGCTCTCCACCTGCCGCACGATCACATCGCCCTGCGCCTCGAGGTAGATCGTGCCGTTGCCGATCTCGGATTCTGCGGGGTGTTTGTAGTGTTTCCGGGGCGTGCTCATGGCGGGGCGATATCTGGCAATGAAAATGGGGCCGGGGAATATACCTTGATCCGCCACCCCCGGTCGGCACCACCTGCCCGGACCGGCGGTAGTGCCGGCCGCTGGACGGCTCTCGTTAAACCGTAGAGAGCAAGAGACTAGACGACCGGTCTAATCCGGCGTACAGTACGTCCCATGAACTCGACCACCGCCAGCTCCCCCGCCCGCGACACGATCCTGACCACTGGCCAGCGGATCATGAGTGCCAAGGGCTTTTCCGCGGTCGGCCTCAACGAGGTCCTCGCCGCGGCCGGCGTGCCCAAGGGTTCGTTCTACCACTACTTCGCCTCGAAGGAAGCCTTCGGCGAGGCGATGCTGGAGGACTACTTCACCGCCTATCTGGCTGATATGGACCGTATCTTCCGCCAGCCGGGCCAGACCAAGGCCGGGCAGCTGGAGGCCTACTTCCGCGCCTGGCAGGACAGCCAGTCCTTCGAGGACTGCCAGGGCAAGTGCCTGGCCGTGAAGCTCGGCGCCGAAGTAGCGGACCTCTCCGAACCCATGCGGACCGCACTCCAGCGTGGCACCACAGGGATCACCGATCGGCTGGCACATGCGATTGCAGCGGGCGTCGCTGACGGATCGGTGACGATCCAGGACCCGCCCGACGCTGTCGCGCGCAGCCTGTACCAGCTGTGGCTCGGGACCAGCATCATGGTCAAGATCGCCCGTAGCACCCGCCCGTTCGACGATGCCGTGGCGTTGACCGCCCGCCTTCTTCATACCGCCCCCTGACAGGGGAATGTTCTCGCGCACGCCCCCATCGGCGTGTTTTTCTCGGCCCCATCACTAGACGACCAGTCTAATCAAGCACCCACAGGAGCATCACCCATGAAAGTCCTCATCGTTCTGACCTCGCACGACGAACTCGGCACCACCGGCAAGAAGACCGGTTTCTGGCTGGAAGAGCTGGCCGCGCCCTACTACACCTTCAAGGATGCGGGCGCGGAGATCGTGCTGGCCTCGCCCAAGGGTGGGCAGCCGCCGCTGGATCCCAAGAGCAACGAGCCGGACTTCAAGACCGACGCGACCCGTCGCTTTGAAGCCGACGCCGATGCCAACGCACAGCTGGCCACCACCGTCCGCCTGGACAGCGTCTCACAGGCCGACTTCGACACCGTGTTCTATCCCGGCGGCCATGGCCCGCTGTGGGACCTGGCCGAAGATGCCCATTCCATTGCCCTGATCGAGGCGTTCATCGCCGCCGGCAAGCCGGTCGCGCTGGTTTGCCATGCCCCGGGCGTGCTGCGTGACGTCAAGACGGCCGAGGGTTCGCCGCTGGTGCAGGGCAAGCACGTCACTGGCTTCACCAACACGGAAGAAGAAGGCGTGGGCCTCACCGACGTGGTGCCCTTCCTGGTCGAAGACATGCTCAAGGCCGCAGGCGGCATTTACACCAAGGGCCCGGACTGGGGCTCCTACGTGGTCACCGATGGCCTGCTGATCACCGGCCAGAACCCCGCCTCGTCGGAAGAAGCGGCCCAGGTCCTGCTCAAGCAGCTGGCCTGAAATAACAGGGACGGAGGTAGTTATTAACCACCTCCGTCCCCGTTAACGCCGTTAAGAGGTTACTGAGCGCCGTCGCGGGTGACCCGCCAGATGGTGTTGGAGAGGTCATCGGCGACGATCAGCGCGCCGCGCGGATCGACCGTGACGCCTACCGGGCGCCCGCGGGTCTTGCCGTCTTCGCCGAAGAAGCCGCTCACGAAATCAATCGGCTCGCCGGCCGGACGGCCGTTGCTGAAGGGCACGAACACGACTTTGTAGCCGACCGGCGGATTGCGGTTCCAGCTGCCGTGCTCACCGACGAACACACCATCGGCGAACTGCGTCCCCATCACCTCGGACGAGAAGGCCACGCCCAGTGCGGCCACATGCGAGCCCAGTGCGTAATCCGGGGCAATCGCCGAGGCGACCTTCTCCGGGTTCTGCGGCATCACGCGGCGATCCACATTCTTGCCCCAGTAGCTGTAAGGCCAGCCATAGAAGCCGCCCTCCTTCACCGAGGTGAGATAATCGGGCACGAGGTTCGGGCCGATCTCATCGCGTTCGTTCACCACGGCCCACAGCGTGCCGCTGCCCGGCTGGATCGCCAGCGCCGTGGGATTGCGGATGCCGGTGGCGTAATCCTTGTGCGCGCCAGTGGCCACATCGATCTGCCAGATCCGCGCGCGATCGATCTCCACCGCCATGCCGCGTTCGGTGATGTTGCTGTTGGAGCCGATACCCACGTACAGATAGCGACCATCGGCACTGGCGGTCATCGCCTTTGTCCAGTGATGGTTGATGGCGGACGGCAGGTCGGTCAGCTTGACCGGCGCCGCGCTGGCCTTGGTCTGCCCTTCCTGATAATCGAAGCGCACCACCGCGTCCTGGTTGGCCACGTAGATCGCATTGCCGATCAGCGCCAGGCCATAGGGCGCGTTGAGCTTGTCGGCGAAAACCGTCTTCAACTCATAAACGCCATCCCCATCGGCATCGCGCAGCAGGGTCAGGCGGTTGCCACTCTTGACCGAGGTATTGCCCTTGGCCTTGATCTTGCCGGCGATGACATCCTTCGGCTTGAGCGCGGGCGCGCTGCCGCCACGACCTTCAGCCACCAGGATGTCGCCATTGGGCAGCATGAGGGTCTGCCGCGGGATGTTCAGATCGGTGGCAATCGCCGAAATGCGATAGCCCTTGGGCACCGTGGGAAGCATATCGCCCCACTGCGCCGGCTTGGCGATGGTCATGTCCGGCATCAGGCCACGATGCGGCTTGGGCATCTCCGGGCTGCCACCATATTGATCAAGCTGGGGCGCCTTGCCACTGCAGGCCGCCAGAGCGACCGCCAAGGCGGACACCGAGAGCATCCGGAACGTGGTCTGGCGGCTCATCGCACACCTCCCACGCGCAGGCTGGACAGCCCCACCCAGGTGGCGATCAGCGCCAGCACCGTCAGGATCACCGAGAGCACCAGGCCCGCCGGCATCACTGCCCACGCGTCGCGCGCATGGTGCAGGCAGTTGATGAAACCCACGCCCCACGTCACCGCCAGAATCACGACATAGGCCAGGTTGCGGCTGCGACGGACCAGGCCGACGATCCCGCACAGCAAGGCGAGCGTTGTCATCACCATCGCGCCGATCAGCAGCCAGGAGGCAAAGTTCGCCCACTGGATCTCGTACGTGCTCCAGTACGCGTAGTCGGCCAGCAGCGCCGCCAGGAACAACGGCAGCACCCCGCCCAATACAGCAGCGTGGAAGGGATGGATGACCCATGATCGGGTCAGGACAACGGTCGAAGCCATGGTGGTCTCCTGATGAGGGGGCGAATCTCACCTGATGCTGCCATCCCCGGCGTGATGGGGGTGCCCATGACTCACCGATCAGCTTGATCCCAGTACGGCGGCGATCCGATCGCCTCGGTGAGGAAAGCCGACACCTCGCGCACCTTGCGTGAGCGCAGTCTGTTTTCCGGCGAGAGCAGCTGCAGATACACCCGTTCGGACTGTGGGGAAAACTCCCAGTCGCCGAGCAGCGTGACCATGCTGCCGCCCCGCAACGTTTCCGCGTTGAACAGCCAGGTGGGAAACAGCACCACGCCACGCCCTGCAATGGCCGCCGCCAGCAGCGCTTCGGCATTGTTGCTGCGCAGGGGGCCGGTCACGTTCACCGCCTTGAACGGCACCTCCGGCGAGGAACGGAAATACCACTTCTGGATGCCGAGCTGGCCTTTGTAGACCAGGCATTGATGCTGCAGCAGATCCTCCGGCACCACCGGCGTGCCATGCGCGGCAAGATAGGCCGGGCTGGCGGCGAGGATGTTGCGGTGGGGCGCGATGACCTTGCCGATCAGGCCCGAATCCAGCAGCAGCCCGACCCGGATGATGATATCCACGCCTTCCTGGACAGGATCGATCAGCGTGTCGGTCAGGGTCAGCTCGACGATCAACTCGGGATATTTCGCCTGCAACGTGTTGACGATGTGTGCGATGTGCAGCCGTCCCAGCGACTCGGGAGCGTTGATGCGGATCAGCCCCCGCAGCTCGGCGTCGCGGCCTTCCAACTGCCCGACCGCGTCATCGAGCAGGTCCACAGCGTCCCGCACCTGCTGATGGAACTGCTCCCCCGCCTCGGTCAACCGGACCGCCCGGGTGCTTCGGTAGAACAGCTGGTGCCCCACGTCCTGTTCAAGCGCCGCGATGAAGCGCGACACCGATGAGGCTGGCACCCGGTACTGGCGCGCCGTGGCCAGGAAGCTGCCGGTGGCGGCGACGGTGAGGAAATAGCGGAGGGCTTTGAGCTGCATGGGACGCCTTGGAATCCTGATTGCTTTTTCCGCAATAGTCATTTGCCGAATCACCGCATTGTGGCCGATATCGCACGCCCATACGATGAGGTGAAGCGCATGGCGGACCCGCCACGCCCTCCCCCCTTGCCCCCTCAGGAACCCCCATGAGCTCCCTTTTCAATACGTTCGACCTCGCAGGCATGCCGCTGCGCAACCGCGTGGTCATGGCCCCGCTGACCCGTGCACGCGCGCCGCAGGATGCCGCTGATGAGCGAACCGCGCTGTACTACGCGCAGCGTGCCACCGCCGGCCTGATCGTCAGCGAAGGCACGCCCATTTCCCGCGAGGGCCAGGGCTACCTGTTCAATCCCGGGATATTCACGGCCGAGCAGATCGCCGGCTGGCGCCTGACCACCGATTCGGTCCATGCGCTGGGCAGCCGGATGTTCGCGCAGATCTGGCATGTCGGTCGCGTCTCGCACCCCACCATCCAGGCCAACGAGGCGCGCCCGGTCAGTGCCAGTTCGAAGCTGCCGGTCGGCGCCCAGGCGTTCGGCTACAACGAGCAGGGCCAACCCGCGCTGGTTGCCGCCCCGGCGCCGCGCCAGCTGGAGACCGATGAGATTCCTCGCATCGTGGCGGAGTTCGCGCAGGCGGCCGCCAATGCCATCGAGGCCGGCTTCGACGGCGTGGAAATCCACGGCGCCAACGGCTACCTGCACGAGCAGTTCATCAATCCACAGGTGAATGACCGCACCGACCAGTACGGCCCGCAGTCGCTGGACAATCGCCTGCGCTTCACGCTGGAGGTGATCGACGCCGTGGTCGCGCGTATCGGCGCCGCACGGACCGCCATCCGGCTCTCGCCCTATGGCCAGTTGTTCGACATGCCGCACTACCCGGAAATCGACGCCACCTATACCGCACTGATCCAGGCGATCGGGCAGCGTGGCCTGGCCTACGTGCACCTCATGGACCAGTCCGGTTTCAAGGTCGGCCAGAAATCGGTCGATGGCGCTGGCGATTCGGGCTTCGGTGGTCTGTTGCGCACGTTGAAGCCGCATCTGCCCGGGACCGCCCTCATCCTTGCCGGCGGCATGACCCGTGAGCGGGCCGAGCAGCTGATCGAAGCGGGCCTGATCGACCTGGCGGCCTTCGGCACCCCGTTCATCAGCAACCCGGATCTGGTGGCGCGCCTGCAGAACGGCTGGCCGCTGGCGCCCGCCGATCGGGACACGTTCTATGGAGGTGGCGCCACCGGCTATATCGATTACCCGGCGTACGCCCCGACCGACGAACAGGCAGCCTCCGAGGCCGCCTGACGGAACTCGCCTCCCCCTGCTCATCCCTCCCAGCTGATGCCTTTGGGCGCGCTGGAGAACCCGGCCGCCCGGAGCGCGTCCATCAGGCCATCGCGCCGCGCCGGCGCATCGTCAATCAGTTCCACGGTGAACGAGGTGCGCCGGCCCCGCCGCAGTGCGGCGGCCAGCGCCTTCGCCGCGGCAGCCGTCGTGCCGGCCAGGGAGACATCGTCCGCATCGAAGAATGTCAGCAGCTGGCGCCCCCCCTGGGCCAGGTACATCAACAGACGCCCACCGCCGATCACCACCACGGCACCGGCGCGGCGCACCGGCCGCACGCGCGAGCCGTGCACCGGCCAGGGCACCACGGTACCGAACGGGTTGGCCGGGTCCACCGCGGACAACCCGATCACCACCTCGCCAGCACCGGGCCGCAGGGCATCGGCGACGCCACGCAGGCGATCCACGATCAGGCGATCGGCGAACTGGGCCCCGCCCAGCCCTTCCACGAAGCGCCCGCGCAGCACCCGTCCCGCATCCTCCATGCCGCGATACACCTGTTGCAGCGCCGGGAAGCCGCCGGCGATCCCTTCGGCCATCGCGGCCCCGCGGGTCACGATGGCGTGCCGGTCCAGCAGCCCCTCGGCCAGCGCCACCGCGCGCGCCGTGTCACTGATCGCCTCACGCTGCAAGAGCGACCAGCGCCCGGCCAGCGCGGGGGCCCCAAAGCTGGCGATCATGGCCGGCGCGCCGTCGGCCAAGGGCGTGTCGTGCATCGGGATGCCACGCATGCGTCGACCGCGCCGCGAGGCGCGCGCGACCCGCGGCCGTGGCGCACGGGCCCCGGCCATGCCGCGCAGCGGCGCCCACAGATCCGTGGTCAGGTGCCCCGACCAGGCCAGGCCCCACAAGGCATCGTGCAACTGCGCGGCGGTGATCTCCATCGGCGGGTTGCCGGCCCGCGCCCCGTGCGTGCCCACCGCGGTGGCCAGCTGGCGCGCGAAGTACGCGCCCCCGTCGGCCAGCACCTGCAGCAGCGCGTCCTGCAGCGGCGACAGCGCGGTTGCCCCCGCAAGCGCGGGCAGCGTTTCTGCCGCGAATTCCTGCAGGTGCAGCGAGACCAGTCCGTCCTCCTCGCCGAGCCGCCCGTGCCCGGCCCACACCACGGTGCCCGTAGCGAGCAGCTCATCGAGCATCGCCGGCGCGTAATCGACCACGCGCGCGGGCAGAACCTGCTGTTCCCACACCGACGCCGGCAATGCCACGCCCGCCAGGAGTTCCACCACGCGCAGCACGCCGTCGATGCCCTCCAGCGCACCCGGCCCGCGGTGAGTGATGCCACGCGCAGCCTGTTCGGCATCGGCCAGCAGCCCGTGCCGCTCCAGCAACAACAGGGCATAGGCGTCGCGCGTGACCGGCCGGGTCGCCTCGCGTGCCGCCTGCAACGAGCGCACCCGCAACCGACGGAACACCGCCTCTCCCACCCATTCGTGACGGGCCAGCGGCGCCGGCTCGGCGGCCGCGCCGACGGCATCGGCATCGCGACGCGCCACACCGAAACGACCCTTGAGCAGCTTGCCCTGCGTTTCCAGCTGCGTGAGTGCCGCATCGGCCACCGCCACGCCCAATCCGAACGCGGCCGCCACCTCGGCCGTGGTGAACGGCGCGTGGGTACGCGCATATCGGCCCAGCAGCTCGCCCAGCGGGTCCGATGAGGCCTGCAGGAAGGTCTCGGGGATGCCGCGCGGAAGGGTGACCCCCAGCGCATCGCGCAGGCGCGCGGCATCTTCGATGGCCGCCCAGTGAATGCGGCCGGCGATCTGGACCTGGATCGCACGCCGCTCCGCAGCGAGATCGTGCAGATGCCCGGCAGGATCGTCATCGACCCGCCGCAGCGCCATCGCTTCATCGGTGAGCGGGCCCAGTTCGCGCAGCAGATCGGCCGCCCCTTCCTTGCCGCGCGCCTGGCGGTCGGGCGCCAGGCGCTGCAGCTCGCTGCCCACCTGCTCCACCACGGCCGCATCCAGCAGTTCGCCCAGGTCGACCTGGCCGAGCAGATCCCCCAGCAAGCCGCTGTCCAGTGACAGCACCGAAGCGCGTCGCTCGGCCAGTGGCACATCGGTGCCGTACATGAACTCAGCGACGTAACCGAACAGCAGGTTTGCCGCGAATGGCGACGGTACCTCGGTGGTGACATCGGCGATCGCCACGCGGCCGTCGGTCAGCCGCTGCATCAGCGCCCCCAGCGCATCGAGATCGTAGACGTCCTGCAGGCACTCACGCGCGGTCTCGATCAGGATCGGGAACTCGGGATAGCCCTGCGCGATGGCCAGCAGTTCACCGGCGCGCAGGCGCTGCTGCCACAGCGGCGAGCGGCGACCCGGCGTGCGCCGCGGCAGCAACAGCGCGCGTGCGGCACATTCGCGGAAGCGCGCGGCGAACAGGGCCGAGCCGCCCACGGCGCGCGTGACGTCGCTGCGCAGCCGCTCGGGCTCGAACAGGAACAGCTCCGCCCCCGGCAGGCGCCCCTCCGCGTCGGGCAGCCGGGCGATGATGCCGTCGTCGCTGGCGACCACCGCCGGATCCACCCCCCAGCGTTCGCGGATGCGCGCGGCCACCGCCAGCGCCCAGGGATCGTGTACGCGCCGCCCATAGGGGGAATGCAGCATCAACCGCCAGTCACCGGCCTCATCGCGGCAGCGCTCCAGCACCAGCGTGCGATCGGTGGGCAGCACGCCGGTGGCCTCCCGCTGTTCGGCCAGCAGGCCGGCGATGTTGGTGATCGCGTTGTCCGCCAACCCGCAGGCCTGCAGCCGCTCCCGCAGCCCGGCCGGCATGCCCGCTTCGGCAACACCGGCATCCAGCGCACCAATGAAGGCACCCACCGCCTCGCCCAGTTCGGCCGGGCGGCCTACGCCCTCACCGCGCCAGAACGGCAGGCGCGCCGAACGCCCCGGCGCGGGAGTCACCACGACCTGGTCATGGGTGATCTGCTCGATCCGCCACGAGGTGGCGCCCAAGGTGATCACATCGTTGACCCGTGATTCGTGGACCATCTCCTCATCCAGTTCACCGACCCGGCGTGATCCGGCACGCTCCTCGCCTTCCGGAAGCACCACGCCGAACATGCCGCGGTCCGGGATGGTGCCCCCGCTGGTGACCGCCAGCTGTTTCGCGCCCGGCCGCGCGCTCAGCGCACCGGTGTCGCGGTTCCAGACCAGCCGTGGGCGGAAGCCGGCGAAATCATCGGAGGGATAACGCCCGGCCAGCATGTCCAGGGTGGCATCGAAGGCGCTGCGCGGCAGCGAACGGTACGGCGCGGCACGGCGCACGCGCGCATACCAGGCGTCCACGTCCAGTGTCTCCATCGCCGCGGCGGCCACTGTCTGCTGGGCCAGTACGTCCAGCGGATTGCGCGGCGGATCGATCGCTTCGATCTCACCGGCGAGCATGCGCTCGACCGCCACGGACGCATCGATCAGGTCGCGGCGCGTGCGTGGGTAGACCAGGCCGGTGGAGATGCCCCCGACCTGATGGCTGGCCCGCCCCACCCGCTGCAGCGCGCTGGCGACCGAAGGCGGCGCGGCGACCTGGATCACCAGATCGACCAGCCCCATGTCGATGCCCAGCTCCAGGCTGGAGGTGGCCACGACACAGCGCAGCTCGCCGGACTTGAGCGCCTGTTCGATGTCGCGGCGCTGTTCCTTGGACACCGAGCCATGGTGCGACCGGGCGATCAGCGCGTCCGCTCCGGCGGCCCGCCCGGCGGTGCCGCCGTTGAATGACCCGTAGTGCTCGGGGGCAGCGGCCGCCATCGAGGCAAGCGCCGGTAGCTGGCCACGGGCGACACGGTCGGCATGCAGTTCATTCAACCGGGCAGTGAGCTTTTCGGCCACGCCGCGCGAGTTGGCGAACACGATCGTCGAACGTCGCGCCAGCACCTGGTCCAGGATGCTGGCCTCCACATGCGGCCAGATCGAGCCGACCCGGCCGGCGGACGCGGGTGCATCGGGGGCAGCAGGATGCGGCGGAATGTCGGCCATGTCCTCGACCGGCACCACGATCCGGACCTCCAGCGCCCGCTGCGACGGTGGATGGACGACGGTGACCGGACGGTCGCCGCCGAGGAACCGCGCGACCTCCTCCACCGGGCGCACCGTGGCCGAGAGCCCGATGCGCTGTGCGGGCACCTGCAACAGGGCATCCAGGCGCTCCAGGCTCAACGCCAAGTGGGTGCCGCGCTTGCTGCCGGCCACCGCGTGGATCTCATCGATGATCACGGTATGCACGTCGCGCAACGTCTCGCGCGCCTGTGAGGTGAGCATCAGGAACAGCGATTCGGGCGTGGTGATCAGGATGTCGGGCGGACGCCGCAGCAGCCGTGCGCGCTCCGCCGGGGTGGTGTCGCCGGTGCGGATCGCGACGGACAGGGTGACCGCCGGATTGCCGCGCCGCTCGCGTTCGGCGCTCACCCCCTGCAGGGGCCTCTGCAGGTTGCGCTCGACATCGGCGCCGAGCGCCTTGATCGGCGAGAGATACAACACACGGGTGCCGCGCTTGGTGGACGTCGCCGTCGCCGGCCGTCCACCGCCCTGCTGCTCACCGCTGCGGAACAGCTGGTCGATCGCGTGCAGGAACGCAGCCAGGGTCTTGCCCGAGCCGGTCGGCGCGATGACCAGGGTGTGCTGGCCGGCGCTGATCGCCGCCCAGGCATGGTCCTGCACTGGCGTGGGCGCAGCGAAGGCGGCCGTGAACCAATCGCGCGTGGCCGGGGTAAAGGTGGCCAGTGCGCCGGGGGCGGGGTCGTTCGAGGTGGGCATGGATCCGGACGTCGTGGGGCGCTCGCCCAGCGACGGCCGCGAGCGCAATGGAACCAGACTAGGGTATGCCGCGTCGGGCATCCGTCAATCGGCGCGGGACCGACGTGTCTGCGGCTGGCACCACCCGCCCCTGAGCCCCCGCCACTCGTCCCTTCATCACCGACATCCGGCCCCAGGCCAGGGCCCGCGGGGCTCTGCGGGAACACACTCGCTGGCATCAACCACGCTGCTGCCGCAGGAAACACCCTCATGAAACGACGCGATTGTCTCAAGGCCGGACTGACCCTGCCGCTGCTGCCGATGCTGCTCAAGGCCGGCCCTGCCGTCGCAGCGACGCGTGCAAGGGTCCGGCCGGGCGCTGCGGGGTGGCCCGCTGCGGCCGACTGGGACCAGTTGTCGCGGGCAGTCGGCGGTCGGCTGTCGGTCCCGCAGTCCCCCTTTCTCGCTGATGCCGCTACCCGCGCCGCCGCGCTGGAGCAGCTGCAGAATCCGTTCTTCCTCGGCGATACGCCCGCGCTCACCCAGACCAGTGGTTACTTCGGCGCATGGCGGTCAGTGCCCAGCGCGAAGGTGGTGGCCGCCGCCAACAGCGCTGATGTGGCCGCTGCGGTGAACTTCGCCCGCACCCACCGCCTGCGGCTGGTGGTCAAAGGCGGCGGGCACAGCTATCACGGCACCTCCTGCGCGCCGGATTCGCTGCTGGTCTGGACCCGCGCGATGAACCAGGTCGAGCTGCACGATGCCTTCGTCGCCCACAACGCCCGCCCGGGTACGGCGCCGCAGCCGGCGGTCAGCGTGGGCGCCGGGGCGATGTGGATCGATGCCTACGATGCGGTCACCACCCGAGGCGGACGCTATGTCCAGGGCGGCGGCTGCACCTCGGTGGGCGTGACCGGCCTGGTCACCGGCGGCGGCTTCGGCAGTTTCTCCAAAGCGCATGGCACGGCCGCGGCCAGCCTGCTCGAAGCCGAGATCGTCACCGCCGACGGGCAGATCCGCACCGTCAACGCCGACAACGACCCGGAGCTGTTCTGGGCGTTGAAGGGCGGCTGCGCCGCGAGTTTCGGGATCGTCACCCGGATGACGCTGCGCACCCATGCCCTGCCCGATACCTTCGGCGGCGTCTCCTGCCAGATCCAGGCCAGCGACGACGCCAGCTGGCGGACCCTGGCGGCGCAGATGCTCCGCTTCTACCGCGACACGCTGTGCAACCCGCACTGGGGTGAGCAGTTCACGTTCAAAGACACGCGCCGGCTGTCGATCTCGATGGTGTTCCAGGGTCTGTCGCGCGACGCTGCCGAAGCGACCTGGACGCCGTTCCTGGACTGGATCCGCGCCCGGCCGGCATACACCATCACCGACCCCCTGCAGGCACTGGCGATGCCGGCCAGAGACTTCTGGGACGCGGACTTCTTTCGCCAGCACGCCCCTGCCCTCATTGCCGAGGACACCCGCGCAGGCGCCTCCTCCCGGCACATGCTGTGGAAGGGCGACCAGGGCCAGGTGGGCTGGTTCCTGCATGGCTACGCATCGGCGTGGCTGCCATCGGGATTGTTGGACGATGCGCAGCGTGACCGGGCTGCTGCGGCAATCTGCGCCGCGGCCGATCACATGGATGTCGGCATGCACTGCAACAAGGGCCTGTTCGGTGCACCAGCGGAAGCGCTGGCCGCCAGCCGCGATACGGCCACCCATCCGGCGGTGCTCGATGCTTTCGCCCTGGCGATCATCGGCAATGCCAGCGGGCCGATGTATCCCGGCCTGGGGCGCACGGTGGATGAGCCTCGCGCACGCCGGGGTGCGTTGAACGTGGCGCGTGCCTACCAGGCCCTGAGCGTGGTGGCACCGTCCGCCCCGGCCTATGTCTCGGAAAGCGACTACTTCCAGAAGGACTGGCAGCAGGCGTTCTGGGGGCCGAACTACCCACGGCTGCAGGCTGCCAAGCGCCGCTACGATCCGCAGGGCCTGTTCGTGATCCATCACGGCGTGGGCAGCGAGGACTGGAGCGCGGACGGCTTCGAGCGCGTCGGCAGCTGACGGCGCGGCAGCACACCTCCCCCCGAGCGCACGCGTGACGATCAATACGTGCGCTGGCGTGCGTGCTGGCGTAGCCTGCCCGCAGCCTGCCCGCCAACGGAGATCGCCCTGTGATTCCGACCACGCCCGCCCGCCGACTTCCCGCCCTGCTCGCACTCGCCATCGCCGGGACCTTCACGCTTGCATCCGCCGGGGCGCATGCACAGGCGCCGACCACGACAGCCGCGCCCGCCGCCGCCGGGTTCAATGCGCTGCTCGATGCGCAGACGATGGCGGCGATCAACGCCGATCCGGAGCTGCGTACGATGCTTGGCATCAGCGGCGATGCCGCCGGTGATCTGTCCGGCCAGCTGACCGACGTCTCGCTGGCCCGGCGCGAGATCAACCGCCGCTTTCTTGTCGACAATCTGGCGCAGATCCGCGCCTGGAAAGGCGCACCGCTGGACCCGCAGCAACGCCTCAGCGACGGCCTGGCGCGCTGGTTCTACCAGACCCAGATCGATCTGATGGCCGTGCCATGGGCCGCGGCCTGGTTGCCGGTGGGCGGCAGCGCCTACGCGATCGATCAGTTGTTCAGCCTGCCGGTCAATCTGCCGCAGTTCATGGACAATCAGCATGCGGTGACCGACGAGACGAGCGCGCGCCGCTACATTGAACGGCTGCAGGCGATGGGCACCAAGCTGGACCAGGTCCGCGCGAACGTGGACATGCAGGCCCAACACGGCGTGGTGCCGCCGGCAGTTGCGCTGGAAGGCGCGGCCAACCAGTACCGTGCCCTGCTGAAACCGGCGCCGCAGGACAGCCTGTGGGTGCAGTCATTGCAGCGCAAGCTGGACAAGGTGCCGTCCATCCCGGCGGCCCGGCGCGCTGAACTGATCGCGCAGGCAACGGCCGCGGTGCGAGACGCAGTGAATCCGGGGTATCAACGCCTGCTCGACAACGTGCAGGCCACGCTGGCGACCCACCCCGGCAACAAAGGCGTATGGGCGCTGCCGGAGGGCAAGGCGTACTACGACGCGGCACTGCGCTGGTACACCAGCACCGATCTGGATGCCGATGCGATCCACCAAATCGGGCTGCGCGAAGTGGCCCGGCTGGACAAGACGATGGATGAACGCCTGAAGCAGCTTGGCCTGCGCGAGGGCAGCGTGGCCGCCCGCATCGAACAGCTACGCAAGGACCCGCGTTATCTTTACGAGGACAGCGACGCCGGCCGCAGGCAGCTGATCGGCGACATCGAGCAGCGACTGCAGAATCTCGATCCGATCCTGCCAACCTACTTCGGCCATCTGCCGACGCAGAAGCTGCTGGTGCAGCCGGTACCCACGCACATGCAGGCCACCTCGCCCGGCGGCTACTACTACCCACCGGCGATGGACGGCTCACGGCCGGGCACGTTCTTCATCAACCTGGGCGACATCACCTCCAATACGCGATGGAGCATTCCGACCCTCACCTACCACGAGGGATCGCCGGGGCATCATTTCCAGATCTCGATCGGCCAGACCCTGACCGATCTGCCGATGCTGCGGCGGAGTCTCAACCCGAGTGCCTTCAGTGAAGGCTGGGCGCTGTATGCCGAGCAGCTGATGGCCGAAACCGGCGTGTACCGCGATGACCCCGCCGGTGATCTGGGCCGTCTGCAGGCCGAGATGTTCCGCTCGGTGCGGCTGGTGGTCGATACCGGCCTGCATCGCAAACAGTGGACACCCGAGCAGGCCATCGCCTACATGCAGGACAAGACCGGCATGACCCCGGCCGACGTGCGCATCGAGGTTTACCGCTACCTGGTACAGCCTGGCCAGGCCGCTTCCTACAAGATGGGCCAACTGCGGCTGCTGGAATTGCGTGAGCAGGCACGCAGGGAACTGGGCGAGCGTTTCGACATCCGCGCCTTCCACGATCTCATCCTGGGCAATGGGGCCCTGCCGATGACGGTGGTCACCCAGGCGGTGGAGGCATGGATCGCAGTAGGTGGACCATCTTCGCGCGGCATCGACGCCACCCTCACCCAGCACTGACAGATAAAAATAAGTCGATCGCACTGCATCCGCCCCGACACTCCCGCCGTAATTGAAGGTGCGTCATACCGGCGCATCCATTTGGGAGTTTGGTCATGAAGATCCAGTTTGCAGGCCTTGTACTGATCGGCTGTCTCGCTGCTACCGCATCCCCGCTCGTCTTCGCGCAGGCGCCGGCCCCCATGGCGGGCGCGCAGCACAGCAACCCGATGGTGGGCGGCGCAGCGATGTATGCCAACAAGGACATCATCGACAACGCCGTCAATTCCAAGGACCACACTACCCTGGTGGCTGCGGTCAAGGCAGCCGGTCTGGTCGATACGCTCAAAGGCGCCGGCCCGTTCACCGTGTTCGCACCGACCAATGCGGCGTTCTCCGCCCTGCCCAAGGGTACGGTGGAAGGCTTGCTGAAGCCTGAGAAAAAGGCCGACCTGACCAAGATCCTGACCTATCACGTCGTGCCGGGCGCGGTCACCAGCACCGACCTGATGGCCAAGATCAAGCAGGGTGGTGGCAAGGCCAGCCTCACCACCGTCGAAGGTGAAGCGCTGACGGCCCGCGTGGTCGGCAAGGGCATCACCCTGACCGACAGCAAGGGTCAGGTAGCCAACGTCACCATTGCCGATGTGAAGCAGAGCAATGGCGTGATCCACGTGATCAACAAGGTGCTGATGCCGTAACCGGATACGGCGGTCGCAGCATGCCTGCGGCCGCCCCGGGTGGGAGGAAGAGATGACCTGGCGCGCCGTCTTCAGAACGATGACGGGGGAGACATCACGCTGTGCGAACGGCGCGCCAGGTCAAGACGGTCCCTCGCCGGCGCACGTTTGCGCCGACGGGGTATGCGGGAGTGTCGTCGTTTGTCATGACGCCGCGGTTCAGCGCGGCAGTGCCCTGCCCGACAACTCCACGCGGCGGTTGGGCGCCAGGCAGACAATCAAGGCCTTACGCTGCGCCTGCTCGCACTGCACCAGCGGGTCCGCTTTGCCGCGTCCTTCGGCAACGATGGCCGCTGCTGGCACGCCGCCAGCGATCAGTGCATTGCGCACCGCTTCGGCGCGACGCTGGGACAGCACCAGGTTGTACCGGTCGCTGCCGATCCGGTCTGTATAGCCGATCACCTGGATGGTCTGCACCCGGCTGGCATCTCGCACCTGCTGCAGCAGTGCCGTGACATTGTCGCGCCCTTCGGATGTGAGAACGGCACTGTCGAAGGCGAACATCGCATCGGCGGACAGGCGCAGTGGCTCAGCCGGCATCGGCGCAGGTGCCGGAGGTGCGGGTGGACGTGGCGGCTCCAGCACGGCCGCGCAGGCCTGCGGCTTCCAGTGCGCGGCCTGGGCGATGCCCTTGCCGTCGAACTCGACCTTGAACTGGCAGGTGAAGTAGTCGCCGCCCGGGCTGCTGCGGAAGTTGAACAGGTAATTCCATTCGCGCACGCCCCACATACCCTCACCAAAGTGCGGCGTGCCCAGCAGTGCATGCAGCTGGCGTTTGCTCATGCCACGGGCGAACAGGCGCAGGTTGTCGACGTCCACGAACAGTCCCTCCTTCAAGCTGGCTTTGCCCGGATCCGGGAAGTTCGTTGCGTCGGCATCAATGGCAGTGCCGGGCGACGCGGGACGCGGGTCGCCGTGGCTGGCGCAGGCACTCAGCAGCAGTGCGGCCAGGCTCAGGCCCAGTGAGCGCATCAGCGGCTGCTGGGCGGTGAATCCGGGTTGCGTGGACATGGTCTTCCCCCTGTAAGCGTTGAATGCGGACCACGAGCCGGTGCCGGTGGCTGTCCGGCACCGGACGTGCTCACCACTGGATGCCGGCACCTACCGCGACGCCACCGTCGCCGCGGCTGTTGGTTGAACCGCTGAACTTGTAGATCCAGCGGCCGCCCTCGGAGACTCCCGAGATGCCCACCGCCACGCCGGATTCACCGTTGAAGCTGCCTGCGGCAAGCGAGGCCATGCTGCGGCCAGCCTCATAGGGTTGCGGCAAGGCCGCCACCGCCATCGCCGAGGCGACGCCGGCCGAGGCGCGGTTGTCGGTCTTCTGCAGGTTGCGATCGAACGAATCCATGCGTTCGTCGGTATAGGCCTTGGACCAGTCCAGGGTCTGGGCCATGCCGCTGCGCAGTTGGTCGACGTTGACGGCATCGGTACCGGCCGTGCCGGGGGCGACATTGCGCACCGTGGTCGGGCCGGTGGCGGTGCTGCCCAAGGTCACACTGCTGAGGTTGGTGGTTCCATTGATGTTGCTGTCATAGCGGATCGTGCCCTGCTGCGAGGCCTGCAGCTGGCGGACGTTGACCGCGTCGGTGGCCTGGCTGCCATCGGCAACGTTGGCGATCTGCCGCTCGGCGCCACTGCTGCCCACCGAGACCGTGTTGGCCCGGTTGGCCACCGAACCGGCGCCGAGCGCAACGCTGTTGCTGCCTTGTGCGCTGGCACCGTTGCCCAGTGCGGTCGCGTTGCTGCCCGCCGCGACAGCGCCGGCACCGCCGGCCACCGCGTTGTCACCGCTCGCCGCCGGTGCAGCCAGGGCCTGCGTGTTGTTGACCTGGAACATGCCGGACGTGCCGTTGTTGATGTTGTTGATCTGCGTATCGGTGTAGGTCCTGGACTCGCTGATGGCGTAGTTCACGCCGTTCTGCAGCTGGCCGACGTTGACTGCGTCGTAGCGCTCCGAGCCATCGGCCACGTGGGTGACCTTGCGCTCGGCCCCGGTGCTGCCAACGGCCACTTCACCCACCGAGTTGCTGGCCCCGGCCTGGCCATAGGCACCGGTGTAAGCGGTCTGTGCCCCCACGCTCGCCACCGAACCTGCACCGAGCGCGACGCTGTTGTCCGCACTGGCGTTGGCGCCGTCACCGATGGCCGCACTGCCGCTGCCCGCCGCGCTGGCCAGCGGCCCGATCGCGACACTGTCTGCTCCCCCTGCGGTGGCCGCCGCCTTGGTCGAGTTGATCTGCACGTACTGGCTGTTGCCGCCCGGCTGCATCTGGTCGATGCGGGTGTTGAGCGTGGTCAGCGAGCTATCCACGGCCGAGAACGCCACGGTGACGTCGCTGTAGTCGTTGGCGATCACGCTGCCATCGGTGGCGATCGAGGAGATGCGGAACGTCGGCGCGGTCCAGATGCCGGTGTTGCCGTCGAAGTTGGTGGTGCCACCAAAGTAGCCGACCAGCGCGTTGTTGGTCTGGAACAGCTGGTTGCCGTTGATCGCCTCCAGGCTGCCGGCCAGCACGCGGCCGTCGGCAACATTGGCCAGCGTCACGGCCGCACCGCTGGCATCGCCGGCCAGCGTGATGGTATTGGTGGCGTTGCCACCGGCATCGGCGTCGTACTTCACCGCCAGCCGATCCACAGCGCCGGCCTGGTCAGCGACGTTGGCCAGCGAGCTGCTGACCGCATCGAAGGCACTGCCGACGTTGTCGTAGGTACCTGACGTGACCTGGCCATCAGTAGCCACGCTGTTGAGGGTGTACGTCGGGGCGGTGACCTGCCCATTGGCATCCAGTGCCGCGCCGCCACCAAGACGGGTGGCCACGGCCTGGTTCGCATTGAACAGCTGTCCCAGGTTGACCGCGTCGGTCGCCTGGGTGCCAGCGGCGACGTTGACCACCTGGCGCTCTGCACCGACCGCGCCCACCGACACCGTGCCCTCCCGATCGGCGATTGCGCCGGCACCGACCGCGACGCTGTTGGCCGCCACCGCGGTTGCCGCGGTGCCCACCGCGATGCTGTCCAGTCCGGCAGCAGCGGCGTCCGCGCCAGTCGAATTGATCTTCAGAAAGCGGCTGCCGGCACCGTTGCGGATGTCGGTGATCTGCGTGTTGAGGTTCACCAGCGAGCCATCGACAGCGGAGAACGCATCGCTGGCGTTGTCGTACACGCCCTGGGCGACCGCACCGCCGGTGGACACCGTGGAGATCTGGAAGCTCGGCGCGGTCCACGCACCGGTACCCGGATCGTAGGCGGTGACACGCCCGAAGTAGTCGACGATCGCGCTGTTGGTGTCGAACAGCTGGGCGCCGTTGATCGCCTCGGTACTGGTCGCAGCGACTGCGCCGTTGGCCAGGTTGGCGATCGTGGTGGTCCCGGTACCGCCGCCGAGGGTGATGCGGCGGAAGTCGGCCGCGCCGGTGCCGTCGTCGTCATAGGTCACCGCCAGCGTGCCGACCGCGTCGATCTGCGCGATCGCGCCCTGCAACTGGGCGACATTCACCGCATCGCTTGCCGCGCTGCCCGCAGCAACATGGCTGATCTGGCGTTCGCCACCGGCGAAGCCGACCGAGACCTCACCGGCCGACACCTGCGTGCCATTCAGGCCGAATGCGGTGTAGCTGGCCTGCGCACCGCGATTGGCGGCCGAACGATAGCCCAGCGCGACACTGTTGGCTTGGCTCGAGCTGGCCTCCGCGCCCAGGATGGTCTGGCCGTTGGCCGTGCCCAAGGCACTGTCACCGACGATCACGGAATGTCCCATGCGCGCGGCATAGTCCGCAGTCGGCACGCCCGTCGGATCCCCGGCATGGTTCAGACCCGCGCCCGGGAATGCCACATTCGCATCCTGCATCGGCAGCTCATGACGTGCATTGGCACCGATCACCACCTCCTTGGAACCATTGGCATACGCGCCGTCGCCGACCAGTACTTGATAGTCCTGGGCTGCATTGACCGCCCAGCAGTCCACGCTGGCAACGAGCGCATTGACGCAGGTGTTCGACCACGCTGGCGATCCGTCGGGCAACAGCAGACCCAACAGGCCGTTCGGATTGCCGTTGTTGATGTTGTAGATGTAGCTGTCGGAGGTGACACCACCAATCAGGGTCAGGTGCGAGCTGCCGCCCGTGCTCGCGTTGCCCAGGCCGTCGAGCAGCGTACCGACAGGCGTCAGGTTCACAGTCGGGATGCCCAGTACGTTGGTCACCGCATACGTCTGCATGACGTTGGCGCTGCTGACCGCCAGGTTGCCGTTGCGCACATACCCATCACCGCCCAGCAGTCCTTGCCCGGTCGGGCCCACCAGCTGGGACAGGGAGCCAACCAGACCACCGGTGCCGATGATCAGCCCGGCATTCGGGTCCGCCGGCGCCGGTGCCTTGGGGTGGCCCGGCGGCAAGGAAGTGGGTGACGGGAGTACCGTACCGATGATCGGGGTGGTGATCGTGCCCACCGCCCCGAGGACCGGCGAGGTGATCGCGCCTACCGTGCTGCCCACGCCGTCGAGCAAGCCGCCCACAGCGCCACCTACGCCATTGAGCAGGCCACCCAGTGCGTTGCCCAGCCCATTGGGTGCCAGCGCCATTGAGGTGGTCTGCACTGCAGTGATGCCGGCATCGACGAGCTTGGGGTTGCGGTCGGCGGCATCGACCACATGGCCGAGCGCATCCACGCGCACACGGCCGGCCACGTTGCTGGCCAGCGAGCCGTTTACTGCGTCAGGTGCATCCGGCGTGACGGTTGCTTCGGCGATGAGCGCCGCGGTCGTCTCCACATCCGCCGCCACGCGTGCCTGTGCGGCAACATCGACCTTGGTGGTCAGGGCAGCCTTGAGCGCGGACGGCGACGCCGCCACGGCGACGTTCGCGTTCGTGCGGATCTCGGCGCGCACCGCGGGTGCGGCAACGCGCTTTGGCGGCGCCGGTTGGCTGGCCGGCGGTGTGCCGAGCGTGAGGTTGACGCTGGCATCGGCACTCAGCAGCGGCGCGGTGCCACGGTCCCGTGCGGCTGCCGCCAGGGCAACCTCGGCGTCCAGCTTGACCGGCAACGGCGCGGTGTACTTGGCCGCCAGTGCCTGGAGATCCGTGAGCGTCTGGTTTTCTCCAGCCCATGCACTGCCTGTGCACAGCGCCAGCGACAAGCCCAGCGACAGGACCGACATCGGCACCTTCAGGTGCACCACCACCGGGCCGGCGGCCAGGCTGCCGCGCGCGGTGGCGATTTCGGAGACGACCACCAGGGCATTCAGCCGGTGGCTCCACACCAATCGAAAGATACGGTTCATCAGGTATTCCCCCGTCTACGAACGCGTTGAACATCACTGGTGCCTGAGGGCACGTGGATGTCATTACAGACGAGGGGTCAAACCGCGGGCACTTCATTCCGGCAGCACGAACGTGCGTTCCGGCAAGACGACGGGTAAAACCGGCAGCGGTATAGGCAATTCCGGCAGGTTGCCGAATATGTGCACGCCGCACGGGCGCGGTGGAGAAATGAGTCAAACGAAGACGATCAGGCCGGGCTGCCCATCTGCGCAGGGGCGCGCATCAAGGTATCTCTCGGCAATTCACCGAATACCCGGCGGTAGTTGTCGGCAAAGCGCGACAGATCCCACAGACCGCAGCTCAGTGCGATGGCCTTGACCGATTTCCGGCTTGAATCGGCCATGGACAGGCCTCGGCACGCTGCGCACAGGCGAAGCATCGACAGATAGCGGTTGGGCGAGGTTCCGAAAAGATCTTCGAACGCATAGCGCAGCGCACGCTCACTGACACCGGCCGCATCACAGATTTCATTCATGTAGATATAACGGCGCAGATTCAGCCGCATGAAATTCTCGGCCCGCTGCGCAATCAGATAATGCGTCCGCCGACCACGGCTGCAGACGGGGTGGTCATCGCCACCGGCGCCGAGCAGCGCCTGGATGTGGTCGTGCAGCAGCGTGTCCACGGCATCGCTGGCGAGCGGTTCCTGCTGCGCGGTCAGGCAGTGGTGCAGTGCTGCATACCGTTCCCGCAAGCGGATACCGCCAGGCCCGCCACCGGTCTGGAACAAGGAGAGGCCTTGACCGGAAGGCAACGTACTGCGCAGGCTGAGTTCGGTCAGCTTGCGTTGCACGCGCTGCACCGGGGCCAACAGCAGGGTCAGATGGGTACCGGCACTGAGCGTGAACTCGCTGATGCCTTCGGGCAACACGGTCAAGGCGATGCCTGCCGCCAGCGGCATGCCGTGGCACCAGCTGATCGCCTCGTCGGTGTCATGGATCATGCCCAGCAGGCACCAGTCCTGGGGCAGCATGAAGCGGCCGCGGAAATGGAAACCGCTGGTTGCAGTGCAGAACAGCGCCTGATCGTGCACCTGCGATTCAATCGACGCGCGCGGTCCGTTCCCGTCCAGCAGCACCATTTCCAGATCGCAGACACGCAGCACGCCGCTGAGCGTGGCCAGGTCGAATGGCCTCAACTCGCGCTCGATACGGTCGTCCACTACACCATCTACCATGACAGTGATGCCCCCTCTGGCCTGGATCCCCGGTGCCGCGGCTGCACGCCCACCGGGTTCGCACTCCTGCGTTTCCAGCTGCGCATTGTGTTACGGCGCACCTGCCACGACGATGCCCATCCGCACCGCCTTCTAAATCACTCAGCGACTCTGACTAAATGACCCGGTCACGTTTCCGCCGGATGCCCGAGAGATTATCCCTGCGCATTTCCGGAAAGTATGCCCGAACTGGACGCAGCATAAACAGAATCACGCTGCACGTCACAAATGTGGCCTGAACCCGCGAAACCCCACGTTTATGCGGCTTATAACCGCGCCAATTAATTGACATCACGCAGCCATCACATTCTGTACACCTGACGTTTACTTTGCGGCGCTTACATGGAGCCACACCTATAGCGACAGTGCGGCGTGCAGATTCACTCAAGTTGATGCCACCACTGCCGATTTTGTGCATTGGATACCGCGTTATTCGCCGAGCATCCCATCAGGACGCCCGGCTGCACCGAAGCGGTCACCGCGACGTAGAGAAACAAGGGGGAACGCCATGGACAGCAACCTTCACCGCGACTGCCTTCACTGCCGCCGCAGCACGCCGGCACCAGTGACCGCACTGTCCAACGCGATCTGCCACCAATGACGTCGGCCGGGCATTGCCCGGGCGATAGCGCAGGCCAGTAATGGCCGCACCACGCAGGACGCGTGGTCGGGATGGCAGTCCTGGCGGAGCCAGGCAACACCATCGGCACAGGGGCTGTATCCGCCCGTTCGGGCTCTGATTGGGAAAGGGAGAAACCGTCATGAATGCATCCGTTCGCAAGTTCCTCGTGGAAGAAGATGGTGTGACCGCACTCGAGTACGGCCTGCTGGCCGCGGTGATCGCGGGCATTCTGGTCGCGGTGGGCAAAGACCAGATCACGGACTTCTTCGAGAATCTGTTCGATAAGCTCGGCAAAGTCGTCGACGACGCTACGGCGGAAGCCGCCTGATCCAGCGATGTTGACTGCGAGCCTGTCGCCCGGCGTTGCCGCGGCGACAGCGCGGCGTGGGCCGGAACGTCGCACGACCGATTCGGGGGACTCAACGCATATGGAACTTCTTCCCCTGGTGACACTGTTGCTCGGCGTGCAGGTAGTCATCAACGACCTGTACGCCCGGCGTGTGTCCAACCGCGGGTTGCTGATTGCTTCGGCGGTCGCGCTGATCGGCCTGGCCTGGCAGTGGCTTGGCGCTGCTCGCGGTTTTCCAGCCATGCACCTGATCGGCTTCGCGCTGGGCCTGCTGTCGCTGTTGCCGTTCTACGCGATCGGCTGGATGGGCGCGGGGGATGTGAAGTACTTCGCCGTGCTCGGGCTGCTGCTCGGGGCCGGCCCGTTGCTGCCAATCTGGATCGTCGCCAGTCTGCTCGCCGGTGCCCACGCGGTATGCGTGATCGTGGCGCGTCGCTGGGCCCCGCGCCTGGCGGGCCTGCCACTTGCCGATCCGAGCGGCCCGGTGACGCGTCGGCTGCAGCCGGTCATCGCCCAGTGGCGTCAGGCTCGCCAGGGACGCGTTGGCATTCCGTATGCCGCCTACCTTGCGCTTGGCAGCATGGGGTGGGTGGTGCAGCAGTACCTGGGAGCGCCCAGATGAAGACCGCCTTAGCGCGCACCGGAACGACTCGACGCCAACGCGGCATCGCCACGCTCGAGTTCGCCTTGATGCTGATGTTCGGCCTGTTGCCCTTGCTGCTGGTGATGTACTCCGGCGTGATGATCATGGCCGTGCAACAGACGCTCTCGGCGGCTTCCGCCGAGGGCGCACGTGCCGCCTTCCGGCATGCGACGCCCACAGAACGGCGCACCGCGGCCTGCCTGGCGGCACGCCGCTCGATGCAGTGGCTGCTCACCTATGCCAAGCAGACGCCCAGCTGCACCACACCGGGCGCAGCACCGATCCATGTCTCGGCGCCTGCACCGTGCGCGGACCTGCCCAGCGCGCAGTGCATCAGCGTGCAGGTGAGCTACGACTACCGCACGCACCCCTTCCTGCCCGGTACCGGGCGTGTCTATGGCTGGGTGATGCGCACGCCCCTGCGCAGCACGGCCGTGTCGCAGCTGGATCTGGGTGGCAATTGATGATTTTCCGGAGAACCCCATGCTCAAGTTGACCCGCGTCGCCGCGATACTGCTGATCGGCCTGGCCGTGATCCTGGCGATCGTTGCCTTCGGGATCAGCCGGCGCGCCGCACCGGTGGCACCGGGCATCCCGGCCACGGCCAGTGCGCCGGCGCAGCCTGCTACCTGGCCGGTGGTCGAGGCGGCCGTCGCGCTGCCGGCAGGACGCCCCATCGAAGCGGGGGATCTGCGTGTCGCCGGCCATCCCGAACAATCCACGGGAGGCTATACGTCAATCAACGCGTTGGTGGGTGCCGTGCCCACGCAGGACATTGCCGTGGGAAACCGAATCAGCACCTCCCAGATCGCGCAAGGTTTCTCGCTGCGCCTGAACCCGGGCGAGCGTGCGCTGGCGGTGCCGGTGGATGAACTGGCTGCGGCGGGGAACCGCATCCAGCCCGGCGACTTCGTGGATGTGTTCCTCAACCTACGTGCCTCCGGGGGGCTGCGCAACGAGGGCGACGCCCAGACGCGGCTGCTGGTGTCGCGCCTGCGCGTGCTCAGCTACGGTGCCCACGATCTGCAGACCGCCACCGACCTCGCCAGCGATGGCGCTCAGGCGACGGCGGACAGCCGCGCACAGGACATCACCGGCGAAGGCAGCGCCAGCAACCGTTCGCGCAATGACCCTGCCACTGCCCCTGCACGCAGCGCCGTGCTGGCGGTGCCGGTCGCCGAGGCGAACCGGCTGCTGCTGGGCGCGCAGCAGGGCAAGCTGTTCCTGGCCCTGCGCAATCCCGCCGACATCGGCCTGCCCGACCACGCCTTGTTCCCCACCCCGGGCGGCGTACTCAGCCCGCGGCGCGAACTGTCCGCCGAGGAACGGTTGGCGTTGCAGCGACCCGAGAACGATGCCTATGCGGGTCTGGACAGCGATGCGCTGGCCGGACGCGGGCGCAGCAGTGTGGCCGCGCTGCCCGGTCCATCCAGCACGCCGCGCCGTGCATCACCGCGAGCGGATCGCGGCATCGAGATCATCCGTGGCGATGTTTCCTCCCACAGCGGGTCGCGTTGAGCCCATGCCGAGACAGCCCATGACCGAATGCCCCACCCTCGCGCATCGCCTCCGCCACGCCCTGCCACGCTCCCTGCTGGTGGCGGTTCTGATCGGCAGCCCGTTGCTGGCCAGCGCCGATGCCGAGCTGGTGCTGCAGACCCGCGAACAGCGTCCGTGGTCATTGCCGGCCAATCTGGAGCGGGTGGCGATCGCCGACCCCAGCGTGGCCGACGTGGTCATGCTGCGCGGCCGCGAGGCCCTGCTGGTCGGCAAGGCACCGGGGAGCACCACGCTGCTGCTGTGGCGCAACGGCAGCCGCGAGCCGGAACGGCTGCAGATCGAAGTGCGCAGCGCGGTGCAAGGCGCGTTGACCGCACAGGGCGGCGGCACCGGGCTGATCGTGCAGGATGGCCAGGGCCTGCTGCAGGGCCTGAGTCCGTCACTGCTGGATCACCAGAACAGCATCAAAGCCGCGGCGATGGCGGTGGGCAAGGAAGGTCAGCTGGCCGACATCTCGACCATCGCCAGCGGCGGCGTGGTCCAGGTGGAGGTGAAGATCGTGGAGTTCAACAAGTCGGTGCTGCGCCAGATCGGCATGAGCTTCGGCAACAAGAACTTCAACGGCAACAACGGCTTCTATTACGGCATCACCCGCCCGGGCGCGACCCTGCCCGGCGTGCTGCCCGTCGGGGAATCGGCAGGCGATGATTTGATCGTCACCAACCCGCTTTCCTCCGCGTTCGGGCTGGTGTTCAAGTCCCTCACCCACGGCTGGGATGCCAACATCGAGCTGCTGCAGAGCAACGGCATGGCCCGCGTGCTGGCCGAACCGACCCTGGTCGCGCTTTCCGGGCAGAGCGCAAGCTTCCTGGCCGGTGGCGAGCTTCCGATCCTGGAACCGCAGGGACTGGGCACCACCACGGTGACCTTCAAACCGTTCGGCATCGGCCTCACCGTGACCCCCACCGTGCTCGGCCCCAATCGCATCGCCCTGAAGGTCGCTCCCGAAGCGAGCGATCTGAACTATGCCGCCGGCATCACCTACAACAACGTGCAGGTCCCTTCGATCACCACGCGCCGCGCCGATACCACCGTGGAGCTTGGCGATGGCGAGACGTTCGTGATCGGCGGGCTGGTCAGCAACAACGTCTCGTCCAACGTGGACAAGGTGCCGCTGCTCGGCGATCTTCCGATCATCGGCTCGTTCTTCCGCACGCTCAACTACAAGAAAGAGGAAAAAGAGCTCGTCATCATCGTCACGCCGCGGCTGGTGCAGCCGCTGGCCCAGGGCACGGAAGTTCCGTTGCCGGGCCAGCGCGAGGCCTCGCCGAATCTGCCGGTCTGGGGCGCCTGGCTGTTGAGCCCGGCCTCGTCGGACCAGCTGCCCGGGTTCTCGCGCTGAACCCGATGACAGGAACCCGCCCGTCATGTCCACCGCCCTCCAGCTTGTCCACCCCCGGGATGCGTCGATGAAGCTCGTGCTGTTCGCGCCGGATCGCGAGCTCGCCACGCTGTTGTCGGCATTGCTGCCGTCGCTGGGTGTGCAGTGGCTGGACAGCGCAGCGCCGGCCTCCGCGCTGGAACCGCTGCGCGATACCGGCTGCGTAGTGCTGCTCGATTTCCGGCATCAGCACGCGGCGTTTTCCGCGGCGCTGACCCGCCAGCTGCAGGCCCAGGCACCGGAGCTGCCACTGGTGGCGATCGGATCCACCCATGCCGACCATATGGATGGCGTGGTCGCCGCCCTGCGTGCGGGGCTGCGCGATCTCCTCGACCTGGACGGTGCGCCGCAGGAAATGGAAGCGGTGCTGCGCCGCGCCGCTGCGCTGGCCCTGCGCGGAGAGAGCGCCGCCACGGCCGCACTCCCGGCGCCGGCCAAGGCGCGGATGGTGCTGCTGCTCGGGGCCCGCCCCGGCGTGGGCAGCAGTACGCTGGCGGCGCACCTGGGCGTACTGGACCAGCAACTCGCCGCCAGCCAGACCCCGCCCCCTGAGGCCGCCCAGCCCGGCAACCATCTGCTGCTGTTGGATCTGGGCCAGCCGACTGGCGATGCAGCGCTGTACCTCAATGTCGACCCGACCTTCCACTACGAGGATGCGCTGCGCAACGTGGGGCGGATCGATGCCACCCTGGCCCGCACCGCCATGGCGCAGCATCCCACCGGGCTGACCCTGCTGGGGCAGCCGCCGGGCATGGAAGGCACTGCACTGGCCGACCCGGGCATGCTCATGCAGCGCCTGCGTGGCGTCTTCCATACCGTGCTGTGTGATCTCGGCGGGATCTGCCCGCGCCAGTTGCCGATTTCCCTGCTCAACAGCGCCGACGAGATCTGGCTCATCGCCGATCAATCGATCGGCACGCTGGTCTCGCTGGATCAGTTGCTGCGCCACCTGGAGCAGGTCGGTGCACGCGACGCACGCCTGCAACTGGTGATCAACCGCCACGATGATGCCAGCGGACTGAGCCCCGACCAGATCGCCGCGCGCTTCGCGCTGCCGTTGCTGGCCACCCTGCCCGACCGCGCCGCCCTGCGCTCCAGCGCCAGCCATGGCCGCCTGTTGCTGCAGGACGCCCCCCGTGACCCGTATGTGCGTGCCCTTGCCCCGCTGCTGTCGCACCTGGATCCGGCGGCTCCCGCGCCGGCCAGGGGCTGGCGGGAACACCTCGCCCTTCGCCTGAGTGGTTCCCCATGGAAGACAAAGTGACCCCGTTCCCTTCCGGTGCCACGCGTGCCGACGCCGGTCCCGAACCGGACGGCCAGCCGCCCTCGTTCGAGCAGTCCGAGCAGTACCAGAAGGTACTGATCGCCGCGCATGAGCACCTGCTCAACAGCATCGAGGATGAGCGCATCGACATCGACGCGTGGGCGCCGGACACCGTGTCGCGCTATGTGCACGCGCAGACCGCCGGCTTCGTCCACGAATGGCGTATCCCGATCAACGAGGCCGAGAAGGACATCGTCGCCAACGCGCTGGTCAAGGAGCTGACCGGCTTCGGCCCGCTCGACGATCTGCTGCACGATCCGGAGATCGAGGACATCCTGATCAACGGCTACAAGGACATCCATGTCTCCCAGGGCGGCATGCTCAAGCGCGCCCCGCAGCGCTTCAGTGACGACAGCCACCTGCTGCGCATCCTGCGCCGCATCCTGGCCCCGCTCGGCCGCCGCCTGGATGAATCCAATCCGATGGTGGATGCCCGCCTGCCCAATGGTGGGCGCCTCAACGCCATCATCTCGCCGCTGGCCGTGGATGGGCCGATGGTCTCCATCCGCAAGTTCCGCAAAGACCCCTTCACGCCGGACGAGCTGCTGCGCATGGGCACCTTCGACCGGCCGATGCAGGCACTGCTGCACGCGATGGTGCTGGGCCGCTGCAACATTCTCGTGTCCGGTGGCACCAGCTCGGGCAAAACCTCGCTGCTCAATGCACTGGCCAACTACATTCCGGCCAATGAGCGTGTGATCACGGTGGAGGACACCGCCGAGCTCTCGCTCAACCACCCGCACGTGGTGCGCCTGGAAAGCCGCATCGGTGGCGCCGACGGCAACGGCGCGATCAGCATCCGCGATTTGGTACGCAACAGCCTGCGCATGCGCCCGGACCGGATCGTGGTCGGCGAAGTACGTGGCGCCGAAGTGCTGGAAATGCTGCAGGCGATGAACACCGGGCATGACGGATCCATGGCCACCATCCACGCCAATTCGCCGCGCGACTGCCTCTACCGCATCGAGATGCTGGCCGGCTTCGCCGGTTTCCAGGGCAGCGAGGACAGCCTGCGCCGGCAGATCGCCAGCGCCATTGATTTCATCGTGCAGATTTCGCGCCTGGGCAGTGGCCGCCGGGTGCTGGTCTCGATCACGGAAATCACTGGCGTCACCGACAACATGATCGCCACCCAGGAGATGTTCCGTCACGAGGTGCAGCTCGACGCCGACGGAAAGGAATACGACCGCTGGGTCGGGCTGGGCTTCCAGCCGCATTCGCACAAGCTTGAGCCGTTCCGTCGTCAATTGCGCGAAGCGCTCGGTGGAGGTTTCTGAGCATGGTCACGGTCCTGCTCCTGTGCAGTGCGGCGCTGGTGCTGGTGGCGCTTGCCGTCGGCCTGTGGAGCGGTGCCAGTGCGCGCGAGCAGCGCCGGCTCTCCACGCAGCACGCCGAGCAGCGCCTGAGCCGGACTGACAGTGCGCCGCGGCTGGCCGGGCTGGGCGACGCGCCCGCACCGATGCCGGTCAGCAACGCCGTGCCGGCCGGCCTGCCGTGGGACGCACTGATGCGCCGCGCCGCCCTGCCGACCGGCTGGCGGGTACCGCTGCTGATCCTTGCGGGCGCCGCGTTGCTGGCATGGATCACCGCCGCACGTCTTGGCACTGCGTGGGCAGTGCCGATCGTTCTGGCGCTGGGCGCACTGGCAAGCGGGTTCTGGATATCGCGGCGGATCTCCCGCCTGCAGTCCAAGCTGTTGCGCCAGCTGCCGGACTTCCTGGACAACCTGGTCCGCCTGGCGGCCCTCGGCAACAGCCTGCAGATGGCCTTCCAGACCTCGGCGGCACAGGTGCCGATGCCGTTGCGTGGGCTGCTCGACACGACGCTGTCCTACACCCGCAGCGGGCTGGACCTGGACCGCGCCCTGGCGCAGGCGGCGCAGCCCTATCGGCTCGAAGCCTTGAACGTGCTGTCGGTCGTGCTCGGCGTCAGCGTACGCATCGGTGGGCGGGCAGATCAGATCCTGCAGCGCATGGCCGATTTCATGCGCGACCTGGACCAGGCCCAGCAGGAGCTGATGGCCACCACCTCCGAGACGCGCATGTCGGCCTGGGTGCTCGGTCTGCTGCCACCGATCAGCGCGGTGCTCATGGCGATCACCAGTCCGGACTTCTTCCAGCCCATCATCCACGAACCGCTCGGCCACACGCTGCTGCTGTGGGCACTGGGGCTGGAACTGATCGGCGGCTTCCTGCTCTACCGTCTGGCGAAATCGATATGACACGCCGTTACCGCGCGCCCGCCCAAGGAGACCATCGATGAGCGCCGATCACTGGTGGATCGCGGCCCTGCTGGCCCTCGCTGCCGGCATTGCCCTGCTGGGCCTGCGCGGCTGGGTGTTGAGCAGCCGTGATCAACGCAGCCAGCAGGCCCTGCAGTCCGCCCTGCGCCCCCGCGATGCCGCAGCCACTCCAGCAGCGTTGCCCACGCCCAGGCGGTCGCTGCGGCAGCACTGGCTCAATGCCATTGCCGCGTTCGGCGAGCGCTTCAACGGCGGGCGCATCGAGGCGGCCCTGCTGGCCCCGGAAGATCGTCTGCTGCTCGACCAGGCCGGATGGAACACGCAGGCCGGTACCGCCATCTTCCTGGGCCTGCGTGTTCTGATCGCGGTCGCTACCGTGCTGCTGGTGCTGGCCTTCAATCACAGCACCGGCTTCAGCCGCGCCATGGTGATCTTCGGTGCACTGGCCTTCGGCATCCTGTTGCCCAAGTTCGCCCTGCGCGCGTGGGCAACGCGTCTGCGCAGGCAGGTCACGGCCGAATTGCCGCTGCTGATCGATCTGCTGCGTCTGCTGCAGGGCGTCGGCTTCAGCATGGACCAGAGCCTGCAGACACTCGGCGACAAGCTGCGCAACGCCGTGCCGGTGCTTGGCCGTGAGATCCACCAGGCGAACCTGGCCTACATGCACGGCCGCAGCCGCGAGCAGTCGCTGCGCCGGCTGGGTGAATCGTTCGACGACGAGGATCTGCGCAGCCTGGTGCAGCTCATCCTGCAGGTCCACGCCCACGGCGGCGCGGTACAGGAGCCGCTGCGCCAGTTCAGCCTCCGCCTGCGCGAACAGCGCCGGTCCACCCTGAAGGAGAAGGTCGGCAAGCTCTCGGTAAAGATGACCGTCGTGATGATGTTGACGCTGTTGCCGGCGCTGATGCTGGTGCTGGCCGGCCCGGCGATCATCGCCCTTGCTTCCGCCCTGACCAAACTGGATTGACCACCATGCGCCATGCCGTGCTGTCCCGCGTCTGCCTGCTGCTCGCCGCCACCGCCGTGTGCGCCGCGTGTTCGAACATGCGCAACGGCTATCGCCAGGATCCGATGGCGCTCGCCTCGCCCGAGGTGCAACCGCAGGATGACAAGCAGCTGTATGCCGAGCTGATCGCCAAAATGCAGCAGCAGGGCGCTTACTACGCCTCGCTGGCGCATGTGGATGCCTACCGCCAGCGCTACGGCGACAGCCCGCAGCTGCGCCTGTTGAATGCCGATGCGCTGCGTGAGACCGGCCAGCGCGAGGCTGCCATGACGATCTACAACAGCCTCACCAGCGGGCCGCAGGCAGCGGCGGCCTGGCACGGCCTTGGCCTGATCGCCGCCCGCGAGGGTGACGCCGCCCGCGCCGAACAGGCCCTGGCCCGTGCCGTGCAACTGCAACCGCTCAACACGGGCTATCTGGGCGATCTCGGGTTTGCGCGGTTGCGCGCGGGCGACTGGTCGCGCGCGCAGGAGCCGCTGGCCAAAGCCGCCGAACTGTCGCCCGGCAGCGCCAAGGCGAATGCGAATCTGGCGGTGTGGGCCCTGCTGCGGGGCCAGAACGAGATGGCCGAGACGATCATGCGCAATGCACGGCTGACCGATGCCGCACAGGCCGAGGTCCGCCGCCTGGCCGACCAGCTCCGCCAGCAGGCCACCCCGGCCCCCTCGATACAGCGCGCTCCGGCCAGCGTGGCGGCAACAGAGGCCACACCCACACCGACATCGCGCCCCGCGCGAGTACCTGCATCAGCACGCCGCGTGGCGGTCGATACCGAACGCCGTATCGGCGCCGACGCGCGGCTTGCGCCGTCCATGCTCGAGCGCTTTGGCGCCTCCCCCCCTTCCAGCGAGATCACCCCATGACCCGGTTGCCACGCCGTTGTACTCCGTTGCGGCGCGTTGGAACGACCGCGGTGCTTCTGGTCGCTGTGCTGCCCGCGCTCGCGGCTGCGCAGCAGGCCCCGCTGACGGGCCAGATGCTGGGGGGACACAACGCCGCCCCGGCCGCCCCTGCACCGCTCCCTGCGGCTCCGCCGGCAGGAGCTGCCCCGCTCCCCACGGCGAGCGCGCCGGTCGAGCGGTACACGCCTCCGCCACCGCCGCCACGTACCGAGATCGGCCAGACCACTCGCGATCTGCTGCGCATGCAGGCCCAAGGAACACACGCCGGCCCGCGCCTTCCGATCCTGGGCGATCAGGCCGCCGCAAGCTACCAGCGCTACCTGAAGAGCTTCGAGCATGAGATCCCCGAGTTCCTCAAAACCAGCGTGAAGAAGGATGTCAGCGGGACCAACTAAGGAGGTTGAGGCCATGTACCAGTCCAGCGTCCGTGTGCCACGCTCCTCCCGGCAACGGCTGCGCGGCGGGATGTCGGTGACGATGATGCTGCTGCTGCTTGGCCTGGTCGGCATGCTCGGCCTGGTGGAAGTGGGTTATCTGTACTGGGCCAAGCGCGATGCACAGAAGGTCGTGGACCTTGCCGCACTTGCCGGCGCCCAACGGTTGGACCTGTGCGCCGCAGACAACCGCGACAACCGTGCCGCGCGCGGCAACGCAGAGGGCGACAATGGCTTTGCGGGCACGTTGGCGATCCAGTGCGGCAACTGGAATCCCGCGCACACCACGCCTGATCATTTCAGCGTGACGCTGGATGCAGGCAACCCGCTCAATGCGGTCAAGGTCGAGGCGACCCGCTCGATCGTGCCGTTCTTCGGCCAGAACACCCGCCTGCCAACGCTCCGCGCACAGGCCGTAGCGACGCGCGCTCCCCCCATGGCCGTGTTCTCGGTGGGCTCGCAGCTGCTGCGGGTCAATGGCAGCACGCCGCTGGGCAACGTGCTCAATCTGATCGGGGTGAACCTGGATCAGACCACCCTGCTCGGCTACGACGGACTGGCGCAGGCAAAGGTCACTCCGGGCGGTCTGCTGCAGGCACTGGGCATTCCCGTCAAGGCCGATATCGGCGTCGCCGAGTTCAATGCCCTGCTTGCCGCCAACCGGGTTTCGCTCGGGCAACTGCTTGATGCCACCGCCACCGTGCTGACCAACAGCGGCGTCGCCCATGTGGATCTGACCGCGTTGCGCACTGCGCTCGCGGCGCGGATGGATCTCAACCAGCTCAACGTGCAGCTCGGCAGCACCGACAGCGCGGGCGGCCTGTTTGCGCGCGTGGTGGCCCCCGAGGGCCTTGCATCGCCCGCCCTACAGGCCGACGTCAGTGCGCTGGACCTGATCACCACCGGCATCAGCATCGCCAGCGGCGGCAACGGCGTTGCAGTGAACAATCTCGACATCCTGGGCCTGGTACAGACCCGCGCGGCGATCATCGAGCCGCCGTCCATTGCCATCGGCGGCGTAGGCACCCGTGCCTACAACGCGCAGGTCCGGCTGAAGATCAACATCGATACTGCCGGGCTGGCGCTGCTCGGCCCGGTCCTCAGCGGTCTGGGCATCCGGCTCAATCTGCCGATCCATGCCGACGTGACCAACGCGATGGGCACGCTGGAATCGCTGCAGTGCGGCGCCACCCCGCCCACCGCGACGGTGCGTGTGCAGTCCTCGTTGCTGCGCGCATGTGTCGGCAAGGTCGCCGAAGCGAATCAGTTCTCCCAACGCAACGTCTGCGATGCCGGGCTGCAGAACGAACAGCTGCTCACCCTGCTCGGCGCCCCGCTGGTGACCGACAAGATCCTGCTCGATACGTTGACGCACACCGAGAGTGTCACCCTGGCCGCGGGCGAGACCGCCTCCACCCGCTTCAACCAGGCCCAGGTAGGCGCGGCGGTGTCCGCGCTGGTGAGCGAGCTGCTGCGCGTGCTGAGCAATGTGGTCACCCCGGGCAAACAGGGCAGTAATGATGCCGCCACGGCCGCGCGGCTGGCGGATCAGTATCTCAAGGCAGCCAATCCGGGTAACGGGTTCTACGACGCAAAGAAAACCATCGAGCTGCTGCGCCATGGCGATCCGGCCCGCGGCATCGGTGCGCTGGGTGACTGGGAAGTACCCAACGGCGTGCCCTATCCGTGCGGCCTTCTGAATCTGGAGACCTGCTTCAAGCCGGGTTCGGTCTGGGTCGGTTACAACGCCACGGTCACGGGGGAAGGCATGGGCGGACTCAGCGGCGTGCTTGGCCCCATTCTCGGTGGACTGCTGATCAACCGCTGCAACAGCCTGCTCAGTACCCTGCTCAACTACAACAACTGCGTCAAATCCAACCTGACCTCGTACCTGCAGACCCGGCCCGGTGGCCTGCAGGATGTGGGCGGGGGCAGCGGTGTGACCGAGCCCGGCACCGACCAGGTCCGCTGCAGCGGCCTGCTGTGCCTGGCCCTGACACCGGTACTGGAAACGCTCAAGCCACTGCTCAATGGCGTCGGCACCCTCCTCTCGCAGACCCTCGGTCAGATACTCGGCGTAGAGCTGGGGCGGACCGACGTGCACATGCAATCGATTCAATGCACGCCGGCACAGTTGGTTTATTGACGCTGCCGTGGAATGAAGGCCGAAGGAAAGTGCATGCTAGACTCCGGCTGGGGACATTACTTCACTGATAATCCACTTGTGGATGGCCTGAATATGCGAGAGAGAAAAGGGGTTGGTTCCATCGTCACGCACACGCTGACCGGTGGGATCGTATTGCTGCTGTCGTTGAGCCTTGTGCCGCAGGCAATGGCCGCACGCACGCCGCGTGCCGAGCCGGCGGTGGATGCTGACGCGCGCCAGGCACCGGTGGTGCGCAATACCGTGGACGAACTGCGCCAGCTGGTGGATTCCAAACAGCTGACCGAGCTGCGGACCACCTATAACGGCAGTTATGGTGCCAGCCTGCTGTTCAATACCAGCACGCTCAATTACTACGTGGCGCTGTTCCACGACAAAGACTTCTGGCGCGTGATCAAGACCGATTCGGTGGACAACGCGGAGAAGGTCTACCGCACGTTTGTGGAGCAGACCGAGCAGCTGGCCCAGGTGTATATCGATACCACCCGCCTGCAGGCCGGCAAGCGCTATACGGAAAACCTGGTCGCCTACAACGAACAGCGCCTGCGCAGCCTGCAGCAGGAAGCGGATCTGCAGCGCCAGCAGTCGCTGCAGGTCAGTGCCGCACTGGAACAGGCCAAGCAGCAGGCGGTCAGCCTGAGCACGGACCTGCGCAGCAGCCACAGCGAACTGGACGCGCTCAATCAGCGTATTCAGACCCTGCAGGCCCAGCAGCTGAACCCGGCCATGTCGCTGCCTTCGGCCGAGGCGGCCACGCAGCAGCCGGCGTCGCAGGGCAATCTCGGCACACCGTAACGGCGCGCAGCGCCCTGCCTTGGCAGGGCAGGTGACGGACGGCTCTGATGGAGCGCGACCGAGGGCAGCGATCGTTCACCATGAATGAACCTCAGCGGCAGGCATCGTGCACCAGGTCGTCCATCTTCCGGCTCAGCGCCAGGCTCGGCCGGTCGCCTGCCTTGCGGTACGTCGCCTCGCGCTGACGGCGCGCGGCGGCGCAACGGACCGGATCGGCATGCACGGAGATGACCGCACCCCGGATGGCAGGCAGCTGCCGCAGGCCGGGCCGCTGCGATCGACGCGGGCGCACCGGCGTCGATTTTTCGCCGTGTTTGTCCTTGAGCGACTGGCGAAGCGATTCGATGTACACCGCATTGGCCCGCGTATCCACCGGCGGTGGCATCTCGCGGATGCGTTCGGTCCGGCCTGTGCAGGGCAAGGACTGGTACTGACGAGCACCATCCACGACACAGGTATGCACTTGCCGCGGCGCAGGCACGTTCACTACGGCGCCCATCATCATGGCGAACATCCACACAGGCATGGCTCAGCTCCATCCAGGAGAGCTGCAGCATGTCCTCGCACCGTGACTCATCGCCGTGACCGGCCGCACGCAAGTCGTGCGATGCGCACAATTCCGACACGGAATCACTGCCACGCCCTACGCACCTGTTACGGCGTCGCGCCCACGTGCAGTTCCAGCACCTCATCGCCCAGCGCATCGATCTCGCCGGTCGGTCGCCAGCCCAGGTTGCGATAGAACCCATGCGAGCGCACCGCCGGATCGGCCGCACACCCCAGAGTCAACCGCGAATGCCCCGCCTTCACCAGATCGGTGATGGACAGATCCAGCAAGCACCGCCCGATGCCCTGCCCTTCATACGCCGGGAGCAATGCGAGCACCACGATCTCGCCGCCCTCGCGATCGCCGAAGCAGTAGCCGACCATACGCTCGCCCTCCAGCGCGATATGTCCCGGCAGTGCGTCGTCACGGATGCCCGCCGCCCAGCTGTCTTCGGTAATGCCGAGTTCGGCGAGATCGGCCGCGGAAAAAGCGTTCTCGCGGGTGCGGCCACGGAGATCGATGCAGGCAGCGGCATCATCCGGCAGCGCGCGGCGATAGTGAATCAGGTCGGTCATACGTACATCCTTGCAATCACCGAATGCTCGGCAGCGCGCAGTATGCCGTCGCCTGCATTGAAAACCCAAACGCAGCGGGCCCGGCATTGCCGGGCCCGCGAGCGGATTACAGGAAGCGGTAATCAAACTCCAGCCATAGCTGACGGCCGTAAGGATCGTAGTTGCCGACCGGGTAGAACGGCCAACCACCACCGTTCTTGTCTGCCGGTGGGCGGCTGTCGCGCAGGTTGTTGACGATCAGGCCCAGCGTGGCGTTGTCGCTGAGCTTGCGGTAGAGACTGGCGTTGTAGGTCATGTACGGCGCGATGCGGCCGCTGCCGTCGGTCTTGGGCAGCGAGCCGTAGCGCATGCCGTACAGCGTGGCGGTCCAGTCGTTGATCGCCCAGGTCACGCTGCCGTTGACCTTGCTGCGCCACTGGTAGGAATCCAGCGAGTTACGCTGGTCCTGCACGTCATCGCCGGCGAACTGGCGGTAGCGGTGATCGATCACCAGCGAGTACGCCATGCGGGCGGAGAAGCGACCGTAACGGCCCGCATCCCAGCGCACCGTCGACTTCAGGTCGATACCGCGCACGGTTTCGGAGGCGGCATTGATCGGGTTGATCAGCACGCGCACCACCTGGTTGGGCTGCACGGCGGCATCGGCCGGGTTGCGGATCACCCGGCGCAGCGCGTCCTGGCATTGTGCCGAGCCGATATCGCGTGCGTCGCCGCCCACGGTCTGCCCAAGGCGGCAGTCCGCTTCATCCTGGAGGATGCGGGTGGCATCGAGGTTGGTGACCTCGTCGTCGATGCGGATGTCGTAGTAATCCGCGGTGAAGTCCAGATTGGCCGACGGCGACCACACAAACCCCAGTCCATACGATTTGGCGGTTTCCGGCCGCAGCTGCGGGTTGGCGCCACTGGTGTAGTCGATCGCCAATCCGCTGAAATCGCAGTCGTCATATGCTTGGCCGGCGCTGCGGCAGCGCCAGTAGTCGGTCATGCCGGGGTTGTAACCCCGCGTTTCGGTTGCGAATACATAGTTCATGTCCGGCGCGCGGAAACTGGTGGCCGCACTGGCGCGCAGCAGCAGCGTATCGAACGGTCGGAACTCCAGGCCGGTGCTCCAGGTCGCCTTGCCCAGGTGATCACCGGCCGCACGGTACTGGTCATAACGACCGGCCACCGTGGCGGTCAGGCGCTCCAGCAACGGCAGCTGCAGTTCCACACCAGCCGCATACCGGTCACGCTCGCCACCGGCGGGGACGCCCGCGTTGAGGTTCCAGAACACGCCCTGCGCCAGGGCCGGGTCCGGGCGGTTGCGGTAGCCCTGGCTGCCCGCTTCAACGACCGCTGCCAGCGCGGCACGGCCACCGGGCAGATCAAACAGCTGGCCGTTGACGCTGACGCTGGCCGTCTGCAGCCACGCGGCGTTGCGGCTCTCATACCGGCCCGACAGGCCTTCATACTCGCCGGGGGTCAGCGGCTGATACAGACGTGACGGATCCGGTGCATACACCTCCACGCCATCGCGGGTGCCCAGCTGCGGGCCGAGCAGGTACGTATTGACGTCGACCAGCAGGCCCGGGCGCTGCGTCCTGTTCTCATAGCGCGAACGGCTGTAGGCCGCTTCGTAGTCCCAGTCCGAACTGCCGATGCTGCCGCGTGCGCCCACGTTGAACGACCAGGACTGCTCCAGGAATCGATTGGCATTGCGCTGCACGCCGCCGATCTCCTCCGGTGCGAAACGCCGGTACCAGCTTTCCAGCTGACCGCTGTTCTGGTTGTAGAAATAGTTGCGCGAAGACGTCCAGCTCGGTGCACGGGTATTGTTGTAGATGCGCGCGGTGCCGATGGCCGCATCGGCGAACAGTTCCTGGCGATCATTCAGACGCCAGGTCACTGCACTGTACGCATCGATGTTGCGCTTCTCGGTCTGCACGGTCCAGAACGTGGGCGAGGCTTCATTGCTGCCGCAGTACCAGCCCTGGCGCGGATTCTGTGCGCGGAACACGCTGCCGCCGTAGAGCGCGCTGGAGGTATCGCAGCCGTCGGCACCGGGATCGATATAGTTGTTGGTGGAGGCGTTGCGGCGATACGCCACCGCCGTCGCCAGCGGCGTGACGCCACGCGGGTCATCGGTCAGCGAGTCCATGAAATCGCGCTGCGAGCCGTAGATCGCCTTGCGGTTGGCGATCTCCAGGCCGAAGATCGCGTCCCACTGCTCACCCGAGCCGCCGCCGACCGCCTGCAGGCGCTGGTTGTCACCGCCGCCCTGTTCGGTGGTGCCGGCGCGCACATTGATGCCGACACCGTCATAGGTCTTCTTCAGGATGATGTTGACCACACCGGCGATTGCATCGGAGCCGTACACCGCCGAGGCACCCCCGGCCAGCACTTCGATACGGTCGATCAGCGCGCTGGGAATGTTGGCCAGGTTGACCACATTGACCGAGCCTTCGTAGGCCAGCGGGTAATCGGACTGACGGCGACCGTTGACCAGCACCAGGGTGCGATTGGGGCCAAGGCCGCGCAGATTGATGGTGTTGGCGGCCGGGGTGAAGGTATTGCCGAAATCCTCGCCCTGCACGTTGCCGGTGTTCTCGGTCAGCGCGCTGAGCGCTTCGAAGGCACTGCGGTAGCCCTGCGCCTCGATCTGCTCCTGGGTGATTACGGTCACCGGAGAGGGGCCTTCCACACTGGCGCGGGGGATGCGCGAACCGGTGACCGTGACCGCATCGAGCTGGGTGGGCGGATCGGCCGCATGCACCAGTGAACTTGCGCCAAGCAGGGGCAACAACGACAACACCAAGGCCCGCCGACGCAGCGGGCGATACAGCACAGACATGCAGAATTCCGGTAAATAAGAACGCGCCAGCGCGGGGAGGCCCGCGCCGGATCGTGGTGGAGAGAGGGCCGGGATTTTGCTGAACAGGCAGCGAAGGGGGAAATGACCGGCCGGGATATGCTTATCGGGAATTCGCCTAAGCCCTGCCCTGCAAGGACTCCGCATGCGCTTCATCCAGACCTTCCAGTTGTACCCCTTCCTGGACACCGTGGTCAGCCTGGTGGCCGCCTTCGTGCTGGGCACACTGATCGGTGCCGAGCGCCAGTACCGTCAGCGCACCGCTGGGCTGCGCACCAATGTGCTGGTGGCGGTCGGCGCGGCGGCCTTCGTGGATCTGGGCATGCGCATCGCCGGCAGTGTCGAGGCGGTACGGGTGATTTCCTACGTGGTGTCCGGTGTCGGCTTCCTGGGCGCGGGCGTGATCATGAAGGAAGGCATGAACGTGCGCGGCCTCAACACCGCCGCGACGCTGTGGTGTTCGGCGGCGGTCGGTGCATGCACCGGTGCGGACATGCTGGCCGAAGGCGCGCTGCTGACGGTGTTGATCATCGCCGGCAACACCCTGCTGCGGCCCTTGGTCAACGCGATCAACCGCATCCCGATCAATGAGGCCGCCTCTGAAGCCACCTACGAGGTGCGCCTGAGCGTGGACCCTGCCGCCACGCCCCTGGCACGCGAACGCCTCGTCGACGCGCTGGAGGCCGCACAGTATCCGGTCAGCGATGTGCAGGTGATCGAGCACGGCGACGGCCCGGTGGAGCTGGTCGCGATCCTGGTCAGCACCGCCGTCAGCGCCGATGAGCTCGATACCGTGGTCGCGCGGTTGCAACGTCAGCCGGGTGTGGTGCACGCCAACTGGGAAGTCAGTACCCGCGACTGATCGCGGCGGTTCCCGAACAATGAAAAACGGCGGCCCTGTGGCCGCCGTTCCGGTTGCTGCCTGCGTGCCGGGCCTCAGGCCTCGGCAGGCACCTGGCTCTGGCGGTTCACCAGCGCGCTGAAGCGCGCCAGCGAGCTCAGGTGGTGATGCACCAGGGCCAGCCAGCCGCTGCGGTGCCACGCCACCACGGTCTCGTCCGGCAACGCGGCGAACTTCTCCACATCCACCACCTGGAAACCGTTGACCGACATTTTCCGACCATCGGCCAGGGTGACATCAATATTGCGGTCGATGAGCAGATCGTTCTCGATCAGGGCGGCCGAGAAACGACGGGTATGTTCGTGCTCGCGGGTGTAATCGCCACAGAAACGCATCGCGTTGTCGACCAGTTCGGTCGCCTTGCCATCCTGGAACAGCGGCAGGCCTTCTTCGCTGTCGCCCTGGTTGACCTGCTTGGCGGCCGCATCCACGGCGAGGACGTAGTTGTCCGGCTCACCGGCCTGCATGAACACGAACGGATAGCGGCGCACGTACGCCGGTACGTAGCTCTGCTCATCCCATACGCCATCGGCGACGAACAGATTGCGATGGGACAGGCCCACGGCCACCAGCGGCATCGCATCCTGACCGGTGAAGATGATCGGGTAGTGCTGCGCCAGCGAGCCGAACTCGCCGATCACCGCGGGGATCGCGTTGGTGTCAGCCGCGAAATTCGCGGTGTCCGGCAGCAGGCGCCAGTTGGCGTGCTCGTCCGAACGCAGCGGCACAGCCTGTTGGTAAAACAGCGGACCGGTGGCCTGGGACGGCGCAGCGGTGGGCGGAGTCGTGGTTTCAGCAGTCATGGAATAAGTCGTATACGACGCGCCAGTCAGCCCGGGCGCGAAAGCGGGAATTGCATTGAATTAGCACTATAGCGTGCCGGGCCTCACAGCACGCCATCCAGCGGGCCTGCCGCCCCGGTGAGGGCTGCGCAGGCGTGGTCCTGCAGTTCCTCGCCGCTGGCCTTGTTGCCGGCCTCCAGATCCAACCGCGTGGCCAGCAACACGAAACCCGGGGCGCCGGCGACATCAGTCTTGCCGGCCACCACCAGCGACCAGTTACCGAGATCGGTGGGGTCTTCCAGATAGTCGGCAAGCAAACGGACCGGGTTGGCCGTCAGTTGGGCCCCCGGCAGCCCGCGGGCGAGATACGCATGCCCACGCAGCGGCTCCGGCAGCGGCTGCCAAGCGGTACCGATGGCAGGCTGCAGCCGGTGCAGCTGCGTCATGACATCAGCGCGCAGGCAATCCACGTGGATGTGCAGCTGGTGCTGGGAACGTCCGTGCGGTGAGTTCAGGGCCAGGCTGGCCACGTCACGCGGTAATGGCCGGCCCAGCGCCCGCTCGGTGTGGCTGCGGGCGGCCCAGGCGGCAGCGAAATAGTTCGGCGCATCAGCCCTCAGCAACGTCGGGCTTTCAATGCCCGAGACCCGGTCCAGCGGCAGCACCAGGAACTGGAAGTGGCCGTGCGAATCCTTGAGCAGCACATCGCGCCGATGCGCGTCGGCGGACACCGCAAGGCAGCTGCCACGGGGTGCGCCATCACCGGCGCAGTCGCGCTGGATGATGCTCCACAGGGCATCCGGGTTGGCGGTGGGCTTGGCCGGCGGCAGTACCGGCGTGGCGCAGGCGGTCAACAGCAGCAGCGCACAGAACAAGGACAATCGGGCGATCACGGACAGGCTCGTACAAGGGTGCAGGCCCGGCCAGGTACGGGCGGCGGGCGATCGCGATTGTACCGTGCCGGTTCTGTCGCTTTCGTGTCAGTACGTGCTGTAGGGCACCTCGACCACCACCGGCGAGGCGGGTGCCGGCGGCTGCAGGGTGTAGCGATCCAGCGCACCGTTGTCATCGGCGAACCGCTGCGACTGGGTCTGCAGGCGGTAGCTGGTTGCACCGAGCTTGACGCTGCCGCCCTCTTCCAGCGCGGCACCGGCCGGCAGCAGCAGCCCGCCCAGGTCGCTGTAGGCACCCCCGGCATCGGAGAAGACGTGATCCACCAGAGCATCCTCGCGCTTCATCGCGAACACGTGGCGGTCGCCATGACGCTGGTTGAAGTCTTCGTTGCCGAGCAGATCGGCGATCCAGACGCCGGGCAGGCGGTAGCGGGTTTCCAGCGCGATCGCATCGAGCCGTTCGCTGTCCACGACCAGGCAGCACACCGCCTGCTTGTTCTCGCGGTCCAGGACCGCAAAGCGGCTGCCCTTGGCGACGTCCCGCGGCAGGATCGCGAACGGCAGATCCTCCAGCACGGGCGCCGCCCCATTGGCCGAATGCAGGTTGCGCCAGCCGCCAAATACCGGCGCTTCCGGCTCGGCGGCCATCACGCTGCCTGCCAAGGCCATTCCCACCGTCACGATCAAGGCGGCCGTGATCTTCCTGCTCTGCATGCTCTGTTTCCGTTGGTTGACCTGTCGCGGCGATATCGCCGGACCTCACAAGACCGCGACACTATGCGCCAGCGACAGGCCGACGGGCAATCGGTGCCGCTCAGCCGATCACGATGTAGTCACTGACCAGGGTGATGCCCTGGTGGTCCCCGCGTTCGAGCTGCACGTGGCGGCCGCCGACCTGATCTATGGCGATGCAGTCATCCACTTCCAGCAGCGCATCGGTATGCGGCTTGAACCAGCTGGCATCGCGCAGCGCCTTGGCTTTGCGCTTGGCCTCTTCGACACTGGTGGCGACCAGCAGCTGGTAGTCATGCGCCTCGCCCAACGCGCCGGCGGCATACCCACCGAGATTGAGAAAATACAGCCGCGGCCCACCGGCAGCCGGAGCCACATCGGCGAAGCGAACCCGGTACTCCTCCACTCCATCCACGGCGAGCCAGCCATCGACATGCAACCCTTTGCGCTCGCCGAACCAGTCCTGGCGCAGCTGCGGGTAGGCATCCTCGATGACATCGACGTTGGCGAAGGCCACATCGTGGACCTCGATCCGGGCCCGGGCGTGCCGCCCACCAAGCATGAACACGTGCAGCACCTGCGACTCCCGGCATGACCGATGTTGAGCGGGTATCCAGTGTAACGCCAGGCCGGCGGCGTCCTGGCCCCGCGCGCAGTCCACGCTGCGTCGAATAGTCGCGCGGTAGCCACCACACGTCCATGCGCGCCGCGGTGGTATGGTCGGCGCCTGACCCCGCAGGAGCGACCCGATGGCATCCCTTTCCCGTTATCCCCTCGCCGCGATCATGTTCGCAGGCACCCTGTCACTGACCGCCTGCGTCAGCACGCCGGGGCCGGAAATCAAGGGGCCGGGCCTGTGCAAGGCCGACGCGCTGGGCTGGGCCGTGGGCCAGAAGGCCGACGAAGCCAACATGCGCAAGCTGCTGGTGCAGAGCGGCGCCGGCCTGATCAATCCGATCGGCCCGGCCACGATCACCACCCGTGACCTGCGCCAGGACCGCCTGCGGGTGTTCATCGACAAGGACAACGTGATCACCGCCGTCCGCTGCGAGTGATTCCACGCAGGTTGAGCCACCCCACGGGTGGCTTGGCCACTACATGGCAGGGTTTTCGTGCAGCCACCCATGGGGTGGCTCTGCCGGTGGTTGGCGCCGTTGGGTGGCGTCCACCAGCGAATCGGCACCGATATCGGCGATGGTCTTGGCGCCGGTAAGCGTCATCGCCACGCGCATTTCCTTGGCCATCAGGTCCAGCAGATTGGCGACGCCGGCCTCGCCCTGCGCAGCGAGCGCATACACGAACGCACGCCCCAGCAGCACGCTGTCCGCGCCCAGGGCAATCATGCGGACCACATCCAGGCCGTTGCGGATGCCGGAGTCGGCCAGGATCTTCAGCTCGCCCTTGACCGCGTCGGCAATCGCCGGCAGCGCCCGCGCGGTGGACAGCACACCGTCGAGCTGGCGCCCGCCATGGTTGGAGACCACGATGCCGTCGGCCCCGAAGCGGACCGCATCTCGCGCATCCTCCGGGTCAAGGATGCCCTTGATCACCATCGGGCCGGTCCAGAACTCACGGATCCACTCCAGGTCTTTCCACGAAATGGACGGATCGAAGTTGGCGCCCAGCCAGCCGATGTAGTCGGCCAGGCCGGTCGGGCTGCCGCGGTAAGTGGAGATGTTGCCCAGGTCGTGCGGGCGCCCGAACAGGCCGACGTCCCACGCCCAGCGCGGGTGCGTCACCGCCTGCAGCATGCGCCGCGCCGGTGCATTCGGGCCGCTCATACCCGAGTGCGCGTCACGATAGCGCGCGCCCGGCGTGGGCATGTCCACGGTGAACACCAACGTGGTCACCCCGGCCGCCTTGGCCCGCTCCAGCGCATTGCGCATGAAGCCGCGATCCTTGAGCACATACAGCTGGAACCACATCGGCCGATCAATCGCCGGAGCCACTTCCTCGATCGGACAGACCGACACGGTGGACAGCGTGAATGGAATCCCCCGACTCGCCGCTGCCCGCGCCGCCTGCACTTCACCGCGGCGCGCGTACATCCCGGTCAGCCCGACCGGCGCCAGTGCCACCGGCATCGCCAGGCGTTCCCCGAACAGCTCTGTCTCCAGGCTCAGGTCGGACATGTTGCGCAGGATGCGCTGGCGCAGCGCGATGTCCGACAGGTCGGCGACGTTGCGCTTCAAGGTGTGCTCGGCGTATGCGCCGCCATCGATGTAATGGAACAGGAACGGCGGTAGACGGCATTGTGCCGCTGCACGGTAATCGGTGGAGGCGGAAATGATCATGGGTCATCTGCGCTGGAACAGCCTCCAGTGAACCGCAGAATACAGAGCATGCCAACTAGACCATTGGTCGAGCGCCTTTCCGGCAGCTCTGCGGCCTATCAGCCGCAGTCGCTGGAGCGACCCTTCAGTTCCACCAGGTTGCCGTCGGGGTCACGCAGGCGCAGCGACAGCCCATCGCCTTCCGCGCCGTAATTGCGCTCGGCCTTCCCTTCCAGCGTGAGCTGCTGCCCCTCCAGATGCGCGCGCACGTCTGCCTCATCGAAGGGCTCCACGCGCAGGCACAGATGATCGAGGTTGCGTCCTTCGCGTCCCGGCGCCGCACCGCCTTTGACGCCCAGGGGGCCGTCCACGCTGACAAGGTCGATCATCGATTCGCCCGCATGCAGATGCACCATGCCCAACGAGGGACGCTCACGGGCGACCGTGCAACCGAGAACGTCGCGGTAGAAGCGCACCGCACGCGGAAGATCCTGCACCCGCAGCACCACATGGTCGATGCGTTGGATCTGGAAGGGACGTTCGCTGCTCATCACGAGGACTCCAGTTTTTTGGCGATACGGCTGAACACCACCAGCACGATCAGGCACAACACACTTACGCCGATGGCGATCACGTACTCACCGATGCCGACCGCGATGCCGATGGCAGCGGCCATGATCAGCGAGCTGGCGGTGGTCAGTCCGCTGACCTGATCATCGCGCGAGCCCCGCAGGATCGTGCCGGCGGCGACGAAGCCAACGCAGGCCACTACCGCTTCGATCAGTCGCACCGGATCGACCTGCAGCAGGTCGCGGTAACGCTCTTCCTGGAAGTGTTCGGCGATGCTGTCACCGAGCCCGACAATCAACGCGGCCGCGCCTGCGATCAGCATGTGCGTGCGCAGGCCGGCCGCATGCTTGCCCATCTCGCGCTCGATGCCGAGCGTGGCCCCCAGCAGCATCGCCACGGCTATCCGCAGCAGGATCGATAGATCTTGTTCCAGTCCCATCTGCGTCTCTCATCCGGCAATGGACGGAGCGTCGCAGACAGGGGCGTCTTAGCACCGTGAAGCAAACGGCAGGCCTTGGTGAGCCTGCCGTCGCAGGGCTTACTGCGCCAGATAACCGCCATCGATCGCGTAGTACGTGCCCGTCGCAAAGCCGGCATCGGCACTGGCCAGCCAGGCTACCAGCGCGGCAACCTCTTCCGGCTTGCCGAGACGCCCCAGCGCATGCTTGCTTTCCAGCGCCTGCTTCACCTTCGGGTCCATCTTGTCCAGCAACGGCGTGGCGATGAAGCCCGGGCCGACCGAGTTGATACGGATCTTGTCCGCCGCGTGTTCCCACGCGGCCGTCTGGGTCAGGCCGACCACGCCATGCTTGGCTGCGACATAGGCTGCTGAATTGTTGAACCCGACCTGGCCGAGGATGGAGGCCATGTTGATGATGCTCCCGCCATTACCCGAGCTGCGCATCGCCTGGATCTGCGCCCGCTGGCACAGGAACACGCTGTTGAGATTGACGTCGATGACGTTCTTCCAGCCATCCACCGGGTAGTCACCGCTGGCCGCCGACGGCCCGCCGATACCCGCGTTGTTCACTGCGATATCCAGCCCACCGAGTTCCTCGACGGTCTGCTTCACGGCCGCTTCAACGGCGTTCTCGTCGGTGACGTTCAACGCGATGCCGATCGACTTCGCGCCTTTCCTGCGCAGCGCTTCGGCAGTCTTCTCGACGGCATCGGCCTTGAGATCCCACACCGCGACCGCGGCGCCGGAATCGGCCAGCAATTCAGCCACGGCCAGGCCGATACCGGAGACGCCGCCGGTGACGATGGCGACCTTGCCCTTGAGTTGATAATCAATCATCGCGTTGTTCCTCGGGTTGGAATAAGGCTGCGGGCAGTGCCTGCCCATGCCTCGACCATACGCCGCGAAAACGTTACAGAACGTGCACAGCAGGCTCCGCAACAATCCTTCCCATCGCTGCAACGCACCTGGGCCTATGCTCGGGGTCGTATGCCCACATACCTGTTTCATCCGCCGATGGCGGTCCCCCTCCCCCAAGGTAAGCCCATGACAGAGTCCAGTGACGGCCAGTTGTTCTCCCCCACCCGTCTGGGGGCCATCGAGGTTGCCAACCGCGTTGCGATGGCACCGCTGACCCGCAACCGCGCGATCCACGACCGCATCCCCAATCCCCTTGCGATCCAGTACTACGAGCAGCGCGCCAGTGCTGGGCTGATCATCGCCGAGGCCACCCAGATCAGCCCGATGGGCCAGGGCTATCTCGACACGCCCGGCATCTACAGCCAGGCGCAGATCGATGCCTGGAAAAAAGTCACCGATGCCGTCCACGCACGCGGCGGAAAGATCGTGCTGCAGCTGTGGCATGTCGGCCGTATCTCGCACACCAGCCTGCTGCCCGACGGCGAGGTCCCGATAGCACCGAGTGCACTGCGTGCCAACACCAAAACGTTCACCGCCAAGGGCTTTGAAGAGGTTTCCGAGCCCCGCGCCCTGCGCCTGGATGAGATTCCCGGCCTGATCCAGGACTTCCGCCAGGCCGCGCGCAACGCGATCACCGCCGGCTTTGACGGCGTGGAAGTGCATGCCGCCAACGGCTATCTGATCGATCAGTTCCTGCGCGATGGCAGCAACCAGCGCACCGACGAATACGGTGGCAGCATCGAGAACCGCACCCGCCTGCTCGATGAAGTGGTCCGCGCGATCGTCTCTGAAATCGGCGCCGAACGTACCGGCGTGCGCCTGTCACCGGTGACGCCGGCCAACGATGCCGCCGATTCCAACCCGCAGCCACTGTTCGAACGGGCGGTCGAGCGCCTGGATGCCATCGGTCCGCTGGCTTTCATCCACGTGATCGAAGGCGCGACCGGTGGTCCACGCGACAACATCGCCTTCGACTATGCCGCGCTGCGCGCCAAGTTCACCGGTGCCTGGATCGCCAACAACGGCTATGACCAGGCACGCGCGGAAGCGGCCGTGGCGTCCGGCTATGCCGATATGGTCGCGTTCGGTCGCCCCTTCATCGCCAACCCGGATCTGGTCGAGCGTTTCCGTCTCGGCGTGGCGCTGTCCGAGCTGGACCAGGACACGCTGTATGGCGGCGGTGCGCAGGGCTACACCGACTACCCCAGCGTTTCAGGCTGATCCGCGCGCTGCTACCGGTCGCGCATCGCATCGGTCACATCGCCGCCGGCCAGCACCGGCAGCAGCGCTGCAGGTAACTTGCAGGGGCGCGTGGGCACACTGTCCACGCGCCACCCGCGTCCGAGCAGGACGCCCTTTCCCTTTGAAGGCGGACCATCGCCGGGTGCCGGGCAGCTGATATCACTGAGCAGCACCTGTCCGTCGCGATCCAGCCATTGCTGGACGAAGTACTCGCCATCGGCAAAACGCATCGTGCCGAGATTCACCAGCGTCAGCGGCTGCCGTTCCACATCCCCCTGCCAGGTGGACTGCAGTTCCACACCACTGAACAGCAGACGTCGTCGCAGCAGTACCTGGTGATTCTCGTCCAGCAGGGTCAGCGCCTCATCGCCCCCGTCCAGATGGCGGCGCGTCCAGGTGCGGTCCATGCCCCAGGGCAGGATATCGAAGCTCTCTGGCGGCGCCGGTTCGCTGCCATCGGCCAGCATCATTCCCAGTTTTCCGTCCCGGCGGAATACCACCCTGCCCCCGTCCATGCGCACCACACCTTCGAACGGACGCCCCACGATGCGGCCACGCTCGAGGTTGTACAGGTGGTTGACGCCGGCGGCCTGCTCCCGGAGCAACAACAACGGGGGGCTGACGTGGTCATCGTCGATGGCCATGTCGGCAGGTACCGTGAAGGCCGTGCGTCCATCCCACCACAGGCGGGGCGAGGATTCGCCGACGAGCGTGCCCAGCAACCCGCCGGCAACCGGATCGAAGCTGTCCACGTTCGGCGGCGCGAACACCACCTCGCCGTAGCAGTCCAGTACCGCAGCGGTATCGGTATCGGTGGCATGCCGGACGCGCCACGGCGGTGCCTGTCGCTGTTGGGCATCGGGTTCGTCGAGCACGACTGCAAGCGCCGCGGGGGCGGCGGTGGGCGGAATGGCACCCGCCTTGTCCAGTACCTGCCAGCGGCCACCACAGTAGTCCAGGCGCACGTTGCCGTGCTGTGCGGCAAAGTGTCCGTCGGCCATCAGCCAGCCGGGCTCGGGCGTGTCCTCGGCGCTGCCGGTGGCGTGCCGATAGACCTGCTCGGGCCAGTCGCGCCGGCCTGCGGTACCGCCGTACTGTCGGTAGCGGGGATACAGACCATCCTGCTGGTAGCGGGCGATGTCCGTCGCCCTGCCCTGTGCATCCACCCGCCGCCACAGCTCGCCCTTGCGCAGCCACCAGCCACCGTCGGTGACCGGCAGCAGTGCGTCGATGTCATCGGAAAACAGCGTCGTACCGGATTCATCCCGCACGTCGCAGTGCTCAGGTACCTGGACACTGCACGCGACATACACGTGGCGGCCGGCGAACGGCCCAGCCACCCATTGGACCTGCCGCTCGTCCAGCTCCATGACCGCCCGCCCGTGCAGGTCATGGAAGCGCAGCGGACCACTGCGGGCGTTCCACAGCACGCGTTGGGGTACCGCCAACGGCACCCATTCGCCATCCTTCAGCGCTGGAAAGCGAACCTGACCCAGCGCATCCACCACGCCCCGGCCACCGGCCGCCTCACCATCGGCCTGGATGAACGCCTCCCACAGCGGATCACCGGGGACGGCCTGCGGCAGCACGAACCGTTCGTGGTACTCGGTGTAACCGCGGTCTTCACGCAGCAGGCGTCCTGCATCGTCGTACCACTGCTGCGGCGTGGTGGGGCCCTGTGCGCGCATCCAGCGGTCGGCGGACAGCCGATGCATGCGCGCGCCATTGGGCGGCACCAGCAGGCGGCCATCGAGGGACACCAGCGCCTCGGCGCCGAAACTATTGCCCAGCACGGTGAACGACTGCGCGGGCGCGCCGCCTGCCAGCGACATCAGCGCGCCTGCCACGAACATCCTTTTCATCGGTCGCATCATGCAAAGTGGAGCTGCACGCTAGCGCCTGTCCCTTGGCGATGCAATGCATCTGGCACCATCCGTGCGCGCGATGCTCCTGGACTCAGTACACCGGCAACGAAATGAAGCTGGCCTGCTGCGGCGCGTGCCAGATCTGCTGCGTCGCCTTCTGGTAATCGCCCGGCTTGGCAAGATAGATGTTCGGCACAAACGTCTGCGGATTGCGGTCGTACAGCGGGAACAGGCTCGACTGCACCTGCACCATCACCCGATGGCCCGGCTGGAACACATGGTTCGCCGTTGGTAGACCGAATTTGTAGTCCAGCACCTGGTTGCTTGCGATCGCCTTCGGGTCGCTGAAGCTCTCCCGGTACCGGCCACGGAAGATCGCCATCGAGACCGACAGCTCATAGCCGCCCATCTCCGGCGTCGACGGCATCTGGTCCGGATACACGTCGATCAGCTTCACCACCCAGTCGCTGTCACTGCCACTCGTGGCTGCCTGCAGATTCACCTGCGGCGCACCGCCGATCCGCAACGGCTCGGTCAATGGTTCGCTGACGAAGGTCAGCACGTCCGGGCGACCATCCACGAAGCGCTGATCCTTCACCAACCAGCTCGTCCACATATCGCGGTCGGCGAAGCGCACCGGGCGCGGCACGAACGGCACCGGCTTGGCCGGATCGGACACATAGGCCTCAAAGGTCGCTTCACCGGCCTGCGGTGCCTCGAAGGACAGCTTGCCGCCCGCCCGCAGGTACAGCGGCCTGGACTGCGCCACGCTGCGCGGCCACTGCTGCAGCCTGTCCCAGTGGTTCTCGCCGGTGTTGTAGATCAGCACCGGCGGTGTCTGCGCCTTGGGCGCGCCATCCACCAGGTACTGATCGAAGAACGGCTTGAGCACATCGCGGCGGAACTGCAGCGCGGTGTCCCCGTCGAACTTCAAGGCGCCCAGGCTGCTGCCGTCATAGTTGACCTGGCTGTGCCGCCACGGGCCCATCACCAGATAATTCAGCGTGTTGCTGGTGTCACGCGGCTCCATCGCCGCATAGCTGTGCACCGCACCCCACATGTCTTCCTGGTCCCACAGGCCCTGCAGCCACATCGTGGGCACCTTCAGCTCGGTCTTGGCCATGCGCGCGTCCAGCGCCTGTTCCTGCCAGAACGTGTCGTAGCTGGGGTGCTCGATCAGTTTGTGCCACCACGGCAACTGGTCCAACCCATTGGCCTTGGCGTAGTCCCCGGCCGAGCCGGCGCGCAGGAAGGTGGTGTAGTCGTCGTAGCCCACGCTGGGAATGGATGGGCCTTTGCCACGCTTGGCCAGCTGCCCGGTGAAGTAGCCGAAATTGACTTGCCGGAACGCGCCGTAGTTGAGCCAATCATCACCCATCCAGCCATCGATCATCGGGCTCTGCGGCGCAGCCACCTTCAATGCCGGGTGCGGGTTGGTCAGCGCCATCACCACGGTGAAGCCCTCATACGACGAGCCCAGCATGCCGACCTTGCCATTGCTCTCGGGCACGTGCTTGACCAGCCAATCGATGGTGTCCCACGCGTCGGTTGCGTGGTCCACCTTCGTGGTGTTGAGCGGCCCACGCAGCGGCCGGGTCATCACGTAATCGCCCTCGGAGCCGTATTTGCCGCGGATGTCCTGGAACACCCGGATGTACCCGCCATCGACGAACACCTCATCGCCCTGCGGCAGGATGTCGCGCATGTTCGGCGAATCCATGCGTTTGGCACGGTTGGCGGCATCGTACGGCGTGCGGGTCAGCAGGATCGGCGCGTGCCTGGCGCCCTTGGGCACCACGATCACCGTGTAGAGTTTCGTTCCGTCACGCATCGGCACCATCACCACGCGCTTGTCGTAGTTGTCCTGCGCCGTGGGCGTCACAAATCCTTTGGCGGGAATATCCGGGGTCATCGGCGAGGTCTGCGCCGACACACTGGCGGCTACCATCAGACTCAACAGCGCAACTGGCACTACACGCACACGCATGGGGGCTCTCCCGGCAGTGATGGCAACCTCCGCAGCCTAGCGCCGCGCGGCCTGCGCCGGTAGATGCCGATCGGCGTATTGTCGGGCCGCTTGGCGCATTCAGCCGCCAACCGCCGTTTCATGCAAAGCCTGCCAGCGCAGCGTGCCGTCCGGGCGGCTCACGAGAACCGCCAAGGCCTCACGTCGATTGCCGGTGGCATCCGCGCCGATCTGATCCTCGCGATAGCGTACCGCGCAGGCGTTGGCACCCAACGGCAGATACTGCAAGGCATCGACGGTGATCTGCAGGCTTGGCCGGCTGCCATGGGCCGATCCGAAGAAGCCTGCCAGCGCCGGCTTGTCCAGGCGGACGCCACGAATCCCGACCATGCTGAAGTCCTCGCTGAAACGGGCCAGCAGTGTGTCCAGCGCAGCCAGTGGCGAGCGCCCGGTGAACCAGTCTTCGATCAGCACATGCAGGTCATGGATCTCGTTGAAGGCAAGCGTGTCATTCATGGGGAGGTTCTCAGGGAAAGGGAGGACGCCGACAGGCGCCACAACAACAGGGTCGGCAGCAGGCTCATACCGGCCGCCAGCATCAGGGTGAGCGTGAATGCCTGTGCCGGCAGGACGGCGGAGAGCAGCGCCAGGACGCAGGCCAGCAGTGCGGCCGCCAGACAGAAACTAAGCTGGCGGTTGAGATTCCACAGCGCGCTGCCCGGCAGCAGCTCCGCGTCCGCCAGCCCCTGGAAGGCGAGCGTCTGCGCGCTGCTGCTGCACAGGCTCCCGCCCAGCCCCATCAGCCCGAAGGCCAGCACGGGCAGCCAGGGCTGACCGGCCTGCACGCCGATCAGCAGCACGATCCCGACGGCCTGGCATCCCATGCCGACGCTCAACAGCGGGCGCGCCCCGATGCGTGGCAGCCAGTGCCTGGTGGTGGCGATCGCGCAGGCCGAGGCGATCGCCCACGGCAACATCAAGCCACCAATGGCAGCGGCGCCGTAACCCTGCCGATGCAGCATCAGCGTCGCCACCAGTTGCGTGCCGATGAAGGTGCCCGGCACCAGTAGATAGACCAGCATCGCCAGCCGCAGCGAGGCATGTCGCAGCAGCGACCAGTGGAGCACCGGCTGATCGGTTCGATGCGCACTGCGGGCGTAGAGAAACAGCACCACGGCGGCGGCAACCAGCAGCCCAGCGCCCACGCGCCGCTGGCCCGGTTCGGCGATCAGGCTCAGCGCGACCAGCAGCACGCTCAGCCCCGTCGAGCCTAACAGCAGCCCGCGCCGGTCCAGCGCTGGCGCGGACAGCGGCGCACCCGGACGGACCCAGCAGGCCGCCAGCACCAAGGCCACTACGGCCAGCGGCACACTGACCAGCAGCACGCCCCGCCACGAGCCCCACTCCACCAGCAGGCCGCCCAGCGTGGGTGACAGCGCCGGCACCAGCAGTGCGACCGCCATGATGCGGGCGGTCAGGCGCCCACGATCGGCCGGTGGGCATTCGCGGTAGGCCATCGCCTGCCCCACCGGAATCAACAGCCCACCGCCCAGCCCCTGCAGCAGGCGCCACGCGATCAGCCACCCGATGCTCGGCGCGGTGCCCGCCAGCACGGCGCCCACGGTAAACAGGGCCAGCGAGAGGCACAGCACCCGGTGCTCGCCAAGGCGCGCGGCCAGCCAACTGCCCAGTGGAATCACCACGGTCAGGCCGAGCATGTAGGCGTTGCCGATCCACGCCAGCTGCGGCACGGAGGCCTGCAGGTCGGCGGCGATGGCCGGATATGCGACGGTACCGATGAACATGTTCACCAGGTCCAGCGAGAATCCCAGCAGGTACAGCGTTTCCACCCTGGCCCGGTATGTCATGCGGTGCTCCGATTGCGAGGCGGCAGCATGCGCGTTGGCGGCGGCTGGATAAACGGGCAAACGGATGCAAGACTGTCAAACCATTTTTGACAGTCAGAGCGCCGCCATGGTCAGCCTGGACCGCTTCGAGACCTTCAAAACGATTGTTGATGCCGGCAGCCTGACCGCTGCCGCGCAGCGCCTTGGCCAGAGCCGGGCCGTGGTGAGCTTCAACCTCAAACGGCTGGAGCAGGAACTGGGCGTGACCCTGCTGGTGCGCAATACCCGCAGCCTGGCACTGACCGAGGCCGGCGAACGCTTCTACCAGCACTGCACCGCCCTGTTGGCGACTGCCGAGCTGGCGATCGATGAGGCCCGCAGCGAACAGCTGCAGCTGCGTGGCACGCTGCGGCTGACCACCACGACGGAGTACGCGATCGCCCGGGTCGTGCCGGTGCTGGAGTCGTTCCGTGCCCTGCATCCCGAGCTGCGCCTGCACCTGTCCACCTCACCGGCGCCGGCGGACCTGATTCCCGAGCGGTTCGATCTGGCGATCCGGTTGGGGCGGCTGCAGGATTCGCAGCTGCGCGCGACCCTGCTGGACGAACACGCGCTGTGCGCGGTCGCCGCGCCGTCGTTGTTGTCCACGTTGCCGGATGATGCCGCGCGCGATGACCCGGACTGGGTCCGCATGCTGCCACGATTGGGGTATCCGCGCCTGGCGGATCTACCGCTGGTGGCGCCCGATGGCAGCGACCAGGTATTTGCCTGCAACCCCGCCCATGCGGTGGTTACGGTCGATAACGCCTCCACCCTGCGTGCCTTCGCGCTGGCCGGGGCCGGCGCGACCGTGTTGCCGCAGTGGTTGATCGATGACGATCTGGCGCAGGGCCGGCTGCTGCCGATCCTGCGCCGTCATCGTTTTCCGCGCCAGGGCGTTTATGCGGTGTTTCCCAACACCGCCCAGCCCTCGCGCCGGGTCCGGCTGCTGCTGGCGCACCTGCGCGAGCACCTGCCGGGGTAACCGGGGCACGACCCACGGCCGTGCCCCGCCCGTCAGCTCAGCGGACGACCTGCTCGGCCAGCTCCAGCGGCACGCGCTGCACCGGCGCATTGGCCGCGCGCGAGAGCTGCACTTCGTACTGCCCACCGGCAATCTTCCACTGCTTGTCGGCGGTATCGAAGCTGGCCAGCGTCTTCGGCTCGGCTTCGATGCGGATCCGGCGGCTTTCACCCGGCTGCAGCGTCACCTTCTGGAAACCGATCAGGCGGATCGGGGTGGTGCTGCCCTGCGGCAGCTGCAGGTACAGCTGCGGCACGTCCGCACCGGCAACCTTGCCGGTGTTGCGCACGTCCACGCTGGCGACCACACGCTGGCCTTCCACCACCACCTGCAGGTTGTCGTAGCCGAAGCTGGTGTAGGACAGACCATGGCCGAACGCGTACTGCGGGGTCAGGCCCTTGGCGGCGAACCACTTGTAACCGACGTTGGCACCTTCGATGTTGTAGTCGATGGTGTCATCCGGCTTGTTCTTCGGGTTGAAGCCCAGGCCGTTGACGTGCGGGCGCGGCAGCTGGCTGACATCGGTCGGCCAGGTCACCGGCAGGCGACCGGACGGATTGACCTTGCCGGTCAGCAGTGCGGCGATACCTTCACCGCCCCGGATGCCCGGGTACCAGGCCTGCAGGATGGCCGGCACCTGCTGCAGCCACGGCAGCTCGACCGGGCCATTGGTTTCCAGCACCACCACCGTCTTCGGGTTGGCCTTGGCCACACCGGCGATCAGCTTGTCCTGGTTGTCCGGCAGCTGCATGTGCGGCAGATCGACCGATTCGGCCGACCACTGCGTGGCGAACACGATGGCCACATCGGCGGCCGCGGCAGCGCGCGCGGCGGCGGCCACATCGCGGCCATCCACGTAATCGATGCGGGCATCCGGACGCTCGGCGCGCAGCGCTTCCAGCGGCGAGGACGGGTGGAAGATCACCGGGCCCGGCCAGGTGGTCGGCATCACGCCCGGCACCGCATTGGTGCCCCGCGCGGTCCAGCCCACCATGGAAGAACCACCGCCACCGATCACGCCCTTGTCGGCATGGCCACCGATGATGACGATGCGCTGCACGTCCTTGCCCAGCGGCAGCAGATCATCGGCATTGCGCAGCAGCACGCTGCCTTCTTCAACGGTGCGCTGCGCGGCATGGAAGCCGGCGTCGTCGTCGATCGGCTCATGCACCGGCGGCAGATCGAAGTTGCCGTGCGCGAACATGGTGCGCAGGATGCGACCGACCATGTCGTCCAGGCGCGCCTGCGGCACCACGCCACCGGCCACGGCCAGGCGCAGCGGTTCGTCGAAATAGACCGCCTTGTCGAACACTTCGCCGGCCGACTGCTGGTCCAGACCGGCCAGCGCCGCCTTGGAACCACTGTGCACGCCGCCCCAATCGGACATCACGAAACCGGGGAACTTCCATTCCTGCTTGAGCACCTCGTTCATGAGGTAATCGTGTTCGCAGCCGTAGGTGCCGTTGATGCGGTTGTACGAGCACATCGCCGAACCGGGCTTGCCGATGTCCATGGCGATCTCGAACGCCAGCAGGTCCGATTCGCGCATCGCCTGCTCGCCGATCTCGGCACTGTGGAAATTGCGCGAGGTCTCCATGTCGTTGAGCGCGAAGTGCTTCATCGTGGAGATGACGTGCTGGCTCTGCACGCCGCGGATCGACTCGCCGACCAGCACACCGGCCAGCAGCGGATCTTCACCGGCATATTCGAAGTTGCGGCCGTTGCGCGGATCGCGCTGCAGGTTGACGCTGCCGGCCAGCAGGATGTTGAAGCGCTGCTGCCAGGCTTCACGTCCCATGGTGGCACCGCCAGCGAAGGCGATATCCGGGTTCCAGCTGGAGGCCGTGGACGGGCCCGACGGCATCGCGGTGGCGTGGTCGCCCTTGCGGATGCCGCCCGGGTTGGTCACGCCGACACCGGCATCGGCCGACTGCTGCGAGGGAATGCCCAGGCGTGGAACGCCCGGCACGAAACCGGCCGAACCGACCGCGCCTTCCGGCAGCGGACCGCCGTCTTTGCCCAGCCCGAAGTAGCTGTGCAGCATCTGGAACTTTTCGTCCACGGTCATCTGCGCGACCAGGGCCTTGGCACGGGCATCGGCGTTCAGGCCGGTGTCCATCCACGGCGTCTCGCCACCCACCGGCGCGGCATAGCCCAGGGTCAGCAACGTGGCGGCGGTGGTGCCCTTTTTGCCCTCATGGGTGCGCAGCTTGATCGCCGCCGACGTGGCCGACTGGAAGCCATCGCTGAAGTAGCTCTCGTTGGCTTCCAGCGCGACGCGCGACGGATCGAACCCGGCGGTGGTGGCCGCATCGGCGCTCACCGCGCCCAGCAGCACGGCCGGTGCGCCCAGGCGCGAGCCGGTGACCAGTGGCGGCAGTGCTGCGGCATCGGCGGCGCTGGTGTACAGCGCGACCACGTGGCGGCCATCGTTGAGGCGCAGGTAATTCAGCGACGGCTGCTCGGTGCCCGACTCGGCCTCGATCGGCAGGCGGGTCAGCACGACGCTGCCGGTCTGCTGGGCGGCGGCAGGATCGGCGGTCACGAAACGATAGTGGTAGCCCAGCGCATCGGCCAGACCCTGCAGCGGATCCACGCGATCGGCGCGGCGCTCCACGTTGCGCACGGTCACGGCATCGACCTGCAGTTTGTCCAGCTGGGCGGCGACCACGGCCGCATCCAGGTCGCCCGGAGTCTGCTCCAGGGTGAGCACGGTGAACGCGTCGGTGGTGGCGGCCGGGGCGGCAGCCCAGGCGGAAGCGCTCAGCGAGAGCGCGATGGCGGCCGTCAGGGCCAGGGGCTTTGAAATCGTTTTCATGAGCGGACGAAACACCTTTGCTTGCGCAATAAATCCAGGGAGTCTTGCCGCAGAAGGGTGCAGCGCCATGTCGGCGGGAACCACGCGCGGGCGCGCGGAACCGTTTACAACGCAAGGCGATGACGGCTACGTCCAGGCCCCTCCGCCCGTCGTGACAGCCGCACCACCCGGGAGGCCCTGACCAGCGCCTCACCCCCGAAGAGTGTCCGAGCCTGTTCATGCCTGTCAACAGGATGCTTACATTTGAGACGCCAGGGGCGTTCCCTTTTACGCCGAAACCGGCTTGATCACTGCTGTAGCGGCGGCGTCCACGACCTGCCCGCGCTGGTCACGCGGCTGCATCAAGGCCAGCGGCAACCCATCGCTGGCGGCCTGCAGTACCGAGCGCGGCTCGCCCGGCGCGAACAGGAATGCCTCGCCCCATTGGCGCAGCGCCACCACCAGCGGGAACAGCGCGCGGCCGCGCTCGGTGAGCACGTACTCCTGATAGCCGCGGCCCTCGCCCAAGGGCTGCTGGGTCAGCACGTCCGCCTCCAGCAAGGCCTGCAGGCGCTGGCTGAGCATGCTGCGCGACATCCCCAGGCGGCGTTGGAAGTCACTGAAACGGCGCGCCCCATCGAAGGCCTCGCGCACGATCAGCAGCGACCAGCGGTCGCCAACCAGATCCAGCGCGCGTCCAACCGGGCAGGTGGTTGTGGGTTCGATTGCCATGAGCACTCTCCTTTCAAGGTTTCATTTTAGAACCACTTACCCCAGACTCAACTGGTTCTATTTTGAGACTATGCCGTGACTGTCCTCACTCCACCCTCCGCGTCCCGCCTTCCGTCCGCCCTGCTGCTGTTGTTTGCCTGCGCTGCGGGCCTGAGCGTGGCCAATGTCTATTACGCCCAGCCCCTGCTGGATGCCCTCGCCGCCGATCTGCAGATCAGCACCGCCCGCATCGGCGCAGTGATCGCCGCGACCCAGCTGGGTTCGGTCGCCGCGCTGCTGTGGGTGGTCCCGCTGGGCGACCGCATGGACCGGCGCCGCCTGATGGCGATCCAGACCGGCGGCCTGGTGCTGGCGCTGTTGGCCGTCGCGATGGCGGCGCAGGCCTGGAGCCTGCTGCTGGGCATGTTGGCGGTCGGCCTGCTGGGCACGGCGATGACCCAGGGGTTGATCGCCTATGCGGCCGCCGCCGCAGGCGAGCACGAGCGTGGCCGCGTGGTCGGCGCCGCACAGGCGGGGGTGGTGGTCGGCTTGTTATTGGCACGCGTGGTGGCCGGCGCGGTGGCCGATCTGGGTGGCTGGCGCGCGGTATACCTGCTCTCGGCGGCGGTCATGCTGGTGACGGGCACGCTGTTGTGGGCGCGCCTGCCGCGGTTGCCGGTCTCGACGTCCCCCACCGCGCGAACCGGGTTGATCGCCTTGCTGCATCAACAGCCGGTGCTGCGCCAGCGCGGCGTGCTGGGCCTGCTGCTGTTCACCGTGTTCGGCCTGTTCTGGAGCAGCATGAGCCTGCCGCTGGGCGCACCGCCGTATGCCCTCAGCCACACCGCCATCGGCGCCTTCGCGCTGGTCGGCCTGCTCGGTGCGTTGGCGGCCGCACGCAGTGGGTACTGGAGTGACCGTGGCCATGCCGGGCGGGTCACCAACGGTGCCCTGTGGCTGATGCTGCTGAGCTGGTTACCGATCGCCGCGATGTCCCACCATCTGGGCTGGCTGGTGCTCGGCGTGTTGCTGCTGGATCTGGCGGTACAGGCGCTGCACGTGACCAACCAGAGCCGGATTCTGGCCGCGGCCGCGCACGCACAGGCCCAGGTGATCGCCGCCTACATGCTGTTCTACGCTGCCGGCAGTGGGCTTGGGGCGCTGGCTGGCAGTACGTTGTTTGCCGCGTTCGGCTGGCCCGGGGTCTGCATGGCCGGTGCTGGCGTGTCGCTGTTCGCGCTGGTGGTGTGGTGGGCGATGCCGGGTCATCTCGCCCCGCGCCCAGCGCGTAGATCCACGCCCTGCGTGGATGGGCGCCTGAAGCATTCAGCACCTTCAACCGGTTCGGAATCCGGTCGCCGAATTCGTTAGCATTTTTACTAATTGCGGGTAGGATTGTCGGTCTCAGCCTTTGACACGCGTGCTGCCGATACTCGCCGCCATGCCCTTGTTTCCTGCCCGTTTCCGCCTGCTCCAGCCCTGCCGGGAGGCCCGCTGATGGGCGCCGTGCTGGCCCTGGACCGGCTGCTGGAAACCCGCCGGGTCTGGCGGGGGCAGCCGCGCGCAGCCTTCCCGGAGGTGGCGCCCCACCCGACCGGGCACCCCGCGCTGGATGCCCGCCTGCCCGGCGGCGGCTGGCCGCCCTCGGCGCTGTCGGAGGTGCTGCTGGCCTCGCCCGGGGTCGGTGAGCTGGCCCTGGTCTGGCCGACCCTGGCGCGGCTGAGCCAGCAACAGCAGACCGTGGTACTGATTGCCCCGCCGCACCTGCCGCATGCCCCGGCCTGGGCCCGCGCCGGGTTGGCACTGGGCCAGGTGCAGGTGGTCCAGGCCAGCCCGCGCGATGCGTTGTGGGCCGCCGAACAATGCCTCCGCTCGGCCGCCTGCGCGGCAGTGCTGTGCTGGCCACAGCAGGCCGATGACCGGGCGCTGCGCCGGCTGCAGGTGGCGGCCGAAACCGGCCAGTGCCTGGGCTTTTCCTTCCGCGATGCCCGGCACGCGCGCAATCCCTCCCCGGCCGCGCTGCGCCTGCAGCTCGACGATGGCCAGGTGCGTGTCCTCAAATGCCGTGGCGGGCTGGCACCGGCGCAGCCGTTGCCGCTGGCCGTGGCCCATTGAGCCGCCATGGACTGGGCCTGCCTGCTGCTGCCGCACCTGGCGCTGGATGCTGCCCTGCGCCAGCAACCGGACCCGGCCGCGCCAGTGGTGCTGGTCACCGGCCCGGCGCAGCGGCGCGTGCTGCATGCGGTCAGTCCCTCGGCGCGGCAGCGGGGGCTGCGCCGCGGCATGCTGCTTTCGGCCGCGCAGGTGCTCACCCGCGACATGCTCACCGTGGAATACGACCCGCGCGCCGAACAGGCCACCCGCCAGCTGTTGGCCAGTTGGCTGTACGGCATCAGCTCGCAGGTCAGCCTGGATTTCCCGCACGCGCTGGCGTTGGAGATCCGCGCCAGCCGCGCGCTGTTCGGTGATTGGCCCAAGGTCGAGCAGCGGCTCACCCGTGGCCTGACCGAACTGGGTTTCCGGCATCGGCTGGTGGCCGCACCCAATCCGCATGCCGCCAGCGTGCTGGCCCGCGTGCATGCCCGGCTCGGTGTGGATGCACATCAGTTGGATGCCGCGCTGGCCCAGGTGCCGATCGAACGCAGCGGGTTGCCGGTCGAAGCGGTCACCGTGCTGGCACGCTCGGGCCTGCGAACGCTGGGCGCCGCCTTCGGTCTGCCGCGCGAGAGCCTGGCCCGACGCTTCCCACCGCAGGTCCTGGCGCATCTGGATGCGCTGCGTGGGATCAGCACGCCGCCGCAGCGCTACTTCCAGCCGCCGGACCGCTTCGATGCGCGCATCGAGTTCGAGTACGAGGTCGAGTCCACCCAGGCCATGCTGTTCCCGCTGCGCCGGCTGACCGCCGATCTGGCCGCATTCCTGTGCTCACGCGATGGCGGCGTGCTGCAGTTCGATCTGTGGTTCGAACACGAACACCATCCCGATACGCGGCTCTCGATCGGCCTGCTCGCGCCCGAGCGCGAACCGGCGATCCTGTTCGAGCTGGCCCGCAACCGTATGGATCATCTGCAGTTGCCAGCCGGCAGCCGCGGCCTGCGCCTGCAGGCCGAGCAACTGCCGCCGTTCGTCCCGGCCGCACGCGATCTGTTCGACCCGCGCCCGCAGCAGGCGATGCCCTGGGAACAGCTGCGCGAGCGTCTTCGCGCCCGGCTCGGCGATGACGCCGTGCAGGGGCTGGGGCTGCGCGCCGACCATCGGCCCGAACGCGCGACCGGTGATGCCCAGGGTGCGCCCAAGGCCCCGCCCCCGGCACTGCCGATCCGCCCAGGCTGGCTGCTGGCCCAGCCGCAGACATTGCAGGATCCGCACCTGCGCATCCTGTCCGGGCCGGAGCGGATCGAGTCGGGCTGGTGGGATGCCGAGGACATCCGCCGCGATTATTACGTGGTCGAAACCACGCAAGGCCAGCGCGGCTGGGCCTACACCGCCGCCGATGCACGCAGCGGACCGTTCATGCTGCACGGCTGGTTCGCATGAGCGCACCGCTGCCCGGATACGCCGAGCTGCATTGCCTGTCGGCCTTCAGTTTCCAGCGCGGCGCGTCCATCGCCGAGGAGTTGTTCGCGCGCGCCAAGGGCCAGGGCTACCATGCGCTGGCGATCACCGATGAGTGCTCGCTGGCCGGCATCGTGCGCGCCTGGCAAGCGGCGCAGAAGCACGCATTGCCCTTGATCACCGGTGCCGAATTCCAGCTGGAAGATGGCCCGAAACTGGTGCTGTTGTGCACCGATCAGGGCAGCTACGCCGCGCTGTGCCAGCTGATCACCACCTGCCGCCGGCGCGCGCCCAAGGGCGAGTACCGCTGCCTGCGCAGCGACATGGCACAGCTGCACGCCGGCCTGCTGTGCCTGTGGGCAGACCCTGCCCCCGGCATCGAGGATGCGCAGTGGCTGCAGGCCTGCTTTCCACAGCGGCTGTGGCTGGCAGTCGAGTTGCACCGCGAGGCCGATGATCGCGCGCGCCTGCAGCGCCTGCGTCGTTTCGGCCGCGACCAGGGCATTCCACTGGTGGCCAGCGGCGATGTGCACATGCACGTGCGCCGCCGCCGCGCACTGCAGGACACCCTCACCGCGATCAGCCACCACTGCACGCTCGGCGAAGCCGGCTGGCGCCTGTTCCCCAACGGCGAGCGCCACCTGCGCACCCGTCAGGCCCTGGCCACGCTCTACCCGCCCGAGCTGCTGGCCGAAACCCTGCGCATCGCCGAGCGCTGCCACTTCGATCTCAAGCAACTCAAGTACACCTACCCGCGCGAACTGGTGCCGGCCGGACACGACCCCGCCAGCTGGCTGCGGGTGCTGGTGGAAGAAGGCATGCAATGGCGTTGGCCAGCGGGCGAGACGCCCCAGCAGCGCCACCAGATCGAACACGAACTGGCGCTGATCCATACCAAGCAGTACGAGTCGTACTTCCTGACCGTGCACGACATCGTGCGCTTCGCGCGCGGCCAGCAGATCCTTTGCCAGGGCCGCGGCTCGGCCGCCAACTCCTCGGTGTGCTACGTGCTGGGCGTGACCGAGATCGACCCCAGCGAGATGGCGCTGCTGTTCGAGCGCTTCATCTCCGCCGAACGCGACGAGCCGCCGGACATCGACATCGACTTCGAGCACGAGCGCCGCGAGGAAGTGCTGCAGTACGTGTTCAACCGCTACGGCCGCGAGCGCGCCGCCTTGACCGCCGTGGCGATCAGCTACCGGGGCCGCAGCGCGGTGCGTGATGTGGCGCGTGTACTGGGCCTGCCGCCGGACCAGGTCAACGAACTGGCTGCCTGCCTGGACCGCTGGAGCAGCCACGAGCCGCTGCCGGAGGCATTGCGCGAGCGTGGCTTCGATCCGGAGACCCCGCTGATGCGGCGCGTGGTGGCGCTGACCAGTGAGCTGGTCGACTTCCCGCGCCACCTGTCCCAGCACCCGGGTGGTTTCGTGATTTCCGAACATCCCCTGTCCACGATGGTGCCGGTGGAAAACGCGGCCATGGCCGACCGCACCGTGATCCAGTGGGACAAGGACGATCTGGATGTCACCGGGCTGATGAAGGTCGACTGCCTGGCGCTGGGCATGCTCACCGCGGTACGCAAATGCCTGGCCATGCTGGAGGCGCATGGCGGACCGGCGATGACCATGGCGAAGATTCCGCAGGACGATGGCCCCACTTACGACATGATCTGCCGCGCCGACACCCTGGGCGTGTTCCAGATCGAATCGCGCGCGCAGATGGCGATGCTGCCGCGCATGCAGCCGCGCTGCTTCTACGATCTGGTGATCGAAGTGGCGATCGTGCGCCCTGGCCCGATCCAGGGCGACATGGTCCATCCGTATCTGAACCGGCGAAAGAAACTCAAGGAAGAAGGCATCGAAGAGGTCGACTACCCGCCCGAGCTGGAGAAGGTCTTCAGACGCACCCTCGGCGTGCCACTGTTTCAGGAACAGGTAATGCAGCTGGCGGTCGCCGCCGCCGGTTTCAGCCCCGGGCAGGCCGACGCACTGCGCCGCTCGATGGCCGCCTGGAAGCGCCATGGCGGACTGGAGCCGCACCGCGACAAGCTGCTCGCCGGCATGGCCGCCAACAATTACAGCCGCGAGTACGGCGAGCGCCTGTTCGAGCAGATCAAAGGCTTCGGCAGTTATGGCTTCCCGGAAAGCCATGCGGCCAGCTTCGCCCTGATCACTTATGTCAGCTGCTGGCTCAAGTGCCATCACCCCTCCGCATTCGCCGCCAGCCTGATCAACAGCCAGCCGCTGGGGTTCTACACCCCGGACCAGATCCTGCAGGACGCGCGTCGCCACGGCGTACCGGTGTTGCCGGTGGACGTGCGCTACAGCGCGTGGGACTGCACGCTGGTGCCGCCTACCTCGCCGGGCCGGCCGTTCGGCATCCGGCTGGGCATGCGCCTGATCGACGGCTTCAGCGAGGCCGTCGCCACCGGCGTGGTGCAGGCGCGCCACCGCGCGCCCTTCGACAGCGTCGCCGACCTGAGCCAGCGCGCACAGCTGGACCGTCGCCACCAAGGCCTGCTGGCCGATGCCGGCGCACTCAAGGGCTTGAGCGGCCATCGCCATCGCGCGCGCTGGGAAGTCTCCGGCGTGGAGAAGCCGCTGCCGCTGTTCGAGGCTGCACGCGCCACCGCCGAAGCCGCCGTCCCGTTGCCGCTGCCCAGCGCGTTCGAGGACATGCAGGCCGACTACAACACCACAGGCACCACGCTGGGTCGGCACATGGTCTCCTTCATCCGCAGCCAGCTACGCCAGCGCCGCTGTCACCGCTCCGACGAGCTCGCCGCCCTGCCACACGGGCGCAGCGTGCGCTTTGCCGGGCTGGTACGCATGCGCCAGCGCCCGCAGACCGCCAGCGGGGTCACCTTCCTCACCCTGGAAGACGAATGCGGCATGGTCAACGCGGTGGTCTGGCGCAAGATCGCTGACCGCCAGCATCGCGTGCTGGTTGAAGCGCAACTGATGCAGATCGATGGCCGGCTCGAACGCGTGGACGGCGTGCAGCATCTGATCGTCCGCCAGATGCACAACATTGACACCCTGATCGACGGCGTGCGCACCCACAGCCGCGATTTCCGCTGAGCCATCCCGTGACAGACGTCACGCTCTGAATGTAATTCCAGACTTTTCCGACTGGTGTCGTGAACGGCCTATCCGGTATCGTCGCAGCCTTCCAAGGATCCGGAGAACTGCATGTCGCGCGCGTTGACTGTCACCACGCTGGTCATTTCCAGCCTCGCTCTGGCCATCTCCGGCTGGACCGCGCTGCAACTGCATCAGAGCCAGTCCGATGAGCGCGTCATCACTGCACGCGGCCTGGTGATCCGCGATGCCAGCGGCCAGGCGCGGGTGATCCTCGGCGCGCCGGTCCCGGATCCGCTCACCCAGGACGCCCGCCAAGGTCCGCGTGCCTCGCCGTTGTCCGGCATGGTCCTGCTGGGCACCGATGGCGCCGAGCGTGGCGGCTTCGGCACCGCCGAACTTGGCGATGAGGCGATCCTCACCCTGGACGATGCCACCGGCACCACCGAGGTGTTCAAGGTGACCGCCAATCCGGACCGCGGCGCGACCCTGGTGATCAAGCACCAGAACAGCACCGGTGCGATGCTGACCTCCTGGCAGGGCAAGCCGGAACTGATCTTCGTCAATGACAACGGGCAGTCGCACTACGTCAGCCCGAACGCCGCCGCCGCACCCTGAGCTCAGCCGGCCATCGCCTCGCCCAGATCCTTGGCGAAGCGTCGCGCCTCCGTGGCAGTGAGCATTGCAGTGGTGATACGCAGCCCGTGCACGGGCGTATTCACCGAGAACACCTCGCCGGCCCGCACCTGCCAGCCACGCTGGGCCAGGGCCATCACCAGCGGTTGGCTGTCCTGCTTCAACGACAGCCACAGATTCAGCCCGTCCATCTGCGCCGGCACCGCGATACCTTCGTCCTGCAGGGCCTGCCGCAGTCCTTCCCGGCGTGCCATGTAATCGTCGGCGGCCCGCTTCACCCGCGCAGCCACGCGCGCAGAACCCAGCGCCGCAGCGGCTGCGTCCTGCAATAGATGGCTCACCCAGCCCGTGCCCGGCGCCATCCGCAGGCGTAGTCGCGCCGCGGTTTCGGCGTCACAGCCGACCATCGCCAGGCGCAGGTCCGGCCCCAGTGACTTGGACAGCGAGCGCACCAGTGCCCAGCGGCGGGTCGTGGGCGGAATCACGGCGTGATACGGCTGCCGGGACAACCATGCGAAATGGTCATCGACCAGCACCAGCACCTGTGGGTACCGTTCCAGCACCTGCCGCAGCGCGCGCGCACGGCGCCGGCTGAGGCTGGCGCCGGTCGGGTTGTGCGCCCGCGGGGTCAGCAGCACTGCCCGCGCGCCCCTCGCCAGGGCCTGCTCAAGTACCTCGATCTGCATGCCCTCTTCGTCGATTGCCACGGCCAGCGCGTCGTAACCGGCGGCACGCAAGGTATTGAGGCTGCCGAGGAAGCACGGATTCTCGACCGCCACAGGATCGCCAGCCACCAGCCAGCACGCCAGCACCCGCTCGATCGCGTCAACCGCCCCATGCGCCAGTTCCAGCGCATATCCGGGCGGACAATCACCGGCCAACTGTTGATGCGCGAGCGCGGCCAGTACCGGATCGATCGTCGGTGTGCCATACAGACGCGGCGGCCGCGCCGGCAGCAGTGCGCGCAGATCCGGCAGGCAGCGCGGGTCGGGATTGCCGCTGGCCAGATCGTGCAGCGTCGAGCCCGGCTGCGTGCCTTCCTGTGCGCCCTGGCTGGGCCGAGCGCTGACTACCGTGCCGCGCCGGCCCTGGGTCTGGGCCAGTCCTGCGGCATCCAGTCGTTTGTACGCGGCGGCGACCGTGTTGCGGTTGATGCCCAGCGCGAGCGCGAGATCGCGCACCGGAGGCAACAGTTGCCCGGGCGCCAGTGCACCACTGAGCACCTGCTGACGGATGCTCTCGAACACCGCATTGGCGGTCTGGCCGATGATTTTCATTTTGTCCTATGCCAATATATCCATCGTCACGGGACAGTTTTGCACGTGCGACGCCGCCGTGCAGCCGCCCCCGCCTCCGGAGCTGTTCATGCCCATTGCTGCCCCCACCTGGCCACAGGCCACCACCGTCGATGAGATACGCCACAACCTGGAGGCGGTGCGAGCGCGCATCGCCCGCGCCTGCCAACTGGCTGGCCGCGACCCGGCCAGCGTGCGCCTGTTGCCGGTCAGCAAGACCGTCGATGAAGCCCGGCTGCGCCTGGCCTGGGACGCCGGTTGCCACGAACTGGGCGAGAACAAAGTGCAGGAAGCCCAGCGCAAAGCGGCGGCCATGGCCGACCTGCCCGGCCTGCGCTGGTCGGTGATCGGCCACCTGCAGACCAACAAGGCACGCGACGTTGCGCGCTTTGCCAGCGAGTTCCAGGCACTGGACAGCCTGCGCGTGGCGCAGGCACTGGATCAGCGTCTTGAACTGGAGCAGCGCACGCTGGATGTGTTCGTGCAGGTCAACACGTCCGGCGAAGACAGCAAGTACGGCCTGGACCCGATCGAGGTCGCCGACTTCGTGCAGCAGCTGCCCGCCTTCTCCAACCTGCGAGTGCGCGGCTTGATGACCCTGGCGCTGTTCTCATCCGACCCGGAACAGGTACGCCCCTGCTTTGCGCGTCTGCGCGAGCTGCGCGAACGGCTGCGCCCCACGCTGCCGCCGCCCATCTGCCTTGACGAACTTTCGATGGGCATGTCCGGCGACTTCGAAATCGCCATCGAAGAGGGCGCAACCGTCGTGCGCGTGGGCCAGGCCATCTTCGGCGCGCGCTCGACGCCGGACAGTTTCTATTGGCCAGCGCCTGCGACGGAGGGCGCGCCATGATGCCTGCTGCACGTCGCCACGCCGTGGCCATCCATCACGTCGCCTTCGAAGACAGCGGGACCCTGGCACCCTTGCTTGCCGAGCGCGGCTGGGCGCTGCAGCGCCTCCAGGCGGGCATCGATCCACTGGAGGCTGCCGAACATGCCGACCTGCTGATCGTGCTGGGTGGCCCCATCAGCGCCAATGACCACGACAAATACCCGCACCTGGTTCGCTTGCAGGCGATGCTGCAGGATCGCCTGTCGGCGCATCGCCCGACCTTGGGCATCTGCTTGGGCGCACAACTGATCGCCCGCGCGCTGGGTGCCACGGTGACCCCGATGGGCGGCAAGGAGATCGGCTTCGCACCGCTGTCGCTGACCGATGCCGGACTGGCGTCACCGTTGCGCGCGCTGGTTGGAATCCCTGTCCTGCATTGGCATGGCGAGGGCTTCAGCCTGCCGGCCGGGGCAACGCGATTGGCGGCGACGGCCGCCTGCGCCCAGCAGGCCTTTGCTGTCGGCCGCCATACGCTCGCGCTGCAATGCCACCCCGAAGTGGACGCCACCCACCTGGAAACCTGGCTGATCGGCCACGCCGACGAACTGGATCATGCAGGCATCGACCCACGCACCCTGCGCGAACAGGCCCAGCGCTACGCCGCGCCGCTGGCGGCTGCCGCGCGTGATCTGTTCGGCAGTTGGCTGGATGGGTTGCCTGTCCGTACCGCTGACACACACAAGGCCCACGCATGAGCAACTATCGTCTCATCGTTCATTGCCACGACCAACGCTGGGGACAGTTCGACAGCGACGGTCCGCAGGCACGTGAGCATCTGATCGCCCTGGCCGCCCGGCTGCCCGGCGCGGAAGGGTTCAAGCTGCAGTGGCAGCAGGCCATCGGCGAGCAGCGGCTGCTCCACAGCGGTCCGGATGGATTGAAGGTACTGAGCAGCCAAGCGCTCTATCGGGACATGCCCGCGCCCTGAGCCTGCAGAAAGAAAATGGACGAGCCGCCGAAAAGCAGCTTGTTCAGTTGCGTACCCGCGATGCCCTGCTTTCCAGCCGCAGGCGGCCGGCATCCTTCGCCGGCGGCAGACCGAACAGTCGCGAATAGTCCCGACTGAACTGCGAGGGACTGTCATAGCCCACCGCATATCCGGCATTGGCCGCCTCCATCCCGTCGCCCACCATCAAGCGCCGGGCCTCCTGCATGCGTAGTTGCGTCCTGAAATCCAGCGGACTCATTGCCGTGACGGCCCGAAAATGCTGGTGGAAGGTGGATCGACTCATGCCGGCCACACGTGCCAGCTCTTCTACCCGGCAAGCGCCCGTGAAGTTCGCCCGGATCCACACAATCGCGCGGGCAATCTGCCCCTGCCGGCTGTCGGCCCGCGTCATCGCCTGCAGCACGCCACCATTTGGGCCCGTCAGCAGCCGGTACAGGATTTCCCGGACGACCAGGTCGCCCAGGGCCCGTGCGTCGTCCGGTGCATCCAGCAAGGCAACCAACCGGGTGCACGCGTCCAGCAGCCCAGGTGTCATTGCAGTGAGGGTCAGACCCGCGGCGACCGCGCGCTCGCCGGCCGGTCGAGGGTGTTGCAGCGCAAGCTCACTCACCAGTGCCGGATCCAGATCGAGTTGAAGGCTCAGATAAGGGTGCGCCGGCGTCGCTTCGATCACGGCGCCCATCACCGGCAGCCCCACCGAGGCCATCAGGTAACTGGTGGGATCGTAGTGAAGCACGCTGGCGCCCAGCGTCGCGCGCTTGCGCCCCTGTGCCACGAAGCAGACGGTCGGCTCGTAAATGACCGGCATCGGCATCGTCGGCGTCGCGCAGCGGATCAATCTCACCCCGGGCAGCACGGAGGCGAAGGTGCCATCCCCCGGCGCGTGCCGGGCGATGGCGTCACGGAACTGCGCCAATGAGGTCATACCAAGGATCTCCGATCATGCGCTGGGCGACCCCATCATCCGTCGCATCCGGACGATCGTGCAAGCATTCCGGAGGACGTTGCTACCGGCCCGGCATGGGCTGACGGAACAATGCGGCCACGCAGGCACCGCCCTGTCCCGCCATGGAGAACGCCCGCATGACCTCACCCACCTCGCTCGATCACTATCGCCTGCTGGGCCGCTCCGGCCTGCGCGTCTCGCCGCTCTCACTGGGCACGATGACCTTCGGCGCCGACTGGGGCTGGGGTGCAGACGACGCCGAGGCCCGGCGGATCTTCGATGCCTACCTCGACCGTGGCGGCAACTTCATCGACACCGCGGTCAACTACACCAACGGAGCCGCCGAACAGATCCTCGGTCGTTTCGCCAAGGCCCAGCGCGACCGGCTGGTGCTGGCGACCAAATTCACGATGGCCCGTGATCCCACCAATATCAACGCCGGCGGCAACCATCGCTACAACCTGGTGCGCTCGGTGGAGACCAGCCTGCGCCAGTTGGATACCGATCGGATTGACCTGATGTACCTGCATGCGTGGGACTTCACTACCCAGCCGGACGAAGTCATGCGCGCACTCGACGATCTGGTGCGCGGTGGCAAAGTGCTGTACCTGGGTATCTGCAACACCCCTGCCTGGCGCGTGGCCGAACTGCAGACCCTGGCCGACCTGCGTGGCTGGGCCCCGTTGGTGGCGCTGCAGATCGAATACAGTCTGGTGGAACGCACCGTGGAACATGAGCTGCTGCCGATGGCAAAGGCCCTGGGGCTGGGGGTACTTCCGTGGTCGCCACTGGGCGGCGGCATCCTGACCGGCAAATACACGCGCGACGATCTGTCCGACGAAAATGGCGCGGATGTGGCGAGCAGCCGCAAAGGCGTGATCGCATCGATCGGTCATCTCAACGAACGCTCACTGGCCATCGCCGAGGTGGTGGGTGAGGTGGCCGGCGAACTGGGTGTCTCCCGCTCGCAGGTGGCCATCGCCTGGACGCTTGCCAACCCGGCCGTGGTCTCACCGATCATCGGCGCACGCACCGTGGCGCAGGCGGAAGACAACCTGGGCGCGCTCACCGTGGCGCTGAGCGATGCGCAACTGACACGACTGGATGAGGCCAGCGCCCCGGCACCGATCTTCCCTGCACGCTTCATCGGGCGGCCCATGGCCCAGCAGCTGATCTTCGGCACCTCCACCCTCAACGGGCGACGGTAATCGATGGCGATCACCCAACCGACAGATTGAGTGAAAAAGCCTGCCAGACCCCCGTGAGACAATGTGGTTGATGACTTCACCGGACTCTCAACGCCCGCTCCTGTCCAGGGACGCGTGGAAGCGGCGTGCCGCGCTGTGGGGCGGCGCGGTAGCCGTCGCTCTGGTCGCGATCGTGTTCGCCAAGGCCAGCGACGCGGCCTTCCGGGTGTTCCAGTGGATCATCGCGCATTCGATCTGGTGGGCGCTGCTGGTGACGCCGGCAGTGTTCGCCCTGTTGGCCTGGCTGACCAGTGGCGCACTCAAGCCGACGCGTGGCAGCGGGATTCCACAGGTGATCGCCGCACTGGACGTTGCCACGACCGAGTTCCGGCGCGACAACCTCTCGCTGAAGGTATCGGCCGGCAAACTGGCGCTGACCACACTGTCCCTGCTCGGAGGTGCATCGGTGGGCCGTGAAGGCCCCACGGTGCACGTCGGTGCCAGCCTGATGTACATGTTCGGGCGCTGGTTCGGCTTCCGTGACCCGAAGGAGCTGTCGCATTTCCTGCTGGCCGGTGGCGCAGCCGGTATCGCCGCCGCGTTCAATACACCGCTGGCTGGCATCGTGTTCGCCATTGAAGAGCTCAGCGGCCGCTTCGAGCACCGTTTTTCAGGCACCTTGCTCACTGCGGTCATCGTCGGAGGCGTGGTGTCGCTGGGCCTGCTCGGCAACTACACCTACTTCGGCAAAGTCAGTGCCACGCTCCCGTTGGGTCAGGCATGGCTGGCGATCCTGGTGTGCGGCACGGTCGCAGGCCTGCTCGGTGGCGTGTTCGCCAAGGCGGTACTGCTCACCATGGAGGGCCGACCGCGATGGCTGGGCAGGCTGCGCCAGCGGCACCCGGTGCTGCTGGCTGCCCTGTGCGGGCTCGCGCTGGTGCTGCTCGGTGCCGCCTTCGGCGCGGGTGCGTTCGGCACCGGCTACGAGCAGGCCAGGGGACTGGTCCAAGGCGGCGCAACCGTCGGTCACGAATTCGGCCTGATGAAACTCCTCGCCAATCTGGTGTCGTACGTTGCCGGCATTCCGGGCGGGTTGTTCTCGCCCGCACTGGCCGTTGGTGCCGGGCTGGGACACAACCTTGCCGCCATCATGCCGTCCGTGGATGAGCGCATCTTTGTCCTGCTCGGCATGTGCGCCTATCTGACCGGGGTGACCCAGGCCCCGCTGACCTCTGCGGTCATCTCGCTGGAACTGACGGACAGCAGCGACATGCTGCTGCCCATCCTGGCGACCGTCCTGATTGCGCGTGGCGTCTCCGGGCTGGTCTGCCGCGTGCCGATCTACAAGGCCATGGCCGAACAGCTGGTCAAGCAGCTGCCGGGCCCCCACCCGCGTTCGGCCTAGCGCACTGGCGAGAGGCTGGAACCAACGCCCTTCGTCAGCGTCCGGCGGCAGGATCACGCGTTGACGTCGACCACCGTGCGGCCCTGCACACGCCCCTGCAGCACCTGCTCGGCCAATGCCGGCACCTCGGCCAGGCCGATCATCTGCGTGGTGCGAGCCAATTTGCCCAGATCCAGATCGGTGGCCAGCCGCGTCCAGGCCTGCTCCCGCGCAGCGTAGGGCGCGTTGACCGAATCAATGCCCGCCAGGGTCACGTTGCGCAGGATGAAGGGAAGGACGGAGCCCGGCAGATCCGCGCCCTGGGCCAAACCAAATGCAGCCACCACGCCGCGATAGCGGGTCTGCGCCAGCACATTGGCCAGGGTGTGGCTGCCCACCGCATCGATCGCACCGGCCCAGCGCTCCTTGGCGATCGGGGCTCCGGCCTCGGAAAGCGTCGCGCGGTCGATGATCTCCGCCGCGCCGAGTTCCTTGAGATAGGCCGATTCCTCCAGTCGGCCGGTCGACGCGACGACCCGGTAACCCAGCTTGGAGAGCAGTGCGATCGCGATGGACCCGGCACCGCCGTTGGCGCCCGTGACCAGAATATCGCCCTGCCCCGGTGACACGCCGCCATGCTCCAGCGCCAGCACCGAGAGCATCGCGGTATAACCGGCGGTGCCGATGGCCATTGCTTCCTGGCTGGAAAACGCGGCGGGCGTTTTCACCAGCCACTCGCCCGGCACACGCGCCTTCTGCGCATAGCCGCCATGGTGGGTCTGGCTCAAGCCCCAGCCGTTGACCAATACACGGTCGCCCGGCGCGAAACCCGGATGGGCGGACGTTTCGACCACACCGGCCAGATCGATGCCGGGGATCAGCGGGAAGGTGCGGATCACCGGCGAACGGCCGCTCAGCGCCAGCGCGTCCTTGTAATTCACCGTGGAGTACTCCACGGCAACGGTGACGTCGCCGGGCATCAGGTCCTGCTCGGTCAGCTCCACGACGCCGGCACTGATGGCGTCACCGTTTTTGGTCGCAAGAAGGGCATTGAAGGTCATGGGATCTCCGGTTGCTGTGCATGAGGGACGTTGCAGACGGGGTAAGTGTGCGCACGGCGCTGTACCGTCCTGTTAAATCATCCTTATCGGGCGGGTGCCTCACTCGTCCAGTATGTGCGCAATCGCACGCGAGAGCAGGCCCCGCACGGTCTCCGCCGCGAGGTCTGGATCGCGCACTGCGCGCATCGCCAGCCCCTCGACCAGCAACCGCATCAGCAACGTGCGCCGTTCCAGATCGGCGTTCTCCGGCGTGCGCCCACGCGCGATGTCGTGCTGCCGAAGCCAGCCGGTGATGGCCGCGCTGGTCTGCCTGTCGTGCCGGCGCAGCACCTGCGCGACCACCGGATCGCGGTGCGCTTCAGCGGTGATCTCCGCATACAACGCGACATTGGCGATGGCATTGCCACGGGTTTCCAGCGTCTCCCCGCGCGCCCACAGCTGGTAGCAACGCAGCAGTCCGTCAACCAGATCGGCCGCCGCCGGCATGTGGCCGATTGCGTCCTGGTCGTAGGCGAGCTGTCGTTCGATCAGCGCCAGGATCAGCGCACGTTTGTTCTCGAAGTAGCGGTACATCAGGCCCTGGCTGATCTCCGCCTCTGCGGCGATGTCACTGATCGAGCCGGCATGGAAACCGCGGGCGATGAAACAGCGCTGCGCGGCGTCCAGGATCCGCTGGCGCTGCGCTTCGGCACGCACGGCTGCAGCGTCTTCGGCGGGGGGGCCGGAAAGGGGGGTAAGCGTCATTGCTCGTCGTAGATGGCGTCCAGTTGGAGGGTGATGGTACGACAACCGGACACTGAATGAACGGTCATTCATCTGTCATTTTGCGCGCACAGACTGCGCCGGCCCCCTCCTCCCGTGAACGAACCCGATGCGCCACGCCCAGCTGCACCGCCGCCTGTTAGCTCTTGCCATCGCTACCGCCCTGCCCGGCCTCGCCGCGGCCAATGACGCCACCACTGTCGCCACCGCCGATACCGCCGCCCGCGATGTGGTCGCGCTGGACCAGGTGGTCGTTACCGCCCAGAAGCGTGCCACCAATCTGCAGGACACCCCTATCTCCGTGTCCGTGGTGGATGCCGAAGCACTGAAGGACCGCAGTGCGATCTCGATCGGCAGCCTCTCCGATGGCTCGATCCCCTCACTGCGTGTCACCCCCTTCGCCACCCGCAGTTCCGCGCTGAACATCGGCATCCGCGGGATCGGTGCCTCCGGTGACGCCAACCAGCCAGCGCGCGATGCCGGCGTCGGCGTGTATGTCGATGGCGTGTTCATGGGCCGCGCGCAGGGCCTGGGCAGCATGCTGTATGACGTAGAGCGCATCGAGGTGTTGAAGGGCCCGCAGGGCACCCTGTTCGGCCGCAACACCGAAGGCGGTGCGATCAGCATCGTCACCAGACAGCCCACCGGCGAGTTTGGCGGCAGCGTCAGCGCCGGCGTCTCCAACTACAGCGGCTACACCACCGGCCTGCATCTGGACCTGCCGAAGGTGGGCGATGTGAGCTTCAAGATCGACGCGGTGCAGGCCAAACGCGGCGGTACCACCGACAACCCGATGCGCGGTGAGCGCGACTTCAACAGCTACGACAAGCGCGGCGCACGCTTCAGCGCGCTGTGGCAGCCCAGCGATGATTTCTCCGCGCTGTATGCCTTCGACCGCTCCTACGATGCCACCACGCCGTACCACACCCAGTTACTGGTGCCGGGCGCCTACGTGAGCCCGCTGCAGAAGGCCAGCGCCAGCGAGGATCGACGCGATTCCGCCATCCTCGGTGGCCCGCAGGAAGACAACATCGGCCGTACCAGCGGGCATCTGCTCAACCTTGGTTGGACCCTGAGCGACAGCCTGGAACTGAAGTCGATCAGTTCCTACCGTGAACTGACCCAGGGCCAGTTCGACATGGGTCTGGTCGACGCGATCTCCGCCTATGGCGGCCCCAACACGCCGTTCGGCCGCTACAGCCTCGCCCAGGTCTACCAGCACCAGTACAGCCAGGAATTCCAGCTGATCGGCACCACCTCACAGGTGCAGTTCCTGGCCGGTGCCTTCTACTATCACGAAACCGCCGGCGACAACGCGCAGACACCCAACATGCTGCTCTGGGGCCCGGGCGGCAACAGCTACACGCTCAACCCGGCCACCAACCCATTGAATCTGGGCAACGTGCGCATCGACCGCGCCAGCAAGGCGTGGACCGACAGCCTCGGCATCTTCGGCCAGGCCACCTGGACGCCGGCCTCGCTCGAACGCCTGCACCTGACCGCCGGTGGCCGCTACACGCGCGATGACAAGAAGGGCAGCCTGTACATCGTCAATGGGGCGGCTAAAGACCTCGCCTTCGATGATGCATGGGGCCGCTTCGATCCGATGGTCAACATCGCCTACGACCTCGGCGGGAACGCCATGGTCTATGCAAAATACAGCACCGGGTTCAAGGCAGGCGGTGCCAACTCGCGCTCGACAACCTATACCGCCTTCGCGCCCGAAGAGGTGACGGCGATCGAGCTCGGCTTCAAGTCGCAGTTCTGGGACAACCGCGCGCGCCTGAACCTGGCCCTGTTCGATTCGAAGATCGAACACAAGCAGATGGATTTCTCGCTGCCGTTCGATCCCAACAGCGGCGAAACCCGCACCACGATGGTCACCACCAACGCGCTCAGCAACGGCACCTCGCGCGGTGCGGAGCTGGAGTTCAACGTGATGCCGGTGGACAACTTCATCGTGGGGTTGAACTACGCCTACACCCGCATCGATGCGCAGAGCGCGGTCGACCCGTTCGGCGCCGGCGTGCAGGTCACGGTGCAGCCATTGCTGGCGCCAAAGAACGCCGGCAGCGTATCGCTGGACTATCTGGTGCCGTTCGCCAACTTCTCCGCGCTGAAGTTCCATCTCGACGGCAACTGGTCCGACGGCTTCTACACCAGTGAGTACGACCAGATGCTCACCGACAGTTCCTTCATCGTGAACGCCCGTGTCGCCCTGATCGACGTGCCCCTCAACAGCACGGGCTCGACCATGGCCGTCTCACTGTGGGCGCGCAACCTGCTGGACGAAGAGCACCTGTTCTACAAGCTCAACAACGCTTCACTGGGCCAGAGCGGGATCTTCAATGACCCGCGCACCTATGGCCTGGACGTCACCGTCACCTTCTGATCGCCCTGGAGATCCTGATGCACCTGCGCCGCACCCACCTTGCCCTTGCCGTTGCCCTCAGCCTGCCGATGCTCGCTGGCGCCGGCCTCGCACTGGCCCGCTCGCCCGTCACCGATACCGCCGCCGCGCCCACCACCGCGGCAAGCATCAACGTGCAGCCGGTTGCCGCCGATGCGCAGCGCGTCATCCCGCTGCAGGGCGCCTGGAACACGCGCACCTTTGCGGGCCTGCAAGGCAGCCATGGTCCGATCCCGGCCAGCGCCTTCGTGCGCACCTCGGACCTGGGCCGCCTGACCCCCGCCGACCGCGACGCCCTGGCCGCTGCCGGCGTCACGCTGGATATCGACCTGCGTACCGCCGATGAGCAGGCGCAATCGCCGGATCTGCTGGCCACCGATGCCCGCTTCGCCTACCAGCGCACCTCGCTGATGGGCACCGAAAAGATGGACCTGCAGAAAATGATGACCACCTTCCCCGACTCGCTGGGCGCAGCCTATGTGCAGTGGCTGGATCACAGCCAGCCGCAGTTCAAGCAGGTCTTCCAGCGCATTGCCGCCGAGCGCGACGGCACCGTGCTGTTCCACTGCACCGCCGGCAAGGACCGCACCGGCATCATCGCCGGGCTGCTGCTGGACCTGGCGGGTGTGCCCCGGGCGGACATCGTGCACAACTACGCGATTTCCGCGCACTACCTCGAAGGCCAGCCCAAGGACAGCGCGATGAACGCGCAGATCATGGAGCTGATCAAGCAGAACCCGGAGATCGGCAGGAAGATGGCCGGCATGTCCGGCACCGCGCCGGAGAACATGGAGATGTTTCTTGCCGCTCTGCATGCGCAGTACGGCGGTGCCGAGGGCTATCTGAAGTCCATCGGCGTCAGCGAGGCGGAGATCGATCAGTTGAAGGTGCGGTTGGGTCAGGCGGGCTGATCTGACCAGCGTGTCGCGTGTCGGCCATGGATGGCCCACACGTCACGCACTGCATGGCGCATGCCGGCGCTCGCCACTGGCAGGACGTCCAATCGGCTGGATCGAACCCACTGCGGTTGTCTGCGCTGGTTCGGCCATGATGCGCTCGATCCAGTCACGATAGTGACTTACGCGCACATTGCAGGTGACCTGCCCATAGCGCCCGGGCCGGGCAGTCAGCACATTGCCCTGGACGACCTTCCAAGCGCCCTGCCCGGCCAGCAGCCACTGACCATCGCGCTCGATGAGCACGGGGCCACCGCTGTCACCGTTGCCCAGCACGCCCTCCAGGGGCAGCGCTTGCGGCGGTTCGTCGAAGACATAGCAGAGCCAGCGGTCGTAGGCACTGGTGATCGTGTTGAACGCACGCCGCAGCTCGGTGCGATTGGGGCCACTGGGAGAATGCCCGGTGGCGCCCGTGCCCGTAGCTCCCTTTCCCAGAATCTTCGCGATCTGACCGGCCTCGTCGGTGTCACTGTAGATGGCCACAGGCGCAACGTCGGTCACCGGCGCCTTCAGCCTGATCAACGCAACATCGTCGCCCGATGCAAGGAACACCACGATCAACATTGCCTCGCCACTGGCCATCGCCTGATCGATCAATGTCTGCGGCAGCGTCCTGTAGCCGGGATGGACGACAACGCGCTCGACGTCCCGGGCCGTTCCGTTGATCACTACCTGCTTGAGGTCGGCATGCATCGGCAGCGTGTGCGCGGCCGTCAGCACCCATTGAGGGGCGATCAACGCGCCGTGGCCTTCGCTGGGCATGTCCACGAGCGCGGGGAATTCGGTGGCGGGAACGCGATACTTCGCATCATCCACGTCATGCCGGATAACGATCGCATGGGCAGTTGCGGACAGGGCGAGCAGCATCCCAAGTAACAGCATTCGCTTCATATGTGATGCCTTGTGAGGTTCCGACAGCGGGATCAAGATGCCGGGCGCGGCACCGCAGGCTGGCGGGGTGTGCCGTTACGGCTCACGCTCACGGGATTCCAGCGCGCCGGCGAACTTTGCCATCAATCGCACCAGCTCCGATACGTCCTGCGCGGGCCATGAGGCGACGATCTCCCGTCCGATCCGCTCGCGGGCCGCGTCCAGCCGGTCCGTCATGTCTGCGACAACCGACGCGGCCGGGAGGTCCATCAGCTTGATCTCGGGTACGCGGACGCATCGCTCTCGCTACCGGGCGAGCCCCGTACCGGACGCATCAACCCCGGCAGCCGCGCTCCCGACGCCCTGTTGCAGGGCGCAGGTGGGCAGCCAATGCGCTTGTTTGAGGTGCTGCGCGGGACGCATTGGACGTTTTATTTGCGAGCGGAACGTGCGCTGCTTGCCTCGTTGTCCTGCGCAGCCTCACGGCTTTTCGCGAACTCCGGGAAAGTTTCGGCTATCGAAGCGTTGTCCGGCAGAACGTAGAACACTCCGCCCCGCTCGAAGGTGGAACGGATGACCGCCTCGTAAAACCCTGGCGAGACATTGATGCAGCCGTGCGTCACGCGGTTGTCGTCGGGCGAAGGCGATGCGAGGCGTTCGGCGCGCTTCTCGGCCGGCACACCGGTAGCGGTCGGGTGAATGGAGACGGCGGACTCGTAGTCCACCCACAGCACGCGCCCCGCATCGATTGATGGGCCGTAACCGCCCACAAAGCGACCGGCGGGTGTCGTGCGGTCCCGCCCTGGAATTTCGCGAAGCGCGAGGCCGGCAACGCCGGGCGCCGTGTGGTCCCCGGTTGCCGAGCCAAACAGACCGGAGGCCGCGCCGCGAAGCCGGCCGTTGCCATCAAACACCAGTACCTGTGCCGCCGCTTTGTCCATGATCGCAAATGGATAGCCTTGCGCATCCTTGCTTGCGACCACCCAGCCGGCAAGCTCGATCACGGTTTCGGACACCTCTTGGCCCTGCGGCAGCTCGTCAACGGCCGCCGCCGGCGGCGCGGCCGCATCCTCAGCGCCAGCGGTGCCGATACCAGCAAATGCCAACGCCATGGCCAACGCGCCGGCAAGGGCACGGTTCACGGGGTATGAGTGCGTACGAATGGGACACTTCCTTTCAATGCAGACGGTACCGCCAAAGGAAACCAGCGGCCTGCATGGGCCACTGGTCCCTGATTCAGACGTTCCTCACCAGTGGTGCAGGCGCGATCAACCGCGCGGCTTGCGGCGAGGGGCCTGTTCAAGCTGCTGGACGCGGCCTTCAATCTGATCCAGACGCTGGTTGGCCTGCTGTGCGGATTGATTGGCGGACTCGGCGCTCTGGGCTGCGCCCTGCACCTTCGTGTCGAGCTGATCAAGGCGTGAGTTGATCGTGGCGAACTCGTCCTTGTACGTGGCGCAGGAGCTGAGGCCTACGGTAGCGATGATTGCCACAGCCAGCGTACGCGCCGTCGTCAGTTGCTTTGTGGTCATAAACATTGCGGTGCCTCCTTTGTCTGGGGTGTTCGGACTATAGCGGCGTTTTTGCCAGCGCCATGACCGGCATTCAGTTGAAGCTGGGAGACGTGGAGGGAGCGTGATGACGGCTTGCCGCGGGCGTGATACAAGACGCAGCCTTCCGCTCAAGGCGGAAGTCAGGACGGGGCAGCTTGGTTGATCAGCACTGCGCCTGCCCAGCGACCGATGAATCGACGGCCGCAGCGGACGCCAGCAGACCCGCACTCAGCGTTGTTGGTAAATGACCAGAATCCTCCGATCACTACGCCAATCAGCGCACGGCCGATCATGTTGACCGGGTAGTTCGGCGCCAAGGCAACCACCAGGCCGGATACCGCCATCAATGCGGTGAGCATCAGAAGCGCCGTTCGCCTGTTAAGGTTTCCGGCTACCGGGAAATCGACAGGCCGACAAGCACGGCGACGGCCCCCTGAGATCACCATGCCGTACGTCGACATGGCCGTGATGGGCGTCGGCTATCCTTCTCACCTTGACCAGAACACGGAATAAACCGCATGGCGTCCACCGATGTGCGCGCTGGATGTGCCCTTTGCCGCGATGCGAATCCGCTGCAGTTCGACTTCAGTTACGCATTCCAGCCCATCGTGGATGTTCATGCACGAAAGGTGTTCGCACATGAAGCGCTGGTGCGCGGCCCTGCCGGGGAACCGGCAAGCTCGGTACTGTCACGTATCACCGCGGACAACCGCTATTCGTTCGACCAGGCCTGTCGCGAGAAGGCGATCCGGATCGCTGCGTCGTTGAATCTGCCGTCCCATCTTTCAATCAATTTTCTGCCCAATGCAATCTACCGGCCCGAGGTGTGCATCCGCTCTACGCTTCAGGCCGCGGATCGGCATGGCTTTCCGGTTGAGCGAATCATCTTTGAGACCGTTGAGGGAGAGCAGGTCAGCGATGGCAAATGGCTGGCTGAGATCCTGAGTGAATACAAACGGATGGGCTTCAAGACCGCGATTGATGATTTCGGGGCCGGGTTTGCCGGTCTGAACCTGCTGGCCGATTTCCAGCCGGACATGGTCAAGCTGGACATGGCGTTGATCCGGGGCATCGACCAAAGCGCGTCACGCCGTGCCATCGTGGCCGGCGTGGTACGCATGTGCGGGGAATTGGGTATCGACGTGATTGCTGAAGGTATAGAAACCGGTGATGAGGCGAACTGCCTGTCCGATCTCGGCATCCGTCTGATGCAAGGCTACTGGTTCGGCCGCCCGCAGTTCGAGGGCGCTGCGCGGGAAGCCGACATACCCATGCATCCTGCATGAGGAGCGGGCTCTCTGCTTACCTGACGCGTAGATCGCAGGCGCGTAGGAACAGCGCGGCCGTTGCATGACTGTCAGGCGCTCGCCTGCGCCCTTGAGGCAAGCCATGCTCTGCAAGAAGGAGGCTGACAAACCGCTCCCCGTCGCCGGAGCAGGTCGAGCCGACAGAAACGCGCTCAAAGGCCTTCTCCGCCAGATCGAGATACGGTTCCAGCACCGTGCTCCAGCGTTCCCGGTAAAGGTCGATGCCAGGACCGGAGCGCAACAACGATCTGCAGAATGCCAGACACGAGGGGTTTGCGGCCAATCGTTCAACGCCACCGGCGATGCACATCAACGCGTCGCCAAGATCGGTGCCTGCAGGCAGGCTGAGCTCGCCTGACGTCATGGATGCCAGATGACCGTCCATGACCGATGTGTAGAGACGCTCCTTATCACGATAGTGGGCATAGATCGTCACTTTGGTGACACCACAAACGCTGGCGATTCGCTTCATCGTGGTGCGCTCAAAGCCGTCCTCCGCGAAGACGGTACCGGCCGCGTCCAGGATGCACTGCCGGCTCTGCGCCCTCGCCCGCTTCCAGCGCAACGCGGTTCTGCTTGGGAAGGTGGGTGACTCAACCGTGCTCATAGACGTGTTCACAGGCGCCGGAATACTGCACTGGCATTCACGCCACCAAAGCCAAAGCCATTGGTCAGCGCAAAGGCCATATCGGCATGACGAGGCTCCCCGGTGACGATCGACAGCCCTTCCGCCAAGCGATCTGGGCTGAGGAGGTTGAGCGTCGCTGGCGCGACCTGATCGCGCAGCGCGAGCACGGTGAAAATGGCCTCGATGCCGCCAGCCGCCCCGAGCAGGTGGCCCGTGCTGGACTTGGTGGCAGAGATCAGAAGATCGGGGCGGGAACCGAACAGCGCCCGCATCGCCGCGAGCTCCGCCCGATCACCCACCTGGGTGGACGTCGCATGCGCATTGATGTGATCAACCTGATCCGGCGTGATGCCCGCCTGCGCCAGCGCGATTTCCATCGCCCGCCGCGCGCCACTGCCGTCGTCGGGGCCGGCCGTCAGATGGTAGGCATCAGAGGTTGTGCCGTAGCCCACCAGCTCGGCAAGCGGCTTGGCACCACGCGCCGAGGCGTGATCCAGACGCTCGATCACCAGCAACCCTGCCCCTTCGGACATGACAAACCCGTCCCGCTGCTCATCAAAGGGGCGAGATGCAGCTTCGGGCGCGTCGTTGAACGACGTGCTCAACGCCTTGGCCGCCGCGAAGCCGCCGAGGCTGACCCGGTGCATCGCCGCCTCGGCACCACCGCACAGCGCGATGTCCGCCTCACCTGAGCGGATCAGGCGCGCAGCATCGCCGATCGCCTGGACGCCCGCTGCGCATGCTGTGACGGGTGCGCCCTGCGGACCCTTGAACCCGTAGCGGATCGATGCCTGCCCTGCCGCCATGTTGGCCAGAAAGGTGGGCGCAGTAAACGGCGACAACCGACCAGGCCCACGGCTTTCGGTAGTGTGGACCGCGTTGACGATCGATCGAAACCCGCCGATTCCAGTGGCAATCACGGTCGCCGTTCGCAGCAACCCCCGCTCATCAGCATCACGCCACCCCGCCTGTCCAAGCGCTTCGTGGGCCGCGACCAGTGCAAACTCAACGAACCGATCCATCTTCTTGAGATCTTTCGGCGCGATGATCCCAGTGGAATCAAAGCCTGCCTCCGGGTCTTGAACGCGGTCAGGAACACGGCCGCCGACGTCACAGCCGGTTCCCGCGGAGAGATCAGCACTCAGCGGCCCGATGCCGGAGCGCCCGGCCAGTAGGCGCGACCAGACGGTCTCGACCCCGCAGCCGAGTGGGCTGACCACGCCCATTCCGGTCACCACGATGCGGTCCTTGTCAGCAATGCTCATGAATCACTTCCCATATAAAAGAGGTCCGGGCCAATGTCAGGCAACGGGGGTCTTTTCCGCTCGGACCTTGAACCAGATGGCATACATCGCCGGAAGGAAGACCAGCGTCATCACGGTGCCGGCGATGGTGCCGCCGATCAACGTGTAGGCAAGCGTTCCCCAGAACACCGAATGGGTCAGCGGAATGAAGGCAAGCACCGCAGCCAATGAGGTCAGGATCACCGGGCGCGCCCGGTGAACGGTCGCCTCGATGATGGCGTGGAAGGTCTCCATCCCAGCTTCTTCGTTCTCGTGGATCTGCCCGATGAGGATGAGCGTGTTGCGCATCAAGATGCCCGACAACGCGATCAATCCCACCAGCGCGTTGATGCCGAATGGCTGCTGGAACAACAGCAACGTCGGCACCACGCCGATCAGCCCCAACGGACTGGTCATGAAAACCATGATCATTGCCGAGATGGACCGCACCTGCAGGATGATGATCAGCAGGGTCACCGCCAGCATGATCGGGAACAGCGGCAGCATGGCGCTCATTGCCTTGCCCGATTCCTCGATGGAACCGGCCTGGGTAATGGCGTAACCCTCCGGCAGAGCAGCAATGAGCGGCTCAAGCTGCTTGCTGATCGCGGTGGATACATCCGGTGGTTGCAACGTATCGTCAATGTCACCGCGCACGGTGATGGTGGGCACCCGATCACGGCGGCGCAGCAGCGGCTCTTCCATCCGAACCTCGACCGAGCCGATCTGGGACAGCGGCACGCGCTGGCCAGCAGCCCCGACCAGGGTGAAGTCCGCCATCCGGGCAGGATCCAGGCGCGTATCCCCGCCTGACCGAGCAACAACCTCGACGGTGCGGATGTCCTCACGCACGGCAGTGACCGGCACCCCGCTCAGGAAGAACTGCAATTGTTGTGAGACGGATGCCGACGTCATCCCCATCGCCTGCAGACGGTCCTGATCCAGCGTGAAGTGCAGCGTCGGCGTGCGCACGCCCCAATCGGTATTCACAGTGCGCATCGTCGGGCTGGCGTGCAGGGTCTGCTCGACTTTGGCCGCAATGCCTCGAATGACATCCGGATCCGGACCACTGACACGATAGGCCACCGGATAGGGCGAGTAAGGCCCAAACACCAGCTGGGTCACGCGCACCCGCGCCTCGGGCGCCAAGCCCTCGGCCACGGCCTGACGGAGTTTGGCTTTCAGTGCATCGCGCTGTTCCTGGCTGTCGGTGCGAACCACGATCTTGGCAAACGCCGGGTCTGGCAGTTCCGGGGAAATGGCGAGGTAGAACCGGGGCGCGCCCTGACCGATGTAGGCCGTGACGATCTTCGCTTCTTCCTGCCCAGCGAGCCACTGCTCCACCTTCCTGGTGGCCAGGCTGGTCTGTTCGATGGCGGTGCCGTAGGGCATCTGCACTTCGACCAACACCTCCGGACGGTCGGAGATGGGGAAGAACTGCTTCTTGACCAGCCCCATGCCCACCACAGAGAGCACGAACAGCGCGATCACCGATCCGGCGGCAAGCCACTTGCGCGCAATCACGCGCGCCAGGATCGACCGGAAACGGTGGTAGCGCGGCGTGTCGTAGAGGCTGCTGTGCCCGCCTTCCACGGTCTTGAGTTCAGGGAGAAGCTTCACCCCCAGGTAGGGCGTAAAGAACACCGCGACCACCCACGACACGATCAGCGCGATGCCCACGATCCAGAACATGTTGCTGGTGTATTCGCCCGCGGTTGACCGGGCAAAGCCATTGGGCATGAAGCCCACCGCCGTCACCAAGGTGCCGGCGAGCATGGGCGCTGCGGTATGACTCCAGGCATAGGCCGATGCCTTGACCCTGCTGTAGCCCTCTTCCATCTTCACTACCATCATTTCGATGGCAATGATGGCGTCGTCAACCAGCAGACCGAGCGCGAGGATCAACGAGCCGAGCGTGATGCGGTCAAAGTTCTTGCCGGTGGCGGCCATGACCATGAACACCGCAGCCAGCGTCAGCGGCACGGCCGCTGCCACTACGACCCCCACTCGCCACCCCATGCTGACAAAGCACACCAGCATCACCACCAGCAGCGCGGCGAAGAACTTCATCATGAACTCGTCGACCGACGCGCTGATGTTCACGGCCTGATCGGTGACCTTGTCCAGTGCCATGCCCACAGGAAGCCCGTCATTGATCTTCTTGACCTCCGCGTCGAGGGATTCACCAAGATCCAGGCCATTCCAGCCGTCACGCATGACGATACCCAGCAGCATGGCCGGCTCGCCGCCGTTGCGGATCATGAAGGTCGACGGATCCTCATAGCCCCGCTTGACGGTGGCAATGTCCTGCAATTTGAGGGTCTTTCCCTGTGCAACGATGGGCGTATCGCGAATCTTGTCCAGCTGATCCAGTGCGCCATCGAGGCGAATGAAGATCTGTGGACCCTTGGCCTCGACCGAGCCTGCGGGGGTCAGGGCATTCTGTCCGTTCAGCGCTCCGAAGACCTCCTGTGGCGTGATACCGAGGTTCGCCAACCGCTCGTGGGACAGCTCCACATAGATGCGCTCGGATTGCTCACCGATGATGTTGACCTTTTTCACGCCAGGAACGTGCAGCAAGCGCTGACGCAGCGTCTCGGCATCACGCGCAAGCAGGCGGAACGGCTCACCCTTCGCTTTCAGTGCGAACAGAGCGAAGGTGACGTCCGCATATTCGTCGTTGACCATCGGGCCGATCACGCCTGCGGGCAGGTTCGCCGCTTCGTCATCCATCTTTTTGCGCGCCTGATAGAACTCCTCCTGCACCTCCGAAGGCGGCGTGCCGTCCTGCAACGTCAGCGTGGTGAAGGACAGCCCGGGCCGCGTGTAGGTTTCGCTGCGGTCATACCAGCGAAGCTCCTGCAATCGCTTTTCCAGCTTCTCGGCGACCTGGTCCTGCATTTCCGTGGGCGTAGCGCCAGGCCACGCCGTCACGATGGTCATGACCTTGACCGTGAAAGCAGGGTCCTCAGCGCGGCCGAGCTGGAAGAAGGACACGATGCCGGCCACGGAGATCAGAAAGATCAGGAAAACAGTGATGGCGCGCTCGCGCACCGCGAGCGCCGACAGATTGAACCCACTCACTGATGGGCTCCGTTTGCAGCGGTGCTCTTGGCGCTGTCAGCCAAGCGAACCACCTGCCCTTCGCGGAGCATGTGTGCGCCAAGCGCCGCCACGCGATCAGAGGCCTTCAATGCGCCTTCGACCAAGGCGTGATCATCGCCCAGCTGCTTGACGGCAACCGGCGTCCAATGAGCTTTGAGCGGCTCACCGTTGATCACCCATACGCCTGTTCCGGTGCCAGGATCGAACAGTGCGCCCAGCGGAACCTCAACGCCAGCCGAGACGCCATCAGGCGCTGCGCCGGCAAGCTCGATCGCCACCGTAGAACCCAGCGGTAATACGGTGCTGCCCTCTTCCAGGGTATAGCGGGCTTCGAAGGTCCGGGTGGCAGGGTCTGCCGATTCAGAGAGCACGCGCAACCGTGCGGGGATCTTGCCGCCTCCCCCGAACGGGGAGGCTGAGGCCGCAGAGCCGATCTGGGGACGCAGGGTTTCAGGAAGCTGGACCACGGCCTCCCTGCTGCCTGCACGGGCGAGCCGGGCGACGATCTGCCCCGCCGCCACCACCTGGCCGGGCTCAGCGGAGATGGTCATGACCACGCCATCGGCATCGGCGACGAGCACCGTGTATTGACTGGCGTTACGCGCAACGCGGGCTTGCGCTTCGGCCGCTTTGAGCTGTGCCGTTGCTGCGTCTGCACCCGCCTTGATCTGATCGTAGGTCGATCGGGACACGACACCCTTTGCCGCCAGATCGCGATACCGCACTTCGTCGGCAATGGCTTGAACGCTCTGCGCACGGGCCGCAATGACCGCCTGCTGCTGAGAAGCCGCTGCCAGGTTCAAATCACTCGGATCCATCCGGTAAAGGGCATCGCCTCGCTTGACTGTCTGCCCGCTCTCGACGAGGCGCTCGGTGATCTTGCCTCCCACCCGGAACGCCAGATCGCTCTCCACCCGTGCGGCGATGGTGCCCGTAAACGTACGTGCGTTTCCCGTACCTGCCTGGACCTGGGCAACCCGGACGATGGGCGGCGCGGTGCGGGGGTCGATGTCGTGCGACGTTCCGCACGCCACAAGCAATAGAGGAACAACACAGGAGATGGCTTTGACTACAAAACGGCGACGCATGCGCTCTTCCGGAATGGGATATCCGGACGCATTTTGTTCCTAGTGACCGTTTTCGTCAATAGTCACACCCGTTGAGGTGAAAGGCTCCTGAGAACCAGCTCCTGCAAGGCTTTGGGCGATTCTTCGTGCATGACCGACACGTGTGGAAGCGTCACCGGATTCAGATACGGGACCAGGACCTGGTACACCGCGCGACTGGTCTGATCGAGCGGTGTCTGGTTCTCAAACGCCCCGGAGGCGCGGCCATCTTTCAAAATGACCTCGACACGCTGCCGGATGCGGCCTTGGTAGGCCTGGGTCGACGGCCATTGATCCGTCGCGGCCGCCACAGCGATTTCATAGAGGCGGCGATCCTGGAGAAACAAGCGAAGACTGGCCTCCACGATGGTGGTGAAGAGCACCCGCAGCCGATCGGGCGCAGCGTCTACTCCCCGCAAGGCCTCATGTACATCACTTTCGATCTGGGCGAGGCAATTGGCACAGATGACCTCTCCGATCGCCTGCTTCGAGGCGAAAAACTTGTAGATATAGGCCTTGGAAAAGCCAATCGCCTTGGCCAGGTCGGACACCGTGGTCTTGTCGTAGCCGTAATGGCTGAAATGCGCGGTGGCAGCCTCGATGATCTGCGTGCGCACATCGTGCTCAGCGGGGCCGCGCCCGGCGTCCAGTGCTGCGGAGGGTGAAATAGACATCGGGCAAGGGTAGCGCCGTGTGCCGATGCGGGCAAACAGTGACTGTTCGAGTATGGGTTCACCCCCGCCATGCACTGCACACCCATCACACCGCCACATGCCCCGTTCCGTTCTTCAACGTCCGCTTCAGGCCAGCGGCGAACACCGCCGACCCTGCCAACTCGACCAGCCATCGCTCACTTGCCCGTCATCTTCAAGGCAGCGTCCGGCAAGCGCTCACCGCTGATACTGATCCGGGCCACGTCTTCATCGATACGCGCCAGATCGGCCGCATCCAGTGCCAGTTCCACCGCACCCAGATTCTCATCCAGCCGATGAAGCTTGGTCGTGCCGGGAATCGGCGAGATCCACGATCGCTGCGCCAGCAGCCAAGCCAGGGCCAGCTGGGCAGGCGTTGCACCCTTCTCTGCCGCCATCGCCTTCACCACGTCGACCAATGCCATGTTCGCCCGGCGTGCTTCAGCCGAGAAGCGCGGCACCGCATTACGAAAATCCGTTGCATCGAACTGCGTGTTCTCGTCGATCTTTCCGGTCAGAAACCCTGCACCCAGCGGGCTGAACGGTACGAAGCCAATGCTCAGCTCTTCAAGCAACGGAAGAAGCGCCTTCTCCGGTTCACGCCAGAACAGCGAGTACTCGCTCTGCACCGCCGTCAGCGGCTGCACCGCATGCGCCTTGCGGATTGTCTGCACACCCGCTTCGGACAGACCGAAATGCGCAACCTTGCCCTCTGCAATGAGGGCCTTCACCGTGTCGGCAACATCCTCGATCGGCACCGCCGGGTCAACACGATGCTGATAAAGAAGGTCGATGCGCTCGGTGCGAAGCCGCTTCAGACTGGCCTCTACGGCAGCGCGGATGTGTGCGGGCTGGCTGTTGGTACCTGTGCCGCGGGCACCCGTCACCGGGTCGATGTCAAAGCCGAACTTGGTGGCGATCACCACCTGGTCGCGAACGGGCGCCAGTGCCTCGCCCACCAGTTCTTCGTTCGCAAAGGGGCCGTAGGCTTCGGCGGTGTCGAAGTGGGTGATGCCACGCTCCACCGCCGTGCGGATCAGCGCAATCATGTCCAGCTTGTCTGCGGCCGGGCCATACGCCGCGCTCATGCCCATGCAGCCCAGGCCGAGGGCGGAAACTTCAAGGCCTTGTCCAAGGGTACGGGTCTTCATGGTCGACTCCTCATCGGGCAGTGTGCGGAGTGGTCAACCAGGCGTTGACGCGCTCCATGGTTTTACGTTCCTGATCGGCCTGCATCACGAATGCATCCAGGATGCGGGCGTTGGGTGCGTGGCTGGCGACCACGCGCAGGCTGCTGCCCACGCCGAAGCCGCCGTGGGTGATGAACGGCACGATCGTCTTGCCCCTCATGTCGTGCTGCGACAACAACGATCGAATGATCGGTGGCGCGGTCTCGCCCCAGATGGGGAAGCCCAGGTAGACGGTGTCATACCGATCCATGCCGGCAATGCGCGTGCGCAGTGCCGGCTCTACCCCATCATCGCGCTCCTGCCGCGCCTGGGCCACCGTTTCCAGGTAGTCGGCCGGGTAGTCCACGGCAGGCTGTATCTCGAACAGGTCGCTGGGCATGCTGCGATGAATGAGGCCGGCAACGACCCGGGTGTTGCCCGAGCGTGAGAAGCAGGCCACCAGTGTCCGTGCGTCTGATCGACCCACAGCCGCGCCCACCTGCGGCTCCGCAGCGGAGCATCCCAGCGGCAGCGACGCCAGCGCCGCAACGACTGCCCGGCGACCATGATTGGGGGTTGGAATCGTCATGGGGCCAATCTACGCCCCCCAAACACATTCTTGCAGAGGCATAATCGGATATCGCTTATATCCGGTGCGCATCAATGAGCGTAGAGAATTACGACCAGTTGGCCATGTTCGTCCTGGTGGCGCGGGAGCGCAGCTTTACCCGTGCTGCCGCCCAGCTGGGCATGTCCCAGCCGGCCCTGAGCCGATCAATGCGTCAGCTGGAAGAGCGCCTGGGTGTGCGCCTGCTTGCCCGGACCACGCGCAGTGTTTCGCCCACCGAAGCCGGAGAGCAGCTGCTGCGGGTGATTTCACCGCGCTTCGAGGAAATCGACACGGAGCTCGCCCAGCTCAACGCTTACCGCGACAAGCCCGCCGGTCGCCTCCGCATCACGGCGGGTGAGCATGCCGCGCTCACCGTGATGCAGCCGGTACTGGGCAAACTGCTGCCGGCCAATCCCGACCTGAACATCGAGGTGATCGTCGACTACGGACTGACCGACATCGTGGCCGAGGGCTTCGACGCGGGTATCCGCATGGGTGAGCAGGTGGCCAAGGATATGATCGCCGTGCGCGTGGGGCCGGACCTGCGCATGGCAGTGGTCGGATCGCCTGCCTATTTCCAGCACCATCCGAAGCCGAAATCACCGCACGACCTCACCCGGCACAATTGCATCACCATCCGCCTGCCAACCCACGGTGGCATCTTTGCGTGGGAGTTCGAAAAGAAGGGCCAGGAGCTGAAGGTGCGGGTGGAAGGCCAGCTGGTGTTCAACAACATCGCCCTGCGCCTGGGCGCCGCGCTGGAGGGACTGGGGGTTGCCTACATGCCCGAGGATCTGGTGCGCGCCCACGTGCAGGCGGGCACCCTGGTCCACGTCCTGCAGGACTGGTGCCCCTCCTTCCCCGGCTACCACCTGTACTACCCCAGTCGCAGACAGTCATCGCCGGCGTTCACCGTCCTGCGTGATGCGTTGCGCTATCGGGGTTGAGCACTAACGCAGAGGCGCCTCCACGCCGCTGTAGGCCTGCACCGCTGGCGGAAGACGCTCGCCCTGCACTGCCACCGCGGCAACTGCAGCGTTGAGCTCCCGCAGCTCCCCTGCGCTGAAGACCACCTCGCCCGCGCCAACGTTGTCCAGCAGATGTGCCATCTGCGTAGTACCGGGAATCGGCACGATCCAAGGCTGCTGCGCCATCAGCCAGGCCAGTGCAATCCGCGCAGGCGTGGCCTGCTTTCGCGCGGCCCAGTCCCTGAGCAGGCGCACCAAGGCCAGGTTATGTTCGATATTCTGCGGGGTGAAGCGCGTTTCGATGCCGCGAATGTCGCCCTCGGCAAACCGTGTCCTGGCGTCGATCGCACCGGTCAGGAAGCCTACGCCCAGCGGGCTCCACGGCACGAATCCGATGCCCAGCTCGGCGCACGCAGCAAGCACCTCCTGCTCGGGGCCGCGCCAGAGCATCGAGTACTCGCTCTGCACAGCGGTCACCGGCAGTGCAGCGTGCGCGCGGCGAAGCGTCTTCAGGCCCATCTCGCACAGACCCCAATGCAGCACCTTGCCCTCGGACATCAGGTCCTGGATCGCGCCGGCCACGTCTTCGATCGACACCTGCGGGTCCACCCGATGCTGGTACAGCAAGTCGATGCGGTCGGTACGTAGGCGCGTGAGCATCCCCTCTACCGCCCGCTTGATATGTGCGGGCCTGCTGATCAGGCCCGGGCCACGCGCACCGGTTTCCAGGTCGATGTTCCAGCCGAACTTGGTGGCGATCACCACTTCGTTGCGGAATGAGGCAACGCCCTCTCCCAGGATTCGTTCCACTTCATGCGGTCCATAGGCCTCGGCCGCATCGTAGAACGTCACCCCGCGATCGAACGCGGCACGGATGATGCGGTGCATCTCGGTGCGCGAGGGGATGGTGGTCTGGTAGGTGCGGCTCATGTTCTGCACACCCAGCCCGATGCTGGAAACCTGCAGCGTTCCGAGCGTGCGGCGGCCGTCCATTTTCTGCGCTGCAGCTGCGGGGGATGCGTTGGCCGTGGGTGCAGCCAGCGCGCCGGTCAGCGGCAGCGCCGCTAGCGTAGCGGCGCCCTTCAGAAGGGAGCGGCGTTGGGCGTTGGTGGGCAGGGTGTTCATTGGGGTCTCCATGTGGGGCGCTGTCAGGGCCCGGGTGACGGGGTCTGTTCCAGTGCCTGCAACGCCCGGGCGGATGCGGCCACGTAACCGCTATGGGCCAGCAGCTGGACCAGGTGTTGCAGCTGTGCGCGGCTGAGGCCCACGCGCTGGCTGGCCGCCATGTGCGAGCGCAACTGCGCCTCCACGCCGGGCATCACTGCCAGCGCGCCAACCGTGGCCAGTTCACGGCTCTGCCAGTCCAGGTTGTCGCGCTCGAAGATGTCGCCGAACAGGTGCGTCTGCAGGTACTGATTGATGATGGGGGCGAAGTCCATGACCGGCCCGGTCACCGGGGCGCCGGAGATCCGGGTCTGGTTGGCGGTGCCCACCGCGCGCAGCGCGTCGCCCACGGGAACGTTCCTGGTGGGCGGCTGGCCGGGTGCGGTGGCGATGCCCTGCGCCTCCCGTTCCCGCGCCACGTTCATCAGCTCACCCAGGGCATTGAGGCTCTTCGGGAACCCCGCATAGGCATACAGCTGCACAAGCACTTCCTTGGCCTCACTCAGCGTCAGGCCCGCATCCAGTCCCCGGCGCAACGCGGCAGTGAGCTGGGGCATGTCGCTGCTGGCGGCGGCGGCCGCAATCAGCGGGATCGCCTGCTGCCTGGGCGAAAGCGGCCCGGTAATGGGAACGTCGATGCCTGCTGATGCCTCGCGATACTGGTCATCACTCACCTGCTCCAGCCACATCACCGACTTCCCGTCTGCTACCCCGGTCACTGCAAGGTGGGTCATTGCGCTGTGAGGCGCGGCGCCGTGCCAATGCTTGACCCCGGCAGGACACACCACCACATCCCCGGCGTGTATCTGCTGCACCGGCTTACCCCATTCCTGGGTCAACCCAACGCCGGAGGTAACCACCAATCGCTGACCGGAGGGGTGCGTGTGCCAGGCCGAGCGCGCACCCGGTTCGAAGCTGACGTATGCGGAAGAGACGTGCACCTGCTCGTCCGCCGGGAACAGCGGATCTACCCGCACCTTGCCGACGAAGGTCGCTGCCGGTCCGGTAACGGACGGCTGCGTTCCGGCTCGCATGATCTGCTGCGAGGGTGTTTCGACCGCGCCAGCGAACGGTGCCGCCACGCTCAATGCCGCGCCCAGCAGCGCCGTCTTCGCGGTTGATTTACGAGGCGCGTTCATGGCGCAAGCGTCCGGCCGTAGAACGTGGTCAGCGAGGCGACGGCCGCATCCACGTATTTCGGCATCCAGTAGGTCTCGATATGCGTAGCGCCGTCCAGCAGCACCAGTTGTTTGTCGGTGGTGCCGGTCGCCTTGGCGAAGGCGTCCTGGGTCATGTACAGGCTGTCAGCCTTGCTGCCGGCAATCATCAGCAGCGGCTGGTTGATGAGCTCGATCTGGTCGGTGGCGTCCCAACGCATCAGATCCAGCAAGCTGCTGGTGGTGTAGCGGAAGGTGGAGTTGGGATGGGCGTGCGTCTTCCAGTAGTACTCATACCCTTGCCGATACAGATCGAAGGGAAGCGCGGCGATCTGCGCGTCGGTGAGGTTGGCGTCGCCCGAGTACAGCACTTCGTTGCCGGCGGCTTGCTGGGCTCGCGCATTCGAAGCCTGCTGCAGGCGCTGCTGGATCGTGTCCAGCTGCGAGTCGGCATAGCCGTTACGGCGTACACGGCCGGAGTTGAACATGCTGATCGTGGCAACGGCCATGAACCGCTTGTCGGTCTGCGCGGCCGCCAACGAATAGCCGCCGCCGCCACAGATGCCCAGCAAACCCAGGCGCGTGCTGTCGACCCAGGGGAATCGACTGATGAAGTCCGCCATGCCGTGGATGTCTTCGATGCGATGTGAAGGCATGTCCACGCTGCGCGGTTGGCCGCCACTCGCCCCCTGATAGGCAGCATCGGCGGTAATGGCGATGTAGCCCTGCTCGGCCAAACGTTGCGCGTACAGGCCGGCCACCTGCTCCTTGACCCCGCCGTTGGGGTGGGCAACCACGATGGTCGGGTATTTCCGCGCGGCATCGAAGTTGGGCGGCGTGTAGAAGTTTGCCGCGATCTCGATTCCATTCAGCGGATAGGACACCGAGTGGACGTTGACCTCGCTGGGCACATTCCGCGTGATCGCACCTTCATAGGCTAATTCAAAGGGGTTGAGCGTGTAGTCGGCGGCGGACGCGTTGCCTGCCGCCAGGCCAAGAGACATCGCCAACAGGGTGGCGTGCATGATGTGCTTCATTCAACTGCTACCAGTTCGGACGTTACCCCTGCCGGTGCATGTGGCGCGCCCACGTGGGCGGGGGATCAGGAGTAAAACTAACCGCCGCTCACTCATAGAAAAAGAGCATCAGACGGATATCACTCATGCGTTGATGATATTAATCATGGATGGCGGGCGACGCAGTACCGGCGCGCCGCGGTCCTTTCATGACGCGATCAATGCACGCGTCATCCCGGGCTCAACGATCCAGGTGCTTCTTCGCCAGAAACTCACTTACCAGATCGGCAATCTGGACGTTGTTGAGGTCCGAGAACAAGAAGTGGCTGTTGCCACGGATTCCCATGTCCGGCAAATGGATCAGGGTCACGTCCCCACCCTGCCGATTGACGGCGTCCCGCCAGGCGCGCGCCATTTCCAAGCGTGCCCGCCAGCTGTCCTGCGCGGGCAGGTCAACGGGCTTGTCAGGAATGTTGTCGCCATACAGCACCAGAATGGGAATCCGCGTCAGAGCCTTGAACTCGTGGGGCGAAACCACCGCCGGTGCGACCGTATCGAATGCACTGGGAATTGGCGCGGGCGCATCGTCCTTGGCAAATACGAAACTGCTGCCAGGCTCGAAGGCGACGATGGCGCGAACATTCGGGCTCTTTATCGCCGTCATCCAGCCAGGGCCTCCGGCCTGCGAATGGGTGAACAGGATGGCAGGCCCTGTCTTCTGCAGCACGGCAGCTACTCCGTCGGAGACTACCCCGAGGTCGAACGGCCCCGTGTTCGGTGTGACCGAACGGAAAAACTGGTCCAGCGTGGTCTCCCCTGTCGGGAATTGACTGCCCCCGAAGTATGTCGGCCAGAGGCCAATTCGGAACTGGTTGAACCACATCTGATCGTCTGCGACAGGCTTCAGCGTTGACTCGACCATGCTTCGGCCGGCTCTGCCTCGCCGTGGCTGATCGATCAGGTAGGTAGTGAAGCGACGACGCAGGAACAGGTTCTGGAAGCCCTCGCGCCCATCGGCCGTCGTTTCCCAACTTTTGGATGACTGGCCCGCACCGTGCCACATCACAATCGGCAGCGAACGCGCGTTCACCGGCTTCTGGTAGAAGGCATAGACGTGATCACCGTGGTAGCTCTGGCCTTCCGGATTGGACGGATTCAACGGATCGAACGTGCCAGGTTCCGTCTTTTCCATGCCACCGGCGAGGAAGCTCCCCTGCGCCTCGATCTGCAGTGGCTCGTTGGCCATGGCGGACGTGGAACAGAGGGAAACCGCCATCCAGATCAGCGTGGAGGGCAAGCCAGGCACCAGAGTGCGAAGGCGAGTGCGTTTCTGCATGGGTCACTCCGTGACAGATTGTCAGGGCAATCTACCCTCGGGGACATGCCGGAAGAAGTGCGCACGCGCATATCACTCATGCATGGAAGGTATAGATACCCTCTCTTCTAAATGGCAGGAGCCAGCAAGTGCAGATCTTCGAGCGATTTCTTCGACAAGGGGCCTCTCAAGCGGGTGCAGCGAGCCAAGCAAGGCGTTACCTGCTGGTCGGCGGGAAGTGCTGAGCTCCGCGCGTCTTTCGCCACTGGATCCACGCGATCGCGGCGACGAAGAAGACGCTGCACAGGTAACTGCCTTCCGGCCCTTGCGCGCCACCGGTCAGGGTGTCGAGGCCTTGCGGGCGCAGCGCCACCAGCAGCGCCGGCAAGTGCGCATCCATGCCGGTGACGGGCAGTTCGAAGCCGGTTGCGAGCAACCAGTTCCACCCCGCGTGCCAGCCCATCACGCCCCAGATATTGCCGGTCCGCAGCGTCCAGGCGCAGGCGAACAGCGAGAACAGGAACGTACTGAGCATGACCAGGGGCGGCTGGTGCGGACTGAAATGCAGGAAGCAGAAAACGAGCGACACCAGCAGCACTGCCACCGCGACATTGGTCTTGCGCGCCACCACCGACAGCATCCAGCCGCGGAAGATGACTTCCTCTACGCTCGCCTGGAACATGAAACTAACTAGCAGCAGACCGATGTGCAGCAGACTGACGGGCGACCGCCAGGCCTGCCCCACGCCCGCCGCCTGCATGCCGCCAGCCATCCAGATCGCCACTACGACCAGCGCGATCGTGCCGAATCCAACGGTCAGTCCGCGTACGAAGGTTTTCAACGGGGCCGGACCGGTCAGCCCGATACTCGCCAGCGAGCGCCCTTCGACGAAGCGTACCCAGGCGAGCACGCCCACCAGCGTCGGCGCGAAGCCGATCCACAGCAGCGCATGCAAGCCAGCGAGACCGATCGGATCGCCACTCGGCGTCGACCACTGCTGCGACTGCATCCAACCGTCCAGCGCGATCACCGGTACCGCGTTGAACAGGATCATCAGGATCGGCGTCAGCCAAGCCCAGGGCAGCCAGCCGCGGGCCGGATCCGGCGAATACAGGACAACGGGGGTCATACGGGGCTCCAGGTCGACGTGATCGCCGCTGCAAGTTGCCATCCGCGCGGGGGCGTGGCTACCCGTTTGCGACCAAGCCACAGAAGCCGCCGATGAATCACCCGGATCGCCGACGAAATGGCGCTGAGTCGTCACCCGTGGTGTCCGCGTTGGGTGGCGGTTTCATATGTTCGATGGAAACACAGACAGCTGCCCAAGCAGCAGGCGTGTTGCCGATGAAGCGAAGGACAAGGATTCAGTACACCGACAGCCACTATCGCACGCTCTTCATCGAGTCGCGCGGCGCACTGAAAAACGAGAGGCCACGCAAGACCTTGGACTTCCAGACACCGATCGAGCGATATCAACAAGCTGTCGCATTGACCAGTTGAAACCACCGTTGAAAGCAGACATTACCAGCGGTCGGCGCCTCCGTCCTCCCCGAACGTCCACTTCCGGCCAAGAGCCGACCAGACACAGGTATTGGCGAAGGACGCGCGTTTACCGAGCAGAAGCCAGTGAACAACTGGCGACACGCGTCCCGGTAAGAAGAACCATCAGCACGTGGTCAGCCAGGACAACGAGACGCTCGCGCGGAATCGATTCGCCGGCCGGCCCGCTGTGGTGGGCCATGAGTGCGACCGTCGTATCACACAACGCTTCAAGCTCGGCCTCGCCAAGAGGCGCGTGACCCGCGTCTGCCGACCGTGTTGCCAGATTTTGCAACTCAGCGCGAATGAATGAGGCAAAACGCTCAGTGAGCGTCCGATAAAGGTCTGGATGGGACCGGGCCATCTCCATCGTTGCGACCACGACATCGGGGCTGTCCTCGCACTTGCCGGCGTGCTCTATCAGCGCGACAAGGTCATCCCGTATCGATGTCCCGGCGTAATCCGGCTTGGTCATCGGACGAAGCGTCGCGACCGCATCGGCAACCAGATCTCCCTTTGCCGTCCACCGTCGATACAGCGTCGCCTTCGATACACCTGCGCGCGCCGCCACGTCAGTCATCGTAAGACCCTGATAGCCCTTTTCGCCAAGCAGTTCGAGCGCGGCGCAGATGATCAGCTCATCACGGCCTTTGTCCTGGGCCCGCCCCCGGCCCGCCGCAGGCAAGCGGTGCTGATGGCCGGGGATCTGGTTCTGGTCCTGATTGTCCATCCATCCAATATAGCCGCTGAACATGCGAAACTCAATCGTATCGAAACTATTGCGTTTCGTATCTGACGGGGACATTCTTTTGGCCAGCACCTCGTATCGCCGCGTGCCATCCTTCCAAGAGGCTTCCCATGTCAGATTCCCAAACCCGCCCCATCCTCGTGACCGGCGCGACCGGCAAGCAAGGCGGCGCCGTCGTCAGTGCGTTGCTGCAGGCGGGGCGCGCCGTTCGTGCCATGACCCGCGATCCCTCCTCGACCGCAGCGCTTGCCCTTGCTGCGCAGGGTGTTGATGTCGTCAAGGGCGACTTCCATGACCCGGCCAGCCTCGATGCAGCTCTCGCGGGGGTGGAGAGCCTCTTCTCGATGCAGATGGGATCCCATCCCGGCGATCCCGACACTGAAGTGGTCACCGGCAGAGCGTTGATCGAGGCCGCCGGCCGTGCAGGCGTAGACACGGTCGTCCACACCTCTGTTGCCCGTGCGGGCGACCAGACGAACTTCGTCGACTGGGACAAGGGTCGTTGGGAGCCGCTGTACTGGAACAACAAGAGTGCCGTGATCGACATGGTCAAGGCCCAAGGCTTCCGGCACTGGGTGATTCTGAAACCCGCCATGATCATGGATAACCTCGTGCCGCCAATGGTGGACGCGATGTGGCCCTCGCTTCGTCAACGCGGTCGGTTCGAAACCGCGGTGGACGCGGACACGCGCATTGACTGGATCGCGGCCCAGGACATCGGGGTGTTCGCCGCAGCCGCCTTCGCCGATCCGGCGCGCTTCCACCTGCATGAGATTGACCTGGCTGCGACATTTGCCAGCCTTCCCGAGGTCGCAGCAAAGATCAGCCATGCCACCGGGAAGCCGGTGTCGGCCATCACCTTGTCGAAGGAAGAATCGCTCGCGCAGCCTTATGGTGAGCTTGGCTACCGGCACGAGACATGGAACAACGTTGAGGGTTACAAAGTTGACCTCGCCGCCGTTCGCGACTGGGGCATTCCACTTACATCGCTTGACGATTTCATCGCCCAGAATCACGATAAGTTCGTCATCGGCTGAACGCTTACGCGCGCATTCCACCGGAGGGCTATCCGCTCTCCGTTGAAGATCGAGCTAAGCGAAGGTCACGTTAGGCAGGCAAGGTGGAGGCTCCAAACCGGGAGTCTCCTATGCCATCTCACCTCATACCATGGAACAAGGGAAAGCTTGTCGGCCAGAAGGCGCCGCTCCGGCTCAGCGAAATTTGGTCTATTCGAGTGCGCATGCAGCTCGCCGGGCGCGCCAGGGATCTGGCAATGTTCAACCTGGCGATTGATTCAAAGCTGCGAGGGTGCGATCTAGTCAGTCTCCGGCTAGGGGATGTATCACACGGATCGACCATCGCCAGGAGGGCGATCGTACTGCAGCGGAAGACAAGCAGGCCTGTTCAATTTGAGATAACGGATACGACAAGGTCGGCTATTGCCGACTGGTGTCGGCAAGCTGAGCTAGCGTCTTCGTCCTACCTATTCCCTGGGTAGACCGCGGGCCGTCCTTCCACCCGCCAGTACGCGCGAATCGTCGCGTCATGGATTACAGCTATCGAACTGGACCGAAATAGCTATGGAACTCACACCATGCGTCGGACCAAGGCCTCACTCATCTATCGAAAGACCAAGAACCTGCGCGCAGTGCAGATCCTGCTTGGCCCCACCAAGCTTGAGAGTACAGTGAGGTACTTGGGCATCGAGGTTGAGTCGGCCAATAGCGGACCGGCCCACCCTGCCGCACGGACCGCATGGGTGGAGCCAATTGCTAACATTGCCAGACGCGTCTCATCGGAAGGTCACCGCCCGCATGCCTTTGCTCCTGGCGTTTCGCCGAGTCGCAACGCTGACGCTTGTGGCGTTGCCATTCTGCCCGTTGTCCACCCTGTCAGCGGCAGAGCGCGCTTCTGATACCAGCGCCTTCACCCATCCCATCAATACTGCAAAAGTCGCCCCATTGGTGGATCTGGGCAGCAATGGCCTGCTGCGCTATGCGTTGTATTCCGAACGCGGCAGCGATCAGGCGCGCAACATCGTCCCGGACTTCTCCCGCGCCGGCTACCAAGGCGGCGGCGTCAGTCTGCCCGACCGCTCCAGCATCCCTGTCATTGCGGTACTCGAGCCAGGCACCGAAAATGACGACTACCCGCGCATCCAGGCAGCCATCGACACGGTCGCCGCCCGTGCGAAGGACAGCCGGGGGCTACGCGGCGCAGTCCTGCTGCGGCGCGGCCGCTATACGTTGAGCAGGACGCTCACCATCCAGGCCAGCGGCGTGGTGCTGCGCGGTGAAGGCCGAGGTGCAGACGGCACGGTGATCCGCTCCGAGGTCAGCGATCGGCAGGGCAAAATCCTTGAAGTGGGAACCAGCGAACCCGCGGCGCCCCGCCCCGCCCCGGACGCACGCCGGACCACCATCAACATGGACTACGTGCCGGTAGGGGCGATGCGGATCAAGGTAACGTCCGCAGCTGGCTATCGCGTAGGCGACACCGTGACCATCGCGAGGGAGCCCGATGCGCGCTGGATCGGCCCCGAAGGCATCGATACCGCGCGATACCGGTGGACGCCCAGCGAATACGCCGTGTACAGCGAACGCGTCGTCACCGCGGTGGACCATGACACGATCACCCTTGATGCCCCGATCATGGATGCCATTCAGACGCGCTTTGGTGGCGGCAGCGTCTATCGCGCAGATCCAAGCCGTATCTCCCAGGTCGGTGTTGAGGACCTTCGCCTCGAGGGTAATCCCGAGACCAGCACAGTCAACGGCGCCCCCGATTCGGGTCCGTTTACCGCGCTCCGCTTGGGCGCGACTTACAACTCATGGGTTCGCGATGTCACCGTGCGCTATGTGTCGCACGGATTCGTGACCCGTAACGGCGCGCAGTTCAATACTCTGCAGGACATTGCCTATCTCGACCCGAGGTACGGCGAGACCCAAGGTGCCCGCCGCTATGTATTCCTGTACGAGGGCAACTCGGCCTTCAATCTGATCCAGCGCTGCTACAACCAAGGCGGCAGGCATACCTTCGTCATCGGCGCACGGGTGCCCGGCCCCAACGTGTTTCTGGACTGCCTGGCCGTCGGCGACAGCAATGACAGTGGTCCACACCATCGCTGGTCCACGGGCACGCTGTACGACAACACCAAGGGATACATGCTGCGGGCACAGAACCGCCGGTACAGCGGAACGGGGCATGGGTGGGCGGGCGCGCAGCAGATGTTCTGGAACACCGAGCACGCTATCTACGTCGTCCAGGCACCGCCCTTCGCGATGAACTGGAGCGTGGGACAGGTTGGCACTATGGCACCTGGGAAATTCCCGCCTGAGGAGCCAGGCGGAATCGTACAATCGATGGGCCAGGTGGTGGCACCTCGCAGCCTGTATCTGCAGCAATTGCGGGATCGTCTGGGCGAGCAGGCGGTGATCAACGTCACCACTGAAGCGCAACGTGACGGACGCATCTGGGACATTCTTTCAGCGGGTGCGAGGGAATGATGCGCCGTCCCCTGAATGCTCTGCACGACACTGGATGCCACTACCCAACGTGATCCCTATCGCGTTGAGGCAACGCGCGGCGATTGACCGTGATGCCACCAACCGCAGCACTGCGGTGCCGCTGACGGCGGCGGGGAATCGGGAGTGCCCGGGGAAACGCCTAGCGGTGGCTGTTGGGCACACCAGCCAGCCGCGCCAGCACGTCGTCCCGGCACGCATCCAGGATCTCGTCCGCCAGCGGCGAGTCGTCCGGGCAGGACCTGGACAACACCATCGCGCCGACAGCCTGGGCCATCAAGGCGATACGCCGCGCACGCGCCTGTTCGGACGTGGGGCCGTCTGACTGGCCTTCCGGGTAGTGGCGGGATACGCCCAGCTGCGCCTCGATACCTGCCGCGAAGGCCGCCTTGACCGGATCCGGCTGACGCGACGCGTCGGTGCACAGCGCTGACATGGTGCAACCCTGGCCTGGCGCGTCACGATGCTGCCGGGAAAGGTAGTGGCTCATGAAGCTCGCCAGGTCCATGTCGGCCGCGGCATCGGCCGATTTTTCCAGGCCGCAGCTCGCCGCCTCCGCCATCAGGTCGGCCTTGGAGCCGAAGTGCTTGTAGAAGCCGCCATGGGTAAAGCCGGCGGCCGCCATGAGGTCTGCCACGCCCACACCGTCGTAGCCCCGCTCCCTGAAAAGGGTGGAGGCGGTGTCGACGATGTGCGCCCGGTTGGCCTGCGCCTGTGCCTTGGTGACCTTCATGACTCGTTGTCTCTTGACGCTCTGCCGCGATAGGCCCGCAGTTTACCACGTATAGATGACCATCATCATCAAACCATTGACATCTAAGATTACGGTCATCATCATTGCGGCACTTCCAGGCGACGCCACTGCCGGCCCGCCCGCGCCACCCCCTCAACGACCACGACCCCGCACCCGCCATGACGACCTCGACACTCTTCCAGCCCTACCCCCTTGGCCCGCTGACCCTGGCCAACCGCATCGTGATGGCACCGCTGACGCGCAACCGCGCCGGTGCCGGCCTGGTGCCCGGTCCGCTCGCCGCCACCTACTACGCCCAGCGCGCCTCGGCCGGCCTGATCATCACCGAGGCCACCCAGATCTCGGCGCAGGCCCAGGGCTACCAGGACACCCCGGGGCTGTACACGCAGGATCAGATCGATGGTTGGCGCAAGGTCACCGACGCCGTGCACGCGCGCGGCGGACGCATCTTCGTGCAGCTGTGGCACGTGGGCCGCATCTCGCACGTGGATCTGCAGCCCGGCAACGCCGCGCCGGTGTCCGCCTCGGCCATCCGCGCACAGACCAAGACCTTCGTCCACAACGGCTTTGTCGATGTGTCCGAGCCGCGTGCACTGGAGATCGACGAACTACCGGCCATCGTCAACGACTTCCGTCAGGCCGCCGCCAATGCGATCGCCGCCGGGTTCGACGGCGTGGAACTCCACGGTGCCAACGGCTACCTGCTCGAACAGTTCATCAAGGACGGCGCCAACCAGCGCACCGACGCCTACGGCGGTTCGATCGAAAACCGTGCGCGCCTCCTGCTGGAGGTCACGGCCGCCGTAGCAGCCGAGATCGGTGCCGATCGCACCGGCGTGCGCCTCTCGCCGGTCTCCCCGGCCAACGCCATCGCGACCATCAGCGATCCGCAGCCGCAGTACGACTACATCGTCGATCAGCTCAGCGCGCTGGGCATCGTCTACCTGCATGTGGTCGAAGGCGCGACGGGCGGCCCGCGCGATGTCGCCCCGTTCGACTTCGACGGCCTGCGCCGCCGTTTCACCGGCACCTACCTGGCCAACAACGGTTATGACCTGGAACTGGCTAACGCGCATCTGGCCAGTGGCAAGGCCCACCTGTTCGCCTTTGGCCGTGCCTTCATCAGCAATCCGGATCTGGTCGAACGCCTGAAGACCGGCGCGCCCTTGAACCCCCTGAACCTGGCCACGTTGTATGGCGGCGGCGCGGAGGGCTACACCGACTACCCCGCCCTGACCGACACGCTCGCGCAGTAACTCCGTCGCCATCGCCGCGCTGCATCCCCGTTGCCCCATTACATTTCAAGAGACACACCATGAGCCTGCTTCCTGCTGTCCTCATCACCGGCGCCTCCAGCGGCATCGGCACCGTTTACGCCGAACGTTTTGCCCGCCGCGGCCACGATCTGGTGCTGGTCGCGCGCGACACGGCGCGACTGGACGCACTGGCCGCGCGCCTGCGCCACGACACCGGCGTTGCCATCGACGTACTTCCGGCCGACCTCACCCAGCGCGCCGACCTGGCCGCCGTTGAAACCCGCCTGCGCGACGATGCCCGCATCGGCATCCTGATCAACAACGCGGGCATCGCCCAATCCGGTGGCTTCACCGAGCAGTCGGCCGACAGCATCGAACAACTGATCACGCTGAACACCCTCGCCCTGACCCGCCTTGCCGCTGCCGTTGCACCGCGGCTGGCCAGCGCCGGCGAAGGCGCGATCATCAACATTGGCTCGGTGGTTGGCCTGGCGCCGGAGTTCGGTATGTCCGTCTACGGTGCGACCAAGGCGTTCGTGCTGTTCCTGTCGCAGGGACTGAGCCTGGAGCTGTCGCCCAAGGGCGTCTATGTGCAGGCCGTGCTGCCCGCGGCGACACGCACCGAGATCTGGGAGCGGGCCGGGATCGACATCAATACGCTGTCGGAGGTAATGGATGTCGGCGAGCTGGTTGATGCGGCGCTGGTCGGCTTTGATCGCCGCGAGACCGTCACCATTCCACCGCTGCATGTGGCCGAACGCTGGGACACGCTGGACGCATCGCGTCAGGGCCTGCTCTCGGACATCCGGCAGGCGCAGGCGGCGGAACGCTATCGCCCCACCGAGTGAAGCCCTGACCCCACAGGTACGCGACCATGACGCTTTCCAGCACGCTCCCCGAATCCAGGCACGGGTTCGAGAATGCACCAACCCGCTCGCTGGAGGTCGATGGCACCCGGTTTGCATACCGCGAGCTGGGGCCACGGCACGGCATCCCGCTGGTCATGCTCAACCACTGGGGTGCAAGGCGATCACTGCGTGGGGCAGGCAATCGCCCCAGGACCTGGGCGACATCCGCATCCCGGTACTGATCGCGAATGGGGACTGCGACATCATGGTCCCCACGCCCAACAGTGGCGCTCTGGCGCACCGCATTCCCGATGCGACGCTGGTCCTCTACGACGACGCCGGTCATGGCGGGATATTCCAGTATCACGCAGAGTTTGTACGGGACGCGCTGGCGTTCCTCGATAACTGATGCGCCCACCACCTCCCCTGCCCCGCAGCCCGACGGCATCCCTCAACCAGAGACACACCGCCCATGAAAGCCTTCCTCATCGACCGTTATGGCAAAAAGGAGACCGGCCGCATCGGTGACGCGCCGCAGCCGCCCCTGCGCGATGACGATGTTCTCATCCGTGTGCACGCGGCCAGCGTGAATGCACTGGACACCAAGATCCGGACAGGCGAATTCAAGTTGATCCTGCCCTATCGCCTGCCGCTGGTTCTGGGCAACGATGTGGCTGGGACGGTGGAGCGTGTCGGTGCCGACGTACGTCAGTTCAAACCGGGCGACGAAGTGTATGCACGCCCCGACGATGATCGCATTGGCACCTTCGCCGAGTTCATTGCCATCAAGGCAACCTCTGTCGCCCTCAAACCCGGCAACCTGGGCATGGTGGAGGCCGCCTCGCTGCCCCTGGTCGCACTGACCGCATGGCAGGCGCTGGTCGAAACCGCCCAGCTCAAACCAGGCCAGAAGGTCTTCATCCAGGCCGGCTCCGGCGGCGTCGGGACGGTGGCGATACAGCTGGCCAAACATCTGGGCGCTTTCGTTGCCACTACCACCAGCACGGCCAATGTCGGGTGGGTAAAGGCATTGGGGGCGGATGTCGTCATCGATTACAAGCAGCAGGATTTCGCCACCGAACTGGCTGATTACGATGTGGTGCTCAACAGCCTCGGCAAAGATGAGCTGACCCGTTCGCTGCAGATTCTCAAACCGGGCGGGCATCTCATCTCCATCTCCGGACCGCCCACGCCCACCTTTGCCACTGCGCGCGGGCTGGCCTGGCCACTCAAGCAGGTGATGCGCCTGCTCAGCCACGGCATTCGCAGCAAGTCCAGGCAGAAGGGCGTGACGTACACCTTCGTGTTCATGCGGGCCAGTGGGCAGCAGTTGGGCGAGATCACCTCGCTGGTGGAAGCGGGTGCGATCCGCCCGGTCATCGACAGGGTCTTCCCGTTCCAGGAGACCCAGAGCGCCTTGACCCATGTCGAGAGTGGCCGGGCCAAGGGCAAGGTGATGGTGGAGATGCGGTAGGTCGCAGGCGATCCAGAACCTCTTCTACCTGCGGTTAGCACCTTCCTTCAGGCTCGTCAGACGCCAGCCGTCAGAGTCCTTCTCCAGTTGCCAGCCCTCGCTGAGAGCGAGGGTCCAGCCTGGTCCTGTCCAGTTCGAGGCACCACCAGCAAGCGCGCGGCCACCCAGGGTCACGAGCGTCCAGTCTTTCGACAGCAACGCACCAGATTCCGCCGTCAGCTCGCCCCATTCGTCGCGCACCGTCAGCGGCGTATAGACGGTTCCCGATTCGCCCAGCGGAAAGAGCGTGCGCGGATCGAACGACGCGGAGGGCTTGCTCAGTGGCAGGCGAACTGCATCACTTCCGAGGAACCGTTCCCGATACAAGGCACTGCGCTGCGCCCGGATCGCTGCGCGCTCCTGCTCCTGGGCACGCACCTCCTCCATCCCATAACGGCGACCGACACGTTCCGCGCCGGTCGCGGTGATCGGAGTGCCCAGATATTTGGCCAGCAGGCCAGGCAGGTCGGACGTGGTCGACAGGCCGCTGCGCCAGCGTGGGGACCAACGATCCAGCAGAACGCCGTACGCCGGCCCGGTCACGTACGCCGCCGAGCGTACATAGCTTGGCGAGGCATCTGCGGCAGCCAGCGAGCGCACCAAGGCGGGCAGCACACTCTCTGCGTTGGCAGCGGCCGCCACCTTGCGGCCTGTGTACTCGGCAAGGCCCTCGTTGCGTTCAACCTTCGCCTCTTCGGCGAGCGCGCGGGCGCCCGACTCCACCTCTCCAGATCGAAGCGCCCGGAACCGCAACGCGGCCGCGATATGCCTTCGGCTATCGCCATCATCGGTCGCGGACAGCGCCTGCCCGAGCGCACGCAGCTCCAATCGCACTGCCGTTCGGCCGCTCTCGTCATCCAGATGCGCTGTATCGCCTTCAGACGCCGAGAGTCCAAGCGCTGTCTGCACGCAGTGCCATTGTTCATGCCAGAACAGGGTCGCGAGTCCGTCGTTGTCCACGGGCAAGGGCAGCATCAACAGCACGTTGGAGGTGCCGTCGATTTCGATGCAGGTGTTCGCGGGAGGCTGATCCCTGCGCAGCGCAACAGACTCCACACCGCCCGTGATGGTATTCAAACGCCAACTTGTTCCGGTGGTGCGGTCATGCAGCACCACGGGCGCGTCCAACGGCACCCCCCACAACATCCCTGCTGCCTGCTTCGATGCGGGCATCTGCGCGACAGTCGCCACGCGTCGGAGCGACTCTTCCAACCCCGCTGGCAGTGCCGCAGCCGCAAAAGGCATCAACCAGAAGACGGCAATCGCTACGCCAGGGAGAGTGGGGATGGACATCCTTCTCATTGCAGGCGCGTCTCCTTAAAGCTCACATCCCACCCCGTCATTGTCACGGTCGAGGTGAGGCCCATATCCAAGGTCGCCGCGGCGCACCGGCGCATCCCCGGCTGCTCTAGCCTCCGCGCAATTTACATAGGCCCCGGCCTTGCCAGAGGCGGTTGGGGTCAACCCGCTGCGAGGCACAAGAGCGTTGCTCGGCGAAGCAGAGCCTCCACCATGGCAGTGATAATTGCCGGTCTTGCGTTCCCTGTGGCAGCCACTTTTGTCGAGCCCACCGCTATGCGCAAGCGACTTGGCGGGCAGCGCAAATACGAGCAGGACAGCAATGGTGAGTCGCATGACGCCCCTGTATGCCCTAAGACGTGAACCAAAGCGCGTTGCGGAGCAATGGCGGTTGAAGGACTTGTGTAGACAACCTGCTGCACGTGAGCATTTCGCTAGAACCGCCCCTTCAAGTACTTTCCACCAGAATCTCTAAGCTCGGCTCTATTAAAGAGCTTCGCTTTAAAATTGAAATCTCCGTCAATCCGCACGATCATCAGCTTCTCGAAGCCGCCTTCGCGCTTCACAATTACGCGGCTGCTGGCCTTCTCTGGAGAGATAGTCTTTACCTCGACTAGCGCGCCGTCGATAGTGCCGTCTGAGCCGGCATGGTGGGTGCAGTGTCGACGCAGACCAAATCGGATCTCAGCATAGATCTCGCCAAGCTCTCCCCATATCTGCAGGTACCGGCCCGTATTTTGAAAGTGACGTTCGGCACAGTCGACAAGGTCCCTGAAGACTTCGCCCTGCTCGATGAAGCTGCGAGGAAAGCCTTCACGACTTCTGAAAGGACTTGGAGCTTTCCCCGCGTACGCATCGACTTCACCAGCGTCATCCAGCTCACTATCGACCCAGTCGCTGTCCAGGCACAGCGATTCCGAGGGGTCATAACCGCAAGCGGCAGCGTCCTCGATGTCCCGGGCGCTGCAACCGCGGCCAGCCATCACGTGTAGAAAGTCCCAATCTCCCATGACGCATCCTTGCCATGACCAAGTAGTGGACCAGCGCTGGTTATACTACTTGGGCACAAGCGACGCCATCCCCGACTTACTATTGCGGCACAAGCCGACGGCCCCCACTGACTCAATCCACGCAGGCAGATCGGCTATCGCAGTTGGGGGCAATCCGTTCTTCCCCGATCAGCGCCAGCCGCGGTTGTGGTTGCGGCGGTCATGGTCCCAGCGACGCTGGTCATGACGACGATCGTGACGGCTGGTGCGCTCGTAACGATGGTCGCGGTCATAGCGGCGATCGCGATCATGGCGATAGTCGCGGTTGTCGCGGCGATCCTTGGTGGTCACATTGCCGATCGCGCCGCCGGCCACAGCGCCGCCAGCGGTCATCATCGGGTCGCCGTTGGACAGCACGTGCCCCGCAACGCCACCCACGACGGCACCGACCAGTGTGTTCCTGTCCTTGCGCGACAGCGCGGAGGCATCGCCTGCGGCGATGACGCCAGCGGTCAGAGCCAATGCCATGGCCAGGCCACGGAAGCTGAAAGCGGTTGAGGTGAGCATCGTTGGATCCTCCAAACGTATCGGTGTGGAAACGAATCTGGTGGCCGAAGATTGCCGGAACATTGCGTACCCTCCACTGAACCGCCCCCTGTTCAGGTTGGAGTCCGGCCGGTCGATGCGAACGCCATCCGGACGTTACTTCCGGCATTCGCAGGATGAGTCGGTAAAGCCGCATCGTCACGCTCCGTCTACCGATGAGTCAGTCGCCCATGCTTCGCGCCGCGCTATATGTTGTGTTGCTGGTCGCCCTGCCCTCACTGGTCCATGCAAGAATCCAGGCTTCTGCCGTGTCGTGCGACGATGCGGCGCCGTCGCCGCAGCTGCGCGACTCGCGCTGCATGACCGTGCAGGTACCCCTGCGGCATGCCGAACCGGACGGCGAAACGATCTCGTTGTTCGTTCGGCGCGTTCCGGCAGCGACCGATCTTGCAAGACGAGGAGAGGTCTGGTTGCTGTCCGGCGGTCCCGGCGAAGCCGGCGCCTCGCTGTATCCGATGCTGTCTACCTACCAGCGCGCGTTCCCGGGCTTCGACCTGGTGATTGCCGATCACCGCGGCACTGGACGCTCATCGCGGATCTGCCCGGTTCAAGAGGCACCCGACAGCCCAGACGGTGTGGGGCTTGCCGGGACCGAATGGGGGCCGTGCATCGGGGCAATGTACGCCAACCCCACGCGGACCATGGCGTTTTCCATCACCGAAGCCGCGCAGGACCTTGGTCTTCTGATCACAAGCCAACGCGGCAGCGGCGAGTTGCTGGTATATGGCGTTTCCTACGGCACCCAGCTCGCGCTGCGGGCGTTGCAGGTCGCACCCTTTCCGCTGGACGGACTCATTCTGGACGGCTTGGTGCCACCCGAGGCAACCCAGCAGTGGGACCTGAGCCGGCGCACGGCACTGGTGGACGAAGTCGGCCGTCAGGTGCTGCGCGGCCCTGATGTGGCGGCGTACTCGCAACTGCTTGCGTCTGGACCTGATGCGTCTTGGCGTAAGCAGGTGCCCGGCGGCGACCTGCGCCGGTTCTATGGCGCGCTGCTGAGCTTCCCGGCGCTGCGCGATCGTATTCCACAGATGACGCGGGACCTCTCCCGCGGCGATGCCCGCTCGCTGGAGCGCACAGTGACCGACTGGAATGCCGCATTAGCGCAGCTCGGACAAAGCGGGGACAACCGGCCTGCCCTGCCCCTGGTGATGCTGATCGCCGCATCGGAAAACAATGCGCGCCCGGACCTGACCAAGGCCACGGTGGAGGCCGAGGAAAAGGGGAAACTGTTCGTCAGTCCGATTCCTGGATTGTTGGTCGACAGCCCGGTGCCGCGCTATCCGCGCGACGCGTGGTTCGGCAAAACGCCAACCGGCCTGCCAAAAACGCTGGTGGTGCACGGCACACTGGATCCGAACACGGCTTACGCTGGTGCCCGCGAGCATGCCGCCGAGCTCGCCAGGACCACGGCACTGACATTCCACACAGTAGACGGTGGCGCGCACCTGCTGGCGTTGGTTGCGCCATCCTGCTTCGCCAACGCGGCGCGGGCCTTCGTTGAAGGGCGCAAGGTGTCCCAGCGGTGCACAGAACCGAAGGAGCCCTGATCCTGGTCGAACGGCTTGGCGCCAGCGCAACCGCTGTTCCAGGCAGCATCGCGCGCGAAAAGATGACTTCACACCGGCATTTGCTATGGTGCCCACCGACAGTCCCCTCTTACTTGGAATTCCATGCCCCGCAAGCCCTCCACCGCCTCCTCCGCATCAACGATGAACGCCACCTTGGCAGCTGCGGTCGCGCGATCGGGGATGGATGAAAGCGCGCTGCTGCGGGCCGCCACGAAGGAGGCGTTCGAGCGCGCACTCGTGCTGCTTACCGCCTCCTACGCCGATTTCAGCCCGGAACAACAGCGCAGGATCCGGGCAGCGGTGGGCAGCGAGGGATCGGCCAGCGCCATTGCACGCGCCAAGCCAGCGAAAGTCCCCCGCGAAGCGCTGCCGCCCCGCTTCTGGCTGCCGCACAGCGGTGCCACCTGGTCCGGCCGCGGGCGCATCCCCGGTGCCTTCCTCGCCTGGGAGGGCACCGTGGCACATACCGAATGGAAGAAAACACACCCGGATCAGCGCTTCCCGTCCTACCCGGGCTGAGCAGGCACTGCGTTTCGCGACGCAGGGCGATTGATCCAAGCGACTATGATGGTCGCTATTGAACGAAGCAGTGGTTGCACATGAGTCGCGGAATCAAGATGCGCAAGGCCGTGGGAACGCACGGCACCCTGCAGCGGGTGGCCGACCTGCAGAAGCGCCATGACGCGCAGCAGACCCTGCCCACGTTGCTCTGCGATGGCTGCGCCGTGCCGGTCCGATTCGTCCCCGCGCACGACAGGAGCGGTGCCGACGGCGCCTTTCCCGCCTCGGTTCCTGCGTACATCGCGTTGAACAAGGGGACTGAGCACCTGCCAGGGTGCCGCTACAACGCCCCCTCACATCTCCAGACCCTGCTCGCCAGCGGAACCGATCCCGAGTTCCTGCCCGCCTTGGGTGATGGCGCGTATGAGCTGCGACTGTTGATTCTCCAGCAGGCCCTGAAGCGCCGCAGCGCCGGATCGACCCTGCTCCCGGCCGACGCGCCACTCGACGGTTACCTGCGCACCCTCACCGACCTGCTGATCCTGCAGGCGATGTGCGAGGACGACGCGCTGCTGACCTCGCAATTGACCCTGCGCCTGGGCAAGAAGCGGTTCGACTGGGCGACTTTCCTTTACGGCCAGGACCGCTACGACGAAGCATGGGAACGGCTGGGCACGGCATCCAGCGAGCTGCCGCTGGCGCTGTTCGGGACGGTGCGGTCACATCGCACGCCGCAGCCCGGTGATCCCCATGGCGTCACCTTCCTCAACTGTGCTCCGAAGTATCAGCAGACCGGCGTGACCGACCGCCGGGATTTCTACGAAGTGAGCGTCGGGCACGCCGATGCGGCATGGCTGAAGTCCTACCCGGTGGGCGCGGCGATCGTGATGTTCGGGCTGTGGCGCCAGGGCAGAAGCAACACCGCCTCACGGCCGCACCCAACCGACCCGCGCCGGACCATCACCAGCATCACCCACAAGCTGGCTCTGCGGCCGGTGGTTGCCGGGCAATTGGTCTTGGTGGAATGACCGGTTCGTTGGCGCCCGCCTGGTTGCCAACGTGTTCCATGGATGACATCGCTATAAGGAGATAGCAGTCGATGAAGAAGAAGCACTACTGGTTCGTCGCCCGGCCCCATGGCTGGGGATGGGGCCTCCCGTGTGCCTGGCAGGGTTGGGTGGTCTACGTCATTGCCTTCGCGCTGCTGGTGGCGTGTCCGTTCGTGTTCTCGCCCTTCAACGAACCCGCAGCGTTCCAGGTGGGCACGTGGACGGTGGTGGTGGCGCTTGTCCTGAGCTGTTGGAAGAAAGGGGAACCGCCCAGCTCGCGCTGACAGGGGATTCACCACCAACGTATCGTTACATTTCAAATGCGAATGGTTCGTGATACGATTGTTAAGAGTTATTGAAATTCCCACACGGACGTCCCCAAGCCATCGCCAGCGGACCCCTCTTTCCCAGGAGTACTGCGTCGATGTTGCCCCCCTCTCCCCGTTCCCGTCGTTCCGTTGCCACCCTGACTGTCGCCATTGGCCTTGCCCTGGCGAGCCAAGCGCATGCAGATGCCTCCGCAGATGCCGCCTCGGCCAAGCAGATGGACACGGTCGTCGTTACTGCCACCGGCGCCCAGCAGTGGATCAAGGACGCGCCGGCCAGCATCAGCGTGATCACCCGCGAGGAGATCGAACGCAAGCCGGTCAGCAGCATCGGCCAACTGCTGAGCACCGTTCCCGGCGTCACCGGCGGCTATGCGCTGTCGGGTGCGCAGTCCAAGATCCGCCTGCGCGGCCTGCCCGAGCAGTACACCCTGATCCTCATCGACGGCCGCCGCCAGGGCAATTCCTCGGGCGTGAACTACCGCGATGATCTGGGTCCTCAGGATCTGAACTGGCTCTCGCCGGACATGATCGAGCGCATCGAGGTGGTCCGCGGGCCGATGTCCTCGCTGTACGGTTCCGACGCCATGGGCGGCGTGATCAACATCATCACCCGCAAGATCGCCAACGAATGGGGCGGCTCGGTCACGTTCAACTACAGCAAGCCCGATTCCCCTACCCGCGGTGATACCACCCAGATGGGCGCGCTGTTCAGTGGCCCGCTGACCGAGAACCTGGGCCTGCGCGTCGGCGCCAATGTCACCAACCGCGAATCGGATACCGGCCGCCGGCAGACGCCCGGCAACAAGGCCGAGAACGCCAACGCCCTGCTGAACTGGCGCGTCAACGATGACCACACCGTGGGCGTTGAAGCCTCGCGTGGCGAGCAGCGCAACAGCGGTGCCGGCGCGGTCGGTGCGTGGGGCCTGTCCAAGCTGGTGCAGACCGGCTACGTGGTCATGCACGATGGTCGCTACGGCGATGCCGCCACGTCCAAGACAACGCTGGTGCAGAACGACTACGAAGACAAGGGCAGCGCCGTCGGCAACCACTCCAAGGAGACGGTGTTCGATACCGCGTTCACCCGCAGCTTCCACTGGGGCTTCGAGCAGAGCTTGAACGTGGGCGGCCAGTGGAAGCGCGAAGAGCTGAAGAACACCGACACCATCGGCACCGTGCCGGTGACCTGGACCGGCACTGGGCGCATCAGCCCGGTCAGCGAAGCCGACTCCTGGGCGCTGTTCGCCGAAGACCACATCACCCTGCACGAGCGTTTCATCCTCACCGTGGGCCTGCGCTGGGACAACACTGACAACTACGACGACAACCTCAGCCCGCGCGTCTACGGCGTCTGGCACCCGTCCGATGACTGGACCGTGCGCGGCGGTGTCTCGCAGGGCTTCCGTGCGCCCACGCTGAAGCAGGGCACGGCCGGCGCGGCGACGCAGTCCGGTGGCAACGGCTGCACCGCGTTGACCGTGGAAGGCTGGACCAACCGCTCGGTCAGCGCCGATGGCACCACCGGCTGCTACATGGCCGGCAATCCGAACCTGGAACCGGAAACCAGCACCAACTACGAGCTGGGCGTCGGCTTCGACAAAAACGGCTGGTCGGCCTCGGCCACCTACTTCCTCACCGATTTCGATGACAAGATCCAGCAGGTTCCGCTGCGCGAGATTCCCGGCCAGACGACCAGCTTCGTCAACGGGTTCTGGTGGACCGTCGCGCAGAACATCCAGAAGGCCCGCACCCGCGGCGTGGAAGCCAGCGTCACCGTGCCCCTGCATGAGCGACTGAACTGGATCACCAACGCCACGCGCATGCTGGAATCGAAGAACCGCACCACGGGCGCCAGCCTGCTGGTGGTGCCCAAGCTGACCGCCAACACCTCGCTGGACTGGCAGGTCACCGATGCGTGGTCGCTCAACCTGAGCGCGCAGCACATCGGCGAGCAGCTGGTGTCCTCCACCAGCGCGACGTTCGCCAAGGCGTACACCACCTGGGACCTGGTCACCGGCTATGACGTCAACGAGCATCTGACCGTGCGCGCGGGCGTCCTCAACCTGGGCGATGTCTCCACCATCGAGGAAGGCAACAACTACGACGGGGGTGCGCGCACCTTCTTCGTGGGTGCCACGGCGCGGTTCTGACCGCGCCGGGTCGAGTGCAGACCTGAAGCAACCCAGGGCGGCGCGGACTTAACCGCGCCGCCCTTCTGCGTTGTGGAGCAGCGCATCGTTGCGCGCCACCGTCCATGCCCGCAACCCCGTTACGGCCAGGCCGACGAACACCAGATACAGCACGGCGGTCACGTGCAGTGACTTGACCATGTACATGCCGACGTAGACGACGTCGACCAGGATCCACAGCCACCATGCGGCCGTGTGACGCCGCGCCTGCCACCACTGGGCGACCAGGCTCAGCGCAGCCAGCATTGCATCCAGCCACGGCAACGCTGCATTGGTAAGGAAGTGCATCGCCGCGCCGAGCGCAATCCCGAAGGCCACGCCGATGCCGAGGTCACGCCACATCGTCACCCGCGCCAGCGGCACGATCGCGACCCGGCCATCGTCCTCGACCTGGTCTCGCCAGCGCACCCAGCCGTACACCAGGAAGCCACCGAAGACGACCTGCAGCAGCGTGTCCGAGTACAGCCGTGCCTCGGCGAACACCAGCGCGTACAGCGCGACCGAGATCAGTCCGACCGGCCAGGCAATGGTGACCCGGCGCGTCATCAGCCACACGCCAAGCATGCTGACGATGGCGGCCGACCACTCCAGGATTGCCGGGTTCATAGTGCGAACGTGACCGACAGCCGGGCCTGACGCGGTGCGCCCGGGAACAGGTAGTAGTCGCCGGAACTGCTGCCGGTGTCACGCCAGTAGAAGCGGTTGAACAGGTTGTCCACCGAGAGGTTCCAGGTCACCGGATGCTCACCCAGCTGATGTCTGAAGCGCAGGCCGGCGTCGAACACGCTATACGCCGGTGCGCTCACCCGACCATCGGCAGTGGCCACGTTGGAGGCCGCGTAACGCCAACCGCCGGTCAGCCCCAGGCCGGTCACGAACGGCAGCTGGTACTCCGCATGCACGGTCGCGCGCGTCTTGGGCACGTTGATCAGCTGGTGGCCTTCGTAGTCTGGCGTGCCGGCATCGCGGGCGCGGGCGCGCAGCACACTGGCGCTGGCGGTCAGCGACAGGCGCTCGGTGAGCTGGCCCTGCGCGGTGAGCTCCAGCCCGGTATGCGTCTGCTGCCCCTCCTGGACGAAGCTGTAGCCGGCATCACTGCCGTCCGGCTTGGCGTACTGGAACGGCTGCGAAGTGCGGAACAGAGCGGCACCCAACGTCAGCGCATCGCTGGGCACGTACTTGACGCCTACTTCGGTCTGGCGCGACAGCACTGCAGGCAGGAACGTGCCTTCGTTGGAGGTCCAGAACGGCGCTTCCTGGCCGAGCGAAATCCCGCGCACGTAGCTGACATAGGCATTGACCTCATCGGTCGCCTTCCAGACCAGCGCGGTCTGCGGCAGGAAGCGCGACAGGCGGCTGTGGCGCTCGGGGTTGCCGCGCTTGTCATAGGCACGCTCGTCCAGGCGGACAAAACGCCCGCCGGCCAGCCACTGCCACTCGCCGAAGCTCATCCGGTCCAGTGCGAACACCGCGGTCTGCGCACTGTCCAGACGCCGCGCGGAGGGGCCCGGCATCAGCGGCGACGGTTCGAACTGCGGCACCTGCGCATCGTGGATGTTGGCGGTGCCCACGTACTCATTGACGTTGCGTCGCTTGTCCACGGTGCGCTCGAAACGGTCCGCACCCACACTCAGCTCGTGCCGGACATCGCCGGTGGCGAAACTGCCGCGCAGCTCGCCACGGAATTCCAGGTTGCGGCGGGTGTCGTCCGGGCTGCGGTAATCGTAGATGTCGTAGTCGCCGTTGGGCGCGAAGTAGTTGCCCGGCACGCTGCCATCGGCACAGCCGGCGGCGTAGTAGCAGCCGTAGGCGAAGGCGACGTTGTCGTCGATCACCGAGCGGCTGTAGCTGGCCGACACCCGCGATTGCCACCTCGGGCTGAAGTCGTAGGTATGCAGTGCAGTGAGGTTGGTGCTGTCGATGCCGACCGGCCGCTGCCACGCCTGGTAGCCCAGCATGTGCTTGCGGTCCACGCCGCGCGGCAGCTCGGTGGCGCCCAGCAGCTGATAGCCCGAGGCCGAGCGCTGCGCGCTGGTCTGGTAGTTGGCGTCCACCTCCAGCTTGCCGCGCTCGCCGATCAGCCAGTCGGTGGCCAGCGAGTAGAAGTTGCGGCGGCCATCGGCGTGGTCGATGTAGGAATCGCTGTCTTCCCAGGCGGCATTGAAGCGAACGCCAAAACGCGGCGACAGCCAGTGGCCGAGATCCACCGCGGTGTAGCGGGAGCCTTCCGAATCGGTGCCGAGGGTGACGTTGCGGACCTCGGCCGTACGCTTGCCCACGTAATTGATGATGCCGCCGGGCGCCATGACGCCCGCGGCGAGACCCGCCTCACCCTTGAGGATCTCCACCGACTGGATGTTCTCCAGTGCCAGGCGCTGCTCGCCGGTGATGGCCAGCCCGTTGAAGCGGTAGCCGGTGCCGGTATCCAGCGGGAAGCCGCGGATCGCGATGTTCTGGTAGTAACCGACCGGCGCGTAGCTGTCGCCCAGCGAGGCATCGTTGCTGGCCAGTTCGGACAACGTGCGCACCTGGCGGCTGTCCAGCAGATCGCGATCCAGGACGTTCACCGAGGCCGGGGTGCTCTTCCAGTCACCCGCGCCGAAACTGCTGGTCTGCGTGGTGGTAGCTGCCGGCTGATGCGCCTGCACGCGCACGGCGGCGAGCTCGGTCGGCGAGCGCTCGGGCGCGTCCGCGAGATCGTTGGCATGAAGTGGCAGCGCGGCGCAGAGGGCGGCGGACAACAGCGTGGGGCGGAAGCAACGGTTCATTCGATTCGTCATCAGCTGGGGGAGACGAAGCGAAGGCACGCACGCGCACCGACCCATCACGGCGGTATGCCTGCTGCTCAAAGCTCCCTACGCCGGTGCAAACCGGATCAGGTTCCAAGGGACTCTCTCAGCCTGGTTTCGCCAGGCACCCCCGCTTCTGTGACTATTTCACTACAAACCGTACGGATTTGCGAGTCTGCCCTCAGGCGGCGGCGTGCAGCGCCTTCAGCAGGCCCTGCCCTGCCGGGGTGCTGAACCAGTCAGCATGCCCGAGCAGGAAGGTGTGGTAGGCCACGTCGGCATTGGCCGGCGAGTGCGTCACGCCCTCGAAGTACTCCACTTCCGACAGCGCGAAGTCGAGCTGGACGATAGGGAGCAGGTCGGCCAGCAGGTGCACGCGCTCGGCAGACAGCGGCACGATCTCGCGGTAGCCGGCCAGCAGAGCCAGCGCGATATCCACGCGCACGGCCGCCTCGCCGCTTTCCAGCGCCAGCCAGGCCACCGCGTTGCGTTCAATGGCGGTAGCCAGGTCGAACAAGGCACTGGTCGGCGATGCCAGGCCGACATCGAGCACGGTATCCACCACGTATCGCTCGCCGTCCTGACGCCAGAGCAGGTTGGACACATGGAAATCGTTATGCGCCCAGAGGCGGGGCTCGGCCTGCAGGCGCTCAGCCAGCCCGGCGTGCCAGGGCAGCACCGCCCGCCGCAGATCGGCCTGCCAATCCTGGCGCGCGAGGTAGCCCGCCAGGCCCGGACGATCGCCGAGCCCGGCCTGCAGGGTGGCGATGGGATCGGCGGCGCGGAGCAGATCATCGCGCGCGACCAGCAGGTGGGTGCTGCGTTGGGGTGCGTGATAGCTGGCTGACGCGCGGTGCAGTCGCGCCAGCATCCGGCCCGCCTCGCGCGCCTGCGCGGTATCGCTGAGCAACGTCCAGGACGGCGCGTCGCGGTAGATGTCCTGGCCGCGGCCCACGGTATGCAGCTCGTAGGTCCAGCCACCGTGCTCGACCGCCGTTGCACCGTTCCGATCATGCAATACCTCGACCACAGGCACGCCCTGAGCGGCGAGGTGCTGGAGCAGGCGATGTTCTTCGATCAGTCCGGCCGCACTGCGTACGCTGCCATGGTGACGCTTGACGAACACCCTGCCCTGTTCGCTCTCGACAATGGCGGCGGCGGACATCGGCCGCGGGCTGTGCCACAGCACCTGGCTCGCTTCGCCCAGCTGCGGAAACCGCTCACGCAGCCAGATGATCTCCCGGTCGGTGATGGCGGGCCAATCGGCGGCCACCTCATCGTTGTTGAGGCCTTGGACGCGGTGGGGGCTGTTGCTCATGGGATGACGGGTCGATGACGGCGAGAGGCACGCTGTCACCAGACAGAGGGCGCGGCGAGGATACCAAGCCGGGCCCACCGAGGGGAGCCAATCACTCTGTCAGGGCGTGCCGTTGCCCTGCTTCGTGGCGGCCGGCTTGGCCGGCAGCAGCCGCGGCTGCTCGGCATACCAGTCGCGGGCGCCGGCAAGGTGCCACTTGCGCTGCTGGCCCTGCAGCTCGATGCCGGCGCCCAGCACGCCCCAGCGCAGGTAAAGATCGCCGCGGCGCTTGCCATGACTCAGATCCAACCGCGCCTGCAGGGACAGCCGCTCGTTCTCGGCCTGCAGATCCTCCACGATCAGTTCGCCACTGCGCCAGCGCAGCTGCCCACTGGCCTGCACCTCCCCGGAATCCAGCATCCCGAGCACCCAGCGCGGGTATTCGCTGCGCTGGGCGAACACGCCGAGCAATGGCCCGGCATCGCGCAGGCGCAGGTCGGCCAGGCCATCCACCTGGAACGGCGCGGCCGCATCAATGTGGCCACTGCGGATCGCCACCTTGCCCCACCAACGCCCGTCACTTTTTTCATCCCCCACGTGGATGTTGCGCAGGTCCACGGTGGTGCCGCCGAGATCGAACTGGCGGCTGTCGAAATCCGCACGCTGCAGGCGCGCCTGCAGTTGCGCATCGCCGCGCATGGCGATGCCCGCCACACTGAGCCGGGCCCCGGTGCCGCGCAGATCGGCACTGCCCTTGCCTACCCGACCGGAGGCATCCAGCGAGACATCACCGCTGAGCAGACCGGTCCCGCCGAGCAGGCGCACGTTGTCGTTGCCCAGATAGCGGTTGTAGGCGGTGAGGTCGGGCACCCGCGCATCGGTGAAACGCAGCTGGGCGCGCATGCCATCACTCAATTCCTTCAACCGTGCATCGCCGCGCAGGGTCAGCGCCAGCTGGCGCCCATCGAACAGCACCGCCTTCGGCGCATTGGTGGGCGCAGCCTGGAAGCGCGGGATCTGCACCTTCAGTTCCGCCTGCGGTGGTTCGCCCTCCACGATCCGGCCCTGTGCATGGGCGTCGCCGCGCATCCTGACCCCTGCAACCTCGGCCACGGCAGCCACCTGCGGGATATCCACCGTGCTGCCCGGCGCGAGTTGACCATCGGCGAGGATGACGTCTGCCTTGAGCAGCCCACCGCCATCAAGGTGGAACCACGGCTTTTTCACGAACAGATCGCTGATCCAGTTGAGCGACTGGAACTGCCAGGCGCCCTGCACTTTGCCAGACAGCCGTGGAAGCAGCTCGCCCGGCGCCTGGAACGGAATCTTCCGGCCGGTCACGCGCAGATCGGCATTGAGTTCGCTGCCCGTTTCCGGGTCACGCGGGAGCCGGGCCTGGACGCGCATGTCCTGCGCCACGTCCAGTTGCAGCGACAGCAGGCCACGGTCATCGGCGTGGACGCCGGCATGCAGGGGCAGCCGCCAGACCAGCCGGCTGCCCGGTCGCAGCGCGCCCTCTTCCAGGGTCACGTCCGCGGTGAGGCGGGCATTGGAGACCGCACTGCCCACTTTGACGTGCGGGCCACCGGTGTCGATGCGCAGGCCTTGGCTGCGGGCATCGATCTGCAGCTGCGCCCAGGTGATGCCAAGTTTCTGCAATCCCGGCGCGTCGTCACGATAGTGCCGCGGGAAGTGAAAGCGCGCGGCGATATGGGCATCGTCCAGCACGTTGACCCCGTCGAAACTGACCTGGGCATCATCGAAGCCCGCCGTGGAATCGAACAGCTCCGAAGGCCCGCCCTTGAGTTGCTTGAGGAAACCGACATTGCCGCGCCCTTGGCCAACGATCAGCAGCTTGCCGAAGCGCCCACTGCGGATAGTGTCGCTGTGGATCGCATCGAACCGCAGCGTCCAGCCACGGTCACCCCGCGGCGGCGGGGGAATGGCCTTTTCGACCCGCTCGACCTCGGCTTCAACCCCCGTGGCATCAATGCGCGGAATGCGCACTTCCTTGCGCAACAGCGCCGGCAGATCGATCCAGGCACTCGCCCGGTCGGCACGGAACACATACTGCGTCCGATTGGCCTGGCCGCGCATGCGGATGTTCCAGACCACGGCCTGCCCGGGCATCAGGGTCAGCGCCGGCCCGGTCTGCATTGTGAACTTTTCAGGTTTGCGGTTGGTGACCGCATCGAACAGCGGCGTATTGAGGAACACATTGCCCGCCAGCAGGTACAGCGCGTAGAGCGCCAGCAGCGACAGCAACGCCACACGCCACGGCCGGGGCCAGCGCTGTACGCGCTCGGGAATCAGGGGCATGTGGGTCCGCAACAGGAAGCAGGATGACGGCCCACTATCGGCAAGACGCAGCCGTGACCGCGTGAAGGCGTGCTACGGAAGCTTCGCGATCACCTTGATCTCCACGTCGAATCCATACAGCCAGGTCACGCCGATACCGGTGAGCGTGGGATACGGTGCCTCGCCCCAGTACTCCGGAACGACGGCCCACACCCGCTCGAAGATCTGCTCGGGATTGACCAGGAACACGGTCACGTCGACGACATCATCGAACGTGCACCCGGCCGCGCCAAGCACCGCGTTGAGGTTGTCGAACGCACGCCGTACCTGCGCCTCCAGCTCGGGCTCGGGCGAACCATCCTCGCGGCTGCCAACCTGCCCGGACACGAACAGGAAGCCATTGGACCGTACTGCCGGCGAGTAGCGGTTGCGCTCGTACAGGGCCTGGCGGCCCGGCGGAAAAACGACGTCACGTGTTGCCATGAACCACCTCTGCCTTGGGCCGATACCGGCCCATCTGGAATGAAAGGCCACAGTAGACCGCCGTGGGCACCGGATAAACGCGGTCCGCTGCCCAACATTGTTTGTAGAATCCAAACAATCAGCCCCCAGGGAATGCAGATGGACCGGTTCGACGCAATGCAGGCCTTCGCCCGGGTGGTGGAAACCGGCAGCTTCACCAAGGCCGCCGAAACGCTGCACATCAGCCGCACCACGGTCACGCAGCTGGTACAGCACCTGGAGGCCCGGCTGCGGGTGCGCCTGTTGAACCGCACCACCCGGCAGGTGAATGTCACCGCCGATGGGGCGGCCTACTATGCGCGGGTGATCCGGCTGCTGGCCGACATCGACGACGCTGAAACCAGCCTGTCCACTGCGGCTGCCGCGCCTCGCGGGCGCCTGCGGGTGGACGTGCCCGCCCCATTCGCACGGCGGGTGCTGGTACCGGCCCTGCCCGACTTCCTTGCCCGCTATCCGGAGATCCAGCTCGATCTGGGCGTCAGCGATCGCCACGTGGACCTGATCGACGAGAACGTGGACTGCGTGATCCGGGGTGGACAAATCACCGATCAATCGCTGGTCGCCCGCCATATCGGCGATCTGCCGGCCGGCATCTACGCTTCGCCCGCCTACCTGCAGCAGGCGGGTATCCCTGCGCATCCGCAGGACCTGGAGCAGGCCCCGCACCGCGTGGTCGGCTACCTGCGCTCGCGCAGTGGCACGGTTCTGCCCTACACCCTCCAGCGCGGCGACGAACCGGTCACCGTGAAGGGGCACCACCTGCTCGCGGTCGATGATGGCAATGCGTATCTCGCCGCGGGCGTGGCGGGCCTGGGTGCGCTGTGGCTCCCGGACTACATGGCCGCCCCGCACGTGGCCGCCGGCGAACTGGTCCGGCTGTTCCCGGGGTGGCGCATCGATGCGATGCCGCTGCACCTTGCGTTCCCCCCGAACCGGCATGTCAGCGCCAAGCTGCGGGTCTTCATCGACTGGGTCGCGGCGCTGGTGGAGCAGCGCATGCCGCGTATGCCTCCGTAAGCGCGGACGGCGGACGGCACTCGCCGCGCCCCCCTGCTATCGGCCACGCGTTGGCGTCTGTGGCTCCAGCGCAACCGCACGATCATCGGGTGTTTTCTTCAGCGGCGCGATGACCAGTGTGTCGCCCCTGCACACATCCACATCGCGGTAGACCACCCGTCGTCCGTTGCGGAACGCGACACGAAGGTCGAACCGGCAGCCTTCGTCGGCCAGGCGGATCGTGGTGCTGCCGCCGCCACCCGCAAGAATATCGATCGACCGCGGCGCAAACGCTTCCGTGCCGGCTGGCGCGACATCGACGGTCACCACGCTGTCGTACGCCCGGTTGAGCAGACCCAAGTAACGCGCCTGTCCGCCGTGGGCGCTAGCGGCGAGCAGCAACGAAACGAGCAGAAGGGGGCGGATCAGGATCATGGCGGTGCTCCAGGCAGGTGATGGACACCCGCATCACGCGCCCGCCGGCCGGATCGGCCAACCGGTCCGGGACGAATCGTCGCCATGACCAGGCCAATCGTAATGGGCCGTCATGGCGCTTCCCGCCCTCCCGCCGCCTGCCTAAGATGAGCGTCGCCAGAGATGCCTGGCCCGGAATCGACCATGTACATTCGCCTCGGCAGCACCCGGATCCGCCTGTCCCGCTACCTCGCCCTGTGGACGGCAGTGGCCGTGGTGTTCGCCCTGCAGACCTCGATCAACGCCGGCCTGCCGAACAGCCAACAACCCCTCTGGGACCTGCTGCGGTGGTCGCTGATCCAGTGGTACACGTGGGCTGCCCTGGCACCCACGGTCTTCCGCCTCGCCGAGCGCTTTCCGGTACGCGGCAGCGGGCGCCTGCACGGGCTCGGCGCACAGGCGGTGGCCAGCGTCGGCATGACGTTCATCGCCATGGTCGTGGGCGCGATGGTCTCCACCCTGTTCGAGCCGAGCGGTTTCTTCGAGCAGCTGGGCTACTTCCTGGAGCAGCACTTCGCCATCGGGCTGCTGACCTACTGGACCCTGTTCGCGATCCAGCAGGCCATCCATTTCCACGCCGAGAAGGCCCGCCGTGAACTGGAGGCGAGCCAGCTGGCCACCGAGCTGGCGCAGTCGCGTCTGCTCTCGTTGAAGTCCCAGCTGCAGCCGCACTTTCTGTTCAACACCCTGCACGCGATCATTACCCTGCTCGACGAGGACAAGGTCTCGGCCGAAGACATGCTGCTGCGCCTGAGCGACCTGCTGCGCGCGTTCCTGGAAGACTACGACGGGCCGGAAATCAGCCTGCGCCAGGAACTGGACCTGATCGAGCTGTACCTGGGCATCCAGCGCACCCGATTCAAGGATCGGCTCACCACCCGCACGTACATCGCTCCGGACACGCTGGACTGCGCGGTGCCCAGCCTGATCCTGCAGCCGCTGGTGGAGAACGCGCTGCGCCATGGCATCGGCCAGCGCGTGGGCAGCGACACGATCGAGATCGAGGCCCGCCGCGATGGCGACACGCTGTGCATCGAAGTGCGCAATCGCAACAGCACCCTGTCGGCCGAACCGACCGCATCGGCCGGACACGGCATCGGCATGTCCAATACACGCCTGCGCCTGAAGGAACTGTACGGCGATGCCGCCGACGTCCGGCTGGACATGCTCTGGCCAGAGGGTGTCGCCTGCCGCGTCCGCGTGCCGTTCCGTGAACTGGACAGTGCCGACGAGGCACCCGAATTCACCCCGGGTACAACGCTGGGGATCGCGCCGGCATGAGCCTGACCGTGCTGGTGGTCGATGATGAGCCGATCGCCCGCCATGCGATCGTGCGGTTGCTGCGCGATGATCCCGAAGTCGACATCGTCGGCGAATGCGGCGATGGCATCTCGGCGGTCGGCGCGATCCGCAGCCACTCACCGGACCTGGTGTTCCTGGACATCCAGATGCCCGCGATCAACGGCATGGACGTGGTGGCCACCCTCGGCGCGGCGCGAATGCCGGCCACCGTGTTCGTCACCGCATACGAGCAGTACGCAGTGAAGGCCTTCGAGGCCAATGCCGTGGATTATCTGGTCAAGCCGTTCAGCCGCGAGCGCTTTGCCGCCACGCTGCAGCGGGCGAAGGCGCGGCTGTCGGCGGCGAGCGGCGTGGGCGCACAGGCCTCGGCGCAGATCCTGCAGGCGCTGGATGCACTGCGCCAGCGGGACGACTACCTGCAGCGCATCCCGGTGCGGGTCGATGAGCATGTGGTGCTGGTGGCGGTGGAGGACATCGTCTGGATCAAGGCGGCACGCAACACGGTCGAGATCCACCTGGTCGACCGCATGCACGAGCTGCGCGAGACCATGACCACCCTCGCCGCCCGGCTGGATCCGCGGCATTTCGCGCGCGTGCATCGCTCGGCGATCGTCAACGTGCGCCGGGTCAAGGCGATCCATCCGTGGTTCAACGGCCACCACGTGGTGACCATGGACACCGGCCAGCAGCTGCGCATGAGCCGGTACCAGAACGAGGCGTTCCTCAAGCTGGTCTCCACGCGCAGCGAATGAGGCCGCCGAGCCAGGTCCGGCGGCCGCGTCAGCGCACCACGCGCTCGTCTGCCCGCAACGTCAGGACGTCGACTCCATCGGCAGTCACCAGCACCGTGTGCTCGGCCTGTGCCGAGAGCTTCCCGTCACGGGTGGTCACGGTCCAGCCGTCGTCGCTCATGTCGATGGCCGCGCGGCCCTGGTTGATCATCGGCTCGATGGTGAAGGTCATGCCCTCTTCCAGCTCCAGCCCGTCGCCGCGGCGCCCGTAATGCAGCACCTGCGGTTCTTCGTGCATCTCCTGGCCGATGCCATGGCCGCAGAATTCGCGGACGACGCTGTAGCCATGCGCCTTGGCATGCTGCTGGATCGCAAAACCGATGTCGCCCAGCGTCGCGCCCGGGCGCACCACGCCGATCCCCTTCCACATCGCCTCGCGCGTGACCCGAACCAGCCGCTTCGCCGCGTAGTCCACCTCGCCGATCAGATAGGTCTTGCTGGAATCGGCGATGTAACCGTCCTTCTCCAGGGTGATGTCCAGATTGACGATGCTGCCGCTGCGCAGGATCACATCCGGTGAGGGCACGCCATGGCAGACCACGTTGTCGATGGAGGAATTGAGCACGTAGGCAAAGCCGTACTGGCCTTTGCTCGCCGGGCGCGCGTGCAGCTGATCGACGATGAAACGCTCGACCCAGTCGTTCACCTGCAGCGTGCTCATGCCCTCCAGCGGCAGCTCGTCCAGCGCCTCGAACACCTGTGCCAGCAGGCGCCCCGATGCGCGCATCAGCGCCTGTTCTTCAACGGTCTTGATCATGCTTCGGCCACCCGCAACGCGCCCGGCTCGACCCCGGCAGCACGCAGTTCACGGCTGACGATCTCCTGGTAGCTCATACCCGGATTCATTTCACACAGCATGCCGATCTTGATCCAGAAGCCCGCCTGGGCATTGATGGAGCGGCCCGAAACGCCGCTGGCGCGGCGCAGGTTGTCGTGCAGTTCGTCGTCGATGTTGACGATGCCCATGGGCGAGCCCTTTGATGTGATATACGCATCATATATGTTTCGTATATCGAGAGCCAGCCGAACCTCGCCTCAGGTCCAGGCCGGATCGGCCGTGAAATCGATGGTCAGCCAGAACTCGCTGCCGCGCGCATCCAATCGCTCGGCGATCTCGTCGCGCATCGCGTCCACGTTGCCGATGGTGCCGATCACCGTTTCCGGACGGGTCAGGATGTGGATTTCCACGAACCGCATGCGGCCCATCTTGGCCACGTGGCTGGTGAAGTCCAGATAGCCGTGGTCGGCGACGAAGTCCTTCATCACCGCCTGCACGCGCGCATCCAGCGTATCCGGCGCCACCTGCAGCACTTCGCGCATGGCCTTCCAGGCGCTGCGCAGCGGTACCGGCAGCACCGCGACACTGATTGCGGCCAGCACCAGTGGATCCAGATAAGGAATCCAGTGGGCGTGCTCGCCGCCGCGCAGCAGCAGCGCGATCGCGAACGCCAACACCACGGCCAGGCTCATCAGCCCGCTGAGCAGCCAGGCGCGCACGTCCAGCCACAGCAGCGCCGAATGCAGCTGCATCGCACGGGTACGCACGAACGCCGCCATGGCCAGGTTGCTCACACACAGTACGGCGGCCCACAGCAGCGCAGGCCCAGCCTTGACCTCATGACCCCCGGTGGTCAGCCCGATCACCGAGTTGGCCAACGCATAGATGCAGGCCAGCGACAGGATCGCCCCGCCAAGCGCCTCCACCATCGGCTCCAGGTGCCAGTACCCATACTGGAAGCGCGGGCTTTCTTCCCGCGCCACCAGCCGCAGCACCGACAGCGCCACCAGGGTCAGCGCCACATCCACCAGGCTGTAGACGCCGTCGAACAGGATGGCCTGCGATCCCACCAACAGGCCGCCGATGAAGCCGATGGCGCTGACCGCCATCGTCACCCCGATGGAGAATGTGAGGACCCGCTGCTCGCGTGCTGTATCCATCGCTGGCCGAAGGTCCTCCGCGCAGGCGTCAGACCTTCAGCACCTCCACCTTGTAGCTCGGCGCGTCGCCGTCGGTGTCGATGATAAGCCCGTGCACATCCGACTCGAAGCCCGGGAAGCGCGCGTTCTGCTCGCGGGCGATCCGCAGCGACTGGATGATCGGCTCATCGCTGGCGCCGAAGCGCTCACCCGGCATGATGGTCGGAATGCCCGGCGGATACGGCACCAGCATGGTGCCGGCGATACGACCGCTGAGCTGCTCGATATCGACCCGCTCGATCTGGCCGCGCACCAGGTGGTCGTAGGCCTCGGCCGGCGTCATTATCGGCTCGGGCAGATCCACGTACATCGCGCGCATCACCTGGGCCACGCCGAACTCATCGTTGAAGGCATGCAGCGCATCGCACAGATCGCGCAGGCCCCAGCCGGCGTAGGCGATCGGGAACTCGGCGGCGAGCTGCGGCAATGCGCGGGTCAACGGCGCGTTGCTGTCGTAGAGTTCCTTGAAGGCCATCAACTCGGTGACCAGGGTGCTCCACTTGCCCTTGGTGATGCCCATCGAGAACAGGAACAGCACCGAGTAAAGGTTGGTCTTCTCCACCGTGATGCCGCGGGTCCACAGGAACTTGCTCAGCACCGCGGCCGGGATGCCACGCTGGCCCATCCCGCCGTCCATCGACAGCCCGGGCGTGAGCAGGGTCACCTTGATCGGATCGATCAGCACGTAGTCATCGACCAGGCCATCAAAGCCGTGCCAGTGCGCGCCCGGCTGCAGGTACCACTCGCTGCGCTTGGCTACCATCGGGGCCGGCGCATCACCCTTGGCCAGCGAGCGCTCCAGCTTGTCCGGCTGCCAGACGCTGAACCACCAATCGTCGCGCCCCAGATCCTCACGCACGTGCAGCATCGCGCGGCGGAAGGCGATCGCTTCGTCATGCATCTCCTGCACGAGCGATTCGCCTGCCGCGCCCTCCATCATCTTGGAGGCCACATCGCAGGCCGCGATCACCCCGTAATGCGGGCTGGTCGTGGTGTGCATCATGAAGGCTTCATTGAAGCGCTCGGCATCCAGCTCACGGGAGGCCGCATTGCGCACGTGGATCATCGAGGCCTGCGAGAAGGCGGCCAACAGCTTGTGCGTGGAGTGCGTGGTGAAGATGATCGCATCCTGCTCGCGCGGCTTGCCCTTGGCCATGCCGTAATGGTTCTCGTAGAACGGATGGAAGGCGGCGTACGCGTACCAGGCTTCGTCGAAATGCAGGAAGTCCACCGCGCTGCCGATCTCCTCGGCGATCTTCTCGGCGTTGTAGCAGAGCCCGTCGTAGGTCGAGTTGGTCACCACCGCGATGCGCGGCTTGGACCCGGCCTTGTACGCCTTGCTGGCCAGCGGGTTGGCCGCGATCGCCTGCTGCAGCGACGCGGGGGTGAACTGATCCAGGCTGATCGGGCCGATGATGCCGTGCGCATTGCGGCTCGGGGTGAAGTACACCGGGATGCCCCCGGTCATGATCAGCGAGTGCAGCAGCGACTTGTGGCAGTTGCGGTCCACGAATACCACATCACCCCGCCCCACGGTCCCGTGCCAGACGATCTTGTTGGCAGTGGAGGTGCCGTTGGTGACGAAGAAGGTATGGTCGGCGCCGAAGTTGCGCGCCGCTTCGTTCTCAGCGTCCTTGATCGGGCCGGTGTGGTCGAGCAGCGACCCCAGCTCGGGCACCGAGATCGACAGATCGCTGCGCAGGGTGTTCTCGCCGTAGAACTGGTGGAACGCACGCCCGACCGGCGACTTGGTGAACGCAACGCCGCCGGCATGCCCCGGCGTGTGCCAGGAATAGTTGGACTCGGCCGCGTGGTGGATCAGGGCCTTGAAGAACGGTGGCAGCAGGTTCGCCATGTAGTCTTCGGCCGCCCGCATCACCTGGCGGGAAATGAAGCTCTTGGTGTCTTCGAACAGGAAGATGTAGCCGTGCACGAACTTGAGCAGCTTGCTCGGCACCTTCTCGATGGTACGCCGTTCGCCGTACAGGAAGACCGGCAGGTTGGCGCGGCGGGCTGTCTGCTCGCGCAGGAAGCCCAGCAACCGCTGGAACTGCTCGGGATTTTCCTCGGTGCCATCGATGGAGATCAGCACCGCCGAGGCCGCCACATAGGTGCGCGCGCCGGCCTGGGCATCGGCCAGGGTCAACCCGCACAGCACGCGCTGGTCGTTCTTGCGCAGCTCGTCCACCAGCGCACGGATCAGGATGCCGCCGATGCGCGGGGATTCGTAGTCGTCATCGATGACGATGATCGGATAATCAAGGGACTTGAAGTACACAGGGATTCTCCTGGGGCAGTATCACGAAAGCGTCGTGCGGACGGCGGCGTCAAGCGCGGGCAGCTGGCCGCGCTGGCGGCGACGCTCCTCGCTGAAGAACGGGTAGAACACCGTGATGAACAATACGAACAGGAAGGCGTACTGCACGATGTTGCCGGCCGAACCGAAGATCGCCCACAGGCAGTACACCACGGTGACACTGGTCAACAGCCAGAACGCACCGGTATGGACCAGCGTGTGCGAGCGCTCGACCACGAAGTAGCAGGCCACGCAGGAGTAGATGTACGGCAGCAGGGTCAGCACGACGGCCGCCGAGGTGATCACATCGAACTGGGCCGAGGCGGTCTCGGAGGTAGAGGTGACCAGCACCGCCAGGGTCATCAGGACCGCCACGATCAGCACGCCCTTGACCGGCACATCATCTTTGTTGGTCTTGCTGAAGATGCTCGGGAACAGGCCGTCATCCGAGGCCGCCTTGGCACTCTGCGCGGTCAGCAGGATCCAGCCGCCAAGCGAGCCGGCCGCACCGACGAAGGCGCACAGACTCACCAGTGCTCCGCCCCAGCCACCCACTGCATTGGCGGCGGCCAGCGCAAACGGCGCATCGGAGACCTGCAGCTCGCCATTGGGCACCATGCCCATGATCACCGAGGAGCTGGCGATGTAGGCGATCGCGGCCAGGAACACGCCGGCCAGCGTCGCGCGGGCCACGTTCTTCTCGGGGTTCTCGACCACACCGGCAGTCACCGACGCCGATTCCACACCGATGAACGCCCACAAGGTGAGCGCGGCGGCACTGGAGATTGCGCCAAAGTTGGATTCCCCGGACACGTTGTAGGCGCCCTTGAAGATCGTCGGGTCGAAGAAGAACCAGCCAAAGATGGCGATGCCCAGGATGGGCACCAGCGCGAAGCTGGTGGTCACCGTCTGCAGCTTGCTGACGAACGACGGGCCGATGACGTTGGCGAAGCTCAGCGCCCACACCAGCGCCAGCACCGCGATGCAGCGCGGGAGTGGTTCGGACAGGATCGGGAAGAAGTAACTGAAGTAGCCCACCGCCGCGATCGGAATGGCGACATTGCCGATCCAGTTGGCGAACCAGTAGACGGCATTGGTCTGGAAGCCCATGTAGGGTCCGAACCAGTCACGCGCATGGGCATACGGTCCACCAGCCTTGGGCGCCAGCTTGCCGAGCTTGGCGAAGACAAAGGCCAGCAGCAATGCGCCGGCCGTGGTGATCAGCCAGCCCCAGATGGAGGCGGTGCCGATCTTGGCCAGGCTGGAGGGCAGCAGGAACACCCCCGACCCCATCATGTTGCCAGCCACCAGGAAGGTGGCGCCGACGACCCCGATCTTCTTTGCTTGTGCCATGACGCTTGCTCCTTTGCCAGGCCGGAACCCGGTCGTGCCGGGTGGAGGGAGTTACTTGATGAAGTTGTATTGCAGGCTGCCCTGCAGCCGCACCGTGTCGCCGCGCTGTCCACCTTGCTGCTCCAACTGCCCGTAAAGCAGCTCCATACCCATCGTCCATGAGGGCGCCGGGCTCCAGAGCAGGTTGAAGACGCCGTAGCGGCTCTGCCGGAAGGCATCGGCGGCCAACGCCTCGTTGCGCCCGCTGGTGAGCTGGCCGTAGATCAGGTTGGATCGCCACAGCGGCGACCAGTAATGCGTGTATCCAACGAAGCCGCCGTACAGCGACAGCGCCTGCAGACGGCCATCGGCGGTCACCACTGCATCCATGCCCGACCCGGTCAGGTCGGCCGTATAGCGCGCCAGCCCCTTGCCACCGAGCATGCCGAACAGCAGCAGGTCCTGTTCTCCCATCGCCGCCGAACCGCTGAGCTGCACGCCACCGGCAAAGCGCCGGCCATCGCCGGTATCGCCGTCGTAGCCCAGGCTGCGCGCGACCGCGCCCAGCTGCAGGTGACCCCAGTCACGTTCCATGCGGGCGGTAACGGTGACATCCGGCAGCCGGTCGACCGGCATGCTCTCTTCGGCGGGGTTGCTCAACTGGGTATCCGGGTCCTCGGCGGCCACGGTCAGCGTGTTGCCCTTCCCCATCGCGAAGCTATGGTGGATGCCGGCTACCAGCAGGTAGCCCGCCCCACCTGGTCCGGCGAAATCCAGGGTGTCGGGCAGGCTGTCGGCGTCCATGAAGGTGGAATAGCCATAGCCGGCATAGGTATTGCCGAGTTGGCCGTAGGCATGGCGCAGGCGGAATTGATAGCTGTCACTGCTGCCGAAGAAATCGTTCTCCAGATAAAAGCGCAGGTTGCCGTGCGTGGTCGGTCGCCGCGCTTCGAAGCTGAAGCGGGTCTGCTTGGCATGCAGGGTGAAATTGGCGACATCGCGGTGCGTGCTGCCGACCGGAATGGACGAGGTGATGAACTGTTCCTGGTCGCCGGCCGCACGCGCATCGGCGATCGCATCAAGCTTGGCGTAGCCGCCGATGCGGATCAGGGTGTCGGTGTTGGGGATCGCGAAGAAGCCTTTCAGCTCGGGATCGGTCGGACCGGCAGCGCTGTCCGGGCGGGATGCGGCGGTGGACGGATCAGCAACGGAGTCGCGTTGCGGGAGGATCGCCCGGCCCATGCCCGGCACCTGTGCCTGGGCGGTCGGCGGGGCTGGGGGTGCAGCGGGAAGATCGGTCGTGCCGGCTGCAACGGGTGCGCTGATGACGCCCCCGGTAGGCGGAGGCTTCCCGGATTCAATCGCCTGCAGGCGTTTTTCCATCTGGTCCAGCGTCAGCCGCAGCGTCTGGATATCGTGCCGCAACGATGCGGCCGAATCCTGCGCATGCGCCGGTACGGCAGCCAATGCTGCCGCGCACACGATCATCACTGCAGGCAGGCGCATCACCCCATCCTCCATGACCCGTAAACAGCCGGATGCACCCTCGCCAGCCGGCGTCGGTGACGTCGCGGGCGATGGGCACGCTCACACGGGATCCCCTCATCCCTGAGGGCAACACTGCCAGCGCAGCGCTGCCAGCGGCTTGAGTAACAAGCGGGAAGTGAGAACATCGTGAACGTTTGCAGGCAGTTTCCTGACTGAACGCTCCCGTTTTCGGGACGGACCGGGCATTTCAGCAGAGTGCGCATGGACACCAGCGTAGCCATCCACGCGAAACCGACCTTGATTCAAATCAAAGTGAACACGCGCAGGCGCAGCCAGACCGTAACATCGCGCACCGGGCAGGACCCGGCGCGAGAGGCAACGTTCGGAGGACGGCTCAGCGCGGGCCTAGCACCACCGTCATGTCATCGCCCTGCGGCATACCGGAACGGCGCTGCACCATTCCCTGGGCGTCCTTGAACAGGATGCCCGGAGTGCCCTGGAAGCCCAGTTCGATCATCAGCACCTGATTGGCATCGAGCTTGTTGGCCACCTCGGCGGTCAACGATGCCGCCGGCTTGATGCCACCGCGATCAAACAGCCGCTCATTCTCCAGCAGCGCAGCGCCGGGGTTGGGCGCAGTAAGAATGGCCGCCGCCTTGGCCGGACTGTCTTCACGGATGACCCCAACCAGGACGTGGCGAAGCTGCACCTTGCCGGCATCCACCCACGGCCGAGCTGCTTCCCAGAAGCGATGACAGTAGGGGCAATTGGCATCGCTGAAGGTGTAGACCACGCGCGGGGCATCGGCGCGGCCATCGCGCACCCAGGCGCTCTCGTCGAGTTTCTTCCAGGTGCGCTCGGACATCGGCTTGGCCACCAGTTTTTCCAGCGGCGCCTCGCCCACGTCCTGGCCGTTGGCATCGAACAGGCTGCCGACCACGACGTGCTTGCCGTCTGCGGTCACATACGCCGCCGCCGGCTGCTGCCCGCCAACCATCCCAGCGAAGCCACGCAGGCCACCGGGCGCATCGAACTCACCGATGACCTCAAACCCGTGTTTTTCGATGCCCTTCAGAACGGCCGGGCGATCAGCGGCGGCCGGCGCCGTTGTCGCATCACCAGCCTTGGGCGTCTGCGCCTGGCTGCAGCCGGCCAGTGTGATCAGCAGCGCGGTGACCAGCGTGCGCGGGGAATTCAACGTCATGGAAACTCCAGGATTCATGGAACAAACGACCCGCGACCGTTACAGATCGTCGAGCTTGGATTGCAGACCCGCGGCGGTCAGCTCGCCCAGGTGCAGGTGCCGCAGGCGACCCTGCCGATCGAAGAACAGGGTAGTGGGATACGCGTGGACCTGCAGCTGCTCGGCGGTGAGCGCGTCTTCATCAAGCAGTACGTTGTGCAGCGCCAGCTGCTCGGCCGCCATGAACGCGTCGACCTCGTCGCGCGTTTCTCCTTGGTTGACGAACAGGAATCCGACATCCGGGTGGCGCTGCTGCGCACGGGCGAGCACCGGCATTTCGCGGCGGCACGGGCCGCACCAGCTGGCCCAGAGATTGATCACCACCGGCTTGCCCTGCGTATCGTTCAGCGCGGTCGGGCGGCCGTCCAGCGAGCTCAGCGTGATCGCCGGCAACGTCACCCGTGATTGCTGAAGCCACCCAGCACCGGTCGACAGCACCGCCCAGCTCAGCAGACCCGCCAGCGCAGCGGCACCCACGCGACGGCGCAGTGCGGGCCAGCGACGCAGACGCCATGCGCCCCATCCCAACCCCACCAGCAGCGCCGGCCACAGAAGGAATCCACCATCGCCGATCCGCAGCATCGCCCAGGGATCGGCGGCATAGTCGCCAGCATGCCGGATCACAAAGCCGGCGCGTCCCGCCAGCAGGCCCAGCAGCAGCATGTCCACTACCACCGACCGAGGACGCGGCGCGCCTTCGGTTGTCGACCCCCGCATGACGCTGGCCACCAGCATCGCGATACCGGTGGCCACCAACACCCACACCACCGCAAGCGGTACCGGGCCTGCACTACTGATCATTCGTCGTCTCCACCGTCGCCCAGGTTGTTTCCGGGCGACAGCTGCATTGCATCGGGCCCGCGGGCATGGTCACCGCAAGGCCCTGGGGGATCAAGCACGAAGACCTTGCACGATTCAGGCAGCCGAGCGGATCGGCTCCGCCACCCGCCCGGATGGGCCGCTGGTAGCACGCTCGCGGTGCTGCGCCGCCACCTGCCGCCGATAACGCGCCGGTGTCAGCCCGACGATGCGCAGGAACAACCGGCGGAACGCGCTCTGATCGGAGTAGCCCACGGCCCAGGCCACCTGATCGACTACACCGCCGCTTTGCAGCAGCAGCTGTGCCTTGGCGATGCGCAACCGCTGGCAGTACTCGATCGGGCGCATGCCGGTGGCTTTCAGGAAGCGCCGCTGCAGCGTGCGCGGTTCAAGCCCGGCCTGCGTGCAGATATCATCCAGGCCCACGCCACGGGCCGCGATGCCGTGCAGCCAGCGCTGCGCCTTGAGAATGCACCGGTCGCCATGCGCGAAGTTGGGACTGAAGCGCTCCAGATCGTCCAGCTCCGTCCGCGGAATCACCAGTTGCAGCTGCTGGATCACGGTGTTCATCACGCTTTGGCCGTAGACGCGGGCCAGAAGACGCAGGCTCAGGTACTTCCACGCCTCCTGCCCGGCGGCGGTGAGCAGATCGCCATCGTCGACCAGGGTGCGTTCGCTGGGCAGCCAACTGGGCACTATCGTGCGCAGTGCCGGGCAGCGTGCGGGATCGGGCACGCTTACCGAGCGTCCCGCCAACACGCCGGCGGCGGCCAGCAATAGACCCCCTTCGTCGCAGCCGGCAAGCAGGCTGCAGCCCTCATGGCATTCGCGCAGCCACGCCAGCAGGCGCTCATCGGGCGGCGCCATGGCCCAGCTGGACTCGCTGCCCGGGATCACGATGATCGTCGGCAGCGTATCGCCGAACAGCTCGGCACCGGCGACGCGCTGCATCCCGCGCGGCGAAATCGTCCAGCGGGTCACCAGCATGCGGGCACCCGTGCGCCGTCCTGCCGCGACGGTGCGATTGCAGCGCTGGGCCAGCTCGGACAGGACCGGCGCGGCAGCACGCAGGCTACCGGGAAACTCCACCACAGCCACTTCCATCAGAGTCGGGGTGCCCAGCCGACGATCGGGCTGGAGCGTTATACGGGGTGCATCCATGGCCAAACTCCTGAAACGTTGCCGCCGGGCGTGGTGGCCGGCGGGCCTGAGCGGTTCGTAAGATCGCCTGAGGCTACGACTCTCCCGGAAGGACAGCCATGCAACTAGTTGCAAATTTCACGTGGAATGAATTTCCAGTGAGGTTTCAGCAAGGCTTGACTCTGGACCAGACTCCAGGGTTCACAATCACCCCATCATCCAGGAGGTGGTCATGAACATTGGACAGCTCGCACGCCAGGCCGGCGTACCTATCGATACCGTCCGCTACTACGAGCGGCAGCACCTGCTTCCCACGGCGCAACGCAGCGCGGGCGGCTACCGCGTCTTCAGCGTCAACGACCTCACCCGCCTGCAGTTCATCCGGCGGGCCAAGGCATTGGGCTTCACCCTGGAGGAAATCGGCGAACTGCTCGGCCTCAGCGATCAACGCGGCCAGGATATGGCCCAGGTCCGCGACAGCGCGGTGGTCAAACTCGCCGACATCGAAACACGCATCCGCGAACTCCAGCGGATGCACGCCGCGCTCAAGCAGTTGGTGGATGCGTGCCCGGGCCATGGCGATCTGCAGCAGTGCCCGATCCTCTCCGCACTGACGGAGACTCACTCATGAGCACACCGCACGCGCAGGGTGGCGGAAGTTGCTGCAGCGCCAAGGCAGGGAGCGGCGCCACTACCGTGAAGGATCCGGTCTGCGGCATGGATGTGGATCCCGCCACCTCCACCCATCACGCGCGGCATGACGGCAGCGACTTCCACTTCTGCAGCGACGGGTGCCGGCGCAGGTTCAGCGCCGATCCCAAGCGCTACCTGGATCCGTCCTCGCATGTGGCCGAGCCAGTGCCGGCGGGCACGCTGTATACCTGCCCGATGGACCCGGAGATCGTGCAGGAAGGCCCGGGCACCTGCCCGATCTGCGGCATGGCGCTGGAGCCGATGATGCCCAGCCTCGACGAGGGCGAAAACCCGGAACTCACCGATTTCCGCCGGCGTTTCTGGTGGAGCCTGCCGCTCAGCGTGGCCACGATGACGCTGGCCATGCTGGCGATGACGCCGCTGCTGCACGGCCTGTCGCCGGACCTGCGGGTGTGGATCGAGTTGGCGCTGGCTACTCCGGTGGTGCTGTGGGCCGGCTGGCCGTTCCTGCAGCGTTGGGCACAGTCGATCCGCAACCGCAGTCCGAACATGTGGACGCTGATCGGGACCGGTGTACTGGCCGCCTATGGCTACAGCGTGGTCGCCACGATCGCACCGGGTCTGTTCCCACCCTCGTTCCAGCAGCATGGGCATGTCGGGGTGTATTTCGAGGCGGCCGCCGTGATCATTTCGCTGACCCTGCTCGGCCAGCTGATGGAGCTGCGGGCGCGTGCCAAGACCTCGGCTGCGATCAAGGCACTGCTCGGTCTGGCGCCGAAAACCGCCCGCGTCCTGCGCGAGGATGGCCACGAAGAGGACGTGGACATCACCGCCCTGCAACCCGGCGATCGCCTGCGCGTACGGCCCGGTGAGAAAGTGCCGGTGGATGGCACGGTGCTGGAAGGCCGTTCCTCCATCGACGAATCGATGCTCACCGGCGAGCCCGTTCCGGTCGGCAAGGCCGTTGGTGACACGGTGATCGGCGCCACGCTCAACGGCACCGGCAGCCTGGTGATCCGTGCCGACCGGCTCGGCGATGACAGCATGCTGGCGCAGATCGTGCAGCTGGTGGCGCAGGCACAGCGCTCGCGTGCGCCAATGCAGCGCATGGCCGACACCGTCGCGTACTGGTTCGTCCTCGCCGTGCTTTCCGTTGCGTTGCTGACCTTCTTCGGCTGGGGTCTGTTCGGACCCGAACCGTCCTGGACGCACGCGGTGCTGAGCGCTGTGGCGGTGTTGATCATTGCCTGCCCCTGCGCACTGGGGCTGGCGACGCCGATGACGATCATGGTCGCCACCGGCCGCGCCGCGCAGCATGGCGTGTTGTTCCGCGACGCTGAGGCCATCGAAGCACTGCGCCAGATCGACACGCTGGTGGTCGACAAGACCGGCACGTTGACCGAAGGTCGACCGGCATTCCGCGCAGTGCAGCCGGTTGCACCGTTCAGCGCCGAAGAGGTATTGCGCTGGGCGGCGAGCCTGGACCAAGGCAGCGAACACCCGCTGGCCGCGGCGATCGTTGCCGAGGCGCGTGCACGCGGTGTCACGCTGGCCAGCGTGGACGGGTTCGATTCCCTCACCGGCATGGGCGTACAGGGCGTGGTCGAGGGCAAGGCATTGTTGTTGGGCAACACGGCGCTGATGGATGAGCACGGCATTGCGCTGGATGCGCTGCAGGACGCTGCACAGCATCTGCGGGAAGCCGCCGCCAGTGTGATGTACCTCGCCGTGGACGGTCGGCTCGGTGGTCTGCTCGCCGTCGCCGATCCTATCAAGGCGTCCACCGCTGAAGCGATCGCGCAGCTGCATCGGGATGGCCTGCGCATCGTGATGGCGACCGGCGATGGCCTCGCCACGGCCAACGCGGTCGCCGCGGAGCTCGGCCTGGATGAGGTGCACGGTGAGATGCGCCCCGCCGACAAGGCCGCGCTGATCCGTTCGCTGCAGGCGCAGGGACGCAAGGTAGCGATGGCCGGCGATGGCATCAACGACGCACCGGCACTGGCGAGTGCGGATGTCGGTATCGCGATGGGCAGCGGCACCGACGTGGCGATGTCGAGCGCGCAGGTAACCTTGGTCAAGGGCGATCTGCGCGGCATCCTGCGTGCACGCCAGCTATCAACGGCGAGCGTGCGCAACATGCGCCAGAACCTGGGTTTTGCGTTCCTCTACAACGGGCTGGGCATCCCGGTTGCGGCCGGCGTGCTGTATCCGCTCGGCATCGCGCTGTCGCCGATGCTGGCCGCGGTTGCGATGAGCTTGAGTTCGGTATCGGTGATCAGCAACGCATTGCGTCTACGCCATCAACGATTGCCCAGCCGATGAGCGCGCATGCATGATGAACTTTCTTCACTTTTTCCTTGCCAATCCAAAACGTCGTCGCTATGATTTCGCTCCTCACGACGTGGGGCCATAGCTCAGCTGGGAGAGCGCCTGCATGGCATGCAGGAGGTCGGCGGTTCGATCCCGCCTGGCTCCACCAATCCGATCATTAGGCCGATCAGATTGCAGTGACAAAATTTAGAGTTTTCGTGCGTCCCCATCGTCTAGAGGCCTAGGACATCACCCTTTCACGGTGGCGACCGGGGTTCGAATCCCCGTGGGGACGCCAATTGCAACGCACTAAGCCCTGACTTCGGTCGGGGCTTTTTGTTTGTGACGCACCAATCCATGGTCGTCATTGGCGGCGTGTTTTTCTACGTGCCTGTCGATGCACTCGCCTGGGCAAACACCAGCCTCTGCCGTTGTGCGCCCGCGTGCCTTCTTTGTTCGTTATTTCAGAAAAAAGACTTGGCGAACGCTTCGCGGCCGCGTAGAATTCCGCCTCCAGCATCGTGGGGCCATAGCTCAGCTGGGAGAGCGCCTGCATGGCATGCAGGAGGTCGGCGGTTCGATCCCGCCTGGCTCCACCACTCCGGACCTTAGGCCGTTCGGGTGTGCTGAACAATTTGATGAGTTTATGCGTCCCCATCGTCTAGAGGCCTAGGACATCACCCTTTCACGGTGGCGACCGGGGTTCGAATCCCCGTGGGGACGCCACTCATCAGAAGAACACCGAGGCCCGGCATGCCGGGTCTTTTTGTTCACCGCCTACTCCAGTTGCGACGCGGATGCCTCAAAGGCTTCCACAAACGTGAACAGGCAGATATACTAGGCGGCTCGCGGTACAACGTGGGGCCATAGCTCAGCTGGGAGAGCGCCTGCATGGCATGCAGGAGGTCGGCGGTTCGATCCCGCCTGGCTCCACCACTTCTCCGGACACAGGCCGTCCGATAGAAGCCAAAATTCGGTTTA
>Ga0160430_100042_pt1 | contig 152670 bp, 144 predicted proteins | sample HID1971I_E0MG_FD_108274 | JGI IMG/M metagenome (GOLD analysis project Ga0160430, IMG submission 108274) | Enriched millipede-associated microbial communities from UW Madison campus, WI, USA - HID1971I_E0 MG | ecosystem: Host-associated > Arthropoda: Insects > Digestive system > Unclassified ...
CAACTTCTACGTGGTCAAACGCTCGAAGGGGAGCATCAGCAATGCGGCGTGCGATGGCGACTTGATGACACCCGTCATCTACTACAGCCTTTCGCCAGCCCGCTGAATGTCTGCTTCTGGCCGATAGCTGACATTGATATCCCCGCCCCAGCTGAGCCCGCGACCGCACCCTGATGGCCCGGGTGCGCGACGCGCACCCGGGCTTTGAGGTGATACGCGTGGATGCGCGCTAGTTGACGGTCCCTGCGTCGAAGACGAAGCGCTCGATGCACGAGAAGAAGCCGATCCAGTAGCCGGTGCAACGCGTGTCGCGGAAGTCGATGTCGGCGGCGACCCAGCCCAGCGTTCCCATGCCGACGAGTTCGGGGTTGGCCCGCAACCATTGGGCGTACTGGTCGGCGTACTTGGCGCCGACGCGCTGGGCTTCGATCTGTTTTCGCGGGGTTTCGTCAACGGGCTCGACGTCCCAGTAGTTCGGGCGGCCCGAGTCGCGTTCGGCGACGAAGGGCAGGGCGGTGATCGACAGGCTGACGGTGGGCAGTGAGTTGGTGCGCTTGCTGCGCGTGCGCTTGCTCTTGTTCATGGAGAAAGGGAATTCCATTTAGTGGGAATTCCGTCCCCCTGCCGCCAATCAGGGTGACGGACGACGCGAGGTAGGCGGACCGGAACAAGCACGGCGAGCCTTGCGGCTCCCTCGCGCCGCCCGTCATGGGCGAGCGCTTCGCACAAAGTCCATCATCGCGACCAGTCAGAGGAAACAAAAGCACCGTGGTCGAATGATGGGCGCCGTGCGCGTGTATGTTCTCGGGCCGCCAAGCCCGGCACCGGAATTTGCCGGTGCACACGCAGCGTGCCCGATGCGCGAAGCGCGATTCAACGACGCGTGTGCGCCTGTTCAAAGTTCGGCGTGAGCTTTTGTCGCGGTGGTGGTGATACGTCGAGTGTCGGTACGTGGCGCATCCCCGGGTGCGCTTCGCTTACCCGGGCTACAAGGGCCTATACACGAAGCGCCGCCGTTCACCGGTGCAGTGCGCTGCGGCGCGTTCGTCGCTATCACGACGGATTTGCAGCGGGGGCGCGGTGCGCTTCGCTTACCCGGGCTACAAGAGCCGGCGCGTGCGCAGCGCTGGGCAATGTCCGTGCCCCTCCCGGCAAGTACAAGCCACGCGCAGGTGGATCGCAGTGGAATGCAAGGCGATCTGATTCGTGCGCGAGCCGATCCGTGCCACCTGCAAGCCAATCCGATCCGCGCACGGCCCTTTTCGCCTTGCGCGCAAACCACGGCGGCTCGCGAGCAAGCGGAATTGCCTCGCGTGCAAGCGGGGCCGGCTTGTGCGCGACTCAATCCAGGCCGATCGCGAGCCAATTCGATTTGCGCGCGACGCGTCCCGGCTTGCGCGCAAGCGAAATTGTCTTGCGCGCAGGTCAGGCCGGCTTACGGCTGACCCGAATCCGCTTGCGACCCGGCGAATTTGGCTTGCGCGAGCATCGCGCCACGATGAGGACGAGCCCGGCGATTCGACTCATTCCCAATCGGCGCCTTCGATTGCCTCGCTAGTGTTGGACGGCCGGCAACGAAGCCGGCGCATCCATAGGGAAGAAGGAAGTCTCATGAGTCAGAACCTCATTTCGCTGCGCTTTGCGACCGAACAGCTGGCCGCCATCGACGCGGCGCTCGCTTCGTTGGAACAGGAACTCTCGGCGTTGATCGCCATCCCCGCGCAGGAGCGGCGGCAGCTGACCAAGATGGGCGACAAGTCCGAAGCCTTCTGCCGGCAAGCCGTCGAAGTGCTGGCGGCCAATCCGAAGGTGCTGCCGCAGAACTTCGACCTGGCCGAGCTGCAGCAGGATCTGGCGACGCTGGACCAGCTGCGTCCCAGGCTGGTGCGGATGACCAGGCTGATGGAACGGGCCACGGACACCGAGACGGCGCTGGGCAGCGACATCATGAGTTCGGCCCTGGAGGGGTACGCCATGCTCAAGGTGGCCGGCAAGACCGAGGGGGTCGAGGGCCTGCGCAGGACGCTGGCCACCCGCTTCAACCGGTCTGCGCGCGCGGCCGCGAGCAGTCCGCAGTAAGGCAGCGCAGTCCGGATAAGTGAAACGCCCCGGGTCGCTGGACGCGATCCCGGGCGCGGGGTGCGCGGATATCCTCACTACGGCGAATCGATCGAAGCGCCCTTATGTGCCGCCGTCGCTGCGGGCGGTGCATCCTCCCCCCGCAGCAACACCCCGCCCACGCCCATCGCCGCGACGACGCCGACCGCCTGCGCCGCGACGAACCCGGCCACGTCCACCGGCCGAATGCCGGCGAAGGTCGTGGTCAATGCCCGCGCGACGGTAACGGCGGGGTTGGCGAAGGATGTGCTGGCGGTGAACCAGTACGCCGCGAAGATGTAGCTGGCCACGAGGGCCGGCAAGGCGGCGGGGCGATGACGCAACCCCAGCAGGATCGTCAGCAGCAGGCCGAACGTGGCGACCGCTTCGCTGAGCCACTGCGCCGTGCCGGTACGCACATGCGTGCCGGCCTGGATCAACGGCAGATCGAACATGGCGTGCGCCAGCAGGACTCCGGTGACGGCTGCGACGGCTTGCGTCGCGATGTAGGCGACGGCGTGCGTCCGGCTCACCTCGCCGCGCAGCCGCATGGCGACAGTGACGGCGGGGTTGAAGTGGGCGCCGGAGATCGGCGCGAAGATCACGATCAGCACGTACAGCGCGCCTGCGGTCGCGGCGGCGTTGGCTAACAGTGCGATGCCGTCGTTACCCTGCGACAGCGCCTGTCCCATGATGCCGGAGCCGACGACGGCCGCCAGCAGCAGCGCGGTGCCGAGGAACTCAGCCAGCAGCCTGCGCGCAAGCGACATCACAGCGACGCCAGCAGCGCCTTGACACGCGCGGAGATATCGTCGCGCACCGCGCGATAACCCTCGTCGTCCATGTGCTTGGGGTCGGGCAGTCCCCAGTCTTCGCGTCGCCGGGCCGGCACCCAGGGGCAGTCGTCGCCGCAGCCCATGGTGATGACGGCATCGAATTCGCCGCCGATGTCGTCCAGCGACTTGGACGCATGCCGCGTGAGGTCATAGCCCAGTTCGGACATGAAGCGAACGGCCTTCGGATTGATCAGGCCGGAGGGCTTTGAGCCGGCACTCAATGCCTCGACCTCATCGCCACCATGCATGTGCGCGAAGGCCTCGGCCATCTGGCTGCGGTTGGAATTCTCGACGCAGACGAACAGGACGCGTTTCATCAGGTTGGATCCAGCGGTTTGGTCATGCACGTGGCGGAGGCGGGACAAATCGAGCGGAACTGCGCGCTGGAGCGGACGCTGTCGGGTGTTTCGTCGCGGTCGATCGTCCGATAGCCACGCCGCTGGAAGAACGGCGCGGCGGTCTGCGTCAGCAGGACGAGCCGGTCCATGCCGCTCTCTCGCGCCAGCGATTCGAGCGCGTCGACCAGTTGGCCGCCGATGCCGCTCCCGCGCAGGTCGGCGCGGACCACGAGCGAACGCAGCAGCCCGGCGCCTTCGAAGGATTCCAGCCCGATGGCCGCGACCGGCTCATCGTCCTGCGTGGCGACGAGGAAGCGCACGTCGGCGGTAGCCAGATCCTCGAGGGGCAGCTCGGCGGCGGTGAGCAGCGAGCGGATCGCCGGGTGCTCGTGGAGAAGTGCGGGGCGAACGTCCATCGCGGCCTCAGCAGCAGCCTGCGGCCGGCGCGCAGCATCCGCCGGCGCGCTCGACCTTCGCCTGCGCGAGCGCAGGCGGCGCGCTGCACGCGGCATCGCTGGTCGAACAGGCGTCGTCGGCGGCGTAATAGGTGACCGCATCGCCGAAGGTGTGGAAGGTTTCCCAGCGCGTGCCCTGCGGGTCCTGCGTCCACATCTTGTCCGAGCGCGCGTAGCAGCAGGTGGCGTCGGGTTCGGGCACGACCGTGCTGCCGGCCGCGTCGAGGCGTTGGCCCAGCGCGGCGAGTTCATCGCCACTGTCGACCTGGATGCCCAGGTGGTCGATGCCCGGCGTGCGGCCCGTAGTGGAGATGGCGAAGTTCACGCGCGGGTCCTCGAGCATCCACTTGGCGTAGTCGCCCTTCACCACGGCCGGTGCGCTGGCGAACAGCTGCGAATAGAAGGCGATGCTGTCGTCGAGGTTCGACACGTTCAGATGCACATGGAAGCGGTTCATTTCGAGGCTCCTTTCCTGCGCGGCGTGCAGCCGCTGGTGGGTTCGCAGACGGCTTTGCCGCTGCAGCAGTTTTCGGTGAGGTAGGCGATGAGATCGTTCATCTGCAGATAGTTGGCGCGCACGCGGATGACGCGGCCCTCGCGCTCGTCGTGCACCAGTGCGGCGTTGCGCAGCAGGTTGAGCTGCGCCGTCAGCGTTGCGGCGGGCAGGTCGAGGCGGTCGCGAAGTTCGCCGACCGCCAGGCCCTCCGGCCCGGCCTGCACGAGTTCGCGGAAAGCCGCCAGGCGGGCTTCGTTACCCAGCGCGGCGAGGACTTTGAGTGCGGTGTCGGTCTTCATGATTCGATAATTCCAAGAATATGGAAATATGTCAAGCGCCCACTCCACACGTGCTTGCAGCAAGCCAATCACGGTGAAGGTGATCGGCGCTGCGCCCCCAACCCGCCCGACTCGGCACACCCGCGTGTTTGCCGGGCCGAGCGCGCAAGACACAGCGCACACTTCCGTGTCCACATTGTTTCGTGCGGGCGGCCAATAGCCCGTTCGTCACTTGACGGCCCCCAAGCCCCCCACACACAGTCGGTGCGATTTTGTCTCGATCGCCTGCCCGCCCGCCGTTCCGGCGTCCGCGGGCCCACTCCGGGGGTACTACAACAGTGGATAGACGTTCCTTTCTCACCATGTCCGGCATCGGTGTCGCCGGGCTGATGTTGCCGTTCGGCCGCGCCATCGCCGCCGAAGAGCTGCTCACCACCCTCGACGTGGCCAAGAAGAAGCAGCTGGCCGACGCCGCGCTGCAGGCCGCAACCGCCGCGGGCGCCACCTATTCCGACGTGCGTATCGGCCGCTACCTGCGCCAGTTCGTCATCACGCGCGAGGACAAGGTCCAGAACGTGGTGAACACCGAATCCACCGGTATCGGCGTGCGCGTGCTGGTCAACGGCGCATGGGGCTTCGCCGCCACCAATTCGCTGAACACCCAGGGCGTGGTGAAGGCCGCGCAGCAGGCCGCCGCCATCGCCAAGGCCAACGCGAAAATGCAGTCCGCCCCGGTCCAGCTGGCCAAGGCGCCGGGCGTGGGCGAGGTGTCGTGGAAGACGCCCATCAAGAAGAACGCGATGGAAGTGCCGCTGAAGGACAAGGCCGACCTGCTGCTGGGCGTCAACGCCGCAGCCATCAACGCCGGCGCGAACTTCGTCAACTCCATGCTGTTCCTGGTAAACGAGCAGAAGTACTTCGCCTCCACCGACGGCAGCTACATCGACCAGGACGTGCACCGCATCTGGGCGCCGATGACCGTCACCGCCATCGACAAGGCGACCGGCAAGTTCCGCACGCGCGACGGCCTGTCCTCGCCGATGGGCATGGGCTTCGAATACCTCGACGGCGCGCAGTCGGGCAAGTTCGTCTCGCCCAACGGCGTGGTCAATTACGGCCTGTCGTACGACATGGTGGAAGACGCCGTAGCCTCGGCGAAGCAGGCCAAGGCCAAGCTCTCCGCGCCGTCGGTGAAGCCGGGCAAGTACGACCTCGTGCTCGACCCGTCGCACACCTGGCTCACCATCCACGAGTCCGTCGGCCATCCGCTCGAACTCGACCGCGTGCTGGGCTATGAAGCCAACTACGCCGGCACCAGCTTCGCCACGCTCGACAAGCAGAAGGAACGCTTCCAGTACGGCAGCGGCAACGTCAACATCTTCGCCGACAAGATCCAGCCGGGCAGCCTCGGCGCCGTGGGTTACGACGACGAAGGCGTGAAGACCAAGAAGTGGGACCTCATCAGCGACGGCAAGCTGGTGGATTACCAGACCATCCGCGACCAGGCCCACATCCTGGGCAAGACCGAGTCCGACGGCTGCTGCTACGCCGACTCGTGGTCCAGCGTGCAGTTCCAGCGCATGGCCAACGTGTCGCTGGCGCCGGGCAAGAGCAAGCTGTCGGTCGCCGACATGATCAAGGACGTCGAGAACGGCATCTACATCATCGGTGACGGCTCGTTCTCCATCGACCAGCAGCGCTACAACGCGCAGTTCGGCGGGCAGCTGTTCTATGAAATCAAGAACGGCAAGATCACCCAGCAGATCGAGGACGTCGCCTACCAGATCCGCACGCCGGAATTCTGGAACGCCTGCGCCGCGGTCTGCGACGAAAGCGACTATCGCCTCGGCGGTTCGTTCTTCGACGGCAAGGGCCAGCCGGGCCAGGTCTCGGCGGTCTCGCACGGTTCGAGCACGGCGCGCTTCAACGGCATCAACGTCATCAACACCGCCCGCAGCCTCGGCTGATCGCGCCGGAGACCATAGAACATGAGCATCTTCACCGAAGAACAGTCCAAGGCCATCCTGGACAAGGTCATCAAGCTGTCCAAGGCCGACCAGACCAGCGCCACGCTGTCGGGTTCGGTCGACGGCAACATCCGTTTCGCGCTGAACAACATCTCCACCAGCGGCATCGTCGACAACACCGAGCTTGCGGTGGAAGTGGCGTTCGGCAACCGCGTGGGCACCGCGACCATCAACGAGTTCGACGACGCCTCGCTCGAACGCGTGGTGCGCCGCGCCGAAGACCTCGCACGCCTGGCGCCGGAGAATCCGGAGTTCATGCCGGCCATCGAGAAGCAGACCTACAAGCCCAGCCCGACCTTCAGCGACTCCACTGCGGCGATCACGCCGGAGTACCGCGCGAAGGTGGCGGCCGATTCCATCGGCCCGTGCAAGGGCGAGAAGCTGATCGCGGCGGGCTTCCTGGAAGACGGCCAGAACTTCGTGGCCATCGCCAACTCCAACGGCAACTTCGCCTACCAGCGCGGCGCGAACTTCAACTACACCTGCACCGTGCGTACTGAAGACGGCCGCGGTTCGGGCTGGGTCGGCCGCAACCTCAAGGACGCGTCCGATTTCAAGGCCGATTCCGACATCCGCACCGCCATGCGCAAGGCCACCGAGTCGGCCGAAGCCAAGGCGCTGGAGCCGGGCAAGTACACGGTGATCCTGGAGCCGGCGGCCGCCGCGGGCCTGATCTCGTTCATGATGAATTTCTTCGACGCGCGCCAGGCCGATGAAGGCCGCAGTTTCCTGTCGAAGAAGGGCGGCGGCAACAAGCTGGGCGAACAGGTCTACGACTCGCGCGTGAACATCAGCGCAGACCCGTGGGACCCGCGCGCCGCCGTGCTGCCGTGGGACCAGGACGGCCTGCCGCGCGAGAAGATGAACATCGTCGAGAACGGCAAGGTCGTCGCGCTGAACTACTCGCGCTATTGGGCGAAGAAGCAGGGCAAGCGCGCCGTCGGCGAGCCGGGCAACCTGCTGATGGCCGGTGGCGACAAGTCCACCGCCGATCTCGTGCGCGGTACGCAGAAGGGCGTGCTCGTCACGCGCACCTGGTACATCCGCATGGTCGACCCGCAGACCGTGCTGCTGACGGGCCTGACGCGCGACGGCACGTTCTACATCGAGAACGGCCAGATCAAGCACCCGGTGAAGAACTTCCGCTTCAACGAGTCGCCGGTGATCATGCTCAACAACATCGAAGAGCTCGGCCGTCCGGTGCGCGTGGCCGGTGACGAGTCTTCCTTCGTGATGATGATTCCGCCGATGAAGCTGCGCGATTTCACCTTCACCTCGCTGTCGGACGCGGTGTGACGGGAAGGAAGTTCGATCGTGCAACGTCGTGATTTTCTCAGCTTCACCGGTCTGACCACCGCAGGCGCGCTGCTCCCGTTCGGGCGCAGCGTCGCGGCGGAGGCGCTTCTGGAACCGGTAGACCACGCGCGCCGTCGGCAGCTTGCCGACGCCGCGCTCACCACGGCCCGTGCGGGCGGCGCGCAGTACTGCGACGTGCGCGTGGGCCGTTACCTGCGCCAATCGGTCATCACGCGCGAGGCGCGCGTGGAGAACATCGTCAACGGCGAGTCCGCAGGCACAGGCGTGCGCGTGCTCGCCGACGGCGCGTGGGGCTTCGCCGCCACGCACGTGCAGACACCGGAAGCCGTGGCGCAGGCCACGCGCACCGCGTTGTCCATCGCCAAGGCGAACGCGCGCAACCAGACGCGAAAGGTCGAACTCGCGCCCACGCCCGCGCTGGGCGAAGTGCGCTGGGCCACGCCGATCCGCAAGAACGGCATGGAAGTTCCGATCAAGGACAAGGTCGACCTGCTGCTGTCGGTGAATGCCGCGGCGATGAAGGCCGGCGCGGACTTCTTCAACTCCACGCTGTTCCTCATCAACGAACAGAAGTATTTCGCGTCCACCGACGGCAGTTACGTCGACCAGGACGTCCACCGCATCTGGTTGCCGGTGACGGCCACCGCGGTGGACAAGGCCAGCGGCAAGTTCCGCACGCGCAATGGTTTGTCCGCGCCGATGGGCATGGGCTACGAGTACCTGGACGGCGCCGCGGCCGGCAAGCGCGCGCTGCCCGGCGGCATCGCCGCGTACGCCACCAGTTATGACGTGATGGAAGACGCCGTGCAGGCCGCGCGCGATGCACGCGCCAAGCTGAAGGCGCCGTCGGTGAAGCCGGGCAAGTACGACCTGGTCATCGACCCGACCAACCTGTTCCTCACCATCCACGAGAACGTCGGCCATCCGCTCGAACTCGACCGCGTGCTCGGCTATGAAGCCAACTACGCCGGCACCAGCTTCGCCACGCTCGACAAGCGCGACGGGGGCTACAAGTGGGGCAGCGACATCGTCAACTTCGTCGCCGACAAGACGCGTCCGGGCAGCCTGGGCGCGGTCGGCTTCGACGACGAAGGCGTGAAGACGAAGCAGTGGGACCTGGTGCGCGACGGCGTGCTCGTCGATTACCAGGCCACGCGCGATGAGGCGCACATCCTGGGTCACACCGAATCGCACGGTTGCAGCTATGCCGATTCGTGGTCGAGCGTGCAGTTCCAGCGCATGGCGAACGTCTCGCTGATGCCGGGCAAGACGCCGCTCAGCGTCGCCGACATGGTCAAGGACGTCGAGAACGGCCTGTACGTGCACGGTCGCGGTTCGTACTCCATCGACCAGCAGCGCTACAACGCGCAGTTCGGCGGACAGCTGTTCTATGAGATCAAGAACGGCAAGGTCACCGGCCTGGTCGAAGACGCCGCGTACCAGATCCGCACGCCGGAATTCTGGAACGCCTGCGTGGCGATCTGCGACGAGCGCGATTTCCGCCTCAACGGTTCGTTCTTCGACGGCAAGGGCCAGCCGAGCCAGGTCTCGGCGGTATCGCACGGCGCAGCCACGGCACGTTTCAACGGAGTCAACGTCATCAATACCGCGCGGTCGATATGAACCGCGCGCAGTTCCTCCGCCTGATGCTGGGTGGCGCGGCAGCCGCGATGCTGCCGCCTCTCGCCCGGGCGGCGGCTGCGGATTACGACTTCTGGCTGACGCGCCTGAAGTACGACTCCGGCGATTGGGACGTTGACCAGCGCATGCCGGCGAACCTGATCACCTCGCTGATCGACTACACCACCCTGCGCGTGGACCCGAAGGAACACGTGCTGGCGCTGGCCGATCCGAAGATGCTCGTGGCGCCGTTCTGCTACCTGGCCGGCCACAAGCTGGTGGAGTTCAATCCGGCCGAACGGCGCAACTTCGAGCGTTACGTTCGCAACGGCGGATTCGTGTTCGTCGATGACTGCAACCACGACATCGACGGGCTGTTCGCCAAGTCGTTCGAGGAGCAGATGTCGAAGATCTTCGGCGCAAAGGCGCTGAAGAAGCTGCCGAACAACCACGCGCTGTACCGCAGCTTCTTCGAGTTCAAGGATGGCCCGCCGGCCACTACTTTCGAACTCAACGGCTGGGGCGACGACCTGGTGCACGACTACCTCAAGGGCATCGAGATCGACGGCCGCCTGGGCGTGCTCTACAGCAACAAGGATTACGGCTGCGAGTGGGACTACGACTGGCGCAACAAGCGTTTCCTCGCCGAGGACAACACGAAGTTCGCGGTCAATATCGTGATGTACGCGTTGAACAGCTGACCAACCCGGTCGTCATTCGATGGAGTGACGGGCCAAGAGAATCCAGATGAACGACATCCTCACCGAGGCGCAACTCAAGTCCCAGCTCGAACGGCTCGGCACGCTGCGCAATGCCATCGCGCAGGCCATCGTCGGCCAGGAATCCGTGGTGGAGCAGCTGCTCATCGGCCTGCTCGCCGGCGGTCACTGCCTGCTCGAAGGCGTGCCGGGGCTGGGCAAGACGCTGCTGGTGCGCTCGCTCGGACAGGCGCTGGAGCTGCAGTTCCGCCGCGTGCAGTTCACGCCGGACCTGATGCCCAGCGACATCCTCGGCACCGAACTGCTGGAGGAAGACCATGGCACCGGTCACCGCCATTTCCGCTTCCAGCCGGGGCCGATCTTCACCAACCTGCTGCTCGCCGACGAACTCAACCGCACGCCGCCGAAGACGCAGGCCGCGCTGCTCGAAGCGATGCAGGAGCGCACCGTCAGCTACGCCGGCGTGACGCACACGCTGCCGGCGCCGTTCTTCGTGCTGGCGACGCAGAACCCGATCGAACAGGCCGGCACGTACCCGCTGCCGGAAGCGCAGCTGGACCGTTTCCTGCTGCACATCCGCGTGGATTACCCGACCGAGCGCGAAGAGCGCGACATCCTCGCGCAGACCACCGGCACACACAGCGCGCACGTGCCCAGCGTGATGCATGGCGAGGAAGTGCTCGCATTGCAGGCGCTGGTGCGCGAGGTGCATTTCGGCGACGACCTGCTGGCGTGGGTCACGCGCCTGGTGCGTGCCACGCGCCCCGGCGCAGACGTTCCGGGTGAGGTGAAGCAGTGGGTGAAGTGGGGCTGCGGCCCGCGAGCCGGCCAGTCGCTGGTGCTCGCCGCGAAGGCGCGCGCGCTGCTGCACGGCCGCCTGGCCGCCACGCGCGAGGACATCGCCGCGCTCGCCGCGCCCGTCATGCGTCACCGCCTGCTGTTGTCGTTCGCCGCCGAAGCCGAGCAGAAGAGCGCCGACGACGTGGTCGCAGCGCTGCTGCGCGCGGTTCCGTTCAACGGTTGATCGCAACGCCGCAATGAACGCGCCCGGCACCCGCATCGCCGACTTCATCCCGCCCGCCGTGCGCGCGCGGTTGAAGGACCTGCGCCTGACCTCGCGACGCGCGGTCGGATTGCAGGGGCTTGGGCTGCATCACAGCCGCAGCCGCGGCGCGGGGCTGGAGTTCGCGCAGTACCGCGCGTACGAACCCGGCGACGAGCTGCGCCAGATCGACTGGAAACTCTACGCGCGCTCGGACCGCTTCTTCGTGCGCGAGGCCGAACGCGAAAGCCCGCTCGCTGCGTGGTTGCTGATCGATGCGAGCGCATCGATGGCGCAGGAAGACAAGGGGCGGCCCGGCTGGTCGCGCCTTTCGGCGGCGAAAGGGTTGGCCGCGTGCATCGCCGAGCTCGCGCTGCGACAGGGTGATCGCTTCGGTCTGGTCGCGTTGCGTGACGACGGTGTTCGCCTGCTCGCGCCGGGTGCGGGCTTGCGGCAGCGCGATCGCTTCCTGCTCGAACTGCACGGGCTGGAAGCGCGCGGACAGTGGCCCTCGCCCGAGAAGCTGCGTCCGCTGTGGGAGCGCATCGGCGCGGGCGACCTCGTCGTGCTGCTCAGCGATGGGTTCGACGAAGGCAGCATCGACGTGATGACGCGCCTGGCGGCCGCGCGTCGCGAAGTGCTCACCGTACGCATCCTGACGGCCGAGGAACGCGATTTCCCGTTCAGTGGCGGCCATCGCTTCCACGATCCGGAAACAGGCGAGGAGTTGCTCGGCGACGGCACGGCGATGCGTGCCGACTTCCTCGCGCGCTTCCTGCGGGCGCGACGCGAACTGGACGCGCGCCTGGATGCAAGCGGTATCCGCCACGCCGAATACGTGCTCGACCAGCCGCTCGACCTGCCGCTGCGCCGGCTGTTCGGCGCGCGCGACGCCGCGGAGTACGCGTGAGCCTCGCGTTCCTGATTCCCGCCGCATTCGCCGCGCTCGCGGCCCTGCTGCTGCCGCTGCTGATCCACCTGGCGCGTCGCAGCGAGCAGCGCCCGACGGACTTCGCCGCACTGCGCTGGCTGCGGCAGAAGGCGAAGCCGCGCCATCGCATCCGTTTCGATGAGTGGCCGCTGCTGATCGTGCGGTTGTTGCTGGTTGCGCTGATGGCGCTGCTGCTCGCACGGCCGGTGCTGCACGGCGGTGAATCGCACACGCCGTACGTGGCCGTCGTGCCTGGCATCGACGTTGCGAAGGCGCGGGCCACGCTCGCGCGGACGCAGGCGCGCTGGCATTGGCTGGCGCCGGGGTTTCCGCAGATCGACGCGACGCCCGACGTGGCGAACGCGTCGCTTCCGAGCCTGCTGCGCGAGCTCGACGCGAGCCTGCCCGAAGACGTCGCGCTGACGGTGTTCGTGCCCGAACGCCTCGACCACGCGGACGGCCGGCGCATCGTGCTGTCGCGAAAGGTCGACTGGCGCGTCGTGCCCGGCGCGATGCCGGCCGACGTAGCGCGGACGACCATGGCGCCGCCGCAACTGGTCGTGCGCCATGCGCCTGATCGTGCATCCCTCGCGCGTTACCTGCGCGCCGCTTCGCTCGCGTGGCAACCGGCGAACACGAACGTGAAGGTGGATTCCGCGTCCACCGAGCAGCCGTTGCCCGACAAGGCGAAGCAGCTCGCGTGGCTCTCGGCGGGCGATGTCCCGGTGAACGTCCGCGATTGGACGCGCAATGGCGGTACGTTGCTGCTCGACGCCGATGCGAAGCTGGCCGACGTGCAGGCATGGACGTCGTTGTGGCGGGACGAAGCAGGCGCGACCCTGGTCGAAGGCGCCGCCTACGGTCGCGGTCGCGTGCTGCGCTTCACGCGCGCGCTTGCGCCACGGGCGATGCCGCAGCTGCTGGACGCCACGTTCCCGGAACACCTTCGCGCCGTACTCGAACCTGCCGGAGCACAACCCGCACGCGTTGCGACGAAGGCGTTCGTGCCGCTCACCGGCGGCTCGGCGTTCGCCATCGCGCCGCGCGACCTGCAGCCATGGCTCGCGTTGCTGATCGCGCTGGTCTTCCTGGTCGAACGCTGGCTCGCGACGTCGTCGCGACGGGCGGCGGCGCCATGAACGTGGCCACGCTGCTGCGCCAGACCCTGCAACGGGCTCGCACGCGCGTCGCGCTCGACGCCGTCGCGCGCACGTCGCCGTGGGCCTTCCCCATCGCGGCCATCGGGTGGCGATGGCTGGGCGTCGGCGCGGCCGTGGCTGCGTTCGTCATCGCGGCGGTAGCCGTTGCGGCGTTCGCCATGCATCGCGCGCGCAAGCTCGACACGCACTGGCTCGTGCAGGGCCTGGACGCGACGCGTCCCGACATGGAAGACAGCACGGACCTGCTGTTCGCCCCCGAAGCGTCGATGACGACGCTGGAGCGCCTGCAGCGCGGTCGATTGACCGGACGTCTTGAACGCGGCGCGGCGCCGGACCTTCGTCCGCGCTGGTCCTCGCGCGCGATCGCGCTGTCCGCCGCGCTTGCCGCGCTCGTGGCCGCCGGCGCGGTGCTGTGGCCGGACCGGCCTGCGCAGGCGTTCGACGACGTCGTCGCGCAGCTCAGCGGCGAAGCCGCGAAGCCCACGCATACGCGCATCGTCGAGCAGAACCTGCGCGTCGTTCCGCCCGCGTACACGCGGCTGCAAGCGCGCGACGAGCCCACGCTCGACACCCGTGCGCCCGTCGGAACGAAGCTGGCGTGGACGCTTCGCCTCGCGCCACAGCCAGCCGCCGCCGAACTCGTCCTCCACGACGGCCGCCGCGTGGTGTTGCATCGCGAGGGCGACGTGTGGCACGGCGAGCACGTGCTCACGCGCTCGGCGCTGTATCGACTGGATCTGAAGGATGCGCCGCCGCTGCGCGATGCAAAGCCGCATCGCCTCGACGCCGTCGCCGATCGCGCCCCGCAAGTGCGCGTGGTCGAACCGGACCGCGGTCTGAGCCTGGCCACCGCGAACCAGAAGGCATGGGCCGTGTCGTTCGAAGCCAGCGACGATTTCGGCATCGCGAGCACCGCGAAGCTGCGCGTCACGCTCGCACAGGGCAGCGGCGAGAACATCACCTTCCGCGAACAGACGCTCGCGCTGCGTGGCGTCGGCGGCGCGACGACGAAGCGTTTCGTGCAATCGCTGGACCTGCACGCGCTCGGCTTCGCGGTGGGCGATGACCTCATCGCGCAGCTGGAAGTGGAAGACAACCGCACGCCGTCGCCGCAGAACGCGCGCAGCGCGAGCCTGATCCTGCGCTGGCCGTCGGACCTGGGCACCGAAACCAGCGACATGGAAGGCATGGTGCGCAAGGTGATGCCGGCATACTTCCGCAGCCAGCGCCAGATCATCATCGACGCCGAGGCGCTGCTGAAGGAGAAGCGCAAGCTCGATGATGCCGAGTACCTGCGTCGCAGCGATGCGATCGGCGTGGACCAGCGCATCCTGCGCCTGCGTTACGGGCAGTTCCTCGGCGAGGAAGCCGAAGGCGAACCCAAGCCGCCGCCGACCTCGGACGATGTAACGGCGGTTACCGAATCCGATACCGGGAAAGCGGACGCTCACGCGAGCGAACCCGCGCCGGACGATCACGGGCACGAGACGGCGGCCACGCCGTCCACCTTCGGCCAGGAAGGCGCGGTGCTGGAGGAATACGGCCACACGCACGATCACGCGGAAGCGGCGACGCTGCTGGATCCGGAAACACGCGCCACGCTCAAGCTCGCACTCGATGCGATGTGGCAGTCCGAAGGCCACCTGCGCCAAGGGCATCCGGATCTCGCGCTGCCCTACGCCTATACCGCGCTCAAGCACATCAAGCAGGTGCAGCAGGCCACGCGCATCTACCTGGCGCGCGTGGGCCCGGAGCTGCCGCCCATCGACGAGTCGCGCCGCATGACCGGCGACCGCGCCGGCATCGCGCGTCGCGGCGATGCGCTGGTCGCGGCAACCGCACCGGATCCTGCGCTGCTCCAGGTCTGGAATGCGCTCGATGATGCGCGCATCGGTGGCGCGACGAACGAGGTCGACTTCAACGCGCTGGATCGCTGGCTGCGCGCCAACGAATCGCGCGTGGCCGACCCGCTGTCGTTGATTGCGGCCATCGATGCATTGCGCGCGGAGCCGGCGTGCGTGCCGTGCCGGCGTGAACTGCGTGCGCAGATCTGGCCGCTGCTGTCGCGTCCGCCGGCCTCGGTGCAGCGCCGTGACGACGGCGATGCGGCCGGGCGTCGTTATCTGGACGCCTTGCGCCAGGAGAGCGCGCGATGACGGCGCTGTTCACGCCAATGACGACCGCGATGGTGCTGGCGCTGGCCGCCGCCGTCGCGATCGTGCGACTGCTGCTGCGCCACGTGCGCGCCGACCGTGCGGAGCGTTCGCACGGCGGGCGCATCGCCGCGTTGGTCATCGCGCAGCCGTTGTGCGCCGCGCTGCTGTACTTCGCGCTGTGGCCGCCGACCGCGCCGGGCCGCGCGGGCACGCTGGTACTCGCGACGGCCGGCGCACAGCGCACGCAGGTCGCCACCGGTGACGCGCTGGTCGCGCTGCCGGAAGCACCGGCATGGTCCGGGGTCGAACGTGCGCCGGATCTGGCGACCGTGTTGCGTCGCCACCCAGGTACGCAACGCGTCCGTGCCATCGGTGCCGGCCTTGACGCGCGCGATCGCGATGCCGCGTCCGATGTGTCCGTCGAATTCTCACCCCAGCCGCTTCCGCGTGGCCTGCTCGAACTGCATTCGCCAGAGCGCGTTGGCGCGGGTGATGAGTTCAACATTGCAGGCAGGGTGGGCGCGGTGGAAGGCGGCGCGGTCGAACTGCTCGATCCTGCACTGCGCCGTGTCGATCGCGCGACGCTTGCACGTGACGGACGGTTCGAACTTTCCGCCACGTCGCGCGGCGACGGCAGCGCGATGTTCCGCCTGCGGCTGCTCGATACCCGCCAGCGTGTGGTCGAGGAGCTCGACGTGCCGGTGCAGATCGAAACGCCGGCACCCGCGCGCGTGCTGGTCCTGGCGGGCGCGCCGAACCCCGAGGTGAAGTACCTGCGCCGATGGCTGGAGGACGCAGGGCTGCCGGCGCAGACGCAGATGACGGTGGGCGGTGGTGTGCAGCTCGGCGATGCGCCGATGGCGGTCAACGCGCAGACGCTCGCGAACTTCGATGTCGCAATTCTCGACGAGCGCGCGTTGTCGTCGCTCGGCGACGCGCAGCGTGCTGCGCTGGAGGCCGCCGTGCGTGATGGCCTGGGGCTGCTGGTACGCGTGACCGGAGCGCTTTCGGCCAACGAGCGCACGCGCCTGCGCGCATGGGGTTTCGCGGTCGATGGCGGACGCGATTCGACCACCGTCAAGCTGGAACAGGGCGGGCGCGACGATGCTGCGGAACGCGCACGGCTGGGTCCGGGCACTGCGGACGCGCCCCGCTCGCACGAGGAAGCACCTGCGGACGTTCCGGAACTCACTCGTCGCGACGCGAAGCTCACGGCAGCCGATGGCGTGGCGCTGCTGCGCGACTCGCAAGACGCGACGCTGACGATGTGGCGCGCGTATGGTCGCGGCCGCGTCGCAGTGTCGTTGCTGACCGACAGCTACCGCCTGGTGCTCGGCGGCCGCGACGATCGACATGCGCAGCTGTGGAGCGAAGCGGTGGCGGCGCTGGCGCGTGCGCGGTCGCATACGGGCTTGGGCATCGATGCGAACGCGTGGGAAGGCCAGCGCATGTCGCTGTGCGGCTTGCAGGACGGCGCATTCGTCCTTGCGGCCGACGGCAGCACGCACGCCTTGCTTCGCGACCCGGCGGCGCGCGGTTGCGCGGCGTTCTGGCCGCGTTCGGCGGGTTGGCACCGCGTGCGTTCGGGCGATCGCGAGCAGGCGTTCTTCGTGCGCGCCCGCGATGAAGCGCAGGGATTGCAGGCGCAGGCCATGCGCGAAGCGACCTCGCGACTGGCCGCATCATCGCCGGGTGCCTCGGGCGGCCTGGTGCAGTCGCAGGTGCCGCACCGCGCGGGCGAACGCTGGCCGTGGTGGCTGGGCTGGTTGCTCGCCAGCGCGGCGCTGTGGTGGTTCGAACGTTCCCGCATCGGCCGCCGCCTCAGCGCAGCGTGATCGCGATGCCGGGGAAAGACCCTCTCCCGCATGCGGGAGAGGGGATCTCGGTCGTGCTCAGTTCACCGGCGCGTAGCGCAGCGTCAGGAACCACTCCCGCCCGGCCTGGTTGTAGAACGCGACCGTCTCGTAATCGCGATCGAACACGTTCGCCACGCGCGCCTGCAACGTCAGGGACGAGGTGAGTGCGTACTCGGCGCGCAGATCGACGGTGCCGTAGCCCCCGAGGCGGCGCGTGTTGGCGACGTCGTCGTAGCGGGAACCTTCGCCTGCTGCGGTCACGCCAACGCGGAACTTGCCGAACGCGCGGTCAACGTCCACGCGTGCGCTGTTCTTCGCGCGGCGGGCAAGGTCGTTGCCTTCGTAGAAGCCGCTGCGGTTCTCGGTGTCGAGGTAGCTGATCGCGCCGTTGATGGTCCAGTCGGCGACGGTCGTGTCCACGCCGAGTTCGGCGCCTTGCATGCGCGCGCGCTCGACATTGTTCGGGAGACCGATGGCAGCGTCGAACGCGATGAGGTCGTCGACGTCGGTGCTGAACGTGTCGAGCCGCACGTTGAGTGCATCGCCGCGCCAGGCCACGCCGAGTTCCCACGTTTCGGAATCTTCCGGACGCAGGTTCGCGTTGCCGAAGAACGGGTAGTAAAGCTCGTTGAACGTCGGCGCCTTGAACGCGCTGCCGTAGCCGGCGGTGACGCGCCAGTTCTGTGCGAACTCGATGCCCCACGCGGCGCTGCCGGTGGTGTGGCCGCCGAACTGCTCGTTGTCGTCGCGGCGCACGGAAGCCTCGAGCGACTGCGCACCGAATCGGCCCTGGTACTGCACGAACGCGGCCTTGTTGTCGCGCGAGGTCTCGTCGTACTGCGTGGTGCTGCTCACGCTGTCGTCGAGCCAGTCCAGGCCGACGCTGACCAGCTGCTTGTCGGCGATGCCGAAATCGCCCTGCAGCGTCGCGCTGTCGCGGTAGGTGCTGAAGTAGTCGAGGTAGGTGTCGCCGAGGTAGTTGTCCGACGCATCGGTGTTGCGGCCCGCGGTGAGGTGCAGGTCGACGCGGTCGCTGGGATGCCAGCGCAGCTTGCCGCCGACGACCTGCTGCACGGTCCTGGCGCGATCGGTGAAGTCGCCGTCGAACTCGTTGTCGCCTTCGTTGCGTAGCGCGTGGCCTTCCAGCGTCCACTGTTCGTTGAAGTCGATGCCGCCACGCACCGACAGCGCATCGCGCGTGTAGCCGTCGCGGTCGGGCTGCGAACCCGGTGCGATGAAGCAGCCGGCGCCGTCGAAGGTCACCGGGTCGAAGTAACCGTTGCAGGCATTGATGCCCTGCGTGTGGCTGTGCGAGTAGTCCGCGCCGAACCACGTGCGACCGCTGCGGCCGCCGAAGCCGGTGGCGAATTCGTTGAGGCCGTTGGAGCCGCCGCCGACGGTGACGCGCGGCGCGAAGCCTTCGCGGTCGCGGCGCGTGAACACCTGGATGACGCCGCCGATGGCGTCGGCGCCGTAGAGGCTGGAACGCGGGCCGCGCACGATTTCGACGCGGTCGATCAGATCGACGGGAAGATCCTGCAGCGACGCGAGGCCCGAGGTCGCCGAACCGATGCGGATGCCGTCGACCAGCACGAGCACGTGGTCGGATTCGGCGCCGCGCAGGAACAGCGTGGTGAGCTTGCCGGCGCCGCCCTGGTTGGACAGCGAGATGCCGGCGCGACCGCGCAGCAGGTCGGGCAGCGAACGCGCCTGGCTGCGGCGGATCTGTTCGGCGTCGATCACTTCCACCGGCGCGAGCGCGTCGTTGACGGTGACGGCGGTGCGGTTGGCGGTGACGACGACTTCGTCCAGGTCGGTCGCCTGCGGCGCGGCGTGCGCGAGGGCGGGCAGGGCGAGCGCGCAGGCGAAGGCGAGCGCATGGACGTGGGCGGTGCTGCGGAAGGACATCGCGAATCTCCGGCGCGATTGCGCGCCAACGGCAAGGGAAACGGTTGCCGGAAGAATCGAGGCTGCGGACGGGAGCGCGGGCGCGCAGGCGTCGCCGCCGCGACGCCCTCCGCATCGCAACCAGTGGTGGGCCGGCCTGTCGCCAGGCGGGTCCATGCTGCGAGGCCGGTCTCCGGACTTGCGAGCGAGGACGTTGTCCTCTGGCTGCGGCGCCTTCCCGTGCATGCGCACAGTGGCGGTGTGCCGAGCCCGGATCCTTGCGGATCCACCTCTCGCTTACCGTTGCGGGGGCAGTACCGGAATGGCCGTCGTGCGGCGTCACCGGATTCCCGTTTCAACCCGTGGGCAGGACGCCGCCGGGTCACCTCGAAGCGGGGCGAAGTCTACGGCATTTTCGCGTTGATGCCGGATCCGCCGAGATGGCAAGCCCCTGTCCCGCTTGCGGGAGAGGGGATGCGTCGTGGTTCAGTCGCGATCGCCCGGCTCGTCGAACAGCGTCGGCACGGGCATCGGGTCTTCCTCGCGCGCCATCTGCGTGGTCGTGACGGGCGCGGCGGCCGGCTTGTAGCGCGGCGGCGGAAGCAGTGCGGTGGCGGCGTCGGCGGCGAGGATCAGCTCGCTGCGGCGCTCGTCGGAAACTTCCTGCCAGTGGCAGTCCTGCAGCGCGCCTTCGATGGCGTACAGCAGGTTCAACGTGGGCTTGAAGCCCGCGCGCTTGACGCGCATGAACGCTTCCACGGTGCCCGCCGCAGCGAGGTCCTCGCGGGTGCGCAGTCCGACCTGGCGAAGCCAGGCGGCGGACTTGGGGCCGATGTTGCGCAGCTTGTCGGCCTGCTTCGGGTCGGGCTTGTCCGTCGTCATTCCAGTGACTCCACGAAAGCCCGCGCGATCGCCTCCAGGCCGTGCTGGTCTTCAACGTCAAAACGATCCTGAACCGGACTGTCGATGTCGAACACGCCGATCAGCTCGCCCTTGGACGACACCAGTGGCACGACCAGTTCGGAATTGGACGCCGAGTCGCAGGCGATATGACCCGGGAAGGCATGCACGTCGGCGATGCGCTGGGTCTGGCGGGACGTTGCGGCGGCGCCGCACACGCCCTTGTCGAGCGGGATCCGCACACAGGCCGGCAGGCCCTGGAACGGGCCGACGACCAGTTCGGTGCCGTCGAAGAAATAGAATCCCACCCAGTTGAGCTGCGGCAGCGCGCTGTAGACCAGCGCCGAGAGGTTGGCCGCATTGGCGATGCGATCGCGCTCGCCATGCATCAGCGCCCGTGCCTGCGCAAGCAGCTGTTCGTACTGTTCCGGCTTGCCGCCGCTTAGACTTGCGCTGGTGAACATGAGTGCCTCGAATCTGCTGTCGCATATTGCCTTGGATGCCAGTGTAGATGGGGCCGGACCGCGTGGTCGCAACCGGGAGGTGCGATGAGCCGCGGTTGGTTCGTCAGCGGCACCGACACGGGTATCGGCAAATCGCTGGCCAGTGCGACGCTGCTCCACGCATTGCGCGGGCGCGGCTTGCGCGCGGTGGGCATGAAGCCGCTGGCGAGCGGTTGCGAAGCCACTGCGCAGGGTTGGCGAAACGAGGACGCGCTCGCGCTGCAGGCCGCCAGCGATCCGCGCCCGGCCTACGACGACGTCAATCCCTTCGCGCTGCCCAATCCGCTGGCCCCGGAGCTGGCGGCCGCCGATGCGGGCATTCGCGTTACCCTTGAACCCATCGTGTCCGCGTTCGAACGCCTGTCACGCCAGGCCGACGCGGTAGTGGTGGAGGGCGTGGGCGGCTGGGCCGCGCCGCTGTCGGCCGAGCTGGACCAGGCCGACCTGGCGCGCGCGCTCGATCTGCCGGTCGTTCTGGTCGTGGGCCTGCGGCTGGGCTGCATCAACCACGCGCGCCTGACCGCACGTGCGATAGAACAGGACGGGCTGCGCCTGGCAGGCTGGATCGCCAACGACATCGACCCGGCGATGGCCCGCGCCGACGAGAACTTCGAGCTGCTCAAGCAGCGGCTCCCGGTGGCGTGCTGGGGGCGGCTCCCGTTCCGCCAGAAGCCCGATCCGGCACAACTCGCGTCGCTGCTGCTGGCACCTTTGCTGCAAACGGCCTGATCGACGATAGGCGTGACCAATGGGAGATGGGCCGCTCCCGAGGAATGCTAGACTGAGCGGTATAGGAATTCGAACCCCGTCCGGGCTTCCGCGCTCGTTATGAAGGAACTGGAGTCTTCCCCCATGGTCAAGAACCCGCGCACGGTGGCCATTGCCGCCGCGTTGGCCCTCGCACTGTCCGCCTGTGGCGGCAAGGATCAGCCCCAGGGCGGCGGCATGCCCCCGCCGGAAGTCGGTGTGGTCAAGGTGCAGCCGGGCGACGTGCCGTTGCAGAAAGACCTGGTGGGCCGACTGGCCGCCTTCCGCAGCGCCGACGTGCGCGCCCGCGTGCCGGGCGTCCTGCAGCGCCGCGTCTACGCCGAAGGCAGCGACGTGAAGGCCGGGCAGGTGCTGTTCCTGATCGACCCGGCGCCGCTGCAGGCTGAAGTCGGCCAGGCCCAGGCCTCGCTCGCCTCGGCGCAGGCCAACTACGCCAATACGAAGGCCGCGGCCGATCGCGCCCGCCGCCTCGCCCCGGACAAGTTCGTCTCGCAGTCCGACCTGGACAACGCGCTGGCCGCCGAACGCAGCGCCGGCGCCTCGGTGAAGCAGGCCGAGGCCGCGCTGGCCAACGCCCGCATCAACCTGGGCTACGCCACGGTCACCGCGCCGATCAGCGGTCGCGCGAACCAGCAGCAGGTCACCGAAGGTGCGCTCGTCGGGCAGGGCACGCCGACGCTGCTCACCACGGTCGACCAGATCGACCAGCTGTACGTGAACTTCTCCCTCAGCGTCACCGAGCTGGAGCAGGTGCGTCGCGCGCAGCAGGTCGCAGGCGATTCGAAGGTCACCGTGATCCTGCCGGACGGCACGCCGTTCGAGCACCAGGGCAAGCTCGACTTCTCCGGCGACGTGGTCGATCCGACCACCGGCGCGATCGCATTGCGCGCGCTGATTCCGAATCCGGAGAAGAACCTGTTGCCGGGCACGTTCGTGACGCTGCAGGCCACGCTGGGCACGCAGCCCAATGCGTACCTGGTCCCGCAGGCCGGCGTGCAGCGCGATGCGAAGAGCGCCTTCGTGCTGGTCGTCGGCAGCGACGGCAAGGTTGCGCGCAAGGACATCCGCGCCGATCGCCAGCAGGGCGGCAACTGGGTCGTGACGCAGGGCCTTGCACCGAACGACCAGGTGGTCGTCTCCGGCGTGCAGCGTGCGCAGCCGGGCTCGCCGGCGACGGCCAAGCCGGCCGATGCCGCAGGCACGCCCGCCGACGACAAGGCCGCCGCCGCACCGGGCGCCCCGAAGGGACAGGCCGACAAGGCCGCCGGTGAGGAACCGGCCAAGAAGGATTAATCCCCCGCCATGTCCAGATTCTTCATCAACCACCCGGTCTTCGCCTGGGTCATCGCGATCCTGATCTCGCTTTGCGGCGTGCTCGCGATCCTGAACCTCGGCGTCGAGTCCTATCCCTCCATCGCACCGCCCCAGGTGACGGTGTCCACGTCCTATCCCGGCGCGAGCGCCGAGACGGCCGAAGGCGCGGTCACGCAGGTCATCGAGCAGCAGCTGACGGGTATCGACAACCTCGTCTACTTCTCCTCGTCCTCCAGCTCCAGCGGCGGTTCCAACATCACGCTTACCTTCGCGCCGGGCACCGATCCGGACATCGCGCAGGTGCAGGTGCAGAACAAGGTCGCACTCGCCACGCCGCGACTGCCAACCGAAGTGACGCAGCAGGGCGTGGTCGTCGCCAAGGCGAACGCGGGCTTCCTGAAAGTCGTTGCGCTGCGCAGCGATGACGACACGATGGACCGCGACTCGCTGAGCGACATCATCGCCTCGCGCGTGCTCGACCAGATCGCGCGCGTGCCGGGCGTGGGCAGCACCCAGCTGTTCGGCAGCGAATACGCGATGAACATCTGGTTGAACCCGGATCGCCTGCGCGGCTTCGGTCTGTCGGCCACGCAGGTCCTGCAGGCCGTGCGTGCGCAGAACGTGCAGTTCGCCGCCGGCAAGATCGGCGCCGATCCGGCGCCGGTGGAGCAGGGCTTCACCGCGACGGTCTCGGCCGAAGGCCGCTTCAGCACGCCCGAGCAGTTCGGCAACATCATCCTGCGCACCAACACGGACGGCACCTCGGTGCGTCTGCGCGATGTCGCACGCGTGGGCCTCGGCGCCACGTCCTACGGCTTCGACAGCCGCTGGGACGGCAAGCCTGCGGCCGGTTTCGCCATCCAGCTGGCGCCGGGCGCGAACGCGCTGGGCGTGGCGGACGCCGTCACCAAGCGCATGAACGAGTTGCAGGCCACCTTCCCGAAGGGCGTGACCTGGTTCTCGCCGTACGACAGCTCGACCTTCGTCGCCGTCTCGATCAAGGAAGTGATCAAGACGCTGTTCGAGGCGATCGTGCTCGTCTTCCTGGTGATGCTGATCTTCCTGCAGAACCTGCGGGCGACGCTGATCCCCACGCTGGTCATCCCGATCGCGCTGCTGGGCACGTTCCTGGGCATGTACTTCATCGGGTTCACGATCAACCAGCTCAGCCTGTTCGGCATGGTGCTGGCGATCGGCATCGTGGTGGACGACGCGATCGTGGTGATCGAGAACGTCGAACGCATCATGACCGAGGAAGGACTCTCGCCGAAGGCGGCCACGCGCAAGTCGATGTCGCAGATCAGCGGCGCGGTCGTGGCCATCACGGTCGTGCTGGCGGCGGTGTTCATCCCGTCGGCGTTCCAGGGCGGTTCGGCCGGTGAGATCTACAAGCAGTTCGCCATCACCATCGCCATGGCGATGTTCTTCTCGGCGTTCCTCGCGCTGGGCTTCACGCCCGCGCTGTGCGCGACGCTGCTGAAGCCGACGGCGGACCATCACCGCGACAATATCGTCTTCCGCACCTTCAACAAGTACTACGACAAGGTTGCCAAGACCTACATCGGCCACATCGGCAGCGCGATCAGCCATGCGCCGCGCTGGATGATGGTGTTCGGCGTGCTGGTGGTGCTGGCCGGCTTCCTGTTCACGCGCATGCCGGGCAGCTTCCTCCCCGAGGAAGACCAGGGCTACGCCATCGCGCTGATCAACCTGCCGCCGGGCGCGACGATCTCCCGCACCAACACGGTGCTGGAGGAAGTGCGCCAGACGATGTCGAAGGAAGACGCGTTCGACGGCATCTTCACCGTGTCGGGCTTCAGCTTCGTCGGCCAGGGCGAGAACGTGGGCATCGCGTTCATCCGCCTCAAGCCGTGGGACGAGCGCAAGGTCACCGCCTCTGAATTCATCCAGAAGGCGAACATGGCGCTGTTCGGCATCCGCGATGCGCAGATCTTCGTGATCAACCTGCCGACCGTGTCGGGCCTGGGCCAGTTCGGCGGCTTCGACATGTACCTGCAGGACCGAAGCGGCCAGGGTCGCGCGGCACTGACCGAAGCGAAGAACACGCTGCTCGGCAAGGCCTCGCAGGACAAGGCGCTGACCGCGGTGCGTCCGAACCAGCTGGAAGAGTCGCCGCAGCTGCGCCTGGATGTCGACCGCGTGCAGGCGCAGTCGATGGGCCTGTCGGTGGGCGATATCTACAGCGCGATCCAGCTGATGCTGGCGCCGGTGTACGTCAACGACTTCGTCGACCAGGGCCGCGTGAAGCGCGTGACCATGCAGGCCGACGCGCCGTACCGCACCGGTCCGGAATCGCTCGCGCGCTTCTACACGCCAAGCCCCTTGACGCAGGCCGGCGTGGGCGAAGCGACGTCGATGGTGCCGCTGTCGAACATCGTGCGCAGCCACTGGATCACCGCCTCGCCGTCGCTCACGCGTTACAACGGTTACGCCGCGGTGGAAATCGTGGGTTCGCAGGCACCGGGCCATAGCTCGGGCGAAGCGATGACCGCCATGCAGAACATCGTCGAGAAGGACCTGCCGCAGGGCTTCGGTTACGACTGGACGGGCCAGTCGTACCAGGAAATCCTGTCGGGCAACCAGGCGCCGGCGCTGCTGGCGCTGTCGATCCTCGTCGTGTTCCTGTGCCTTGCGGCGCTGTATGAAAGCTGGTCGGTGCCGGTGGCGGTGCTGCTGGTCGTGCCGCTGGGCGCGCTGGGTGCGGTGCTGTTCTCGCTGCTGCGCGGGCTGCCCAACGACATCTACTTCAAGATCGGCCTGATCACCGTGATTGGCCTTGCGGCCAAGAACGCGATCCTGATCGTGGAGTTCGCCATCGAGCAGCGCCAGCACGGCAAGACGCTGCGCGAGGCGACGATCGAAGCGGCGCACCTGCGTTTCCGCCCGATCCTGATGACCTCGTTCGCCTTCATCATGGGCGTGTTCCCGCTGGCGATTTCCAGCGGCGCCGGTGCCAACTCGCGTCACGCCATCGGTACCGGCGTGATCGGCGGCATGGTGTTCGCCACGTTCCTGGGCCTGCTGCTGATTCCGGTGTTCTACGTCGCGGTGCGTCGCCTGCTGGGCGACAAGATGGACGAGAAGCCGGTGATCGAACGCGAAGACGACGAGGAACCGACGCCACGTCCGGCGATGTAATCGCCACTCGTCGAAATGGAAAAGCCCGCCATCTGGCGGGCTTTTTCTTTATGCCTTCGCAACCCGACCCATCAGGGTCACTCGCGCGGTCGCAACCACTCCGCATCTCGACGGGCGGCATCGAAGGCGAGTTCGAGCCGGTGCAACTGCTCCAGGCGGGCGGCCTGCAGTTCCGGTGGAAGGTGGGCGGTGCGGTCGGCATCGTAGGCGGACCGGCGGGCCTGGTACGCCGCGGTGATGTCCTCCAGCGTCGCTTCGCGCGGAACACCGAGTTCCTCGTGCCAGCCCGGGCGCACGGGTTCCTGCGCGGCGGGTCCGTGCCGCGAGCTGTTGCGAAAGCTCGGCCAGAACACGGCGACCACCCACCAGCCCAGGCCCACGCCGCCCACGATCACCATCGCTTCGGTTGCCGTCATCGCAGTTCCTCCAGTCGGTTGCGTGCGCGCAGCAGTCCGGCTTCTTCGCCGCGCAGCGCCATTGCATAGCTCAGGCGTTGTTCCATCTGTTCACCGGCCCGCGCGGCGATGCCGGTCGGCAGCAGGCGACGCACCGCATCGACCGCATCGACGTCCAGTCCGCGCCGCAGCGACAGGCGGCGCACCAGGTTCAGTGCATGCGGCGGGCAGCACAGCAGTTCGAACGCGAGGCAAAGCGCCTGGCGTTCGCCCAGTTCGAGCACGCGCCGGAACTGCCACACGCGCACGCACAGCCACGCGGTGATGCCATAGATCGCCATGGTGAGCGCCAGCAGCCAGAGCGCATCCGGCCGCCGCCAAAACAGCAGCGGCAGCGCGACGAACAGGCACAGCCACAGCAGGCGCAACGGACGTGCGAACACCGACAGTGCATCGACGAAATGGAACATCTGCGTGGCAGGTCGCTCGCGCTGCGGCGTGCTGAGCCAGCTGGCGCGGAACAGCGGTTGTGCCGGGCGGAAGAAATCCGGCACGAACAGGCGGCGATCGCGCGCTTCGATGCCACCCGTGGACGCGCGCCAGCCACGCCGCGTGCGCACCAGCGCGACCTCGTCGTAGTGCAGCAGCAGCGCGGCGTCCTGCAGGTAGAGCGCCAGCACGGCGCCTACCAGCAGGACTTCCATCGGCAGCGTCATTCCTTCGCCTGGTCCTTGCCGCCGAAGAACTTGCGAATGCCGGCCGCGATGCCCGCCAGGCCGATCAGCACCAGCTTCCACGCCTTGGCCAGGAACACCGCGATCGCCGCGAAGAAACCCTTCTTCGACGCAACGGCTGCCGCGCCGCCGGTAATCAGTGCGGCCAGGCCGTACTCGGCCACGTGATCGCCCGCCTTGAACTCGGCGTACTTCTCGCCTGCGTTGAACTCGTAGCCGGGCACCAGCGACTTGAACTGCGACACCGCGGCGTCGAGCTGTTCGGGGCTGGCCACGACCACCACCTGCATCACGCCGCGCCGACCCAGCAGCCGCGTGTTGTAGTTCACGACCTTGTGGTGCGATGGCATGCTCTCGGCGAGCACCGCCCATTCAAGCAGGTTGAGGTTGGTGTCGTACTGCGGCTTGAAGCTCCAGCCTTCGATCCGCAGCGTGTCCCAGCCGCGCTGGCGGCGCTCTTCGTTGGACTGCTCCGTGCCGTCCTTGATGGACGAGAGGATGTCGTCGGCATCGAGCTTCTCATCGTCCTTGACGTAACCGACCTCGTCGAAGGTGAAGAACGCCATCCACGACAGGTCCTTCGGCGCGAGCGTGTACTCGTCGGCGTCGGACGGCGGGTTCTGCATCATCTCGTTGAGCTTGCGCGTGTCCTCCGGCCCAAGGAACGCATAACCGTCAGGCACCTTGATGTGCGCCCGCGACGTGATCTGACCGTCGGTGGGACCCACCTGCCACGCCAGTTGCGTGACCGGATCCTCGCCGCCTTCCTGCGCGGCCACCGGGCCTACGAAAGCCAGCGCGCACGCGCACGCGGCGGCAAGGAAACGCCAATGCTTTCCCATCCTTCCTCTCCTGATTTGATTGCAGCCCCTGGAATGCGGGCGATCCCCATCGCCCACCGGCCGTGTTCGCCGGTCCATTCAGCGTAAGAGCGCAGCGGGACCGTCGCAACCGGCCAGTCGCGCGCGGGTTCCCCGTGCGGCTTCGTCGCCTTCAACGAGGCACGCGCCCTCGTTGCCCGCATGGAGCGCACAAAAGAAAAAACCCGACAGCCATGGGCTGCCGGGTTTCCATTCCGCCGGGAGGGGTTGGCGGAGAGCGTCGGAAAAAGAAAGCTAAAAGGGGAGAGAGATCGTGTTGCTTACTTGACGGTGGGCTTGGAGGCGGCGGTGGCTGCCTTCACGGTCTTTTCGACCTCGCCCTGCACGCCGCGCGCGGCGGCTTCGAACTGCGACTTGGCCAGCTCGGAGATCGCGCCCTGCGTCTTCATCGTGCGGCCGAACACTTCCTGGCCGGTGGAGACGCCGCGCTCGAAGTTCTCGCGGGCGACCTGCGCGCCCTTCGGCCACAGGGTCTTGAAGCCGTCGAAATCACGCACTTCCGCCGCTTCGCCGAGGAAGGCGAACGTGGCGTTGACGCGGTCCTCGATGGCCGAAAGCTGCAGGCCGAAAACGGCCTCGGCGTTGTCGAGGGCCAGGCGGTTGACCTGTGCGGCCGTGTCCGCGAACTGGCGCGTTGCGGCGGCGAACTGTTCGTTGAACGGCTGGTACATGGTGTTCTCCTGGGTCAATCCGGGGGGAAGGGTGGATTGTGCGGTGCAGCATAGCGCAGGGTTTGTTGCAGTGCAACAAGTGGCGGGATACGGCACTCAGGTCCCATTGGGGCAGTTAAGGTCCGATGGCAGAATCCCCCGGTAATGGGCTGCGCCCACGCAAGATCGCCTCTCAGGATGACCGGACGATGATGCTCGCCTCCTTCCGCCCGAAACCGCGCCGCAAGGGGAGGCTGCTGCCCCCTCTGGCGCTGCTGGCCGCCCTCCTGGCAGGCCCCGCCGCCCTTCCGGCGCTGGCGCAGGCGCCCGCCGCCGCTGGCGATCTGCCCTGCGTCGGACTGGTCCTCGGCGGCGGTGGCGCGCGCGGCTCGGCCCACGTCGGCGTATTGAAAGTGCTCGAACGCGAGCGCATCCCGGTGTGCAAGGTCGCCGGTACCAGCATGGGTTCGATCGTCGGCGGCCTGTATGCCACCGGCTACACGCCGGCGGAGATGGAAGACCTGATCCGCACCATCGACTGGGCCGACATGTTCGTCGACGACCCGCCGCGCCCGGGCCAGCCGATGCGCCGCAAGGACGCCGACTTCCGTTACCTGCTGGACCTGGAGATCGGTTACGTCGACGGCCGCGTCGTGCTGCCGGTGGGCATCGTGCAGGGGCAGAAGCTGCTGATGCTCATGCGCCGGCTGACGATATCCACCTGGGACGTACACAACTTCGACCAGTTGCCGATTCCGTTCCGTGCCGTTGCAGCCGACATCATCACCGGCGACAAGGTGGTCTTCGAAGACGGCGACCTCGCGCTGGCGATCCGTTCGAGCATGTCGGTGCCGGGCGCGTTCGCGCCGGTGCGCGTGGGCGATCGTCTGCTGGTGGATGGCGGCATGGTCGACAACGTGCCGGTGGATGTCGTGCGCGAGATGGGCGCCGACCGCCTCATCGTCGTCGACGTGGGCTCGCCACTGCACAAGGAAGACCAGCTGACCAATCCACTGGTGATCATGGACCAGATGATCTCGGCGCTGATGGCACAGAAGACCGAAGCGACGCTTGCTTCGTTGCGTCCGGACGACGTGCTGATCCGCCCGGAACTGGGCGACATCACCGCGGCGGAATTCAACCGCGGCGAGGAAGCCATCGCCATAGGCGAGCGCGCCGCCGAAGCGGCGCTGCCGCGGCTGCGCGCGCTGTCGGTGGACGAGGCGACCTACACCGCCTACCGCCAGCGCCAGCGCCAACGCGATTTCGATCCGAAGCTGGTGGCGTTCCTCGATGTCGTGGAAGGACGTTCGCCATCGGCCACGCGCGAAGTCGAGCGCGCCGTGGCGCCCAACCTCGACCAGCCATTCGACGCGGACCGCCTGGAGAAGAACATCGGCACCGCCTACGGCGACGGCCGCTTCCAGCAGATCGACTACCGCCTGGTCGAACGCAACGGCGAGCGCGGGCTCCAGATCATTCCTGCTGAAAAACCGTGGTCGGCCTTCGGCAAGCTGGGCTTCCAGCTCGATGACAACTTCAACGGTCGCAACAACTACATGGTTTCGGCGGAGCTGACGTTCAACGACGTCAACACGCTGGGCGCCGAATGGCGCAACGTGATGCGGCTGGGGCGCATTACCGGGCTGCTGTCGGAGTTCTACCAGCCGCTGGGCAAAACCGGTGCGTTCTACGTGAAGCCCGCGCTGGAGCTGCGCAACGAATCCTTCCCGCTATGGGTCGAGGACGCTCAGCTGGCCGAATACCGCGTCAACCGGCGGCAGGTCGCGCTGGAGGCGGGCTACACGCCACAGCCGGAATGGCGCATCAGCGCGCAACTGGTGGCCGGCAAGGATCGCGGCGACCTGCTCATCGGCAACCCCAACGACTTCACCAACAGCGAAGAGAAGTACGCGGGCGTGTTCTACAACGCGACCTGGGACACGCTGGACAACATCAACTTCCCCACGCGCGGCATCCGCGTCAGCGCGGATCTGGAGACCTACCACGACGCCGCCGGCGCCAACGTCGAAGGCGACGTCGCGCGCCTGACGGCCGACTGGGCGCAGGCATGGGGCCGCTATCACCTGTTGCTGGGCGCGCACCTGAGCAGCGCGCTGGAAGACGACAACTTCTTCCAGACGCAGGGCTTCCTCGGCGGCTTCCTCAACCTGTCCGGCTTCGACGAGCGCGCGCTGTTCGGCACTCAGACCGCGCTGGCGCGCGCGGTGATGTACCGCCGCACGGGCAACACGAGCCGGTTGTTCTCGATGCCCATGTTCGTCGGCGCGAGCCTGGAAACCGGCAATGCCTGGGCGACCAAGAGCGACGTGGACGCCGACGACCTGATCCTCGCCGGCAGCCTGTTCGTCGGCTTCAGCACGCCGCTGGGGCCGATGTTCCTGGCCTATGGGGCGAACGATGAAGGCGAGAACTCGTGGTACCTCACGTTCGGCTCGCTGTTGCGGCCCGAGGTGAAGTAATCGACCGGGCGTTCGGCAGGCCACGCGGCAGTGCCGCGTAAGCGGCCTGCCTCACCCTGCGTAATGGCACCCCGACGTGCACGTCTCGTGCACCACCACTTCCGAAAGCAGCGGCACCGACGGCTTGAGCTGGTCCCAGATCCACACCGCCAGCCGTTCGCTGGTCGGGTTCTCCAGGCCTTCGATGTCGTTGAGGTAGTGGTGGTCGAGGCGGTCGTACAGCGGCTTGAACGCCGCCTTCAGGTCGGCGAAATCCATCACCCAGCCGAAGTGGGGGTCGATCTCGCCCTCGACGTGCAGCTCGATGCGGAAACTGTGCCCGTGCAGGCGCGCGCACTTGTGCCCCTCGGGGACGTTGGGCAGCCGGTGCGCGGCTTCGAGCGTGAAGGCCTTGAAGATTTTCATGCGCGCAGTGTACCGCCGGCCGGTCGCCGGGGCGGTGCGACGGTCCCGGCGCCCGCGGCATCCAGTACTGGAAACCCCGGGATTTCCGCCATGTCCAAGTTGCTGCAAGCAGCCGCCGTCCTGCTCCTGTCCACCGTCGCCGCGCACGCCGCGCCGGTTCCGCGCGAGCGCGTCGATGCCGTGGCCGACGCCATCGCCGCGAACTATTTCGACGCCGCGCGCGGGAAGGTCATCGCCGAAGACCTGCGTCGCGAGGCGGACAACGGCGCGTTCGACGCATTGCCTCCGCAGCCCCTGGCCGACGCGCTGACCGCACGCCTGCGCCCGCTGGACCGGCATTTCCGCGTGCGCTGGAGCGGCGAGGGCGCCGCGCCGCCCCGCTCGCCATCGGGCCCGCGTCGCCCACCGCAGCCGGACAATAACGGTATCGCCACCGTCGAAACGCTCCCCGGCGACATCGGGCACCTCCGCCTCAGCCAGTTCGCGCATTTCGAATTTCCCGACACGAACGCGCCCGCGCGCATCGCCATCGATGAGGCACTGGCCACGTTGTCCACGACGCGCGCGATCATCGTTGACCTGCGCGGCTGCCGTGGCGGCTCGCCGAGTATGGTCGGGTACCTCGCAAGCGCGTTCGTCGCGCCCGGTGCCGACATCTACAACACCTTCCTCACGCGCACGCAATCGCTGAGCGAAGCACCGCAAACGCCGTACGCGGAGCCGCGCACGCAGGTCCCCGTGTACGTGCTCGTCGATGGAGGCACTGCCTCGGCCGCCGAATCGTTCGCGTACACGTTGCAGAAGGCCAGGCGCGCCACCGTGGTGGGGGCGCGCAGTGCCGGCGCGGCCAATCCCGGCGCGATGATCGACATCGGCGAGGGTTTCAGCGTGTTCGTCTCCGACGGAACGCCGGTGAATCCCATAACGCACACGAACTGGGAAGCGACCGGCGTCGCGCCCGACGTGGTCGTCGCATCCGACGATGCGCTCGACACCGCACTGCGACTGGCGCGCATGCCTCGCTGAACCTGTCCGCGTCGTACACACAGGATTCGCATCGGTGAACGTCCCCCGATGCGAAGCGCCCCGATATCGCCGATTTCACGTGGCAATACGCAACCACGCACAAAGCTGTCGGCACCTTCAACGGAGCCACGACATGAAGATCCGTACGAATACGAAACTGTTCGCCGCCGTCTTCGGTGCGGCGGCGCTGTTCACCGCGGTGCCGATGTCGGCGCTCGCGCAGGACCGCACCGAAGCCGAAGAGGAGGGTGATTCCGCGCAGCCGGTCAACGACACCTGGATCACCACCAAGGTGAAGGCCGACCTGATGGCCACCTCGGACGTTCCGGGCACCGAGATCGACGTCGATACCACCAACGGCGTGGTGAAGCTGTCCGGCACCGTCGACAGCAAGGCCAAGCACGACAAGGCCGTGACCGTCGCCAAGGGCATCAAGGGCGTGACGAAGGTCGACGCGAGCGCGCTGATCGTCAAGGCGGGCGGCAAGAAGTAACGCGAATCGAGGGTAGTGCGGCTCGCAAGGGCCGCAAGGGCGACGAACGCCCGGGTGCTTGCACCCGGGCGTTTCGTTTCCGCAAGAAGGGAGTACGCAGCGATGGCGAAAGAGAAGAAGCCCGTGTCGAAGGCCGATGGAACCGCGGCGAAGCAGCGGGCGATCCAGAAGCAGGTCGAATCGAAGGAAGCTTCGACGAAGAATGCGTCGACGCAGAGCGAGGAAAAGAAAAAGCCCGTGCAGGCCGGCACACGCAGGCAGCCGGAGAATCCCTTGCCCGCGCAGCACCAGAAGAAGCCGGGCCACGAGCACGAACTCGACCCGCGCCCGCGATTTCAGGCGCCGGACTACCAGGGCAGCGGCAAGCTGCAGGACAAGGTCGCCATCGTGACCGGCGGTGATTCCGGCATCGGCCGCGCGGTGGCGGTGCTGTTCGCGCGCGAAGGGGCGGACGTGGCGATCGTCTACCTCAACGAACACGAGGACGCCGAACAGACGCGCGACGCGATCCGGAAGGAAGGCCGCCGCTGCCTGCTGATTCCGGGCGACGTGAAGGATGCGAAGTTCTGCGACGGCGCGGTGGGCGCGACGGTGCAGGCCTTCGGCAAGCTCGACGTGCTCGTCAACAACGCGGCGTTCCAGATGCACACGCAGTCGCTGGAGGAGCTGACCGACGAACACCTTCAGGAAACCCTGCAGACGAACATCGCCGGCTACTTCCACATGGCGCGCGCCGCGCTGAAGCACATTCCGCGCGGCGGATGCATCGTCAATTCGGGCTCGGAAACCGGGCTGTTCGGTTCAAGGCAACTGCTGGACTACTCGGCGACGAAGGGCGCGATCCATGCGTTCACCAAGTCGCTGGCGAGCAACCTGCTGGAACGCGGCATCCGCGTGAATGCCGTCGCGCCGGGACCGGTGTGGACGCCGTTGAATCCGGCCGACCGTTCCGCGAAGGACGTGGCGAAGTTCGGGCAATCCAGCGACATGGGGCGCCCCGCGCAGCCGGAGGAGATCTCGCCGGCCTATGTGTTCCTCGCCTCGCCGGTGTGCTCCTCGTACGTCAATGGAATCGTGCTGCCGGTGATGGGCGGGCCATACGGGTAAGCGTCAATGGAGGGACGCCTGCGTCCCGTCAACCTGCGCTCTCTTCCAGCGCCTTGCGCTCCCGCAACCTCGCCATCGCCGCTTCCTCGCGCGCGCCCATGATCATCTCGGCCAGCCACTTCACCAGGATCGTCTGGTACGCCTTCTGGGCGGGCTTCTGCGAGAACGCGTGGTCGGCGCCCTCGATCACGCGGCGTGTCAGCGAGCGTGTGCGGTGGAGCGCATTGGCGTAGTTGTCCATCACCGGGTGCGGAACCACCGTGTCGTGTTCGGCCGCCACCAGCAGCGCGTGGCCGCGATAGTCCGCGCATGCTCGCAGCACGGCGTTGTCGTTCCAGTCCATTCGCTGCTGTCGATACGCCGCCAGGTCCGTATCGATGTGCAACTGCAGCTTCGGGCGTTCCCAGCCTTCATCGCGGTAGATCGCCGGCGAACGCAGCGCCAGCCAGCGCACGGCACGCTGCGCGGTCAACAACGCCGCCAGGTAACCGCCGTAGCTGATGCCGACCACCGCGATCGCATCGGGGTCGACATTCGGCCTTGCCACGAGCCAGTCGTACGCCGCCAGAAGATCGGCCAGGTTCTGCGGGCGATTGACCTGCTCCCAGTGGCGCGCGGTCTTCTCGTGCCCACGCAGGTCGAAGGTCAGGCAGACGCATCCGATGCCCGCCGCTTCACGCGCGCGCACCAGGTCGTGCTCCTGGCTGCCGCCCCAGCCGTGCACGAACAGCACGCCCGGCATCTGCGAAGGCGGCGAGAGCACCGTGCCGCTGATGTGCTCGCGCTCGACAGCCAGTTCGATGGTCTGGAGGCTAACGTCCATGCGCATCGTCCTGCGCGTCGAGCATGGCGTACTTCGTCATCGGGCCGGCGTGCGGATCCTCGGCGCGGAAGTACACCTGCGCGCCCGGCGGGGGATCGATCAGTTCGTGCACTTCATGCGTGGACACGTTCACGCGGCGCAGCTGTGGATCGCGATGCATCGCCTCCAGCGCGAGGACCTCCGCCGGCGTGGCACCGCCCACGCGCCAGGATTGTTCAAGCACGCCGGTCCGCGGCATGCCGGAAGGATCCACGCCCAGCGCCACGTCGTAGTTCCGCCTTGACGCGAACAGCTGCGGATAGGCTCGCGAGACTTCCGCGTCATAGCGGATCGCGCAACGCACTACCCGGCGCTGCGCTTCATCCTCCATCGTCGCGAACAGGTCGTCCAGATCGCCCCGTATGCACGACAGCGCCGAGCCGCCGTAGACCTCCACGCCTGAACGACTGCGGGTGAGCTGCTGCACGCCGAAGTACGCGATGCGGTGCGGACCGACCGCGACGGTTCCGACGCTGTAGGTCTTCACCGGTTTGAGGTTCAGTTCGATCACCGCGCCGATGCGTTCCAGCGCCGTCGGGTCCAGGTGCGCGAGCGCGGCATCCAGCGACTTGCGCTGCGTCGCCACCCACTGGCCGAGGCCGCCGATGCCATCGGCGCGCTTTATGCGTGCCGGCAGCCCTTGGTCGAGCAGCATTCGCGCGGCGCGGCCCACGTCCTCCACGCTGAAGGCGGAAAAGCCCGGCAGCGTGACATCGTCGAGCGCAAGGCCGAGCGAATCCGACCAGCCTTCCGGCCTCACGCGCGCATTCTCGACCAGCCGATGCGTGATCGTCTTGGTCGCCACGAACGCGTGCGGCACCACGCCACCCAGCAGCTGGTGCGGGCCGGTGATGCCCAACTCGTGCGCATCCGGCACCAGCAGCGTCACGTCGGGGATGAAGTACGGCGGCGCGTCGTAATCCACGTCGGGCGCGTGCACGCCGCCGTAATCGAATTCCAGCAACGCGGCCAGGCGCTGCCCGATCCAGCGCCCCGTGGCCGCCTCGTGTTCGCTGCGGCGCTCGCGGCGCAGCAGTTCCACCACGCATCCGGCGCCCGCCGCACAGCCTGCGCGTTGCGTATCGGATGCGAGCGAGGTCCAGGCTCCGCCGGCCGCCATCGGGCGGTCAGTCCGGTGCCTTGGCGGGAACGAACGGCGATACCGGATCGCTCGCCGGGAAGGTTTCCTCCAGCGCCTGGTCCTGGTTCTCGCTTTCGTGCTGCTTGCGCTTCTCGCGGTCGCGCGCGTCCTCGGGCTTGCCCGGTGACTTCTTGTCGTCATGCAGCGGCGGGTCCTTGCGGTCCTGCGACATGGTGTGCCTCCGGAATCGGCTTCGTCGTTGCATCGACGATACGACCGCGCCGGTGTAACACCGCGTGATGGGTCGGCCGGGTTCGCGCGCTGCTGCCGCGCCGGCTGTTCACGCGGATTTTCCGTCTCGCGGTGGAAGGTTTTCGCGCGGCGACGTGCCGCGCCCGCACGGTACCCATCCGCATGAGCCTGCACGGAAAGTTCACCGTCTTCGCCAAGGCCGCTTCGCGCTGGACCGGCAACGCCACGGCCTTCGGGCTGGCGGTGCTGGTGGTGGTGGCCTGGCTGGTGAGTGGGCCGATGTTCGGGTTCAGCGACACCTGGCAGCTGGTCATCAACACCGGCACGACCATCATCACTTTCCTGATGGTGTTCCTCATCCAGAACACGCAGAACCGCGACACCGAGGCGATGCAGATCAAGCTCGACGAGCTCATCCGCGCCACGCGACTGGCGGAGAACACGTTGCTCGATCTGGAGGAAATGGACCAGGCCGACCTCGACCGCATGCGCAAGCGCTACGAGGAACTTGCGCGCATGGCACGCGAACACAGCGACGCGAGGGAGCGCGACCCCGGCGCCCGCAGTCCTTCCCGCAAAGCGCGATCGCCGCGCAACGAGACAGCGCGAAGCGAGGACGATTCGCGCACCGATTGACGGAACATCAGCGCCAGGCGCTGCCGACCTGCACGTACAGCGTTTCGTCTTCCGGACCCCACGCGTAGTCGATGCCGGTGTACAGGCCGAGCACGCTGGCGATCTTGTAGCGCACGCCCGCGCCCTTCGCGACCTGGCTCGGCGCTTGCCCGAAGTCATTGTGGCGACCCCAGGTGCGACCCGCGCCGATGAAGCCGATCAGCGCCCAGCGCGGCGTGGTGTTCCAGCGCAACTCGGTTTCCAGCGTCGCCGCGCGCGTGTCGGCGTAGCGTGCCGAACCGACGCCGCGCAGGTCGATGAACGGCAGGCGGTAGAACGGCACGTCGCCATTGGCCCATCGCACGTCCGCGCGACCGCCCAGTACGAAGCGGCCGTCGCCCATCGGCAGATACGCGAACGCGTGTGTGCGATAGCTCTGGAAATTCGTGTCGCTGCCGAACGCATCGTCGTAGAAATTGCCTTCGACCATCCCCAGCCAGCCGCTGTTGGGCGTGAACGAGTTGTCGCGCTGGTCGTACTGCAACGACAGCCCCAGCCCCGACGTGCGTTGCGCGCGTTCCTTGGGCGTGAAGCGCTGCGCGTCGCCATCGACGTCGAAGCTCAGGTCCAGGTCCATGAACGTCCACGCCAGGCCCAGGTAGAGGCTTTCCTCACCCAGCCGGCGCGCGATCTTCTGCAACGACACCAGGCCGTCGGCGTTGTAGCCGATCGCCAGCGGGTCGGTGAAGCGGCCCGGCGTGTAGAAGTCGAGGTTGACCGATGCCTTCGCCACGCCGCCGGTGTAACGCCACAGATCGTCCTTGAAGTGCAGCATCGCGCCGCCGCCGTAGGCGTAGGTGCCGTTCTCGGTCTTCATCCCCATGACGCCGAAGATGTTCGGCGGCACGAGCTGCTGCCGGCCGTCGGACGTGGTGCGCGTGGTTGCCGCGCCCGTGGGGCGACGGAAGAACAATGCCGCCAGTCCGCCGCCGTAGCCGACGGCGGGGTCGCTGACGATGATCGGCACCGGCAGGAAACCGCCCTTGCGCTCCAGCAGCCAGCGCGACATGTCGAACTTGCCGTCCTTGGGGTCGTGCATGAGTTCGTGCCAGCCGGGCTTCTGGACCGGTGCGTGCCCCGCGTCGTCCACAGCCTGCGTCGGCACTGGCACTGGCACTGGCACTGGCACTGGCACTGGCACTGGCGTTGGCGTTGGCGTTGGCGCCTGCGCCTGCGCCTGCGCCTGCGCCTGCGCCGCAGCGCAAAGCAGCGCACCTGCCAATGCGAGCGCCGATATTCCCCCGCGCCCGCGCTTCACTTCTCCGGCACCAGGAAGGTGACCACGAAGCGCACGCCCCAGTCCGGGCCGCCGCGCGGCGCATCGGCATAGCCGCGCACGCCGCCGGCGAAACTCATCATCTGCCCGCCGACGCGCGTGACCTTGGAGTAGGTGATGTTGATCGGTACCGTCCACTGCTGGTTTTCCCAGTCATAGGTGGACTCGGCGTTGAAGGTGAGCGTGCGCCCGCCCGGGAATTGCCGCGCGAAGAATGGCTGCAGGAAGGTGTTGCTGATATCCGGATCGTTGGCCGAGCCGCCGAAGGACCAGATGTGGTTGACCAGTGCGCCGACGGTCCAGTGCTTGCCCTGCTTCAACACCAGCGCGCTCGGCCCCGCGCCCCATTCGTCCACGCCCAGCAGGTCGTTGCTGGCGGTGGGCAGCAGGAACACCGGCCCCAGACCCCAGGTGATGCCGCCGGCGGTGGGCTGCTTGGGCGAGAAGAAGAACGTGGGCGTGACGTTGCCCAGGCCGAACTGGCTGCCGGAGTTTCCGGCGATGTCCTCCTGGTAGATCACCGGCACGATCACGCGCGTGATCAGGTTCCAGTCCTGCGAGATGGACGCGGGGATGACCGGCTGGATGTTCAGCGTCTGCTTCGTGCCGTCCTCGCTGCCGTAGCCGAAGTCGGCGTTGTATTGCAGCGGGATGCTGATCATCGAGGCGACGGGATTGGACAGCTTCTTCGCCAGTTCGTCGGCGCTTTCCTGCGCGAAGGCAGCCGGCGCGGCCGTGGCGGCGAGGAAGAAGATGCAGAACACACGTGCGAGCGCCATGCGGAAACCTCCGTGTCCGTGGGTCAGAAGGCGATCGTCGCCGTCACCATCAGCGGGTCGCCTTCGAGGCGCCGCTTCACGCCGAACTCGCTCAGCCATCGCGCCGCGAATTCGACCTGCCCGCCTTCCCACTTCTTCGTGTAGTTGACCGTGGGTCCCAGCGCGAATGCGCGGCCCTTGAAGCCGTTGAGGCGGTCCGCGGTCGGACCTTCATCGTCTTCCAGCTGTTCGATCCAGCCGCCGATGCCGCCCACGCCCCAGCCATTGGCGAAGCGCTTGACCAGTTGCGCGTCGATGCGGAACACCGCGCCGTTCTGGTAATCGGTGGCGTCGTTCTTCGTGTAGAAGTCGACGGCGGCAACGGTGGAGAATTCCAGCGTGCCCTTCTGCATCAGCTGCGTGTAGCCGACGGTGGGCGAATACGTCCAGTTGTTGAGGCTCAGGTTCGCCAGCCGGTCGGGGTCGTAGTCGCCCCAGTCGCTGTAGATGTACAGCGCCAGCGTCATGTGGTGCGTCTGGTCGAAGTGGTAGCCGGCGATGATCGGCGCGAAGAAGGGATCGAACACGTCCCAGTCGGCCTTGTCGCGCACCTGGCCTGTACGCGGACCGAGCGAGACGTTGGCGGTGACGTCGACCTCCGCGAAGGGCAGGGTGGCCATGGAGGCGAAGTTCCAGCGGCCCTCGCCGGTATCCCACACGTACAGGCCAGTGAGACTGAGCATGTCGAAGTCCGCGTCCAGGCCCAGGGCGAGCAGGTTGTTCACCGGCGTCTCGCGCGAGCCGCCGATCTCGCCGGAATAGTGCACGTAGCCGATCACGGCATTGAAGCCCGGCGTCGGCGGGACGACGCCGGCGAAGGACTGCACGGTCGTGCCGGTGATGGTCCGGCCCAGCGCGCCTTCGGTCGCCAGTGCGGGACGGACCAGCGCGGCGCAGCTCAGTGCGAGGCAGGCCGTGAACAGGTAACGGGTGTTCATCGATGGGTCTCCATTGCGGAATATCCGCGCGACATGGGGTGAGCGTCGCGCGTTCGTCGCGTCGCTCAGCGGCGGCGACCGCCACCGCCACGGAAACCACCGCCGCCCAGGCCTGGTCGGAAGCCGCCGACGGGCCGCTGCATTCCGCCCGCGGGTCGTTGCATTCCACCGCCGCCGCGTTCGAATCCGCCGGTGCGTTGCGCGGCGCCGCCCTGGCGCTGGAATGCACCAGGATTCATCGACGCTCCCTCGCCGCGGATGCGCTCATCGCCGCGTTCGCGCGCCATGCGGTCGCTGTCCAGTGTCCCGGGCGCAACGTTCTGCCGTGTCTGTCCCGACAGGTTCTGCGAACGGTCGGGACGATCGACTTGCGACCAGCCGTTCTCGTCGTGCTTGTAGACGTTGCCGTCGCGGCCGGCGTAGACGTCGTCGTTCACCTGCACCACGCCGCCACGGTTCAACGTGCCGGTATCGGCGTTGTAGTGGAAGCCGCCCGCGCCGCGCGCGTCGCCGTTCGCGCCCTGCGTGTTGAACGCGCCGCCTGCCGCGGCGCCGTTCGGGCCCACACCGGCTGCGCCCGCTGCCTGCGTCACGCGCCCGGTGTTGGTGTTCACGACCGTGCGCTCGCCCGCGCGAGCGGCCTGTCCGGTGTAGGGATTCACAGCCGCCGCGCCGCCGCCCGCAACGACGCGCCCGGTCTGCGGGTTGTAGCGGATGCCCTGCGCGCCGGCGGTCGTCGTGCCGGTGTAGATGTTGGTGTTCACGCCCGCGCGGCCGACGCCGCGTCCGCCGGTGGCTTCGTTGTAATACCCGCCGCGTGCGCCGCGACCGACGTTGCCGGTCCATGGATCCGCCCACGCGCCCGCGGTGCCACGCACGGCGGCGTTGCCCCAGTGGCCGTAGACATTCCACGCGGCCGCGCCGCCGCCCCACCATCCATACGGGTAGGCCGGGCCGTACCACGGACCCCACCACGGGCTGTACGGGCCGTACCAGCCGTCGTACCAGCCCCAGCCCCAGCCGAAGCTCCAGCCGACCCAGGGATTCCAGCCGAAGTACGCGCCCATGCCGTACGTGGCCGGGCAGCCGTACCAGTACGCGCCGACCCACGGATCGCAGGCGTAACCGGTGCCGTAGACGACGACGTTGTCGGTGACGACCGTTCCGTAATAGCCCGGCGTGTAGCCGACGTACACATCGTCGCCGTCGTTGCCGTACACGCGCACATACGTCACGTAGTGCAGCGGCGAACTCGTCGGGATCGAGTAGATCGCCGGCGCGACGCTCGTCGCCACGGCCCACGGGCCGGTGGGGGAGGACGCGGTGAACCAGATGCCCTTGTCGACGGCGTAATAGCTGTCGTTCGACACGCGGATCACCGGCACCGCCGTGTTGCGTGCGTACTGGAGCGAGGTGCCTTCGATGTTCGCGAACTGCGGCGCGCCATCGTAGGTGACGCTGAGCTTGGCCTGCGCCTTCTTCACCGTCGCGGTTTGCGGGATGTCGTTGGCGATCAGCGCTTCCTTCGATTCGGGCGTGCCGGGAATCGACGCGAGCACGCCGCTCTTCGGACTCTCCGGCGGAATCTTCGCGAAATCGGCTGGCAGGCGGTTCGGCGCCACGTACGTCCACGGCCCCTTGCTGCCCGGTGCGGTGAACCAGCGGCCCGACACCAGCACGTACCACGCGTTGTCGGCGCCGGCATCGACGAAGACGTCGGCGCCGGTGTTGTCGATGAAGCTCAGTTTCGTGCCCTCGATCGCCACGAACTGCGGATCGCCCTGCACGGTGATCAGCTCGGCCGGATGCGAGCGCACGAACAGCTCCGGCATCGCGCCATTGGCGAAGGCATCGGCCAGCGCCTGCGGCGGTTTGTCGAGCGTGTCCACCTGCTTGGAAGCCACCGCCTGCTGCATCGCCTGCGTCAGCTTGGCATCCACGGTGGGCGCCACGGTCCATGGGCCGTTGAGGGACGCGGCCTTCGCCCAATGCCCGCCGATATACGTGAAGTACTGCCCGTTCTGCTGCAACAGCAGTGAGCGGCTGTTGATCACGCGTTGCACGCCGGCCACGCCGCTGGGTTTGAGCGCGGGCGTGCCATCGACCAGGATCAGGATGGCCGGCTGCGTGCTGAAGAGGATGTCCGGCGGATCGTTGCGCACCGGAAGCGACGCAGGCGTCTTCGCGTCGACGGCGGCGATGGCGATCGCCGATTCGAGCTGGTCGAGCGACACGGTCAGCGTGGATTTTCCCTTGAGCTGTGCGCGTGCCAGTTCAAGGTACTGCGCCTGCTTCGTGCTTGCGGTGGGGAAACTCGCGCCGGTCAGCTGGATGTCGCTGAGCACCACCGCGCGCGCGTCCTTGTCGATCTGCGTGCGCGCCTGGAACGTCACCACGCCGTAGTCGGCGGACTGCACGGACTTGCCATCGGCGCCGGTGTGCGCGCCGGTGTTGACCGACATCGCGAAACGCCCCTTGAGCTGGTTGTCGTTCCAGCTGTCGTACTGGGGCTGGTGCACGCTGAACGTCGTGCCGCTCTGGGTGAAATCGCGCGGGAATGGCCGCGCGTCGATGTTCGCCGCCGCATTCGATGCGGGTGCCTGCGCGACGGGAATCCCCTGTGCCGCCACCGGCATCGCGGCGCAGAACATCATCGTCGCTGCGAGCATCAACGAATGGATACGCATAAGCACTCCGTTCTCGGGTTGCTGGAAAACCGCGTGTGGTCGACGTGGTTCAGTTGGGTGGATTCACCACGACGTACTGCACGCTCGTTCCCGCGTACTGCGGCTGGTACCACGTGCTTCCGCACTGCTGGTACGGGACGCCGTTGACGACGGTCGTCACGCAGCTGGGCGGCACCGAATACACGATCGAGCCGATGGCCGCCGCCGTCACCGCCACCGCCGTCGTCACCGCCGCGGCCGTGGCGATCGGGTGGTCGTCGTGCCAGTCGTCGTGCCAGCGGTTGTCCACGTCGACGTCGATGTCGTTGTGGACGTTGATGTTCGTGTTGCGATTGACGCTGGTATTCCGGTTGACGTTGGTGTTGCGGTTCACGTTCGTGTTCGCCGAGCGGTTCGCGGCTGCATGCCCGCCGCCGGCGCTGGCGTGATTGACGCTGGTGCGCGCGCCGCCGCGCGCCCGCGGCCCGGCATTGGCGTCGGACGTGACCGCCAGCAGCGCGATCGCCCCTGCCAGCAACCCGATGCCGGCGCCGATGTAGAGCGGGTTGCGCCAGGGTTTGCCCGGTGTCGGGGTAGCCATGTGTCGCCTTGTGGCATGGCGCTTGGCGTGCTGCTTCATGGCGAGCCCTCCTGCGCGGCGACCAGTTCGATGCGATGGGCATCCTTCGGCGGTGAGAACGCGAAGTCCGCGTCGCGGATTGCGGCGTTGGTGTTCCACCTCAAGGTGCTTGCGAACTGCGGCTGCGCCGGGTCGTCGGTGGTGGTGATCACCATGCGCCGCGGCAGCGGCTTGTCGCCGGCTTCGATCCACACCTGCCAGTCCACGCCGTCCTGCCGGAACGCGTACTGCTGGGTGACGCTGCCGTCGATGCGTGCCGGGCCCACGTACGTGGCCGATCGCAACGACGACACCGGCGCCTTCGGCGTTCCCCACAGGAACAGGTCGGCCAGCGGCAGCTCGATGCCGTACTTGCCTTCGGCCAGGCCCAGCAGCGCGGTAATCGTCGGCGGCGCCGGCGTCTGCGCGTAGAGCTTGTTGCGCGGGCCGTAGAGGGTGAGCGTCTTGCCGTCGTAGTAGATCTGCCGATCCTTGCGGTCGGTCTTCATGTCGATGTACAGGCCGTCGGGCGCGCGCACCTTGTAGTCGATCGTGCCGGGGAACTGCAGTTTCTGGTCGTCCTGCGTGACCAGGTCGATCGTGGTGTCGGCGTGCAGTCCGAAACTCTTCAGCGAGCGCAGGTACGCCGACATCTTCTCCAGCGCGGCGACCGCTTCGGGTTGCACGGCCGGCGCGGCGGCGATGGCGGACGATGGAATGTCGCCGCTCTGCCCGTTGGCGAAGGAGGGTGCGGCAATGCAGGCCACCACGGTCATGGCGAGGAACAACGAAGAACGACGCATTGCGTACCTCCTCGATGCAACAAGGGCCGCAGGATGCACGGCCATGGCAACGCGTCATCGCCCGTTGCGGGGCAAGGATGCGGGCGTGTGCGGATGGATGGGAAAGCCGGGGCCGTTGGATCGCGGACGCGCGCGTCTACGCGGTCGGCGCGCTGCAGCGCCGTCGCGGCAAGGCAGAGTTTGCCTGCTCGACATCGTCCCTCCTCCCGACAGTCCCATTGCCAAGTGGTGCGTGACGCGCGCGGTGTCGGGGCGTTTCATGAACGTGAAGCGCGGCGGCCGATGCTTCACCGCCGAGGCATTTCCGGTGTTTCGACGTGAAACCGTTGTGATGACTTCGGAGAACGCCCGTCCGTTCAGGCGCGACGGCGCGCGTGCATCAGGCAGGGCGTTGCAACAGGTTCAACCCTGCGCGTCGGAAGGATCCGCCTCGCCGGCGATTCCACGCAGGTGCTGTTCCAGCTCGCCAATGCGCTCGGCCAGGCGACGCGTCTGTTCGTCGTCAAGGTGCTGCATGTCGCCGAGCATCGCCGCCAGCCGCTGAAGCCGCTCGCTCTCCTCGCGCACGTGCTGGCGCAGGCGCAGCATGACCTGCTCCTCGGCGTTGACCGCGCTGCGACGATGCAGGTCGATGAGGATGTCGTACAGGCGCTCGGCGATGCGGCGGTCGCTGTCGCTCCACTGGACGCTCTGGCCGCGCACGGTTTCGCGCCAGGCCGCGAAACTGCGACGCGGAGCGATGCGGTGGCCATCATCGGTCGGCACCGTCGCCTTGTGCGGATGGCCGGCCCATGTGACTTCCTCGACCTGTTCCTTGCGGAAGCAGTACACGCCGTCGCCATCGCGACTGAACGCCATCGACAGCACGCCGGCCAACCCGTCGGTGGGGCGCGTCTGGCTGCGCCAGTCCTCGACGCGATGCGTGAACGCGACCGCGCCGGCGCGGGCGGCGCCCCACGCGCACAGTTCGGAGAACGACTCGCCGCCTGGAACGGTGCCGATGCTCATCTGGCGGTTGCCCAGGACCATCATCGCGCCGTCGGCATCGAGCAGCTTCACGATCACGCGCAGGTACGTGGGCAGCACGTCGGCGAGCGCGCGTCCCTGCGTGGCTTCGCGCAGCACGTCGCCGAGCTGCTGGCTCTAGTCGTACAGCGCCATCGCCTTGGTCTGTTCGGACCCCGCCACGCGCATCGAGACGTACATGCCGAACAGGTCGGCGATGGCGCGGGTGCCCGGCGGCACCAGGCGCGGCGTGCGATGGTGGCAGGCGATCAGCCCCCACAGCCGGCCGCCGGCCACGATGGAGATCGACATCGAAGCGCCCACGCCCATGTTGCGCAGGTATTCCACGTGCACGGGCGAGACGCTGCGCAACGCGTGGTGCGACAGGTCCAGCGCCGCGCCGCCGACATGCCGCGCCGGTTCGATCGGCACCGGTACGTAGCCCGCATCGGGAATCACGCGAAGACGGTTCATCAGGTACAGATGGCGCGCCTGCACGGGGATGTCGGACGCCGGATAACGCAGGCCGAGGTAAGGCTCCATGTCGGCCGAATGCTCCTCGGCGATGACTTCGCCCGCATCGTCGGAACGGAACCGGTACACCATGACGCGGTCGTAGCCGGTGAGTTCGCGCACCAGGCTTGCGACCTGACGGAAGAACGCCGGCGACGGGTCCTGCCCTGCGATGCGGCCGATCATCGCATTCGCCGTGAGCGATGCGTTGTCCGAGCCGGCCTGCTGCGGCTCGATCTCGATGTGCACCAGCCCCTGGTGCAGGTGCGTGCTGATGTCGCAAAGCGCGCCGCGGCTGCCGATGTTGGTCGTCGCCACGCGTTGCGCAGCCAGGCCCGGCTCGATGAAGCGCATCGCGTCGGCGATGGCTTCCACGATGCTCTCATCGACGTACTCGCGCAGCGACGTGCCCAGCATCGCGGCCGGCGACTGGTCGAACAGTTCGTCGACGTTCACCGACACATGGCGAACCGTCCAGTCCGGCCAGCTGCAGCTGATCAGATAACCGTGCGGCTGGATCGCGCCGGACAGATGGATCGGCTCGCGCGCGCAGATCTCCGCTTCGGTGGCGTTGGCGATATTCATGAACGTTCCTCTTCGATGCGCAGAGCGTCGATCAAGGCGACTTCGACGGCAGCGAAGGCACGGTGGCTTGCGGCGACGAGGCGGTCGAGCTGGCCGGCGTCGAGCGTGGAGTCTTCCAGTTCCCGCAACACGTTCGCCCACTCGCCGGAAGCGGCATGGGCGTTCAGGTAACGCGCGCCGCTGCGATCGTCGAAACCCAGCGCGGTCGCCTGGCGCAGCAGCATGCGCGCGCCCAGCGAGGACCCTTCGAATACGTATGCCCAGCCCAGCCGCTCGTGATGGTCGTCGGGTTCGGCACTCGCGGCGGCCGCCACGGTTTCGATGGCGATGCCCAGCGTGCGCAGGTCGGCGGACAGCAGTGGGAGATAGCGTTCGCGCGCGCCGCCGGGAAGGTCGCTTGAGGCAACGAAGCGATGCATCGCGCGCAGGTAGGCCGCGTAATCGCGACGCCCGCGGACGCCGTGCGGGAGCAGGGCATCGACGCGTCCATGCGCGGACGCGGTGGCGTGGCGCAGGTGGGATCGAACGGGGCCCAGCGACATCGGCGCGCTTCCTGGGCGTTGGCGGTCGCCCAGCCTACCCGATTCCACCGTTCAGGGGGTGGACCTAGCCGCGCATCGCCATGCCTTCACGCTGGCTGCGCGATGCGGTGAAGGCCGAAGGGTGCTCGCCGATGCGGAAGCCCATGCCGGGAATCGTCTGCAGCAGCGGCGTCTCGTGTCCGCGATCGATCGCCTTGCGCAGGATGTACAGATGGCTGCGCAGGGAATCCGAATCCGGCGGTTCATCGCGCCACACCTCGCGCTGTATTTCCTCGCGGCTGATGACGCGCGGCGCTTCGCGCATGAGCAGGTGCAGGATCTGGAAGCCGATGGGCGTCAGATGAATCGGCGCGCCGCCGCGTTCGGCGCTCATCGCGTGCGGATCCAGCACCAGGTCTCCGACGCGGATGGGCTCGCTTGCGGCCTTGCGCGAGCGACGCATGAGGCCACGCAGGCGTGCCTCCAGTTCCTCGATCGAGAACGGCTTGGTGAGGTAGTCGTCAGCGCCCGCTTCCAGGCCTTCCACGCGGTCTTCCACCGTGTCGCGCGCAGTCAGCATCAGGATGGGCGTGGCACGACGCTGTTCCTGCCGGATGCGCCGGCAGACCTCGATGCCGTCGATACGCGGCAGGTTGCGGTCCAGCAGGATCGCATCATAGGGATTGTTCGCCGACAACCGCAGCGCTTCGGCGCCATCGCGGGCGAAGTCGACTTCGTAACCGCCCGATTCGAAGTAACCGCCAAGCATTTCCGCGATCGGGAGGTGGTCCTCGACGATCAGGATGAGTCGGCCGTTGTGGTTCATGCGCGTCTTCCGAAAGTTGAAAACCTCTGGATTTAAAGACTCGGTGAAGCGTCGTGATGCGAACGTGAGAGTCGATGAACGAAACGCGAAGCCTCATTGCATTCACGATTTCGTCGCCGCGGCAAACAGATGATCGGGTCATCCAAACCACAACGGGAGCATCAAAATGGCCAACAATGATCATGACCTGCGCGTAGTGAACAGCCTCATCGAAACCACCATCGACAGCGTCGACGGGTATCGCGAGGCCGCGAAGGAAACGCAGAACCCGACGCTTCGCACGCTGTTCGAACGCCGCGCGAGCGAGCGCCAGGCATCCGTGGCCGCGTTGCAGGCGTACGTCGTCTCGCAGGGCGGGAAGCCGGAAGATGACGGCACCGTGCTGGCGAAGGCGCACCGCGTGTTCGTTGACCTGCGCTCGGCGCTGTCGAAGGGCGACGAATCGGTGGTGAAGGAAGTCGAGCGCGGCGAGGATCACATCAAGCACAAGTACGAGGACGCGGTGAAGGACGTCGAACTGACGCCGGCGGCTCGCGACGTCATCGACAAGGCGTACGCCTCGGTCAAGCAGGGGCACGACGAGATGAGCCGCCTCAAGCATGGTTTCGAGGCACTGGGCTGATCCACGCAACGACGACGCAGCGAGCGCATGAATCCCGACGTGATCGGCTGGCTCGCGTCGGTCGTGCTGCTGGCGACACTGGTTCGCCAGATGGTCACCATCGCGCAGGACGAGAATGCGGAGGGCGTCTCGCGCTGGCTGTTCGTCGGCCAGTGCGTGGCGCGGCGCAAGTCCCGCCATCCTCGCGCATAGCAGACGCGGCATGGACCTGAAAAGCGGCTACCCGTTCTGGGCGATCAAGAACGGGTTGATGCACCCCCATGCACCGCTGCGCGCGGACCTTGGCTGCGATGTGGCGGTGATCGGCGGCGGCATCACCGGCGCCATCATCGCCGACGCACTGGCCGACGCGGGCTTCGACGTGGCCGTATTCGAACAACGCGACATAGGCTGGGGCAGCAGCGCCGCGAGCACGGCGTTGCTGCAGTACGAGATCGACACGCACCTGACCGACCTGGCACGCGAGTTCGGCGAGGGGCCCGCAAGAATGGCGTACCGCGCGTGCGAGGAGGCGATCGGCCAGTTGCGCGACCTGGCGCGCGGCGTGCGCGACGTCGACTTCGGCATGAGCGACAGCCTCTACTTCGCCAGCCACCTCTGGCACAAGCGACGCCTGCGCGATGAGTACGAGGCCAGGCGCCGCGCGGGCTTGGACACGCATTGGCTCGATCGCGCCGACATCGCGCGTGACTACGGCTTCGATGCACCGGCGGCGTTGCTCACCCATGCCGCGGCGCGCGTCGATCCGTATCGTCTTGCACATCGCCTTCTGCAACGGCTCAAGCGACGCGGCGGCCGTGTGTACGGCCACACGCGCCTGGAGCCGGTGAACGCCGGTTCGCGCCAGGTGGTGCTCGAAAGCGGCGAGGGCGCGCGCGTGACGGCGCGGCATGTCATCGTCGCGGCGGGGTACGAATCGCAGCGCTGGATCAAGCAGGATGTCGCCCGCAATCGCAGCAGTTACGCGTGCATCACCGAGCCGGTCGACCTGGGCGCGCTGGCGGATACCCTGCTATGGGAGAGCGCGCGGCCGTACCTGTACCTGCGTGCTACCGGGGATTCGCGACTGCTGGTCGGCGGCGAGGACGACGCGGTCGACATTCCCAGGCGCCGCGACGCACGCGTGGAGAAGAAGGCGGACAAGCTGATGAAGCGCGTGGCGGCGCTGTTTCCGCACCTGTCGATGAAGCCATCGTTCGGCTGGGCCGGCACGTTTGCCGAGACAAGTGACGGGCTGCCGTTCTTCGGGCCGCACGAGCAGTGGGGGCCGCGCGTGCTTTTCGCGATGGCCTACGGGGGAAACGGCATCGTCTACAGCATGCTCGGTGCCGGCCTGATGCGGGCGCGGCTGGAGCGGCGATCCCATCCGCTGCAGGCGCTGTTTGGTTTCGAACGCCTGCGCTGAGGCAGCGTCAGCGCTTGCGGTCGCGCTTGACCCACGCGCGGACGAACAGACCGACCAGCACGGCGAACACGAGCCAGGACACCACGTCGAACACGCCGTCGCCGACCAGCGCGCTGACCAGCCCCACGATGCTGGCGAGCGTGATCCACGCGGGCGCGACGAACGGGCTGCGCGGCTTGGTCACGCCGTTCATCGCGCGATTCCTGCATCGGCGACCAGACCGCTGCGCTCGATCTCGGTCACGCGCGCTTCCGTGCTGCCGCGCTTGAACCACAGATACAGCCCGCTCACCAGCACCGCGATCGTCAGCAGATCAAGCAACGCCCACAGCACTTTCAACGGCATGCCGCCGTAATCGCCGAAGTGCAATGGCTGCGAGAGCAGCAGCATGGTCATGTAGCCGGGCAGTCGAGGACGAGCGGTGACTTCGCCGGTTTCGACGTCGATCAGAACCGGACGGTACAGGCGCTCGGTCAGCGGCGTGTTGCCGTGCATGAAAACGCCGTAATGATGATCACCGCTGTAGCCGGTGCCCGGGAAGCTGACGAACGCGGGCGTCATGCCGGGCTCGGCCGCGCGCGCCCTGGCGACGGCGTCGTCGAGCGCCGACAGCTGTTCCGGGCGAGGACGGCCTTCGTAACGCTTCGCGAACTCGCCAAGCTGCTGTGTCTGCCACGCCTGCTCGAGCGGCTTCGCCAGCGTGTTGATCGCGCCCGTGATTCCGACCACGAGGGCCCAGCCCAGCGTCACGATGCCAAGCACGTTGTGCAGGTCGAGCCATGCCAGGCGACGGCTGCGTCCGGTGCGCAGCGTGCCGAACTTCAGCTTGCGCATGAAAGGGCCGTACAGCACGACGCCGGAAACGATCGCGACCGCGAACAGCAAGGCCATCGCGCCGAGGAACAGCATTCCGGGCAGTCCGACGAACACGTCCGTGTGCAGCCGGTAGATGAAGTACATCACGCCTTCGTTGAACTGCGGCGCCGGCAATACTTCGCCGGTGTACTGATGCAGGATTGCCGTGTGCATTTCCGGCGGCGGCGTGTCCGGCCGCGCGCCGGTGTTCACGTAGACGCTGGGCGAATGGTCGTCCCAACCGAAGAACAGCGGCACGTCGCCGGGATACTCCGCCAGCGCCCGGTTCACCAGATCGTCCAGGTTCTGCGGCTGCGCGCCGGCAGCGGCCGGCGCGACTTCGGGGTCGGCCCCGGTGAGGTGGCCGATCTCTTCCCAGAACACCAGCGGCAGGCCCGTCAGGCACAGCAGCAGCAAGAACACGGTGCATACCAGGCTCGTCCACTTGTGGACGAGGAACCAGGCCTTGAGCGTGCTGCGTTGCATGGCGGCGTCCTTGTGCCTGGATCAGAAGCGGTAGCTGACCGTGCCCACCACGCTGCGGGGATTGCCGGTGAAGCAATCACCGAAGTAGCGGCACGGACCGAAGTATTCCTTGTCGAACAGGTTGGTGACGTTCAGCGAGAACACCCAGCTTGGCAGCTGCAGTTCGAGCATCGCGTCGGCGAGCGTATTGCCCGGCGAACGGATCGACGTGGTCGGTCCGGCGGACACGGTGGAACCGACGTAACGGCCACCCAGACCCGCACGCAGCGTCATGTCGTCGGCGACCTGGAAGCCCTTCGCCAGCCAGATCGAAGCCAGGTCTTGCGGCGTATCGTTGAGACGACGGCCGACTTCCCACTCGATGTTGCTGCGGGTGACTTCCGCTTCGCTGTGGCTGTAGCTGGCGGTGACGGTGAAGTCGTTATCGAACACGAAGGCGCCTTCCAGCTCGAAGCCCTTGGATTCGATCTCGCCCGTCTGCACGACGTTGAGCACGTTCTCGGGGTCGTTGGTCTGGCGGTTGGTGTCGGTGATTCTGTAGAACGCCGCGGTGACCAGCGCGTTGCGCATGGGCTGCCACTTCACGCCGGTTTCGATCTGTTCGCCGCGCATCGGCACGAAGGGGTTGCCGTATACGTCCTGGCCCAGCACGGGCAGGAACGATTCGGTGTAGGTCACGTACGGCGACACGTTGGCACCTACATCGCCGATCACGCCGATGCGCCAGGTCGTTTCGTTGTCGGTCTGGTCGTCAAGGCCCTGCGTCTTCGACACGACGCGGTCGCGGCGTGCGCCGGCGACCATCGTTACCCGGTCTGCCCAGCGGATCTGGTCCTGCACGTACACGCCGATCTGCGTACTGCGCTGGTCGGGCAGGTCCGAGTATTCGGGAATCGTCACGCCGGTGGAAACCGGGTTGTAGATGTCGATGGGCGTAGTGACGCCGGAGAACGTCGACGACTGCTCGCGGAAATCCGTGTAATCCACGCCGGCCAGCAGCACGTGCTGGAACGCGCCGGTGGCGAAGTCGAACTGCAGCGAGTTGTCTGCGGTGAGGATCTGGTTGTCCGGCTTCACGCCGTAGGTAAGGCGATTGAGGATGCGGCCGTCGTCATCGATGAACGGGTTTTCCGGATTGCTGTAGGTGTCCGGGAAGATCTCGCGGAAATCGGTCTTCGCATCGATGTAGCGCAGGTTCGAACGCCACGTCACCACGTCGTTGAACGCGTGGTCGAACAGCACCGTCGCGCTGGCGACGCGCGAATCGAGCTTGTCGAAATCCTTGTCGCCCAGGAACGTGCCCGGATCGAGCTTGCGGCCCGGCGGTGCGTGCAGCGTTGCGGCAACCGGAAGGAACTGCTGGCTCGAAGCGGTCTTGTCGCGCTGGTAACTGGCGAGCACGGTGAGGTTGCTGTTCTCGCCGCGCCAGGTGATCGACGGCGCGATGTAGACGCGGTCGTCGTCGATCCCGTCGGTCTGCATGCCCGAATCGCGCACCACGCCGACTAGGCGACCGGCGAGGTTGCCCGAATCACCGAGCTGGCCGGTCACGTCACCCTGCAGCTGGCGACGATCGAAGCTGCCCAGCTGCAGGCCGATCTCGCCGCCGTTCTGGAAGTTCGGACGCTTGCTGATCGCGTTGATGATGCCGCCCGCCGCGCCGGCGCCGTAGAGCATCGACGACGGCCCGCGCAGCACTTCCACGCGTTCCAGGCCATAGACCTCGGGGCGCGCCATCGGGCTGAAGTTGTAGAGGCGGCGCATGCCGTCGACGTACTGCACCGGGTCCAGGCCGCGGATCGTGCTGGCATCGGCGCGCGTGTCCAGACCCCAGGCATCGGCGGTGACGCCGGCGCTGTAGCGCAGGGTTTCCTGCAGGTTCTGCGCGCCGCGATCGGTGAACAGCGCCGAGGTGACGACGCTGACCGATTGCGGGGTTTCGGTCAGCGGGGTGTCGGTCTTGGTCGCGGTCGTCGCGCGCTGCGCGATGACGGTGACGCCATCCAGCGCATGCGCCTGGTCGCCGGCTTGTTGCGCGTTGGCGATGGCGGACGCCAGTGCGGTGGGCACCAGCAGCGACAGGACCGCGAGGCGGCGGCAACGCGTGGAACGGGACATGAATCCGCTTCCCCTATGAATGAGGGGCCGGATTATGGACAGCGGAGTCAATCAAACGCAAATGATTCTCATCAGCTTTGCGGATCGGGGCAGCAGTTGCCGGGGCTGCTGCCGACGGCTGGCCGGCGAATGGGCAACAAAAAACCCGCATCGCTGCGGGTTTTTAGGTGATCTCTCGCGGATGGTGGCTATGGGTGGACTCGAACCACCGACCCCAGCATTATGAGTGCTGTGCTCTAACCGGCTGAGCTACATAGCCCCGCGGAGAACCGCGAATTATTCATGCCGAAGGGGTGTCCGTCAATCGCCCCGCACCGGGTTGTCGTCGCGGGCGAGGGCGTGGCAGAGTCGGAGGCAGTGAATTCAGGAGTCCGCATCGTGATCGATCCGGACGGCTACCGACCCAATGTCGGCATCGTCCTGATGCACCCGGACGGGCGCCTGTTCTGGGCGCGCCGCGTGCATCGCGACGGCTGGCAGTTCCCGCAGGGCGGGATGAACAGCGACGAGACGCCGCTGGAGGCCATGTACCGCGAGCTCCGCGAGGAGACCGGCTTGCTTCCCGAGCACGTCGAGGTCCTTGGCGCCACGCCGGGCTGGCTTCGCTATCGCCTGCCGCAGCGGGCCATCCGCCGCAACGACCGCCTGGTCTGCATCGGCCAGAAGCAGGTGTGGTTCCTGCTGCGCCTGACCGGGCAGGAGTCCGACCTGCGCCTGGACCTCACCGACAAGCCCGAATTCGATCACTGGCGCTGGGTGGACTTCTGGTACCCGGTCGAGCACGTCGTCATGTTCAAGCGTTCCGTCTATGCCCGCGCCCTGCGGCATCTGGCACCAGCCGCGAGGCAGGTGGCCGGCCCTACCGCCGTGCCCACGCCGGGGCCTGAATTCCGGCCCCAGGACCAGATCGGCCGCCACCGGAGCCCGCGCTGCCGCGGGGCCGGGATGGGCCAAGGCTGATTGTCCTTCCGTTAATTGACAATCATTCTCATTCATGGCGGAATGGCACTGCAGCCGATCCGGTTGCCCGATCCGATACCGCCACCGTGTACGTCTGCATCTGCAATGGGGTCACCGATCACGACATCCGCTCGGCCGCCGAGGCCGGCTGCCGCAGCGTGACCGAACTGACCATGCGCACCGGCGCTGGCGCCAACTGCGGCAGCTGCCTGGACATGGCCGCGTCCCTGCTCGATTCGGCCCACGCCGTGCGTGAGTTGCCGTTCGCGGTGATGCAGGAAGCCGCCTGAGCCTTTCTCCCAACCGCGACTGATTCTCGGACGCGGCTGCATCCGATTCGCGTTCCGTCATCGCCCGCCTGAACGGGCTAGAGTGCCGCCATCCATGCTTACAGGAGGCCGGCCATGAAGGGCGACGCCAAGGTCATCGAATTCCTCAACAAGGCGCTCTACAACGAGCTGACCGCGATCAACCAGTACTTCCTGCACGCCAAGATGCTGAAGAACTGGGGCCTGAAGGAACTGGCCGAACACGAGTACAAGGAATCCATCGACGAGATGAAGCACGCCGACAAGTTGTCGGAGCGCATCCTCTTCCTCGAAGGCCTGCCGAACTTCCAGGCGCTGGGCAAGTTGCGCATCGGCGAGAACCCGCGCGAAGTGCTGGCGTGCGATCTCGCACTGGAACTGGAAGGTCTGCCGGTGCTGCGCGATGCCATCCGCTATTGCGAATCGGTGAACGACTACGTCAGCCGCAAGCTGTTCGCCGACATCCTCGATTCGGAGGAAGAGCACATCGACTGGATCGAGACGCAGCTGTCGCTGATCGAGCGCCTGGGCGAGCAAAACTACCTGCTGACCAAGCTCGAAGACTGATCGCCCCGTGCAATGCAGAAACAGAAACGCCGCCGGATTCCGGCGGCGTTTTCTTTTGAACCATACCTCAAACGGGGCCTGGTTTCGGCGCTCGCCGGAACAGCATCCGCCACACCCACCACAGCAGCAGTGCGACGGTGATGGTAATGATCACCACGATGCCCAGCGCGATCCACGGATGGGCGAACACCAGCGCGAGGCCGCCGATGGTGGCGACATCCTCGGTGATCGAGGCCGTCCAGTTGCTCACCGGTTCCGGCGAGGTGTTGAGCAGGGCGCGCGAGCCGGACTTCAGCACATGGCTGGTCAGCGCCACGCCTGCGCCCGCCGCCAGCGCGCCGGCGCCCAGTTGCCCGTCCGGCGAGAGCGTGGCCGCTGCCAGGAACGCGCCTGCCGGGATCCGCAGCACCGTGTGGAGCAGGTCCCAGCCTGAATCGACCCCCGGGATCTTGTCGGCGAAGAACTCGCCAGCCGCCAGCAGGCCGGAAACGCCCAGCACCCAGGGGGAGGCAGTCACCTGCAGCGCCTGCGGCAAGTCCAGCCAGCCGAAGAAGCCCGCCAGGCCGACGCCGAAGACCGTGAGATAGACGCGGATCCCGGCCAGCCAGGCCAGGACTACGCCAATTGCGAACAGGTGCGCATCCGACATGTCGCTCCCTCGCTAGACTGTCCATCGAAGTATAGGGGCTGGGGAATCCGGCGACTCCACCGCCGGAAAGACGCTTATGACCAACACGCCGCGCAGGGCGCCGCCGCCGCGTTTCACGATCGTCCAGCAGCGTCCGGACCGCCGGCCGCTGATCGCAGCCGTGCTCGCGATTGCCTGGTTGGGGTCGATGGCCGGCATGTGGATCGGCGCCGAGCGCCATGCCGCGCCGAAGCTGCCGGCGGTCACCGCCCAGCTGGATGCCGCCCAGGACGAACTGCGTCGCTGGCGCTCGCAGGCCGAGCAGCTCGCCCAGCGCGAAGCCACGCTGTCGCGATCGGACCAGATCAGCCGCGCCGCCAACAAGGAAGTGCAGGGCGAGCTGGCCGAGCGCGAGGCGGAAATTTCCGACCTGCGCGCGAACATCGCCTTCTACGAACGCCTCGTCGGCGCGACCGGCCAGCCCAAGGGCCTGAGCGTGCATTCGGCGCGTTTCGACGCCGAATCCGGCGGCAGCTGGCGCTATCAGATCGTGCTGACGCAGAGCCTCAACAAGGGCGCGATCAGCCGCGGCCGCCTGCACTTCACCGTCGAAGGCGTGCGCCACGGCAAGCTTGCGACCATCAGCTGGGACGAGCTGCACCAGCGCAGCGCAGCGCCCGCGCAGGATTACTCGTTCCGCTATTTCCAGCAGCTGGGTGGCAGCGTCATGCTGCCGACGGACTTCACGCCGCAGCGCGTGCGCGTGTCGCTTGAAGGCGGCGACGTGGCCGTGGAGCAGACCCTGGGCTGGCAGATCGGCGCCACCTGACCTCATCCCTTTTATGCCGGTTCGCCGGCGCGCAACCGGAAGTACCCGATGTTCAAGAGCAAACCCGCCCACATCGACGGCCAGGTCGATACCCTCGTCGGCGCCCAGGTCGTCATCCATGGCGATCTGAAATTCAGCGGCGGCCTGTATGTCGAAGGCCGCATCGTCGGCAAGGTGATTGCCGAGGAAGGCCAGCGCGCCACGATCACGCTGGCCGAGAACGGCAGCATCGAAGGCGAGGTCCGCGCACCGGTGGTCATCCTCAACGGCCGCCTCGACGGCAACGTGTACGCCACAGAGCGCGTCGAGCTGGCCGCCAAGGCCCGCGTGCAGGGCAACGTGTACTACCAGGTGGTCGAGATGCTGGCTGGGTCGGTCTTGACCGGCCGCCTGATTCACGCCGGCGCCCACGAAGGCCACGCGCTGCCTGAAGCGGATCTGGACGCCGCCGCCGCCCTGCGCTGACCGTTACCCCCGCTCGCGGTAGGCTGGGCGTCGGTTTCCACGGCGCCCCGGCATGACCCCGAGCGATCCCGAGCAGCCTCTACCGCCCCGCCCCGCGGGCTCGACCGGTCATCTGCCGGAGCCGGTGGCCGCGCCATCGGCCGCGCGCGATGCGGTGGTCGGCGGGCGAATGCCGCTCCTGCTGGGCGTGGTCGCGTTGTCGCTGCTCTTCGGTCTTTGGGGGCTCTGGCGCGTCTTCGCGCCCGCCCCGGGCAGCCCGCAGGCGCAGCTGGAAAGCAACCAGCGCGAAACCCGAGGCCAGCAACGGCAGATCGAACAGCTCCAGCAGCGCGTCACCACGCTGGGCCGTTCAGACCAGATCAGTCGTGATGCCAACCGCGACCTGCAAAGCACGCTGGCCGAGCGCGACGAGGAAATCGCCGGCCTGCGCGCCGACGTCGCCTTCTACGAACGCCTCGTCGGCAGCACCGCGCAGCGCCGCGGCCTGGCGGTGCATTCGCTCAGGCTCCAGCCGCAGAACGACACCGCCTGGCATTTCACGGGCACGCTCACGCAGAACCTCAATCGTGGCGCCGTGAGCACCGGCCAGATTTCGCTGGCGATCGAAGGCACGCGTGCGGGCAAGCTCGAGAAGCTGACCTGGCCCGTGCTGCGCCAGCAGCCCAACGCGCCGGGGCTGACGTACTCGTTCAAGTATTTCCAGCAGGTCGAAGGCGACGTCTTCCTGCCGCCCGACTTCACCCCGGTGCGCGTCGCGGTGCGTCTGGCGCCGCGTTCGGGGGCGGTGATCGAGCAATCGTTCACCTGGGCGGAGGCCACCCGCGATGTCGCGCCGGCGACCGCCGCACCCGCAACCACCCCCTGAAAGCCGCTTCCGGCCGGCCGCAGGACGCAGCGGCCCGCCGTGCGCCTTGAACAACCGGGCCGCGCGCCCCATCCTTTTCGGATGGAATTGCCCACCGTTTCCGCCACGCCGGACTACCAGTCCCTCGATCGCCCCCTCCAGTTCTCGTCGGCCGCCGCCAGCAAGGTGCGCGAGCTGATCGCAGAGGAGGGTAACGACGCGCTCAAGTTGCGCGTCTACATCCAGGGCGGCGGTTGCTCCGGCTTCCAGTACGGCTTCGAGTTCGACGAGGCGCAGGCGGAAGACGATCTGGCCATCCAGACCGATGGCGTCACGCTGCTGGTCGATCCGCTGAGCCTGCAATACCTCATGGGCGCCGAGGTCGATTACACCGAGAGCCTGCACGGCGCGCAGTTCGTGATCCGCAATCCGAACGCGAAGACCACCTGCGGCTGCGGTTCCTCGTTCGCGGTGTGAGCGACATCCCGGCACCGTTCGCCTTCGTCGAGGCCGGCGCGGATGCCGCCTGCCGCGGCGCGCTCGATCGCGCCGACGCGCTGCGCGATGATCCCGATGCACTGAAAGCCCGATGGCCCCTCTCGCGCGTGATCCTGCTCGACGAGAAGGGCAACGCGTATGCCGATGACGACGGCAACCTGCTCGCGCCCACCGGCCAGCAGATCAGCGATGGCCCTGGCGGCGTGGGTGCCGCCGTGTTCCTGGGCCTGGATCCGCACGGCACCGCCTGGTTCACGCTCGAAGGCGCGCTGACTTCGTTCGTCGCGCCGCGCCGTGTCGACCTGCGTAGTGCCGCCGGGCTCTGGCCCGCGTTCGACGCCAGCGTGTTCGCGCAGGCGCGCGCGCTGCAGCACTGGCGCAGCCGACATCGCTTCTGTGGCGTGTGCGGTGGCGAGGTCGCGTTGTCGCGCGCGGGCTGGCAGGGCAAGTGCGTGCAGTGCGGCGCCGAACATTACCCGCGCACGGATCCGGCGGTGATCGTCGCCGTCACCGATGGTCCGCGCCTGCTGCTCGGTCGCCAGGCGGCCTGGCCCGCGCGGCGCTATTCCGTGCTGGCCGGCTTCGTCGAGCCGGGCGAAACGCTGGAGCAGACCGTCGCGCGCGAAGTGCTGGAAGAAGCCGGCGTGCGCGTGCGCCATTGCCGTTACCTGGCATCGCAACCGTGGCCGTTTCCCGGCTCGCTGATGCTGGGCTTCCGGGCGCACGCCGAACCCGATGCACCGCAGGTCGGCGACGAACTGGAAGATGCGCGCTGGTTCACCGCGGACGAGGTTCGCCGCGCACGCCTGCGCGGCGAATGGGGCAGCACGCAGGACGATGGCGAAGGCCCGGTGCTGTCGCCGAGCATTTCGATTTCGCGGTGGTTGATAGAGCAGTGGCTGGTGGAGCAACCCGAATAGCGCGGTTGTAGCTTTTGTGGCTGGGTGAGCGGAGGGCACCCGGGGCCTGTCACGCCTGATCCCCGGGTGCGCTCCGCTTACCCGGGCTACAAATGCAATCGCCGCCTACCGCTGCAACGCGCTGCGGCGCGCTCGCCGTTGTCACAACTGGGCTGCCCCGGGGCGCGGTGCGCTTCGCTTACCCGGGCTACAAAAGCTGGGCCGGGCAACGATTCGCTAACGTCATCGCCCCCGCACCGCCACGCTAGAATCGATCCAGCCCTCGCGAGCTGGAGCCACCCGCGCAATGTCCGCCACCCTGATCGCCGTCGTCGTCGCGTTGGTGCTCGGACACATGGCGCCGTCGTTCGCCGCGTCGGTCCGCCATTACGGCTGGTATCGCGACTGGCTGCGCTGGCTCGATTCGCGCTTCCCCGAAGGCAGTTTCTGGCGCGGTCGATGGGGCATCGTGATCGCGCTGGCGCCCATCTCGCTGCTCGTGACGTTGTTCCAGCTGGCGCTGCACGATTCCTTCTTCGGCCTGGCCAGCCTGGTCTTCGGCATCGCCGTGCTGTTCTACGCATGGGGCCCGCGCGATCTGGACGTCGACGTCGACGCCGTGGCGAACGCCCCCGACCCCGCCGCACGACGCGTCGCTGCGACGCGCCTGTGGCCCGAAGGCGGCATGCCGGCGACGCTCGACGGCGGCAGCCTCGTCGAGGCCGTTTTCCGCAACGCGCAGCACCGCTGGTTCGGCGTGCTGCTGTGGTTCCTGCTGCTCGGCCCCTTCGGCGCGTTGCTGTATCGCCTCACCGCGCTGTCGGCGGAAGGCGAAGCTTCGACGGCATTGCCGGATGAAACCCGCGAAGGCGCGCGTTATCTGTTCGCCATCCTCGACTGGCCTGTCGCGCAGCTGATGACGCTGGCGCTTGCGCTGGTCGGCAACTTCGACACCGTGGTGGGTGCATGGCGCGATGCCGGTGGTGCGTCGTTCGACGTGCGCCGTCCGTTCCTCGGCGCCGTCGCGCGCGCCAGCGTGAAGTGCGAACTCGCCGATGAAGCCGCCGATTACGACGACATCACCACCGGCATGGAAGCGGGCGATGCCGGCCTCGTCGCGCCGCCGCCTATCCCTGCGTTCACCGGAGAAGTGCCGGAACTGCGCGACGCCATGAGCCTGGTCTGGCGCAGCCTGCTGGTGTGGCTGGCGGTGCTGGCGCTGTTCGTCATCGCCGGCTGGGTGAGCTGACGCCTTACCCGGGCGCCATCCACGCAAACGGCGCGAACGGCAGGTTTCGCAACACGCCAAACACGATCAGCGCGACGACCCACACGCGCCCGTCGTGCGCGAAACGGTCCAACCACGCCGGCAACAACGGCTTCGAAAGCCACCACTGCACCAGCATCACGCCCAGCAGTGGCAGCGCGATCATCGCCAGTGGATTCATCGACCACGCGCGCGCCACGTCGCCCTGCACCAGCGCATGCAGCATGCGCGTGAGCCCGCAACCGGGGCAGTGCAGCCCCGTGATGGCATGGAACGCGCACGGCCACATGACAGCGGGATCGATCACCCGCAACACCACGACGCTAAACGATGCGAACACCGCCGTGGCACCCACCACGGCGGTACGCATCTGCATCTGCGAGGCGCGCGAGAACGTGCGGGACACCAAGGCGCTCATGGGGTCTGCGTGCGCTGCACGTTCTCCAGCTCCTGCATCATCTCCTGGTAATGCGCCATGCCGCCTGCGCTGATGAACCAGATCGTCCAGCACAGGCCGAGGATCGTCAGGCCCGTGGTGATCCAGCACCACAACTTCGCGCGACGCGAGGACACCCACGCGCCGGCTTCATCGCCCGCGGCCAGCTTCGTGTTGACCTGCGCGGCGAAGACGATGGCGATGACGCCCGGAATCGTGCCGATGATGCAGCAGAACAACACCGAGGCGATCGTGATGAGGATCGCCCAGATCATGTAGTTCGGAATGCGCGCCGCGAGCGGGGAAGGTGGCGGCGACGGCGGGACGGGAGGCGGCACGTTCATGGCGATCCTTCGGGTGCGCCGCGACGCCGCGGCGACCCGATCCTATGGGGCGTGCCATGGTCCCGCCGTGATGGCTCAGGCCGCGTCGCCCCGCATCGCCCGCACTTTCGCTTCCAGCGTGGCCGCATCCACGGTGGCGTCGATGATCGGCGCCTGCGCCATCACCTCCACCGGCGCGCGGAACCGGCGTGGCACACGCATGCGGCCCAGTCGCGTGTCGCGACGACTCCACATGCTCGTCCACATGTTCCGCAGCGCCATCGGCACCACCGGCACCACCTGGCCGCGCGCTGCGGCGCGTTCCAGGATGTGCTCCACGCCCGACTTGAACGGCGCGATCTGCCCGTCCTTCGTCAATGCGCCTTCCGGGAAGATGCCGACCAGCTCGCCGTCGGCCAATGCTGCGTCGATCTCGTCGAACGCCTTGCGCATCAGCGCCTCATCCTCGCGCGCACCTGCAATCGGGATCGCCTTCGCCGTGCGGAAGATCCAGCTCATCACCGGAATGTTGAAGATCTTGTAGTACATGACGAAGCGGATCGGCCGCGGCACGCTCGCCGCGAGGATCAGCGCATCCATGTAGCTGACGTGGTTGCACACGATCAGCGCCGCACCTTCGTCGGGCACGTGCTGCTCGATGCCGTGCGGCCGCATGCGGTACAGCACGCGCACGAACACCCAGCTCAGGAAGCGCATCATGAACTCGGGCACGAGGGTGAAGATGTAGATCGCCACCACCACGTTGGCGATGGCCAGCGCCAGGAACACCTGCGGAATCGTCCAGCCGAAGAAGCGCTGCACCACGATGCCCAGCACCGCGGCCAGCACGATGAAACCGGCGTTCTGGATGTTCATGCCCGCGATGACCCGCGAGATCTCGCTGCGCGGCGTGCGGCTCTGGATCAGCGCGAACAGCGGCACCGCGAAGAAGCCCGCGAACAGGCCGATGCCGGTCAGGTCCATCGCGATGCGCCAGCTGCCCGCCTGCTGCAGGAAAGCGCCGACATCGAGCCCCGTGGCCGTTGCCGCCCCGCTGCGCGCGAAGTACAGGTCGATCATGAAGGCGCTCATGCCGAACGCACCCAGCGGCACCAGGCCGATTTCCACCGTGCGCGCGGAGAGCTTCTCGCACAGCACCGAGCCCACGCCGGTGCCGATGGAGAACAGCGCCAGCGCGAAGATGTACAGCGTGGCGCTGCCGCCCAGGTTGGTTTGCGCGTAGGTGGGCAGTTGCGAGGTCAGCACCGTGCCGACGAACCAGAACCACGACACGCCCAGCACCGAATTGCGCACCGCCGGCTGCTTCTTCGCCAGGCGCAGTACCGCAAGCGATTCGGGGATGGGATTCCAGTTGATGCGCAGGTCCGGCGCCCCCGGCTCGGCGCGCGGAATGAAGCGGCTCACGATGTTGCCGCCCACGGCCAGCAGGATGATCGCCGTGGCGGCCACCACCGGCCCGTGCGTCCCGGCCAGCTCGAAGATCAGGCCGCCGAAGATCATGCCGACCAGGATCGACATCGACGTGCCCATCTCGACCAGGCCGTTGCCGCCGGTGAGTTCCTCCGGCTTGAGCACCGACGGCAGGATCGAATACTTCACCGGCCCGAACAGCGTGGACTGCACGCCCGTGCTGAACAGCGCGATGAGCAACACCACCATGTTCTGCGTCATGAAGCCGACCGCCGCCAGCGACATGATCACGATTTCCATCGTGGTGGTGATGCGGATGAGCTTCGATTTCTCCAGCTTCTCCGCGATCTGCCCGGCCGTGGCGGAGAACAGGAAGTACGGCAGGATGAACAACGCCGGCGCGATGTTCGTGTAGAGCGTGCGCTCCTGCTCGCTGACCCCGAGCCAGAACAGCAGCCCGATGATCGCCTGCCGGTACACGTTGTCGTTGAACGCCCCCAGGCACTGGGTCACGAAGAACGGCAGGAAACGCCGCTGCCGCAGCAGGTCGAACTGACTGTGTGCCATGCACTCAACGTTGGGACGGGTGGTGCGCGGGAGACTAGCAAATGGGGGAAAACAGCGTCATCCCGCCTTTAGCCGAAGCGCGTCGACATTGCGTCTCGACCATTTGCCGTTAAAACCCTCTCCCTGCGGGAGAGGGGTTGGGGTGAGGGGCGGCGGAGTGCGCCCGCGCTCGCGCGATATGTGCCTTTGTAGCCCGGGTAAGCGAAGCGCACCCGGGTTCGGACCGTGGCAATCCCCCGGGTGCGCTGCGCTTACCCGGGCTACAACAGCCACGACCACCTGCTGCGATCACCGTGATTGTGATTCTTGTCATCCTGGCGAAGGCCGGGACCCAGGCCCGCAATCCAGGGGCACTCCAGCATCGACAAACCACTAACCGCCATTCCAGTGAGGCTGGAACCCACCTTGTCCTTGCGCTCGACGCGCAGGCGGACCTGTCCCCGCCCGGTCCGCCCGTCCTGATCAGTCTTTGCTGACGCTGCGAAGCACCGTGTCCAGCTCATCCGCCACGCGGTAGAACATGTCGGCGAGTGATTCGGCCGAGACGACGATGTCATCGCGTTCCTGCTCGCTGCGCGAGTCGGTGAGCTGGTTCAGCAACCGCAGGTGGTCGCGCGTGTTCTTCAGCGTGACGTAGCCGGCGATGGGCAGATGGTAGACGCTGGTTGTCGCGGTATTGCGGGATCCGTTTCGCATGTGGTTTGTCTCCGTTCGGCAGGCCGACTCGCGTCGCGTCGTGCGAGGCGAGGATGTCGGGAGGTTCAAACACCGGAAACGGACGGCTGGGCTGATTTCCCTTGCGGGTGTTGTATTCGCCCCCTCCCGACGCAGAGAACGTGCGTCGGTTGTGCCTACCAGCAGGCACAAAAAAGCCACCGATATCTCGAAGGTGGCTTCCGCCGAATCCGGAGGTTTGAAACTCCGTGGAAGCGAGTCTGCTGACGGCGTCGCATCGCGACAACGCGAGAGTGTCGCGGTTGGTGTTGTCAGATCACAGTTCGTCGTTCAAGCGCCGAGGGCGCCTCATTCGCCCCATCCAAGCCTCGCAAGCCGGATAAGGACTCGACGCCTCCGTGCGAGGACTCGGCTGCGCGCATTTCACGCCACCTCCACGCAAACGCCCGCATTTCACCCGCGAGCCAGCTTCGCGCTCGTACGCTCGGGGAACACCCGGGTAAGGAGGTCGTCATGACCGCGGAATCCAAGTCGCCGCTCGACCATGTCAACGACACGCTGCAGCAGCTGAAAGAAATGCGGCACTACGCGAAGGGCAACGTGGAACGGCTCACCACGCAGTGGCTGTTGTTCGATGGCGAGCTGGCGAAATTGAAGGAAGCCGGGAACATCGAGGACCTGATGACGCGGCAGGCCGAGTTCTACGATGCGCTGGAACGCGTCATCGCGGAGCTGGAGGACGTGGTGGTGAAGTTGACGCCTGCGCCGGAGGAGGGGGCGGCGTGATTCGTCGGCTTAGGGAGAGCAACAGCGCAGCGCTTTTCGCTTGAGGCGGGTCGCCTCGGTCGCTTCGTTGCCCCTCACCCCAACCCCTCTCCCGGTGGGAGAGGGGCTTAACCCCAGGAATCGGGGTTGAACTGACCTTCGCTTACGCCGGCAAGCCCGCTTCCGCGTTCTCACGCTCGATCGCGCGCCAGCCGATGTCATGGCGATGGAACTCGCCATGCCAGCTGATGCCGGCCACGCCTTCGTAGGCCTTGTGCTGCGCGTCGGCGACGCTGTCGCCCAGTGCGCACACGCACAGCACGCGGCCGCCGGTGGTGATTACGTGTTCGCCTTCCACTTTCGTGCCGGCGTGGAAGACCTTCACGTCGTCCACTTCGGGCGCATCCCAGCTGTTGATGACATCGCCGATGCGCGGCGTGTTCGGGTAGTGCTCGGCGGCCATCACCACGCCCAGCGACGGGCGCGGATCCCACTGCGCGGTCACGGTGTTCAGGCGCTCGTCGATCGCCGCCTCCACCAGTTCCAGCAGGTCCGAACGCAGGCGCAGCATCACCGGCTGCGTTTCCGGGTCGCCGAAGCGCACGTTGTATTCGATGACTTTCGGCGCGCCGCTCTTGTCGATCATCAGGCCGGCATAGAGAAAGCCGGTGAACGGAATACCGTCGGCGATCATGCCCTGCACGGTGGGTTCGACGACCTCGCGCATGATGCGCGCGTGCACGTCCGGCGTGACCACCGGTGCAGGCGAATACGCACCCATGCCGCCGGTGTTCGGGCCGGTGTCGCGGTCGCCCACGCGCTTGTGGTCCTGGCTGGTCGCCATGGCCAGTGCGTGCTTGCCGTCGACCATCGAGATGAAGCTGGCTTCCTCGCCGTCGAGGAATTCCTCGATCACCACGCGCGCACCCGCCGCACCGAAGGCGTAGTCGGACAGCATGTCGGTGATGGCGGCTTCGGCTTCGGCCAGCGTCATCGCGACGATCACGCCCTTGCCGGCGGCCAGGCCATCGGCCTTGATGACGATGGGCGCGCCCTTCTCTTGTACGTATTCGAGAGCGGCATCGGCTTCGGTGAACACCGCGTAGTGCGCGGTGGGAATGCCGTGGCGCGCGAGGAAGTTCTTCGCGTACGCCTTGCTGCCTTCCAGCTGCGCGGCGGCAGCGGTGGGGCCGAAGATGCGGTGCTTCTTTTCGCGGAAGCGGTCGACCACGCCGTTCACCAGCGGGCCTTCGGGCCCCACGACGGTGACGCTGACGCCTTCGCGTTCTACCAGGGCGAGCAGGGCGTCGATATCGGAAGCGGGCACGTCCACGTTGCGGCACTTGGCTTCGGTGGCGGTGCCGGCGTTGCCGGGGGCGACGAGGACTTCGCTCACGCGGCGCGATTGCGCCAGTTTCCAGGCCAGGGCGTGCTCGCGACCGCCGGATCCGATGACGAGGACTTTCATGTGCGCTCCTGCGTGACGCGACGTGGGACCGCGGATTTTACGGAAGCCGCGCGCATGCCGCGACCCGCGCGTGTGCGGAATGCGGCTTCATGGAGTTGAACGCGTCCGCATCGCGGCATCGGCCGGCGGCGTGTTCATGCGCGACGCTCAGGCGCCGGAGAAGGAGGCGTGGTAGTGCACCGGCCCCTTCGGGGTCACGTCGCCGAAGGCGAGCGACTGGAAGTACCCGGTTGGGGCGTCGGCGTAATGCAGCTCGCCGTCGTCGCGGAAGCCGAAACGGCTGTAGTAATCCGGTTCGCCCAGTACGACGCAGCCCGCGGCGCCCTGGTCGGCGATTTCGGCCAGGCCGGCGCGGATCAGCGCGGTGCCCACGCCGTGGCCCTGGTCCCGCGCGGCGACCGCGACCGGGCCCAGGCCGTACCAGGACTTCGCGCCTTCGATGGCCACTGGCGAGAACACCGCCACGCCGGCAATGCGGCCGTCGATGTCGGCCACCAGGCACAGGCTGAGTTCACCGTCTTCACGCAGGGCTTCGACGATGCGCTGCTCGACGCGGCCGTTGCCGTCCGCATCGGCGAAGGCTTCGCCGAGGAGTTCGCGGATCGCGGGGTGATCGTCCTGGGTTTCGGTGCGGATCCACATAGAGCCTCCGGGCGTGTGGCCGCAGTCTGGCGCGGGGGCGGTTATGGCGGTGTCGAGCGCGTCCCGGGCTGCGCCGGGACGAGGTGAGCGTGGATGGTGGCGCGGTTGTATCCCGGGTAACCCGGGGAGCTGTCACTACTTGATCCCGGGTGCGCTTCGCTTACCCGGGCTACAAGAGCGGCAAATCAGTGGCGGAAGTGGCGCACGCCGGTGAACACCATCGCCAGGCCGTGCTCGTCGGCGGCGGCGATGACTTCGCTGTCGCGCATCGAACCGCCCGGCTGGATCACCGCCTTGATGCCGGCGTCCGCCGCGGCGTCGATGCCATCGCGGAACGGGAAGAAGGCATCGGAGGCCATCACCGAACCCGGCACGATCAGGCCCGCATCGGTCGCCTTGATGCCGGCGATGCGCGCCGAATACACGCGGCTCATCTGGCCGGCGCCGACGCCGATGGTGCGGTGGTCCTTCGCGTAGACGATCGCGTTGGACTTCACGAACTTCGCCACGCGCCAGGCGAACAGCAGGTCGTCCAGCTGCTCCTTGGTCGGCGCGATCTTCGTCACGACCTTCAGCTCCTCGCGCGTGACTTCGCGGATGTCGGCCGTCTGCATCAGCAGGCCCGAGCCCACGCGCTTCACGTCGACAATGTTGCGGCCTTCGCCGTGCGGAATGCGCAGCACGCGCACGTTGGCCTTCTTGCGGGCGTAATCGAGCGCGCCTTCTTCATAGTCCGGGGCGATCAGCACTTCGACGAACTGGCGGTCGAGGATGGCCTTCGCCGTCGCCGCATCCAGCTTCGTGTTAAAGGCGAGGATGCCGCCGAACGCGGAGGTCGGGTCGGTCGCGTACGCGAGTTCGTACGCATCGCCGCAGGCCACGCCTTCAGCAACACCGCACGGGTTGGCGTGTTTCACGATCACGCACGCGGGGCGCTCGAACTGGCGGACGCATTCCCACGCGGCATCGGCGTCGGCCAGGTTGTTGTAGCTCAGCTCTTTGCCCTGCAGCTGCGTGAACGTCGCCAGCGTGCCCGGCACCGGCCACAGGTCGCGGTAGAACGCGCCGGCCTGGTGCGGGTTTTCGCCGTAGCGCAGGTCCATGACCTTCACGAAGCTGCCGTTGGCCTGCGCGGAGAACGCGGCGCGCGAGCCATCCTCGACGTTGATCGACGACAGGTAATCGCTGATGCGCGCGTCGTACTGCGCGACGCGGTTGAACGCGGCGACCGACATCGCAAAGCGCGTCTTGCCGGAAATCGCGCCGGCGTTCGCGTTCAACTCGGCGACGAGCGCGTCGTACTGCGCCGGGTCGGTGGCCACCGCCACGCGTGCGAAGTTCTTCGCCGCCGAACGCAGCATCGCCGGGCCGCCGATGTCGATGTTCTCGATGATGTCTTCCAGCGTGCTGGCCGGATTCACCGACACCTTCTCGAACGGATACAGGTTCAGCACCAGCAGGTCGATCGCGCCGATGCCGTGCTGCGCCATCACTGCTTCGTCCAGGCCCGCGCGGCCGAGCAGGCCGCCGTGCACGATCGGATGCAGCGTCTTGACCCGGCCGTCCATCATTTCCGGGAAACCGGTGACGTCGCTGACGTCCTTCACCGGCAGGCCGGCGTCGCGGATCGCCTTGGCGGTGCCGCCGGTGGACAACAGTTCCACGTTCAACGCGTGGAGCGCACGCGCCAGTTCGATCAGGCCGGTCTTGTCGGACACGGACAACAGGGCGCGGCGGACGGTGACCGGCGGGCCGGACAGGAGTTCGGAGGTCATGGGGCATGAGCGTGCGGCGGGGAGCTGGGAATTATACGCAGCGGCGCTGCGGGGCCGCTTTCCGCCAGTCCGCGCAGGCAACGCCAGCCGCGTTCGCGGGGCACGACGCACGCAAGACGTGGATCGGCGGCCTTGTTGGCCGCTGCAAACGAAATCAGGTCGGGACGCAGCGCCGGTTACACGCGAAACACGGCGTGCATCAATCCGGCGTCATCGATCAACCAGGCTCAATCGAGCCCGTATTCGCGCAGCTTCTTGCGCAGCGTGGCGCGATGGATGCCCAGCATCGAGGCGGCGCGGCTCTGGTTGCCGTCGCAGTGTTCCAGCACTTCCACGAACAGCGGGATCTCGAGTTCGCGCAGCGCGATCTCGTACAGGTTCTCGGTGCCGTGGCCGTCCAGGTCGCCCAGGAAACGACGGATCGACGTTGCGACATGGTCGCGCAGCGGAACACGCGGCGCGGGTCGTGCGATGTCGTTACGGTCTGTCGCGGCGTTCAAACGGAATCCCCAGTCGAGCCGCCGAGCTTGCCCGGTGCAAGGTCGGCGGGAGGGCGAGTCTATCGCGCGCCTGTCGCAGGCGCCAATGATCGTGCGGCTCAGCGGAAGTCGAAGGTGAACGCCACGATGCGCGGTGCCGGTTCGATGACCTGGAACGTCACATTCGCGCTCTGTCCGGGCAGTAACCGGTCGTCGGGACGATGCGCGCCGCGGTATTCAGACGGAGCGAACGCGCGAACGCCGACCGGTCGGCCATCGACGTCGGACAGGCTCAACACCAGTGTCGGCCAAGGTTGCGGCCAACGCGCGTCGTTGCGGAAACTCGCTTCCACCGCCAGCACGCCGGTCGAGCCCGGCTGGGGACGCACGGTGCGCTGGAGCATCGTAAATGCCGCCGGTTCGCGCCACGCCGGCACCTCGCAACGCAACACGCCGCATGCGCCGCTGACCAGCGGTCGCCAGCGCGGATCGGCGGCGAGTTCATGTCGCTGAGCAAGAAGTAACTGCAATGCGAACAGCAGTGAGAGCGCCGCGATGCCTGCATACCAGCCCCAATGCGTGCGCGTGGTTGCGTGCTGCACGGTGTGGCGGGCGAAGCTCGGCGCGCCCTTGCGACGCGGACGTGCGGCGCGTTTTGCAGGACGCGCGGACGTGGCACCGACGGTGACGGCAGCGATGGCGTCTTCGTATGTCGGCGATGCCGGTGATGGCGTTTGGCCATCGGCGCTTTCGCTGGAAAGCGCCGGGTCCTCGTTGGTTTCCAAGGCAACCGTCGGCGCGCCTTCGACGGCGGCGCCTTCGATCGATGTCGCGTCCTCGATCGACGTTGCCTCGTCCGGCACGACGTCATCGGCCGGCGCGGTGCTGTCGACCATGACGGTTTCATCGACGGGCGTTGCGGACTCGTCGTCCTGCACCAGTCCATCGCAACGCGGACAACGTTGAGGCGCACCGTCCGGGCGGACGATGAGCGCGACCAGGAAACCGCAGTGCGGGCAGGGTACGAACATGGCGGCTATTCAAACATGCCGCCGCGCGCCGATGTCACTGGCGGCGTACGCCTGTGACGCGCATCCAGTCTTCCATCTGCTGCGCGCGCAGGTCGTCGAAGTCGGCGCGGTAGCGCTCGATGACCTCCACTTCCTGCCCGGCGAGGATGCCCGACATCGCGATGCGACCACCCGGCGCGACGCGCGCGGCCAGCGTGTCGGCCAAGGCCACCAGCGCCGAGGCTAGGATGTTGGCGACCACGACGGGGTAGGTGTCGGCCGGTTCGGTCTCGGGCGAATACGCCACGAGACGGTCGGCCACGCCATTGCGCTGCGCGTTGTCGTCGGTGGCGGTGAGCGCCTGTGGGTCGTTGTCCACCCCGATGGCCTGCGCCGCGCCGAGCTTCAGCGCGGCCAGCGCGAGGATGCCCGAGCCGCAACCGAAATCGAGCACGCGCTGGCCGGCCAGCGCGCCTTCGTCGGCCAGCTCGTCCAGCCATTGCAGGCACAGCGCGGTGGTCGGGTGCGTGCCCGAGCCGAAGGCCAGGCCGGGGTCGAGGCGGACCACCGCGGCGTCGGCCGCGTCGGCACCTTCGGGCAGGTCGTGGTTCCACGGCACGATCCAGGTGCGACGGCCGAAACGCAGCGGCTCGTACTGGTCCATCCAGGCCCGTTCCCAGTCCTGGTCCTCGACCTCGCGGAAGCTGGCACGCGACCAGTCCAGGCCTTCGTCGGCGGCATCGAGCGCGTAGAGCAGCAGCTCCGGCGCGGTGCCGCCTTCGAACAGGGCGGTGAGCAGCATCTCGTTCCACAGCGGTTGTTCGCCGACGCCGGGTTCGAAGATGGCCTGTTCGTCGGGCGCGTCGGCATGCTGGTCGGCCAGGGTCACGGCCAGCGCACCGACGCTTTCCAGTGCGCGCTCGTAGCGCGGCTGCTGGGCTTCGGTGCAGGGCAGGGTGAGTTCGAGGAACGGCATGGGTGCGGGGGCGGGGCGACGACGGGCGGCCATGGTGGGCCGTGGGCGGGGCGGCGTAAAGCGGGCGCCGGTCACGGGGCTACATTCGAGGAGCGCATTCAGCCGACCGCTGGACGGCGAGCGTGTCCGGTTGGCCTAGAATGTCGCAACGCCGGTGCCAACCGGCGATCCCCCGCCAATGACCGACACCCTGCAAACCGGGATGAGCAGACGATCGCCTTCGTGGCCGGGCACCCGCACGCTCGCCTGGGCGACGCTGGTGCTGCTCGTCGTCGCGTCCGTGGCGGCGTGGGTGCAGGGCGGGGACCACGGCAGCGTCGAGCGGGTTGCCATCGCGACCGCAGTGGACGCGCAAGTGGCGCAAGGCGCCGATCGAACCACCGATCGCGTGCGGGCGAACGCCATCCGCGCGCCGAAAGCGACGACGACCGCGCACCCTTCGTCGATCCGCGAAGCCTTCGATACCACCGGCGACCTCTACGCCTACGCGCAATCGCTGGAACCGGCCGCGCGTGCGCGCGACGCCGACGCGATCTGGATGATCAGCCGCGTGTACGACTACTGCTCGGGCTTCGCGACCGCACCGGCGGCCTTCGACCGCGACACGCGGGTGATCGGCGAGATGGGCATGCGCGGCTCGGCGGCGATGGTGGCCGCGCGCGAACGCGTCAGCGAGCGCTGCGCCCGTTTCGTCCCGCAGGACGAACTGACGCCGCGCATGATCGTGCTCAAGCGCGTGGAAGCGGCCGAAGCCGGGAGCGTCGCCGCCGAGGCGTCGCTGATGGCCGCCGGCGAGCCGGTCAAGGACACGCCCGAATACAAGCGCGATCTGGTCGAGCGCGTGCGCAAGTCCGAAGACCCGGAAGCCTATTCCGCTCTTGCGCCTGCGATGGGCGTCGCGGCCAGCGGCAAGACCGAATACACCGGGCAGGTCGCCGGCACGCAGTTCTCCGAACTGGCCTGGCAGCTGGCGGCGTGCCGGCTGGGAATGGATTGCACGTCCGACAGCGCGCTGATGACGTCGTACTGCGCCAACGGCGGCATCTGTTCCAGCGTGCCCGGACAGGATTTTGAACGCTTCGTATTCGACGCCGCGATCCCGCGCCAGGGCGTGGACGTCATCAACGACATGGTCGACTCGCTCATGGGCGGGAAGAGGGAACTGAAATGAAGAGTCTTGCATTCACAAAGAGGCCGCTGGCCGGAAAGGTCCGCAGGTATTTCTGGGTCCTGCTGTTTGCCACCTACTCGGTGGGCGCGGCCGGCGTGATGATCGACGTGCTCGCCGACGAGTACCGCCACCTGTCCAGCGTCGCGGTGACCACCGTGCGTTCGTCGGAGGAGTTGCGGATGTCGGGCGCGGCGCAGGTGGCGGCGGTGTACCGCGCCAGCAGCGGCGCGCCGTTCTCCACGCTCCCGCCGGGCAGCACCTTCAAGGTGGTCTGGCCCGACGGGTCCAGCGAGTACGTCATGGTCGTCAGCCCGAATTCGAGCAGCGGCGCGCATCCCATCGCCGGCACGCAGAGTGCGGCCAAGTCCCTGACCGAAGCTGCCAGCGACGCCGCCGCAGACGCGTCGGCGCAGGTCATCACCCGCTGAACCAGGCAAGTCTGTCCGCGGGCGCCCTCAGCGCGACGCCCGCTCCACGCGCGCACCGGGCGTGGATTCGAATTGCGGCGGGACGAAATCCACCGGCACCCGCACCATCGCCCCTGATGCCTCCCGCTCCGACTGGATGCGCCATTCCCAGGCGACATTGATCGCCGACTGGTCCAGCAGCGGATAGCCCGACGACTCGGCCAGGCGCACCGCACGCACCTCCCCGCACGGATTCACCAGCAGGCGCAGCTCGACGCGGCCGCCGTTGCCGTTGCGTGCGAGCGAGGCCGGATAGCGCGGCTGCGGCATGTGCTTGGGCGCGGGCGTGCAGGTTTCCTTCTCGACCAGGCTTCGCCAGGCGGCATACGAGGCCGTTTCCTCGCGCGTGGCCGGCTCCGGCGGCGACATCGCCGCCGTGTCGGCGCGCAGTTTGCGACAGGCCGCCGCGGCCGGGTCGCAATGCACGCGCGCGACGATGCGGTAGGTCGCGGCGTCGGAGTGGTCGATCACCTGCACCGCCGCGGCGGGCCAGCGGCCCTGCTCCGGCGGTGCGAACGTCCATTGACCGGCCGATTCGCCGCGACTGATGGAGAAGCTGGTGAGGTCCGGGCGGAAGGCGAAGTAATCCGCGTCCGGCAGCGAGGCCAGTTCGTGCTCGTCCATCGCTCCGCTGGTGCGATACCACGACAGCAACTGGTCGCGGTAAAGCCTCGCCACGTCGTCGTCGGCGATGCCGACCGTTTCGATCTGGAGCCAATCGGTCGGCGCGTTCGCGCGCTTGTCGACGGCATGCTTCGGTGCGGCGCTTTTCCCGGCGGCGGTGGATTTCGGTGCAGCCATGGCCTGCAACGACGACAGGCCGATCATGAGCATGACGAGCAGACGCGGGGACATGCAGGCTCCGGGGCGGGATTGCGGATACATAAACAAAAACCGCGGCCTGGGCCGCGGTTTTCGGGTCACACGATGGAAAGCGCCTTTTCCTTCTGTTCCTTCAGGCGCTTTTCCAGGTAGTGGATGTTCATGCCGCCCTGCTGGAAACCGGCGTCGGACATGATGCGCTGCTGCAGCGGGATGTTGGTCTTGATGCCGTCCACGACCATCTCGGAGAGCGCCACGCGCATGCGCGCGATGGCGGTTTCGCGATCGGGCCCATGCACGATCAGCTTGCCGATCATCGAGTCGTAGTTCGGCGGCACGCGATAGCCTTCGTAGATATGGCTGTCCACGCGCACGCCCGGGCCGCCCGGCGCGTGGAAGTGCTGGATCAGGCCCGGGAAGGGCATGAACGTGTCCGGATCCTCGGCGTTGATGCGGCACTCGATGGCATGGCCTTCCAGCACGATGTCGCTCTGCTTGATCGACAGCTTGTGGCCGGCGGCGATGTTGAGCTGCTCGCGCACCAGGTCGATGCCGGTGACCATCTCGGTAACCGGGTGCTCCACCTGGATGCGGGTGTTCATTTCGATGAAGTAGAAGCGGCCGTTCTCGTAGAGGAACTCGAACGTGCCGGCGCCGCGATAGCCGATGCGCAGGCATGCTTCGACGCAGACCTTGCCGATTTCCGCGCGCTGCTCGGGCGTGATGCCCGGCGCCGGCGCTTCCTCGACGACCTTCTGGTGGCGACGCTGCATCGAGCAGTCGCGCTCGCCCAGGTGGATCGCGCTGCCTTGGCCGTCGGCGAGGACCTGGATCTCCACGTGGCGCGGGTTCTCCAGGAACTTCTCCATGTAGACCATGTCGTTGCCAAACGCGGCCTTGGCTTCGGACTTGGTGGTCTGGATCGCGGTGACCAGGTGCGCCTCGGTGTGCACCACGCGCATGCCGCGACCGCCGCCGCCGCCGGCGGCCTTGACGATGATCGGGTAGCCGATCTCGCGCGCGATCTTGACGTTGGTCGCCGCGTCGTCGCCGAGCGGGCCGCCGCTGCCGGGCACGCACGGCACGCCGGCGGACTTCATCGCGCGGATGGCTTCCACCTTGTCGCCCATCAGGCGGATGGTGTCGGCCTTGGGACCGATGAAGATGAAGCCGGACTGCTCCACGCGCTCGGCGAAGTCGGCGTTTTCCGACAGGAAGCCGTAGCCGGGATGGATCGCCTGGGCGTCGGTTACTTCGGCCGCGGCGATGATCGAGGCCATGTTGAGGTAGCTGTCGGTCGACGGCGCCGGGCCGATGCAGACCGACTCGTCGGCCATCGCGACGTGTTTGAGGTTGCGGTCGACGGTGGAGTGCACCGCGACCGTTCGGATGCCCAGCGCGTGGCACGCGCGCAGGATGCGCAGCGCGATTTCACCGCGGTTGGCAATGACGACTTTGTCGAGCATGTGGCTGTTCTCGAAAGCAGGGACGAGGAAAGCGGAGCGCGGCCGCGAAACGGCGGCGCCCGGCGCTTACCCGATGACGAACAGCGGCTGGTCGAACTCGATCGGCTGGCCGTTCTCGACCATCACCTTCAGCACGGTGCCGGCGACGTCGGCTTCGATCGGGTTGAACATCTTCATCGCCTCGATGATGCCCAGCGTGTCGCCGGCCTTGACCGCCTGGCCGACCGTGACGAACGACGGCTTGTCGGGCGAGGGCGAGCCGTAGAAGGTGCCGACCATCGGCGCGCGCACGATGTGGCCCGGGGGCAGGTCGGCCGCCGGCTTCGGCGTGCCGCCACTGGCCGCTTCGGTCGGGCCGTGCATCGGCATGACCGGCGCCGGCGCGGGCGCGGCCTGCATGATCGGCGCCGCGGCGACCTGGATGCCCTTGGGCGTGCGGGCCAGGCGGACCGACTCTTCGCCTTCCTTGATCTCGATCTCGGCGAGGTTGGATTCTTCGAGCAGGTCGATCAGCTTCTTGATTTTGCGCAGGTCCATGTTCGGGCCTCAGGTTGCGTGCGCCCGGCGGGCGGGCAGGCAGGTGGATGTCAGGGGTTCCCGGCGGGCGCGGCCATCCGGGCCAGCGCGGCGTCGAGTGCGTAGCGGTAACTGTCCGCGCCGAAGCCACACACCACGCCCACCGCCAGGTCGCTGAAATAGCTGGTGTGGCGGAACGGTTCGCGGCGGTGCGGGTTGGACAGGTGGACTTCGATGAACGGCAGGGCGACCGCCGCCAGCGCATCGCGGATGGCGACGCTGGTGTGGGTGAAGGCCGCCGGGTTGATCAGGATGAAAGCGGTGCCGTCCAGGCGCGCGGCCTGGATGCGGTCGACCAGCGCGTGCTCGGCGTTGGACTGCAGGCTCTCGAACGCATGGCCTTCAGCCTCCGCGCGCTCGCGCAGGCCGGCGTCGATGTCGGCGAGCGTCGCGCGGCCGTAGACCTCCGGCTCGCGGGTGCCGAGCAGGTTGAGGTTGGGGCCGTGCAGGAGCAGCAGCTTCGCCATAGGGGCCGGGAACTCGCGTCAGCGCGCGTCGAATGGGGTCGAAGGCCGGCAGTGTGCGCCATGCCCGACAGGGTGTCCAGACGTTCGCCGCCGTATCGACGAAGTTCACGGAATTTAATCAGTTGTTTGAGTGGTCGCTCTAATCCGCGACCCAGTTATCGATTTCGCCGTGCTGGAAGGGGCCGATTTTCTGTTTGATCAGCCGGCCATCGGCGGAAATCAGGGCCGTATAGGGCAATACGCCCTTGGGATTGCCCAGTTGCACGCCGGCATCGCGAGGGCCGGCTTCGTCCAGCAGGATCGTATAGCGCACCGGAACGCGCCGGAGGAAGACCTCCACGGCCGCCGCATCGTCCAGCGCGATACCGACCACTTGCGTGCCGTTCGCACCCTGGGACGCGGCGAAGCGGTCCAGCTCGGGCATTTCTTCGATGCACGGGCCGCACCAGCTGGCCCACAGGTTCACCAGGATCGGGCGACCGGCATGGGCGGTGGGAAGCTCCACGGTCGCGCCGTCGAGCGAGGGCAGGCGGATCGTCGGGATGACCTCACCGCGCCGCGCGACCGGGAGGTCCGCAGGCGGCTTGGGCGCGGTGGCTTCCATCGCCGATTGCAGCGCGCGCTGGCCGACTTCGGTACGAAGCAGCGGCCCGGGCCCATTGACGATCAATCCGGCGACAACGCCCAGCGCGCCGGCGATCGCCGCGACCAGCAGGATCTTTGCCGTCGAACCCATCAGCGGGCCGCTCGCCCCGCACGTTCGACGAAGTTCTCCGCATCCTCGAAGCCGAACAGCCGCAGTTCGCGGCGCTCGGCCCCATCGCGGTACCACAGCGTCGCCGGCGGGCCGATGATCCCCAGGCGCTTCATGAGCGCCTGGTCGGTGTCGTCGTTGGCGGTGACGTCGGCCTTGAGCAGCACGAAACCGCCCAGCGCCTGGTGCACGGCGGGATCGGGGAACGTGTACTTCTCCATTTCCTTGCAGGCCACGCACCAGTCGGCATAGAAGTCGAGCATCAGCGGCTTGCCGGCGGCCTTCGCGGCGGCGATTTCGCGGTCGAGGTCGGCGGTGGACTTGATCGTGCGCAGCGGCAGTTCGGCGGCTTCCTGCACGCCGGCACCGAACAGGCCGGCGAGTGGCTTGAAGGGGTCGCGGCTGCCGGCCATCGCACCGACCAGCTGCGCCGCGCCGAACAGGCCCAGCACCAGCGCCGCCGTCCAGCCCATGATCCGCGCGCCGTCATGCCGCGAGTTGCGCACGGCAGTCGCGGTGGTCGCCGCCGCGGCGAGCAGCAGCACGCCCCACAGCGCCAGCGTCACCGGCGCCGGCACGATGCGAGAGAGCATCCACACCGCCAGTCCCAGGAATACGAAACCGAACGCGCGCTGCACCGCGACCATCCACGGCCCGCTGGTCGGCAGGCCCTTGCCCGCGGCCACGCCGAACACCAGCAGCGGCACGCCCATGCCCATCGCGAGCAGGAACAGCGCCGCGCCGCCGAACGCAGGGTCCTGCGTCTGGCCGATATAGAGCACGGCGGCCGCGAGCGGCGGTGCCACGCACGGGCCGACGATCAGCGCCGACAGCGCGCCCATCAGCGCCACGCCGAGCATCGAACCGCCACGTTGGCGGTCGCTCAGCGCGCCAAGCTTCGCCCGCAGCGACGACGGCAATTGCAGCTCGTACAGGCCGAAGCTCGACAGCGACAGCACGATGAAGAGCGCGGCGAAAGCCACGATCACCCAGGGCGTCTGGAAGGCGACCTGCAGGTTCGCGCCCACCAGCCCCGCGACCACGCCGGCCGCGGTGAACACCAGCGCGCTGGCGAGCACGTAGACGAACGACAGCGTCAGCGCGCGGCGAACGCCGAGGTTGGGGCCCTGGCCGGCGATCAGGCCGGACAGGATCGGAATCATGGGCAACACGCACGGCGTGAACGAAAGCCCCAGCCCCAGCGCGAAGAAGGTCAGCAGCGCGAGCCAGCGTCCCTTGCCGGACAGCGCGGCGGCGAGGCGGGCGTCTTCGGCCTGTTCGGTGTTGTCGGCGACCGTGGCCTTCGAAGGCGTGGGGGCGATCGCAGGCAGCGACCCGGCGTCGACGGCGCCATTGGAGGCCGAACGTGCAGCAGCAGGTTCGCTTCCCGTCACCGCAGGACGTTCCGGGGCGGGACGCGGACCGTTCGTGATCGCCTCGACCTTGCGGGCCGGCAGCGCCACGTCCACCGTCCGCGTCATCGGCGGATAGCAGATGCCATCGGTCTGGCAGCCCTGGAAGCCGGCGGTCAGGCGCAGCGTCGCTGTCTGCGTCGTGCGCGCGCTCACCGGCACCGGCACGTCGATCTGGTCGAAGTACACCGTGACATCGCCGAAATGCTCGTCGCGATGCGCCACGCCCTTCGGCCAGCGCGGCGCCCCGAGCGCGAAGCCGGCCTTCGTCGCGGCGGCATCGAGTTTGAGCGTGGTCTTGTCGCGATACAGGTAATAGCCGTTGGCCGGAGTGAAGCGCAGCAGCAGCGTGTTGCCGTCGCCGGCGATGGCCTCGAAGCCGAAGGCCTGTTCCGGCGGCAGCGGCAGCGCGTCGGCGCCGGCGCCGGCCTTCTGGCCGAGCAGTCCGCCACCCAGGGGCGCGTTGGCGCGCGGGCCGAAATTCACCAGCGGTTGCGCGGCGCCCTGCGTGGCGCCGGCCGGCAGCGCGACCGTCACGCTGCGCGTCTGCGGCGGGTAGCAGATGCCGGCGTCGGCGCAGCCCTGGTATTTGATCTTCAGCGTCACCTGGCGCGCACTGGCCTGTCCGGGCAGTACGGCGGTGAGCTGCTGGCGGTAGGTTTCGACCTTGCCGAAGAACTCGTCCTCGTGCTGGTCGCCCTTGGGCAACTGCAGCGGCTTCGCGTCGAAACCGGCATCGGCCTGCACGGCGATGCGGTGGCGATACAGGTAATAGCCATCGGCGATCTGCCAGCGGATCTCGATGCGATCCGCGGACGGCGCCTGCGCACGCAACGCGAAGGCATCGTCGACCGGAAGCAGGTCGTCGGGGTCGATGGCCGCCGTTGCGGGCATCGCCGCGAACGCGAGCGCGAGCGGAAGGAACACTCGCGGCGAGAGCAGGGACAGCAGTCGCGCGGCGCGCGTTCGGATCGGGTCAGTCATCGTCACGTGTCTGTTCGGCTACCCAGTCGAGGTAGGCGGCGAGGCCGCCGGTGGCTTCGACCGCGACCGCCTCGGGTAGTTCATATGGATGCAGCGCCTGCAGGCGCGCGACCAGTTCGTCCTGGCGGTCGGCGGTGGTCTTGATCAGCAGCAGGACTTCCTCGCCGCGTTCGACCGCGCCCTGCCAGCGGTAGGTCGAATGCACGCCCGGCAGCACGTTCACGCACGCGGCCAGTCGCTCGTCCACCAGTGCGGTGGCGAGGCGGTCGGCGGTCTGGGCGTCGGGGCAGGTGCTGAGCACCAGCCGCACGCGCGGCTCGGGGGGCGTGTGCATCAGGGGCGCCAGTGTAGGGCCTGCCCGCCGGGGCTGCCCATGCCGCAGCGGGCCGCTGCGTTCCGGCGCAGGCTTGCGCAGTGCGCCCCCGGATGGCGTAGGCTGCCGGCGCCGGCGTGCCCCTGGCCGGTCAGGAGGTTCGATGTTCCACCGCCGCCCGCTGCTTCCGCTCATCGGCCTGACGCTGGCGCTCGCCAGTCCGCTGGCACCCGCACAGATGCAGGACGCCCATGGCATCCGCGTGCGCGCCGCCTGCGCGCAGGCCCTGCCGATGCCGCGCCTGCTGCTGGACCTGAGCTGCGAAAGCGCGATGGATTGCTGGAGTGATCCGGCCAATGTCGGCGTGCTCGATGTCGACACCGGGCAGCGCCTGGTGGCATCGGGCCACGACCTGGTCTATGTCGACGCGTCCGGCGCGCCGCAGGCCGAACCGCCGATGCAGGGCACGATCCGCGCGGTGTGGACGGCGGTGCTGGCCGCGCCGCTGACGGCCCGGCACCTGCAACTCGTGCAGGGCGACGAGACGGCCACTGCCGCCTTCGCGCCGGCCACCGATTGCGCGGCGCTTCCGGCCGCGGCGATCAGGCGACTGGCCGGCGGCTGAGGTTTCTCACGCCTGCGCTTTAGCCCCGGCACGCGGCCGGCCGGTGCGCAATTGCGCCAGTTGTTCCACCACCTCCACCAGCGGCGCCTTCGAGCGCGTGGGCGCCGCGCGGAAGGCCGCCAGCAGGCGCAGTTCCAGCGGATCTTCCACCAGCATCGCGTCGGCGGCGGCGACCGAATCCAGGGCCGTGTCGGGCGACAGCCCCATCGTGCCGCGCCCGGTGGCCAGCCATTCGAACTGGACGCCGGTGATCAGGGCGATCTCGCGCAGGTGCGCCACGCTTGGGAACTTGCCGCGCGCTGCTTCCCAGTGACCGACCGCGCTGCGCTGCACGCCCACGGCGGCGCCCAGAGCGGCCTGCGACAGGCCGGCATGGCGACGGGCGAGGCGAATGCGCTGCTGGGGCGTCATGACGGCTACCTGTAGTCACAGGGTGAACGAAATACACCGAAGCTGTGTCTTGCCGGTAGCGTCCGCGACACGGAAAGCACGTTCATAGCGCTGATTCTGGCAAAGCTTTCGCGCAAGTGGCTACCGCTGGTCAGCAGCCCCGGCCGCGGTGCGGCTGGCCCGGACGCAAGGATGCGCACACCATTCACGCGCGTCAGGACTGGCGCCGGGTTCGGAACACGTGCGCATGGATTGCGCCGGGCCAGGACGGCAACTCCGACACCAAAGAGCGCGTTCCACGGGACGCGCTCTTTCTTTTTCGCCAGCGCGTTGCCGGCACCGGACGGATCCGGCGTTGATCCAGCGGGTGCCGCGCAGTCGATCCGCCGCGTGGCCCTTGAAAGGCTCCCGCGCTGCCCCATCTCCCACGGGTCCCGGTTTGCCGGGCTTTGTTTGCCCCCGACCTTGGCACTCGTCGCGGGCGACTGCTAAAATTTCAACACTTTCCCCGCTGTATCAACTACTTACGACCCCAGAGGTTTCAGTCGCCATGAATATCAAGCCGCTCTACGACCGCGTGGTCATCAAGCGCATGGAAGAAGAAAAGATGTCCGCAGGCGGCATCGTGATCCCGGACTCGGCCACCGAGAAGCCGATCAAGGGTGAAGTCGTCGCCGTCGGCGAGGGCAAGGTGTTCGACAACGGCAACGTGCGCGCCCCGAAGGTCAAGGCCGGCGACAAGGTGCTGTTCGGCAAGTACAGCGGCACCGAAGTGAAGCTCGACGGCACCGAATACCTGGTGGTGAAGGAAGACGACATCTTCGCCGTCATCGGCTGAAGCCGTGAATCGTGATCCGGCAAGGGTGATTGGTAAAAGCGCCGCGCGCTGACGACTCCCGACCGCATCACGAACCACGCTTTGTCACTTCACGAATCACGAATCAAAAATCACGAATCCCGGAGTTAAGAACAATGGCTGCCAAAGAAATCCGTTTCGGTGAGGACGCGCGCGTCAAGATGGTGCGCGGTGTCAACATCCTCGCCAATGCCGTCAAGGCAACGCTCGGCCCGAAGGGTCGCAACGTCGTGCTCGAGAAGAGCTTCGGCGCCCCGACCATCACCAAGGACGGCGTGTCCGTCGCCAAGGAAATCGAGCTTGCCGACAAGTTCGAGAACATGGGCGCGCAGATGGTGAAGGAAGTCGCGTCCAAGACTTCCGACAACGCCGGCGACGGCACCACCACCGCGACCGTCCTGGCGCAGGCGCTGATCCGCGAAGGCATGAAGGCCGTCGCCGCCGGCATGAACCCGATGGACCTCAAGCGCGGCATCGACAAGGCCGTGACCGAGGCCGTCGTCGAGCTGAAGAAGATCTCCAAGCCGTCCTCGACGTCGAAGGAAATCGCCCAGGTCGGCGCGATCTCGGCCAACTCGGACACCAACATCGGTGACCTCATCGCCCAGGCGATGGACAAGGTCGGCAAGGAAGGCGTGATCACCGTCGAAGACGGCTCGGGCCTGGAGAACGAACTCGACGTCGTCGAGGGCATGCAGTTCGACCGCGGCTACCTGTCGCCGTACTTCATCAACAACCAGCAGTCGATGCAGGCCGAACTGGACGATCCGTTCATCCTGCTGCACGACAAGAAGATCTCCAACGTGCGCGACCTGCTGCCGGTGCTGGAAGGCGTCGCGAAGGCCGGCAAGCCGCTGCTGATCATCGCCGAGGAAGTCGAAGGCGAAGCGCTGGCGACCCTGGTGGTCAACACCATCCGCGGCATCGTGAAGGTCTGCGCCGTGAAGGCCCCGGGCTTCGGCGACCGTCGCAAGGCGATGCTGGAAGACATGGCCATCCTGACCGGCGGCACCGTGATCTCCGAGGAAGTTGGCCTGCAGCTGGACAAGGCCACCATCAAGGACCTCGGCCGCGCGAAGAAGGTGCAGGTCTCCAAGGAGAACACCACCATCATCGACGGCGCGGGCGAGAGCGCGGGCATCGAAGGCCGCATCAAGCAGATCAAGGCGCAGATCGAGGAGACCTCCTCCGACTACGACCGCGAGAAGCTGCAGGAGCGCGTGGCCAAGCTGGCCGGCGGCGTGGCGGTGATCAAGGTCGGCGCCTCGACCGAAATCGAAATGAAGGAAAAGAAGGCACGCGTTGAAGACGCGCTGCACGCCACCCGCGCTGCCGTGGAAGAAGGCATCGTCCCGGGCGGCGGCGTCGCGCTGCTGCGTGCCAAGGCCGCGATTGCTGGCCTGAAGGGCGCCAACGAAGACCAGAACCACGGCATCCAGATCGCCCTGCGCGCGATGGAAGCGCCGCTGCGCGAGATCGTGACCAACGCCGGTGAAGAGCCGTCGGTCATCCTCAACAAGGTGATCGAAGGCAAGGGCGCGTTCGGCTACAACGCCGCCAACGGCGAGTACGTCGACATGCTCGAAGCCGGCATCCTGGACCCGACCAAGGTCACCCGCACCGCGCTGCAGAACGCGGCTTCGATCGCCGGTCTGATGATCACGACCGAAGCGATGGTCGCCGAGCTGCCGAAGAAGGACGAGCCGGCGATGCCGGGCGGCGGCATGGGCGGCATGGGCGGCATGGACTTCTAAGTCCCGCTTACCCGTGAGGCAACACGAAGAACCCCGCAGCGATGCGGGGTTCTTTCTTGGGCGACCTCGTGCGCCGTGCGTGCGGCGCGTCGAGCCGATAAGCTCGCGCGCATGCCGACCTCCCTGATCATCGTCGACGACTTCCTCAGCACGCGCGATGCGCAATCGCTGCGCGAGGTCGGACTGCAGCTCACCTATCCCGAACAGCAGGGCGCGTTTCCCGGGCGCAACTCGGTCGAACGCATCGAGATGGACGGCCTGGACGTCACGGTGTCCAACCTCGTGGGCGAACGCGTCAAGCCGATCTCGCCGCTGCAGTCGCACGCGAAATTCCGCATGACGCTCGCCGCGGACAAGGGCCGCGCGAAGGTCCACATCGACCAGGCGTACTGGTCCGGGATCCTCTACCTCAGCCGGCCCGAGGATTGCCGCGGTGGCACCGAGTTCTTCCGCCACCGTCCGACCAACAGCGAGCGCGCACCGTGGAGCCAGGACGAAGCGCGCGCGATGGGGTACGAGTCGCTCGATCACATGCATCGGGAGGTGATCGAGAAAGACAGCAACGACGATGCGCAGTGGGAGCACACGATGACCGCCCCGATGCGCTTCAACCGGCTGGTGTTGCTGCGGCCGTGGCTCTGGCACACGGCCGGGCCGGCATTCGGCGATCGGATGGAAAACGGCCGGCTGGTGTACCTGATGTTCTTCGCGGGCGCGTGATTCGCGGGGTCAGGAAGGCTTGTTCCAAACCTGAACAGGGTGGCCGATACAAGTCATTTGATGCGCTATTTGAACCGCTGAGTTCTATTTTGCAGTGCAGCGTGCAAACCCCCTAACGGTTCCTTCACGATCGACCTGCATCCCGACGTGGGGGAGGGAGCAGGCCCGCAACCGGTTCGACCGGGGCGGGCTTTTTATTTGCCCAATGGGCACGCGTCTTGCCGCGAACCTGCCGCTGCGTCGCACGCACGCCCCCGAACGCCGACGCATCGAACGCACATGCCAGAATCGGCGCGATGACTTCGCCCGTGTCCGCTTCGCCCCCCGACCGATTCCAGCCGCTGATCGCCCGCGTCCTCATGCGCCTGCGCGCGGCGCTGCCCGCGCTTGGCGAGCGCCTGTCCGATCCGCACGCCATCGCCCGCATCGAACGCGTCGCGATCGCCAGCGACTTCGCCCTCGACACGCTTGCGCGCCAGCCGGATCTTCTTGAAGGCCTGCTGCGCGACGACGGTGCCCAGCCGCCGGCGGAGCCCCTGCTCGATGCCGGCAACCGCGCCGACTGGCCCGCGCTGCTGCGTCGCTATCGCGCCGCCGGTTCCACCCGGCTGATCTGGCGTGACGTGCTGGGGCTGGACGATGTCGGCGCCACGCTTGCGGGCAGCACGCACCTGGCCGAGCGCTGCCTGCAGATCGCGCTGGAAGCGCTGGAGGCGGAGTTCGCCCAGCGCCACGGCGTCGTGCGCGATCGCGATGGAAACGTGCAGCGGCTGGTCGTCTTCGGCCTGGGCAAGCTCGGCGGCGGCGAGCTCAACTTCAGTTCCGACGTCGATCTGGTCTACACCTACGAACACGACGGGCAGTCCGATGGCACGCGTGCCCTCGATGCCGAGCACTACTTCGCGCGCCTGGGGCAGCAGCTGGCCAAGCTGCTCGACGAGCCCACCGTGGACGGCTTCTGCCATCGCGTCGACCTGCGCCTGCGTCCTTATGGCAATGCAGGGCGGGTGGCGTGGTCGTTCAACGCGATGGAACAGTACTTCCAGCGCGAGGGGCGCGACTGGGAGCGTTACGCATGGCAGAAGGCGCGCCCGGTCGCCGGCGATGCGCAGGCGGGCGAGCGCTTCCTCGACAGCCTGCGCCCGTTCGTCTATCGCCGTTACCTCGACTTCGGCGCGCTCGACGGCCTGCGCGGAATGAAAGCGGCGATCACCGCCGAAGTCGCGCGCAAGGAACTGGCCGACGACATCAAGCGCGGGCCGGGCGGCATTCGCGAAATCGAGTTCCTCGTGCAGGCGCTGCAACTGATCTACGGCGGGCGCGAGCCGGAGCTGCGCGATCGTCGCCTGCTGCCATCGCTGCGCGCGCTGGTGCAGGCGCGCCAGATGAGCGAGGAGACGGGCGACCTGCTCGCAGGCGCCTACCGTTTCCTGCGCCGGCTCGAGAATCGCCTGCAGATGCTGCGTGACGCACAGACGCACGCGCTGCCCGACAGCGATGACGATCGCGAGCGCATCGCCTTTGCGCTGGACTTCGAGGACTGGACTGCCCTGCGCGCCGCACTGGACGTGCAGCGTGCACGCGTCGCCACGGAATTCGAGGCGTTGCTTGCGCCGCGCCGTCGCCGGAACGCGCCCGACGCGCTGACGACCTACTGGCGCGCGCTGCCCGAAGACGGTGACAGCGAGGCGCTTGCCGATGCGGGCTTCATCGAAGCGGGCAACGCGGACGGCGCGCTGCGCGATTTCGCGCGCAGCCCGGGCGTACGCGGTTTGTCCGATAGCGCGCGTGGGCGGCTGGATCGCGTGATGCCGTCGCTGCTGCAGGCGGCGGCCGCATCGAGCGAACCGATGCTCGCACTGCGGCGCCTGCTTGCGCTGCTGCACAACGTGCTGCGCCGAAGCGCGTACCTGGCGTTGCTCGACGAGCAGCCCGCCGCGCTCGCGCGACTGGTGGAAGTCGTCACGCACAGTGCGCTGCTCGCAGAGCGCCTGGCGTCGTATCCGTTGCTGCTCGACGAACTGCTCGATGCGCGTGTCGCAGGTCCCCTGCCGGGTCGTGACGAACTGCATGCGGCATGCGCCGACGTGGCGCCCGGTGCCAACGACGACGCCGAAGCCGTGCTGCAGGCGCTGAACGAAGTACGCCAGGCATTGAGTTTCCGCATCGCGATGGCGGTGCGCGACGGCCGGCTTTCCGCGGTGGATGGCGCGCGCCAGCTTGCCTGGCTCGCCGACGGCGTGGTGATGCGCGTGCTGCGCCTGGCCGAACACGAAGTCGGCAGCGCGCACGGCCGCGTGCCCGGTGCGCGATTCGCGGTGATCGGCTACGGAAGCCTTGGTGGGGAAGAGCTCGGTTTCGGCTCCGACCTCGACCTCGTCTTCATCTACGACGCACCCGGCGGCGAACACGCGCATTCCGACGGCGCGCGCCCACTCGAAGCCACGCGCTGGTTCGCGCGCGTTGCGCAGAAGGTCGTTGCGTTGCTGGGCGCGGTCACCGGCGCGGGGCGGTTGTACGACGTCGACGTGCGCCTTCGCCCGGACGGCGCGAAGGGGCTGCTCGTTTCAAGCCTGGCCAGTTACAGCGACTACCAGCGCGATCGCGCGTGGACATGGGAACACCAGGCGCTGGTGCGCGCGCGATTCGTCGCCGGCGACGAATCGCTCGGTGCCGACGTCGAGGATGTCCGTCGCCAGACGCTGTCGCGAACACGCGATGTGCAGACCGTGTGCAACGACGTCGTGTCGATGCGTCGTCGCATGCGGGCCGAACTCGACCGCAGCGACGCCGCGGCGTTCGACCTGAAGCAGGGAGAGGGTGGCCTGGTCGACCTGGAATTCCTGCTGCAGTACGCCGTGCTCGCGCATTCGGCGCAGCACCTCCAGTGGCTGTCTTCGCGCAACACGCGCGAGCTGATCCTGGCAACAGGCCAAAGCGGCTGGCTGGACGAGGCGGAAGTGGAAGCGTTGACGCAGGCCCACGCCACGTTCGTCGACGCCGGCCTCGCGTGTACGCTCGATCGCCGCCCGCGACGGTTGCCGATCAACGATGCGATCGCGGCCGCACGCGAGGCGATCTCGGGCGCAACGCATCGGCATGGGCTGGTGTTCGATCAGGACGCCAGTCGCTGACTCACTTCGTTCGCCACTCGCGCCGTTTCGCGGAGTGGCGTGATTTCGAACATCCCGATGCCATCGTCGAGTGGGCGCACGCGACCGCTTCGCAGCAATGCATCGACGAACCGCCGCGGCCGTCCCTCGACACGTTCATGCCCCGCCACGAACAACGGCGCCAGCGTCGCCGCCGCTTCCGACAGCATGTTGACCGAGTCGGCGGTGCAGACGATGCGGTCGGCCCAGGCGAGCAGGCCCGCGTAAGGGTTCGGGCCGTCGGCGCCATCGGTCCAGATCAAGCCGGGAACGCCACGCAGGCGATCGCGCAAGGCCGTGCCGACGTGCGACGGCGTGCGGCGCGAGGTGGTGGCCAGGACGCTTCCGCCTTCGTCGCGTGCAACACGCTCCACGCGGCGCAGCAGTGTGTCGTAGGTGCCATCGTCGAAACGCGCGTGCGCGCTGGCGCCGCCGACGAGCAGCGCGGTACGCGGACCGGGCAGGGCGCCGATCTCGGGAAACGCATGCCGACCGGCCGCAAGCCACAGGTCGTCGACCGGATGCAGGCTGCCGATCATCGTGATGACGTTTTCGCCGCGCAGCCCGTCGTGTTCCGGCGCGACGACCAGGTCCCAATGGCGTGCGTCGATGCGCGGATCGAGGATCTGCACCGCGCGCGCACCGCGCGATCGCAGCAGGCGCGTCGCCAATGCCGACTGGCGCCCGCACCCGATGGCCAGCGAAGGCGGCGTCTGCATCGCCTGTTCGAACGTCGGCCCGAACGCATTCGTGCTGCCCGGCAGTGCGCGCGGTGCGAACCAGCGCCACGGCGTGCGCGGGGCGAGCGTCCAGGCGCGGAAAGGTTCGCCCAGCGCGGCGGCCAGCGCCTGCGCCTGGCGCATGTTGCCGGCGTGGCCGTCGGTCAGGGTCCAGGTCGCGGGCCCGCGTTGAGGCGCGGGATCGGGGCTTCGTCGTTGCACGTTTGTGATTAATCCGTTCCGGATCAGTCGGCTGTTGCGAACGTGCCAGACTCTACACTTTCGAACCTCAGCTGCGGCGAAGTCGCGGCTTTACCGGAGCAAACGATGTCGCACATCACCCCGCCGCTGCCCGAGTCAGCACTGGACCAGCTCTTCCGCACCGCCCGCACGCACAACGAGCTCGGCGGTGAGGTAAGCGACCAGACGCTGCGCGAGCTCTACGACCTGGCCAAGTGGGGCCCGACCAGCGCCAACATGTCGCCGCTGCGGCTGGTGTTCGTGAAGTCGCCCGAAGCCAAGGCCAAGCTCGCTCCCGCGCTTGACGAAGGCAACTACGCCAAGACCATGGCCGCGCCGGTCACCGCCATCGTCGCCTTCGACCTGGCTTTCTACGAAAAGCTGCCGTACCTGTTTCCGCACACCGACGCGCGCGGCTGGTTCGACGGCAAGCCCGAAGCAGACCTCACCACCATCGCGCTGCGCAACGGCAGCCTGCAGGGTGCCTACGTGCTGATGGCCGCACGCGCGCTGGGCCTGGACACCGGCCCGATGTCCGGCTTCAACAACGCGCTGGTCGATCAGACCTTCTTCGCCGGCACGAAGATCAAGTCGAATTTCCTGATCAACCTCGGCCATGGCGACACGGCCAAGCTGTTCGCCCGTTCCCCGCGCCTGTCCTTCGACGAGGCGGCGCGGATCCTGTAATTCCGCCGTCCCGTACGTCCTGCACACCCTCACGGAGAGATACCCATGTTCAAGCGCATCGCCCTCACTGCGGCCCTGGTCCTCGCCAGCGCCTCCGCCTTCGCCGCGCCCGGCGGCGCCAGTGGCGCCACCACCTACAAGATCGACCCGAACCACACCGACGTCGTCGCCAGCTGGAGCCACTTCGGTTTCTCCAACCCGATCGCGCACTTCGGCCAGGTCGACGGCAGCATCACGTACGACGCGAAGAACGTCGGCACCTCGAAGGTCGAAGTGACGATCCCGCTGGCGGGCCTGAACGCGAACGTCGAGAAGTTCAACGAACACCTGCGCAGCGCCGACTTCTTCGACGCCGAGAAGTACCCGACCATCACCTTCAAGAGCACGAAGGTCGAAGCGGCGGGCGACAAGAAGCTGCGCGTGTTCGGCGAGCTGACCATCAAGGGCGTGACCAAGCCGGTGGTGCTGGACACCACGATCAACAAGATCGGCGACCACCCGATGGCCAAGCGCGCGGCGGCCGGCTTCGACGCCACCACGACCATCAAGCGCAGCGACTTCGGCGTGGACAAGTTCGCGCCGAACGTGAGCGACAACGTGACCATCCGCATCACGACCGAAGCCGTGGTGCCGGCGGCGAAGTAAGCGTCAGGCGGACATACGGGGCGGGAACGGGGACAATGGCCACGTTCCCGCCCTTGTCGTTTCCAGCGTCCACATGATCGTCCAGCGCCCCTCCAGCGACCGCGGCCATTCCGCCGCCTCCGGCCGCGAAAGCCGCCACGGCTTTTCCTTCGGCGGTTACTACGACCCGCAGTGGATGGGCTTCGGCCCGCTGCGCGTGCTCAACGAGGATCGCCTCGAACCCGGCGCGGGTTTCGACACGGCGCGCGTGGCGAACATGGAACTGCTGACGCTCGTCGTGGCCGGAGAACTCGCGCACGACGATGCCATCGGTGGCCGCGGCATCGTGCGTGGTGGCGAGCTGCAATGGCTCAGCGGTGGCCACGGCGTGCAGCACGCGCAACGCAATGCGTCGAACTCGGAACCGCTGCACCTGCTGCAGATCTGGATCCAGCCCTCGCGCCTGAACCACCAACCCGCCTACGACAAGCGTGCGGCCACGCCCGCCGATGCCCGCGGCTGGACGCTGCTCGCGTCTGGCGATGGCGCCGACGGGAGCCTGCCGATCCGCCAGGACGCGCGGATCCGGCAGGTGCGGCTGGACCGTAGCGAGACGGCGGAGTTCGAACTCGACGTTTCGCGCCTGTACTGGGTGCAGGTGGTGTCGGGCCGGGTGACGGCCAACGACGGCATCGACCTGCAGGCCGGCGACGCGCTGGGCCTGCGCGTCGAGGCCGGGACGCTGCGCCTTGTGGGCGCGGCCGACGGGCGGGCGCTGGTCCTGCTGTTCGACCTGCCCGAATAGGGCGGAAGGCCCGGGCTCGACGCCGGTCTTCGCGCGGGGACTGGTAAACTTGCCGCCCGCGTCGCCACAGCCGTTTTCGAATCATGACCGCAGCCAACGCCCACCCGACCCAGGCCAACGCCGAGCAGCGCTACGTCGTGTACCGCGCCGACCTGCCGCTGAGCTGCCCGCTGCCCTCGATGGCGCTGTGGAACTCGCACCCGCGCGTGTACCTGCCGATCGAAGCCGACGGCGGGGAAGTGCAGTGCCCGTACTGCGGCTCGCATTTCGTCCTCGAAGACTGACCTTCGCGCGACGCCGCGCATGCGCCGGCTGACGGTCGTCCAGCTGCTGCCGGCCCTGGAATCGGGCGGCGTCGAGCGTTCCACCCTCGAGATCGCCCAGGCGCTGGTCGAAGCCGGCCATCGCGCCATCGTCGTGTCCAAGGGCGGCCGTCTCGTGCCGCGCCTGCTGGCGCTGGGGGCGCAGCACATCGCGCTCGACATCGGGCGCAAGTCGCCGCTCACGTTCGGCCACGTGCCCGCGCTGCGCGCGATGTTCGTGCGCGAAGGCGTCGACATCGTGCATGCGCGTTCGCGCCTGCCCGCGTGGATCGGCGAACTGGCGCTGCGCAGCCTGCCCGCGTCGAAGCGGCCGCGCTGGGTCACCACCGTCCATGGGCTCAATTCCCCGTCGCGCTACAGCGCGGTGATGACGCATGGCGAGCGCGTGATCTGCGTGTCCGACACCGTGCGCGAGTTCGTGCTGCGTCATTACCCCGATGTCGATGCGGGCAAGCTGCGCGTGATTCCGCGCGGCATCGATCCACGTACGTTTCCGCGCGCGCCGGATCCCGATCGCGAAGCGCGCGCATGGGCTGCATCGCTGCATCCGCAATTGGGAGGCGACGGCCCGCTGCTGCTGCTCCCCGGTCGCGGCACGCGCCTGAAGGGCCACGCCGACGCACTCGTGCTGCTCTCGCGCCTTCGTGCCGGCGGCATCGACGCACGGCTGTGGCTGCCCGGCGCGCGTGAGGCCGGACGCGAGGCGTACATCGCCGAGCTCGAATCCGAAGCGGCCACGCTTCGCATCGCCGATGCGGTGGCCTTCACCGAACCGACCGACGCCATCGCCCGCGCGTATGCGGCCAGCGACGTGGTGCTGCAGCTCTCGCGCAAGCCGGAGGCGTTCGGCCGTACCGTGCTGGAAGCCTGGTCGGTGGGGCGTCCGGTGCTGGGCTGGGCACACGGAGGCGTCGGCGAACTGCTGGCGAAGTGGGAGCCCGGTGGCGCCGTGGCGCCGTTCGACATCGACGCGCTGCATCGGACCTCCTACAAACTTCTTACGCACAAGACGGCGCCGCCGGCTACGATTCCGCATTCATTGCATGCGATGCAGGAGGCCACGCTTGCCGTCTACGCCGAACTCATCGATGGCCCACGCTGACGCCAGACCGGTGCAATCGCGCGTGCGCGGCTGGCGCTGGGCGCCGGCGTGGATCCTTGCCTACGTCGCGCTGTGGCCGGCACCGGGCTATGCCGAAGGCATCCTCGTGCTGGGCGCGCTGGCGGCGATCGTGCACCTGGCGCTGTCGCGTTTCCGCGGCGGCGACAAGCTGCTGAGCAATCCCGCGTGGGCGCTGACCAGCGTCCTGTTCTTCGCCTACTGGACCCCCGAACTGGTGTCGGCGATCGACGCGATCGACCCGGCGCGCGCGCTGCGCGAAGCGGCGGTGGACCTGCGGTACCTGCCCTTCCTGTGGCTGGTGGCCTCGGCGGTGGCCGACCCGCGCGGACGGCGCATCACCTTCGGCGGCCTGGCGATCATCGTGGGCATCTGGACGCTGGATGCGCTGGTGCAGGCGGCGACGGGCGCGAGCCCGCTGTTCTCGGGCATCGACGGCATCAAGCACGCCATCAGCGGCCATGGCATGTGCACGCCGCAGGAAGTGGCGAACGTGGATCGCCTCAGCGGCGTACTGGGTCCGTGCAACCTCAAGCTCGGTCCGGTGCTGGCGAGCCTGTCGCCGTTCCTGCTGTTCGCCGGCGGACGCCGCATGGGCACGGTCGGCTGGCTGCTGGCGGCCGCGGCAGTGGGCATCGTGCTGGTGCTGGCCGGTTCGCGTGCGTCGTGGATCACCTATGCCGTCGCGCTCGTCCTGTCGGGCTGGCGCCTGGTTGGCTGGAAAAAGCTGATCGGTGTGTTCGCCGTCGGCGCCATCGCCTTCGTCGTGCTGAGCTTCGCCGTGCCGCAGGTGCGCGAACGCCTCGCGCGCACGACGCACGCGGTCAGCGTGGATGTGGAAGGCGTGGACAGCGCGCTGTCCGGACGCGCACGCATCTGGAGCGCGGCGCTGTGCATGGCGCGCGAGCATCCGATCAACGGCGTGGGCGCACGAGGGTTCCGCGAGGCGTTCCCGGCCTGCGATCCGGCGCCGGGTGAGGTCGCCGTGTGGGGCACGGGACCGGCGCTGCATGCGCACCAGATCTTCCTGGAGGTGCTCAGCGAAACCGGCGCCTTCGGCGTGCTGTTGTGGTTGGCCGGCCTGGCGCTGGCGTGGCGCGCGTGGCGTTTTGCCGACGAGCAGGCCCGCGAACGCGCACGGCCGGCGATGTGGGCGCTGGCGGTGACAGTGTTCCCGATCAACACGCACCTGGCGTTCTATTCGACGTTCTGGGGCGGGCTGACGCTGTTGCTGGCCGCGCTGTACGCAGGCAGCCTGCTCGCGCGCGAGTAGCTTGCCGCCTCAGCGCTTGCCGTAGGGCGAGGCCATTCCGGGCGGCCGGCGCTTGAAGCGGCGGTGGATCCACAGGTACTGCGTCGGCGCCTCGCGCACCATCGCCTCGATCGCCGCGTTGACGCGCGTGGAATCGACGGCAGCGTCGCTGGACGGGAAATCCTCCAGCGGTGCGCCGACACGAAGCACGTAATCGGCGCCTTCGCGACGATGGAAGAACGGCACCACGGCGCAGCCGCTCAGCCGGGCGAACTGGTGCGTGGCGGTGATCGTCGCCGCCGGCACGCCGAAGAACGGCGCGAACACCGTGTCCTTGCCGCGCATGTCCTGGTCCGGGGCGTACCAGAGGAAACCGCCCTGCTTGAGGTGGCGGATCGCCGGGCGTATCTCTTCGTTGGTGAACATCGCCTTCGCATAGCGCAGGCGGCCGCGCTTGACCGCCCATTCCATCACCGGGCTGCGGTGGCGGCGGTACATGCCGGTCAGCGGCAGGTGGTCGCACATCAGGCGGCCGCACATCTCCAGCGTCATGAAGTGGCCCGACACCATCAGCACGCCACGGCCCTGCGCGCGGATCCCGTCCAGCAGTTCCAACCCTTCGATGCGCACGGTGCGGCGCATCGGCGCGGCCGAGCCCCACCAGGCCCGCGCGAACTCGAAGAACCCGATTCCCAGGTCGCGGAAGCTCTCGCGCAGCAGGCGCTCGCGCTGTTCCAGCGACATTTCCGGGAAGCACAGCGCCAGGTTGATCCGCGCCGCCCGCTTGCGCGCGGTGGCCACCCCGAGCGCGAACACGCCGATCAGCCGGCCGAGTCCGCGCTGCACGGACCACGGCAGGCGCGCGCCCAGGCACATCACGCCCAGCGCGAGCCACATCGGCCAGTGGCGCGGGCCGAACGGCGGCGAGGGCGGGGACGTGGGGGATTCGACTGCCTTGGGCATCCGGCAATTCTACGGGGCCGATGCGTGCATGCAGTAGACGCCGCCGATACGCGTGCGCATGCGCCACGACGCGGTGCGCGAAGGCAATGTTTCTTCGCCCGGTCGTCACCGGCTTCGTTATCCTTATGCCGATGCCGACGGACCCTATCGAGCGCCTGTTGCGCGGCCTTTACTCGGTCGCGCTGTATCTGTTAGCACCCATCACGGTCTACCACCTGATCTGGCGCGGCTTGCGGCAGCCCGCGTACTTCCTGCGTTGGCAGGAGCGCTATGCGCATTACCGCGATGCCGCGCCGATGCGGACGTTGTGGGTCCACGCGGTCTCGGTGGGCGAGGTCAATGCCGCCGTGCCGCTGGTCAATGCGCTGCGCCGCGCGCGGCCGGACCTGCGCCTGCTGGTCACCACCATCACGCCGACCGGTTCCGAACGCGTGCACGCGTTGTGGGGCAATGCCGTCGAACACGTGTACCTGCCTTACGACCTGCCGGGCGCGGTCGGTCGCTTTCTTCGTCATTACCAGCCGTACGCGGCGCTGATCATGGAAACCGAGCTGTGGCCCAGCCTGCTGTTCGGCTGCCGCGACGCAGGCATTCCGACGATGATCCTCAACGCGCGGCTGTCGGAGCGCTCGCTGCGCGGTTACCGCGTCCTCGCCCCGCTGGTCGCGCGCGCGTTGCGCACCGTACGTACGGTCGCCGCGCAGTCGCATGCCGATGGCGAACGTTTCGTGCGACTGGGCGCGCGCCCGGAGCAGGTGGCCGAAGTGGGCAACCTCAAGTTCGACGTCGCCGTGCCGGAAGACCTGCCCGGTTTCGCAGCGAAATGCCGCGCACTGTGCGGCGACCGACCGGTGTGGATCGCCGCGAGCACGCACGAGGACGAGGAGATGGCGGTGATCTCCATCCATCGGCAGCTGCGTGCGCGCTTCCCCGACCTGTTGATGCTGTGGGCGCCGCGTCATCCCGAACGCTTCCGCACCGTCGCCGATACTGCGCGCGCCGCAGGCTGGGCCGTCTCCACGCGCTCGCGGGAGCAGTGGCCACAGGCCGACGACGCGGTGTTCGTGATCGACACCCTGGGCGAGCTGATGAGTTTCTACGCCTGCGCCGACGTGGCCTTCGTCGGCGGCAGCCTGCAGGCGATCGGCGGCCACAACCTGCTGGAACCGGCCGCGACGGGCACCGCCATCGTCACCGGCCCGCACCTGCACAACTTCGTCGAAATCGCACAACGCCTGGAAGACGCCGGTGCGTTGTGCGTGGCGCCGGACGCGGAGCATGTCGAACGCGCACTGGCGCAGCTGCTGGGCGATCCGGAGCGGCGCGAGCGCATGACCGCCGCCGGTCGCGCGCTGGTGGAAACCGGCCGCGGCGCGCTTGCCCGCACGCTCAACCTGCTGCAACCGCTGCTGCCGCCTGCGGTGTGACGCCGTCGCGCTTCACGGCGCCTCCACATCGCATCGGGCATTCGCACCCAAGCCACCCGAAGGAGCGAGTGCCGTGCTTACGTCCTCCCGGAATTGCATGCAGCGCCGGCGGTCCTCGCTCACGCCAGGCCTGATCGCATTGTCCATCGCCGCAGCGCTGGCCTCCTGCGCGACGCGGCCAGCGAACGATACCGCCGCCAGCCCGATGCTGCCGGCCGCGACGACGCCCGCGCCCGCAGTCGCCGAAGCGGTGCCCGAGATACGTCCTGGCGTGCTCGCCGGTTATCTGGGGCGCGATCTGCCCAACAGCCTGAAGCTGCTGCCCGCACCACCCAAGGATGGTTCGGCCGCCTTCAGGCAGGACCAGGCGGTAAGTCGCGCATCGCAGAAACTGCGTACCACCGCGCGCGGCACGCAGGCGACGTCCGACGCGGACCTGGCCTTCCCGCACGTCGCCAGCGCGTTTGCCTGCGCACTCGGCGTGCCGGTTTCGCAGGAAGGCTCCCCCCGCCTGTATCAACTGCTCCGCCGCACGATGACCGACGCGGGCCTGGCCACGTACGCTGCGAAGGATCACTACAAGCGCACGCGGCCTTTCGTCTTCTACAAGGAAGACACGTGCGCGCCGAAGGACGAAGCGGCGCTGCGCAACGACGGCTCGTATCCGTCGGGCCACACGTCGATCGGCTGGATGTGGGCGCAGGTTCTGACGCAGGTGGCCCCCGACCACGCCGACGCACTGCTCGCACGCGGACGTTCGTTCGGCGAAAGCCGTCTGGTCTGCAACGCGCACTGGCAGAGCGACATCCTGGCCGGCCGCACGATCGCGTCGGGCACCTTCGCGAAACTGCAGTCGAATGCGACCTACCAGGCCGACGTGGCGGCGGCGACGCAGGAAGTGCAATCGATGCGTGCAAGCGCAAAGGCGCCGGGCGTCGATTGCGATGCCGAAGCAGCGGCGCTTGCGATTCCCATCGACGGCGTGCTCTGACGAAGGCACTCGCAAAAGCAGAAGGCCGGACGTCTCCGTCCGGCCTTCGTTCTTCCCGCATCGTGGAGCGATCAGCCCTTCGGCACGTCGCCAGCGGGCAGCTGCGAAGCGGTGTCCACCGTCAGCAGGCGGTTCACGTCCTGCACGTCGGCGACGTCGAGCGTGCCGGCGGCCTGTTCCAGCAGCAGGCGGCTTTGCAGGTGGTTGTAGCGCGCGCGGGCGAACTCAAGCTGCGCGGTGAACAGGTTGTTCTGGTTCTGCAGGACGTCCAGCACGGTGCGCGTACCGACTTCCAGGCCGACCTGCGAGGCGTCGTACGCGGCCTGCGCCGAGACCAGCGCCAGACGGCGCGCCTCGACTTCGCTGATGCTCGCCACCAGCGTCTGGTAGGCGTTGCGCGTGTTGCGCACCAGCAGGCGCTTCTGCTGTTCCAGCTCGTCCGTCGCGACGTCGCGACGCGCCAGCGCCTGGCGCACGCCCGACTGTGTGGCGCCGCCGGAGAAGATCGGCACCGACAGCGTCAGGCCGACCGACGGGCCGAAGCTGCGGCCGTCGATGTCGCGCGTGACGTCGAGCACCGTGCGCTCGCCCCAGGTCTCGCTGTCGCCGTAGGAACCGTTGAGGTACAGGCGAGGCCAGTGGCCGGCGCGTGCGGTCTCGACGTCGGCCTCGGTTGAGGAGACCTGCAGTTCCTTGGCGCGCAGGCCCGGGTTGTTCTCGATGGCGGTGCTCACCCAACCATCGGCGTCGCGCGATTCGGTCAGCGACGGCTGGTAGTCCTTCGGCAGGCCCTTGATGCCGCGGACCTGCTGGCCGGTGATTTCCGCCAGCGCCTGGTACGAGTCCTCGACCGCGTTGCGGGCCAGGATCGTGTTGGCGCGCGCGCTGTCGTACTGGGCGCGGGCTTCATGCACGTCGGTGATCGGCGCAAGGCCCACTTCCAGGCGCTTGGAGGCATAGTCGAACTGCTTCTTCAGCGCCGTCTCCGCGGCTTCGGCGGCGGCCAGCGATTCCAGCGCGATCAGCACGTTGAAGTACGAGGCCGACGTGCGCGTGATCAGGTCGTTGCCCGAGGCGGCCAGCTGGAAGTCAGCGGCCTGCGCCAGCGCCTTGGCGCTCTTGTGGCGCGTGAAGTTGCCGCGGTCGTAGACCATCTGGCTGAGGTTCACGCCGGTGCTGCGGGTGGTGCTCTCGGTGTCGCTGTCGCCGGTGTTGACCGTGCCGTCGGCGTTGATCGAGTTGTTGCCACGCGAGTAGCTGCGGCCCTTGGTGATCGAGGCCGAACCGTCCAGCTGCGGCAGCATCGCCGCGCGCGTTTGCACCGCGCCTTCGCGGATGGCGAGGCGATTGGACTCGGCCGCCGCGAGTTGCGGGTCGGCCGTGCGTGCCAGCTCGTAGGTCTGCAGAAGGTCTTCGGCGGAGGCCGTGGCCGGCAGCATGGCCGAGAGGCTCACGGCTGCTGCGAGGGCGATGACGAGCGGGCGGCGAATCATGCGAGGTCCTTGTCCGGTTTTACGTTCTTATCGAGCCGCCCGCGTTGTTGCGGGCGTGTGGGGGTGCTGCGTCAGAACTTGAATACCGGCGCGGGGGCCGCGCCGGCGAGATAGGGAAGATCGGTTTCGAACAACGATTGGATGCGCGGAGCGTTGACATCGTTGCGCACCAGCACCGCTTCCATCACCGGCGAATGCCCGCGCACGACGAACATGCGGCCGTTGGGCTCCAGCCAGTCGATGAAACGCTGCGGGATGGTGTCCACCGCACCGGCGACGAGGATCGCGGTGAAGCGGCGGTCGGTGGTCCAGGTGAAGGCATCGCCCACCACGACCTGGACGTTGTCGACGGACTGTTCCGACAGAGCGGCGGTAGCGGCCTGCGCAAGGTCGCCATGGCGCTCCAGCGCGAGGACGTCGCGGGCGAGGCGACCGGCGCAACCGGCCAGATAGCCGGTTCCGGCGCCGATCACCAGCACGTCGTCGGCAGGATCCAGTGCCAGCGCCTGCAGGGCGCGGCCCTGCAGGACCGGCTTCATCGTGAATTCGCCATGGGCCAGCGGCAGCGCGAGGTCGGCGTATGCCAGGTTGCGGTGCGCCACGGGCAGGAACGCCTCGCGCGGCAGCGTCGCCATCACATCGAGCACGCGGCCATCAAGCACGTCCCAGGGGCGCACCTGCTGCTCGACCATCAATTCGCGTGCCTGGTTGTAATCCATGGGGGTGCTCATTACGTGACTCTCGCGCGGAAGACCGCGAATTGTACCGGGAATACCGCTGCCGGCCTTTGCGGGCGCGGCGCACAGGATCGCCGCGGCCCCAAAGCGAACTTAGTGCCAGAAGTAACCGAGACGGATGTCATCGACGCGACTGTCCGCCGTCCGCGGACTGTCCGGACGCGGTCGCCCGCGCCTGGTAGGCGCGCAGGAACAGGTCGACCGCAGCGGCCAGATGGGCCTGGATTTCCTCATCCGACGGGCCCGGCCCGCCGAACACCAGACACGCGTGCGGTTCGCCCTTGAGCAGGCTGAAGAACTGGCCTGAAGCGCGTGCGACATCGGGAATTTCCACCTCGCCGGCACTGATGCGCCGTTCGAGCAGCGCGGCGAAATCGCTCTGCACGCGCATCGGGCCCGCTTCCCAGAACAACTTGGGCAGGCCCGAATTCGACATCTGCGGCGAACACAGCATGCGGTGGCCGGCGATCGCCTCCGGCGCGGTCACCATCGAATAGAACGCCGTGGCAATCGCCAGCAGGCGATCGCGCAGAGGCGTGTCGGGCGAGGGCTCGAACAGCGAGGAGGGCAGGGACAGGTCGCAGTGCGACTCCACCGCGGCGAGGAACAACGCGTCCTTGTCGCCGAAGTGGCTATAGACGGTGAGCTTGGAAACCCCGGCCTCGGCGGCGATCTGGTCCATGCTGGCGCCATCGAAGCCGTGCTGAGTAAACATTCTTTTTGCCGCCTCCAGGATGGCGGCGCGCTTGCCCATGTCCTTCGGACGACCGGGGCCGCTCGGCTTGGCGGTGCCGGTACTGGGCGGGCTGGCGGAGGGCTGGCGTGAAGCGGTCATGCTGGAATACTAGACTAACCGGTTTGATATTTATACAGTACCCACAAGTACATTAATTAACCGCAGGGACCCTCGCAATGCGCAGTTCTTTCCCCACTGCGTTCCGCCTGTCGGCATGGACGCTGGTCGCCTCCTCCCTCCTTCTATTGAACGCCTGCGGGCGTGGCGGCAAGGTCGAAGAAGCGCCGCGCCCGGTGCTGGTGACCCATCCGGTGGCCTCCGACCACACGGCCAGCGCGTTCGCCGGTGACGTCCGCGCCCGCGAGGAAAGTCCGCTTTCGTTCCGCGTGGGCGGCAAGCTGGTCCAGCGCAACGTCGATGTCGGCGACCACGTACGCACCGGCCAGGTGCTGGCGACGCTCGATCCCGGCGACCTCCAGGCGCAGGCCCGCGCCGCGCAGGCGCAACTGGCCGCCGCCGAAGCCGAACTTGGCCGTGCCCGCGCCGACCAGGCCCGTTTCGCGAAGCTCGCGAACGAACAGCTGGTGAGCCGTTCCACCCTCGACGCCCAGAACGCCGCCGCCACCGCCGCGCAGGGACAGGTCAATGCCGCCCGCGCCGACGTCGAAGTCGCGCGCAACCAGGCCGCGTACTCGCAGCTGCGCGCCACGCGCGACGGCGTGATCGCCGCGCGCCAGGCCGAAGCCGGGCAGGTGGTCGCCGCGGGGCAGTCGGTGTTCACGCTCGCGGCCGATGGCGTGCGCGAGATCGCCTTCGCGTTACCCGAAACGATGGTTGCGAACGTGAAGGCTGGCCAGGCCGTGCAGGTCGAAGCATGGTCGCGTCCGGGCCAGCGATGGAACGGTCGCATTCGCGAGATCTCGCCGGCTGCCGATCCGGCATCGCGCACGTTCGCCGCGCGCGTCACCGTCGATGCGCCGGCCGGCGCGATTGACCTGGGCCAGAGCGCCCGCGTCTATCTGCCCACCAATGGCAACGGCGGCTTGAGCGTGCCGATCGCCGCGCTACAGCGCGAGAACGGCAAGGCTTCGGTGTTCGTCGTCGACATGAAATCCTCGACGGTGAAGCTGCGCCCGGTGCAGACCGGGGCGTTCGGCGAGGACCGCGTGCCGGTGCAAGGCGGCCTGCAGGCCGACGACTGGGTCGTCGCCGCGGGCGGGCACCTGCTGCGCGACGGGCAGAAGGTGCAGCCGGTGGATCGCGACAATCGCCCCATCGCGACCGCGTCTGCGACCTCCGCGCGCTGAGGCCGACATGCGCTTCAACCTCTCCGAATGGGCGCTGCGCCATCGCAGCCTGATCATCTACGCGATGCTGGTGATGGCCATCGCCGGCACGTTCTCGTACCTGCGCCTGGGACGCAGCGAGGATCCGGCGTTCACCTTCAAGGTGATGGTGATCCGCACGTTGTGGCCGGGCGCGACCGCCGAGGAAGTCTCGCGCCAGGTCACCGAACGCATCGAAAAGAAGCTGATGGAAACCGGGCAGTACGAGTTCATCCGCTCGTACTCGCGTGGCGGCGAATCGCAGGTCATCTTCGTCGCGCGCGACTCGCTGCGTTCCAAGGACATCCCGCCGCTGTGGTACCAGGTGCGCAAGAAGATCGGCGACATCAGGCCGACCTTGCCCGGCGACGTCGTCGGTCCGTTCTTCAACGATGAGTTCGGCGACACCTTCGGCAACATCTATGCGCTCACCGGCAAGGGTTTCGACTATGCGGTGCTGAAGGACTACGCCGAGCGCGTGCAGCTGCAACTGCAGAAGCAGCCCGACGTGGGCAAGATCGAACTGTTCGGCGTGCAGGACGAGAAGGTCTGGGTCGAGCTTTCGAACGTGAAGCTGGCCACGCTGGGCGTGCCGGCGGCGGCCGTGCAGCAGGCGCTGGACGAACAGAACGCGATGGTGCCCGCCGGCTTCTTCGAAACCGGCAGCACGCGTGTGGCCTTGCGCGTGGGCGGCAAGTTCAAGTCGGTCGAGGAGATCCGCGAGTTCCCGATCCGCGTCGGCGATCGCACCTTCCGTCTGGCCGATGTCGCCGACGTGAAGCGCGGCTTCTCCGATCCTCCGGCGCCGCGCATGCGCTTCATGGGCGAGGACGCCATCGGCATCGGCGTGGCGATGAAGGAAGGCGGGGACATCCTCAAGCTCGGCAAGACGCTGGAAACGCAGTTCGCCGACCTGCAGAGAACGCTGCCTGCGGGCATGGAGCTGCGCAAGGTCGCCGATCAACCTGCGGCCGTGACCGAGTCAGTCGGCGAATTCGTGCGCGTGCTGTCCGAAGCGGTCGCCATCGTGCTGCTGGTGAGCTTCTTCTCGCTCGGCCTGCGCACCGGTTTCGTCGTCGCGTTGTCGATTCCGCTCGTGCTGGCGATGACCTTCGCCGTGATGGACCTGTTCGGCGTGGGGCTGCACAAGATCTCGCTGGGCGCGCTGGTGCTGGCGCTCGGCCTGCTCGTGGACGACGCGATCATCGCGGTGGAGATGATGGCCATCAAGATGGAGCAGGGCTTCAGTCGTCTGAAGGCGGCGGCGTTCGCGTGGGATTCCACCGCGTTCCCGATGCTCACGGGCACGCTCATCACCGCGGCCGGCTTCCTGCCGATCGCCACCGCGAAGTCGAGCACCGGCGAATACACCCGCTCGCTGTTCGAGGTGGTGACGATCGCGCTGCTGGTGTCGTGGATCGCGGCCGTCGCGTTCATTCCGTACCTGGGCGACAAGCTGCTGCCGGACTATGGCCACGCGGCCAAGCCGCTCAAGCCCGGTTCGATTCCGTACCGCTGGCATGCATTGCGCGAACGCATCGCAAGCCGTTTCCCGAGGCTGCACGATTACATCGCGCCGAAGGCGCCGATCGACGGCCATGCGCACGATCCGTATGCGAGCAAGTTCTACGTGAACTTCCGTCGCTGGGTGACGTTCTGCGTTCGTCGTCGCTGGCTGGTCATCGCGGTCACCGCGGCGGCGTTCGCGACATCGATCTTCCTGTTCCGTTTCGTGCCCCAGCAGTTCTTCCCCGACTCCACACGGCCGGAACTGATGGTCGACATGGAACTGGCCGAAGGAAGTTCGCTGCGCGCGACGACCGAACAGGCGGAGCGTTTCGAGAAGGTCCTGAAGGAGAACAAGGATCTGGCGAACTTCGTCGCCTACGTCGGCACCGGCTCGCCGCGCTACTACCTGCCGCTCGACCAGCAGCTGCCCGCGGCGAACTTCGCGCAGTTCGTGCTGACGCCCAGGAGCCTGGAAGCACGTGAAGAGGTTCGCAGCTGGCTCATCAAGGACGTGTTCCAGCGCTTCCCCGAACTGCAGATGCGCGTGACGCGCCTGGAGAACGGGCCGCCGGTCGGTTATCCGGTGCAGTTCCGCGTATCGGGCGAGCACATCGACAAGGTGCGCCAGATCGCCTACCAGGCACGCGAGAAGATCCGCGAGAACGCGCACGTGGTGAACGTGAACCTCGACTGGGACGAACCCAACAAGGTCGTGCGCCTGACCGTCGACCAGGAACGCGCCCGCGCGCTGGGCGTGAGTTCGGCGAGGCTGTCGCAGTTCCTTTCCAGTTCGCTGTCGGGTTCGCACATCAGCACGTACCGTGAAGGCAACGAGCTGATCGAGATGCTGCTGCGCGGCCCGGCCGAGGAGCGCCTGCGCCTGGACATGCTCGGCAGCCTGATGGTGCCGACCGAAAGCGGAAAGAGCGTGCCGCTCACGCAGATCGCGACGCTGGACTACGGTTTCGAGGAAGGCATCATCTGGCATCGCGACCGCCAGCCCACGATGACCGTGCGCGCCGACATCTACGATGGCACGCAACCGGCGACGGTGACGGCGCAGATTTCGCCGACTCTCGACGGCCTGCGGTCGACATTGCCGTACGGTTACTCGATCGACGTCGGCGGCAGCGTGGAGGACTCCGCGCGCGGCCAGAAATCCATCGCCGCCGGCATGCCGCTGTTCGTCTTCGTCGTGTTCACGCTGCTGATGCTGCAGCTGCGCAGTTTCACGCGCAGCTTCATGGTGCTGCTGACCGCGCCGCTGGGCCTGATCGGCGTGACGCTGTTCCTGCTGGTGTTCCGCGTGCCGTTCGGCTTCGTGGCGATGCTGGGCACGATCGCGCTGGCGGGCATGATCATGCGCAACTCGGTCATCCTCGTAGACCAGATCGAACACGACATCGGCGAGGGCGCCGCGCCGTGGGAGGCGATCGTGGAAGCGACCGTGCGCCGTTTCCGCCCGATCGTCCTGACCGCGTTGGCGGCGATCCTCGCGATGATCCCGCTGTCGCGCAGCGCGTTCTTCGGCCCGATGGCGGTGGCGATCATGGGCGGCCTGACGGTCGCGACGTTCCTGACGCTGCTGTTCCTGCCGGCGCTGTATGCGGCGTGGTTCCGGGTGAAGGCGCCGGACGCTGCACAGGCCTGACGCGCAATGCGAAAGGGCGCCGACCAGGCGCCCTTTCGTTCACTTCTTCGGCGCAACGCTCCACGGCGGAGGCGGCGCGGGGATTGGATGCTCCAGGTCGAACTCGATGCGCACTTCGCGCCCGGGGCGGGTGAGTTCGTAGACGAATCGCTCGCGCGGTTCGATCTCCATCGCCCATACGTTCGACACCGAGCTTGCCCGGTCTTCGCGGGCGAACAAGGCCTTCGATGCCGCATCGACCGGGAATTCCTGGCGCTGCGAGGTGCCGATGTCGACCGTGTCGCCGCCGTACTGGCTCAGCGTGGCTTCGGTGCCGTCTTCGTGGCGGTGGTCGTGCTTCAGGCGCAGGCCGGTCGAGGTGCGCGTGAGCACCCAGGTGCGCGAGCGGTCGCCGCCGACGAAGAACGGGATGCGGATGGTGTCGCGGCTGCATTCGCGCACGTGCATCACCAGTGCCTTGCCGGCCAGCGGATTGTCCTGCGCCGGCGTCGGTGGGCGATCCACCGCGACGCGACCGGCGAACGCCTGTCCGCACAGCGCGGCCACCTGCTGGAAGAACACGTCCTGTGGCGCCGAGCTGGCGGCATCGGGCGTGGAACCGCAGGCGGTCAGGCAGCAGGCGAGTGCGAAGGCGAGGGCGGTGCGTGGGCTCATGGGCGCCCACGCTATCCCGAAGCACGTGAAGCCGGCAATGCGACCCTGGCCCAGTAGCGCCGGATCGCGCCGTGCGTCTCAGTCGCGCATCACCACCGGCTGGCATTCCAGTTCCAGTTGCTCCAGCACCGCCACCATCGCCGCCTCCGTGGAGACGCCGCGACCGGCCGGCGCCAGGTCCGCGGTGAACACGCCCGCGGCCAGCGCACCGTCCACCGCCTTCTCGACGCAGCGCGCCTCAGACTCCAGGCCCAGCGAATGCCGCAGCAGCATCGCCGCGCTGAGGATGGTCGCGTACGGGTTGGCGATGCCGCGACCGGCGATGTCCGGGGCCGAGCCGTGGATCGGTTCGTACAGGCCGATCACTCTCGCGCTGCCATCCGTGGCGTCACGAAACGGGCTTGCGGAAAGCCCGGCCCGTCCATCCATGGTCGGGCGCTCCGCCGCGCTGCGAGCAGTGCTCGCAAAGCGCGCGTCGTCGCCCAGCGACGCCGACGGCAGCAGTCCGAGCGAACCGGCCAGCATCGATGCCTCGTCGGTCAGGATGTCGCCGAACATGTTCTCGGTGACGATGACGTCGTACTCGCGCGGCCGCGCGAGCAGGTGCATCGCCATCGAATCGACCAACTGGTGTTCCAGCGTGACGTCCGGGAACTCCTCGTGCACCACGCGCGTGGCGACTTCGCGCCACAGGCGCGAGGTTTCCAGCACATTGGCCTTGTCGACGGACGTCACGTGCCCGCGACGGGTGCGCGCGAGGGCGCACGCGCGACGCACGACGCGCTCGATCTCGGCGACGGTGTACTCGCACAGGTCGCTCGCCGATGTCGCGGTGCGCTGCTTCTGGCCGAAGTACACGCCGCCGGTGAGCTCGCGCACGACGACCAGGTCGACGCCGGTCAACAGGTGCGGCTTGATGGGCGACGCGCCGAGCGCGGCGGCATGCGGCTTCACCGGACGCAGGTTCGCGTACAGGCCCAGCGCCTTGCGGATTGCAAGCAGGCCCTGCTCCGGTCGCACCTTGGCGCCCGGATCGGACCACTTCGGTCCACCTACGGCGCCCAGAAGGATCGCGTCTGCCCGCTTGGCCGCCTCCAGCGTGTGCGCCGGCAGCGGCTCGCCGGTGGCGTCGATGGCCGCGCCGCCGATGAGCTCGTGCGTGAAGTGGAACGTGTGGCCGTAGCGTTGCCCGACAGCACGCAGCACCTGCACCGCGGCGGCGGTGACTTCCGGGCCGATGCCGTCGCCCGGCAGAACGACGATCTCAGCTTGCATGGCGAAACTCCTGGTGTTGACGACGTTGTTCGAACTGCGAGATGGCCCGGTCCTGCTTCAGCAGATAGCCCAGCTGGTCCACGCCTTCGAGCAGGCAGGTCTGCGCGAAGGCGTCCAGCGGGAACTGCACCTGGCGGCCATCGGGCAGCGTCACGGTGCGCCGGGCGACGTCGATGCGCAGCTCGACGCCGGGCTTCTCCAGCAACTCATCGACGATGGCCTCGTCGAGCACGATGGGCAGCAAGCCGTTCTTCAGCGAATTGCTTCGGAAGATGTCGGCGATCTGCGCGCTGATCACCGCGCGCAGGCCGAGGTCGGTCAACGCCCACGGCGCGTGTTCGCGCGAGGAGCCGCAGCCGAAGTTGCGGCCGGCGACGAGGATGCGCGCACCGATGTTCTCCGCACGGTTGAACGGGAACTCCGGGTCCGGAGAACCGTCCGCAAGGCTGCGCCAGTCGTTGAAGGCGTGCCTGCCCAGGCCCTTGCGCTGCGTGGTGGTGAGGAACCGCGCGGGAATGATCTGGTCGGTGTCGATGTTGCGTTCGCGCAGCACGACGGTGCGCGATACGACTTCGGTCAGCGGCTGCATCAGACGGTCTCCAGTTGCGCGGACGGCTGCGGCGCCGGTTGCGTGGTGAGGTAAGGGCGCGGGTCGGTGATCTCGCCGGCCACCGCGCATGCGGCGGCGGTCGCGGGCGATGCGAGCACGGTGCGTGCGCCCTTGCCCTGGCGGCCTTCGAAATTGCGATTGCTGGTGGATACGGCGAGCTGGCCAGCACCCACGAGGTCGCCGTTCATCGCGATGCACATCGAACAGCCCGGCTCGCGCCATTCCGCGCCGGCGTCGCGCACGATGCGGTCGATGCCTTCGTGCTCGGCCTCGCGTTTGACCTGTTCCGAGCCCGGGACCACCAGCATGCGCACGCGTGGATGCACGCGGCGGCCGCGCAGCACGCTGGCCGCTTCGCGCAGGTCCGACAGGCGCGAATTGGTGCAACTGCCCACGAACACGACGTCCACCGCGCGCCCGGCAACGGCCGCACCCGCATCCCAGCCCATGTAGTCGCGGGCCTTCGCTTCGTCGGCGTCGTTGCCACCGGGAACGTGTGCGGAAACCGCCACGACCTGGCCCGGGTGCGTGCCCCAGGTGACGGTGGGCTGGATCTGGCTGGCATCGATGCGTACTTCGCGATCGAACCTCGCGCCTTCATCGGTGCGCAACGCCTTCCACGATTCGACCGCGGCGTCGAAGGCCTCGCCCTGCGGCGCGCGCGGGCGCCCGCGCAGGTAGTCGAACGTGACCTGGTCCGGCGCGATCAGGCCCGCGCGCGCGCCGGCTTCAATCGACATGTTGCACACGGTCATGCGCTGTTCCATCGACAGCGAACGGATCGCGGAACCGCGGTACTCGATGACGTGGCCGGTACCGCCGTTCACACCGATCACGCCAATGACGTGGAGGATCAGGTCCTTCGCGCCGACGCCGGGCGCAAGCTCACCGTCGATGGTGATGGCAAGTGTCCTTGCCTTGCGTTGCAGGAGGCATTGCGTGGCGAGCACGTGGCCGACTTCACTCGTGCCGATGCCGAACGCGAGCGCGCCGAATGCGCCGTGGGTTGCGGTGTGGCTGTCGCCGCAGACGATGGTCTGGCCGGGCTGCGTCAGGCCGAGCTCCGGCCCCGTCACGTGCACGATGCCGCGCTGCGGGCTGCCGTAGTCGAACAGCTCGACGCCGAAGCGCGTGCAGTTCGCACGCAGCGTGTCGACCTGCGCGCGTGCTTCGTCATTGACGTAGGGAAGCTGCCCGTGCGCGTCGGCCGGCAGCGTCGGCGTGGAGTGGTCGAGCGTGCCCTTGGTGCGCTCGGGGCGGCGCACCGGCAGGCCGCGCGCGTCGAGTTCGGCGAATGCCTGGGGCGAGGTGACCTCGTGGATCAGGTGCAGGTCGACGTAGAGGATCGCCGGCGCGCCCTCGGTTTCGGGCGTGACGACGTGGGCATCCCACAGTTTGTCGAACAGGGATTTCGGTTGGCTCGTCATTGACTTGGCTTGGTTGAATGCTTGGGGTCAGGTCGCACGTCAGGCGATCGCGGCGGCGCGCGTGTCGGCGGCGTGCGCGCGCGTGCGCTGCAGCCGGTTCGCGATGTCGAGCCACGCAAGCGCGCTGGCTTCGAGGATGTCGGTGCTGGTGCCCGAACCAGTGAACTCCCGGCCATCCACGCGCGCGATGACCTGCGCCTGGCCCTGCGCGTCGTCGCCGGTGGTGACGTTGGACACCTGGTAGCTGTCGATCTCCAGCGCGATTCCGGTGGCGCGCGCGAGGGCGGCGAACAGCGCGTGCACGGGGCCATCGCCGACGGCGGCTTCGCTGATCGATGCACCGTCCGCATCGACCAGCTGCACGCTTGCGGTGGGCAGGCTGTCCTGCGCGACGCCGGTGCTGACGTGGAAGCGCGCCAGTCGATGGCCGCGCACCGCACGCGCATCGGCGCCGAGAACCAGCGCTTCCAGATCGGCATCGAACACTTCGCGCTTCTTCTCCGCCAGCGACTTGAAGCCGGCGAAGACCGCGTTGAGCTGTGCCTCGGGCAGCGTGAAGCCCAGCGCCTGCAGGCGATCGCTCAGCGCCGCGCGTCCGCTGTGGCGCCCCATCACCATCTGTGACTGCGCCCAGCCGACGTCTTCCGGCCGCATGATCTCGTACGTGCCGCGATGCTTGAGCATGCCGTGCTGGTGGATGCCCGACTCGTGCGCGAAGGCGTTCTGGCCGACCACGGCCTTGTTGCGCTGCACGGCCATGCCGGTGATGCGCGAGAGCAGGCGCGAGGTCGGAACGAGGCGGCGCGTGTCGATGCGCGTGTGCGCACCGTAGTACTCGCCGCGTACGCGCAGCGCCATCACCAGTTCTTCCAGTGCGCAGTTGCCGGCGCGTTCGCCGATGCCGTTGATCGTGCATTCGACCTGGCGCGCGCCGCCTTCGATGGCCGCCAGCGAGTTCGCCACGGCCAGGCCGAGGTCGTTGTGGCAGTGCGCGCTGAACACGGCCTCACTCGCGCCGCGCACGCCCGACTCGGCCACCGATGCGCGCAGGTACTCGAACAACGCGCGGATCTCGTTCGGCGTGGTGTAGCCCACGGTGTCGGGAATGTTGAGCGTGCGCGCGCCGGCTTCCACCGCGGCGATGCACATCTGGGCGAGGAAGTCCGGCTCGGTACGCAGCGCGTCCTCGGCGGAGAACTCCACATCTTCGACATGACGCTTCGCCAGTTCGACCGCCATCACTGCACGTTCCAGTACCTGCTCGCGGGTCAGACCGAGCTTGTGCTCGCGATGCAGCGGACTGGTGGAAATGAACACATGGATGCGCGGATGCACGCTGCCTTCGAGCGCGCGGGCGCAGGCCTCGATGTCGCCGACATGGCATCGCGCCAGCGTCGCGACGGTGGCAGTGCGCACTTCGCGCGCGATGGCGCGGACCGCCTCCATGTCGGCGTCGGAGCTGGCCGGGAACCCCGCTTCGATCACGTCGACGCCCAGCTCGGCAAGCGCGTGCGCGAAGCGGAGCTTCTGCGGCGCGGTCATGCTGCAACCGGGCGATTGCTCACCGTCGCGCAGGCTGGTGTCGAAGATGCGTACTCGGGCGGCGGGGTCGTTCATGCGGACAGCTCCTCGTGGGCGCGCACGACGAGTGCGGCGCGCGACTTTGGTGGGGGTGCGGGATTCAAACCAGGGTTCAGGGTGGCGATGGCCGGCTCCGACGCGGGAGCGGCCGTCGCATCGCGATGACGGCGGCGCGGGCGGCGCGGTGCGCGCGGACGCACGTCGGAAAGCAGCTGCGCGAGCACGGCCGCATCGACGTTGCCGCCGGACACCACCGCGCATTTGCGCTTGCCGGCGATGCGGCGCCCCGCTGCAAGCGCGAGCGCGCCGGCACCTTCGGCGATGACGTGCTCTTCCAGGGCAAGGCGTACGAGCGTTTCGCGCAGCTCGGCCTCGCGCACCACGACCACGTCGTCGAGCAGTTCGGCCAGCAGCCGCTGCGTCAGGCGGCCGGGCTCCCTCACGCGCACGCCGTCGGCAAGGGTCGCGACGGGATCACGCAGCGTGCGGTCGCCGCGCAGTGCACGCAGCATCGAATCGACGCCCTCGACCTGTGCGCCGATCACGCGCACGCCCTGCGATTTCAGTGCGAGCGCAACGCCGGACGCGAGCCCGCCGCCGCCGATCGGCACCAGCACCACGTCCGGTGCGAGCGCAGCCAGTTCCAGCCCGACCGTGCCCTGGCCGGCGATCACGTCGGGGTCGTCGAATGCGGACAACACGCGATACCCGTTCTGCCCGGCCAGTTCGGCAGCGAAGGCCTTGGCTTCGTCGTAGGTTTCGCCGTGCAGGCGCACGGTGGCGCCCCAGTGCGCGACGCCGGCAATCTTCGTCTCGGGTGCGCCGCGCGGCATCACGGTGATCGCGTTGACCCCCAGGCGATAGGCCGCCCACGCCAGGCCTTGCGCGTGGTTGCCGGCGGAGGCGGCGATCACCGGGCGATGATCGCCGCGTTCGCGCGCCGCCAGCAGCGCGTTCAAAGCGCCGCGCACCTTGTACGAGCCGGTGCGCTGCAGGTTCTCCAGCTTCAGCCAGCAGCCGAAGCGCTCGGCGTGGTGCAACGGCGTCGGCGGCAGGTAGCGACGCAGGCGTGCCTGCGCCGCCAGCACGTCGGCGGCAGTGACGCGTACCTCGGTGGCTACGTCGCCGTCCATGTCAGACGGCCGTCAGCCAGTGCGCATGAGAGGTTTCCTCGCCGCGCACGATGCGCGCGTACAGCGCCTGCAGCTCGCGCGTGAGCGGGTTGTCGCCGAACTCGCGGCGATCCAGCGCGCTGATTGGGGCGATTTCCGCCGCCGTGCCGCAGACGAAGACTTCATCGGCGTCCAGCAGCTCGTGGTGCGTGACCGGTCGTGACTGCGCGCCGCTCAGCGCGATCACCGTGTCGCGCGTGATGCCCGGCAGTGCGTCGCGGTGCGACACCGCGGTGACTTCACCGCCGCGCACCATGAACACGTTCGCGCCGGTGCATTCGACGACGTAACCGTCCTCGTCGACGAACAGTGCCTCGTCGAAGCCACGCAGGCGCGATTCGCGCTTGGCGAGGATCGAGTTGATGTATGCGCCGCACAGCTTCAGCGGCGGCAGCGACGAGGCCGGATTGCGCTTCCACGGCGATACCGTCAGGCGCGAGCGCTTGCCGTTCAGATGCACGATGGTCGGCAACGTCAGCACCATGAAGTGCTGGCTCAGGCCGGGCACGTCCAGGCCGACGGTGACGCCGTCGGCACCGTTGCCCAGCCACGTCAGCGGGCGGATGTACGCATCGCGGTGGCCGTTCGCGCGCAGCGTTTGCAGGGTCGCTTCGAACGCGGCATCGACATCGAAATCGATGCCGAGCAGGTCCGCACCCTTGCGCATGCGCTCCAGGTGTTCGGGCAGGCGGAACACCGCCGCGCCCTCGCGCGTGGCGTAGCTGCGGATGCCTTCGAACACGCCGGTGCCGTAGTGCATCGCGTGCGTGGTCAGCGGCGCCTGCGGCGTGTCGGCGCTGATGAGTTCGCCGTCGAACCACAGCAACGGCATGCCAGGGCGGCGTGCACCGTCGCGAAGTTCGATGGGCTTGGCCGCCGGTTGTCGCGCGGTGGCGGGCGCGGCCGGCGTGGCGATCATCGACATGGCGACACCTCCACCGCGAGGCAGTCGTACAGCTTTTCGAGCTGGTGCTGGAGATTGGCCTCGTCGCGTTCGCCTTCGACCGTCAGCCGCAGGTACCAGCGGTCGCCGTCGGCCTGGGCTTCGCCGTCGACCGCAAGCGGACGGAAACCGCGACGTTCGGCCGCGCCCAGTACCCGCGACAGCGCGCCTTCGGCCTGACGGAGCGTGAGATCAAGCTGGTATCGCATGGCGGGGATCCTCGGTGGGGGTGGGTTCGTTCGACGCGCCGGCTTCCAGCTCCGGGTCGAGCATCTGCGCGTTGTTGTGGTTGGGCGGTACCAGCGGCCACACGTTCGCGGCCTGGTCGATGGCCACGTGCAGCAGCGCCGGGCCATCGGCTGCGAGCAGCGCCTGCAATGCGTCCTCGACGCAATCGGCGCGATCGACGTGCAGCGCCTGCACGCCGAACGCCGCCGCGACCGCGCCGAAGTCGGGGTTGTCGGACAGGTCGATTTCCGAATAGCGCTTGTCGAAGAACAGTTCCTGCCACTGACGCACCATGCCCAGGGCCTGGTTGTCGAGCAGCACGATCTTCACGGGCAGGCCGTAGCGCCGCAGCGTGGCCAGCTCCTGCACGTTCATCAGGAACGAACCGTCACCACTGACGCACACGACGGGCGTGCCCGGCGACTCGATCTGCGCACCGATGGCCGCCGGCAAGCCGAAGCCCATCGCGCCCAGCGCGCCGCTGGTGAGGTGCTGGCGCGGCGTGGCGAAGCGCCAGTGCTGCGCAACCCACATCTGGTGCTGGCCCACGTCGCAGGCGACGACGGCGTTCGGGGCCAGTTCCGACAGACGCTTCAGCAGCGCGGGCGCGAAGACCGTTTCGCCCGGTGCGTCGTAGCGTGCGGCGAACTCGCGCATGCGCTGCTGGCAGGTCGCGCGCCACTCGCGCCGGGCCGCGCCATTGCGACCGTGCAGGTGCGCCGCGCAGGGGAGGGTGAGCGCGGTCAGCGTGCGACGGATGTCGCCGCACACCGCTGCATCGGCGCTGCGCAGCTTGCCGATCTCGCACGCATCCAGGTCCATGTGGACCACGCGCGCGTTCGGCGCGAACTCGGCCAGCTTGCCGGTGGCGCGGTCGTCGAAACGCGCACCGACGACGATCAGCAGGTCGCTCTCCTGCACGGCCAGGTTCGCCGCGCGACTGCCGTGCATGCCGAGCATGCCCAGGTTCAATGCATGGCCCGAAGGCAGCGCGCCCAGGCCCTTCAGCGTCAGCACCGTCGGAATCTGCGTCGCATCGACGAACGTGCGGAACGCCTGCACCGCGTCGCCCAGCGCGATGCCGCCGCCGCCGTACACCACCGGCTTCTTCGCCTGCGAGACCAGCGCGAGCGCGGCGTGCAGCGAGGCATCCATGGGCGCAGGCACGTCGTCGATTTCCGCCGGGACATGCAACGGCAGGTGCGAGGCATCGCCTATCTGCACGTCCTTGGGCAGGTCGATCAGCACCGGTCCCGGGCGACCCGAACGCGCGATGCGGAAGGCTTCGGCGACGACGTTCGGCAGATCTTCCACGCGGCGCAGCAAGAAGCTGTGCTTCACGATCGGCATCGTCATGCCGAACACGTCCAGCTCCTGGAACGCGTCGGTGCCCATCAACGGCGTTGCGACCTGTCCGGTGATGACGACCATCGGCACTGAATCGAGCATCGCATCGGCGATGCCCGTGACCAGGTTCGATGCGCCGGGACCGGAGGTCGCCACGCATACACCGACGCGCCCGCTGGCCCGCGCATACCCGTTCGCCGCGAAGGCCGCGCCCTGTTCGTGGCGGACCAGCACGTGCCGCAGCTGCGATCCGTGCAGCGCATCGTAGAAGGGCATGATCGCGCCGCCCGGGTAGCCGAAGAGCGTGTCCACGCCTTCGGCCGCCAGGGCCTGCACCAGCCAGCGGGCGCCGTTCATCACGCCGCCTCGGTCTGCGCGTCGCGCTTCTCGGCCGCGGCCGGTGCGGCTTGCGGCGCGGTGGAGAGCCACTTCATGTTCGCGCGAAGCTTCTTGCCGACCGCCTCGATCGGATGCTCCAGGTCGCCCTGCTTGAGCTTCTTGTAGTTCGCGTTGCCCGCGGCGTACTCGGCGATCCACTGGCGCGCGAACGTGCCGTCCTGGATTTCGGTCAGGACCTTCCTCATCTGCGCGCGCGTGTTGTCGTCGACCACGTACGTGCCACGCGTGAGCGCGCCGTACTGCGCGGTCTCGCTGATGAACTCGTGCATGCGGGTGATGCCGCCTTCGTAGAACAGGTCGACGATCAGCTTCAGCTCGTGCAGGCACTCGTAATACGCGACCTCCGGCTGGTAGCCGGCTTCCACCAGCGTTTCCCAGCCGGCCTGCACCAGCTTGGTCGCGCCGCCACACAGCACGGCCTGCTCGCCGAACAGGTCGGTTTCGGTTTCTTCCTTGAAGGTGGTGCGGATGGCGTTCTGGCGCGCACCGCCGATGCCGGCGCAGTAGGTGAGCGCAAGCTGCTCGGCCTTGCCGCTCTTGTCCTGGTACACCGCGTAGACCGACGGCACGCCGCGGCCGATCTCGTATTCGCGACGCACCAGCGCGCCCGGGCCCTTCGGCGCGACGAGCACGACATCCAGGTCCTCGCGCGGCGTGATCTGGCCGTAATGCACGTTGAAGCCGTGCGCGAACAGCAGGCACGCGCCCGGCGCGATATTCGGTTCGATCACCTCGCCGTAGAGCTGCGGCTGGACCATGTCGGGCGTGAGCACGGCGACGAGTTCCGCATCCTTCACCGCTTCGCTTGGCAACTTCACAGTGAAGCCATCGGCCTTGGCCTTGATCTCGGTCGGGCCGCCCGGGCGCAGGCCGACGGTGACGTCGAAGCCGGAATCGCGCAGGTTCAACGCGTGCGCGCGGCCCTGGCTGCCGTATCCAAGGATGGCGACGCGGGGTTTGTGCTGGGTGGTCATGGTGGTGTCCGTTGGTGGAATGGAGGGCGGTGCGGTGGGTCAGGCGAGGAACAGTTCCTTCGTTTCTTCCGGCGTGACGGGCTCTTCCTCGACGAACTGCACGTCGATGGCGCGCGCCTTCGCACGCGCGGAATCGAGCGGCCCGGGGGCCGTCACGGCGCCACGCGACGCCGAACTCACCTGCGCGGCGTACTTGGCGAGCACGCCGGTGGCGACGCGCGGCGCGATGCGCGCGGCGGGACGCGCGCGCAGGTCCGCATCGACGTCGATGCGGCGGGTATTCACGTCGATGCGCACGCGGTCGCCGCCGCGAAGCTTCGCGATGGGGCCGCCGCGCGCGGCTTCGGGCGAGATGTGGCCGACCATGAAGCCGTGCGTCGCGCCGCTGAAACGACCGTCGGTGATCAGCGCGACGTCGTTGCCCAGGCCCTGTCCGACCAGTGCCGCGGTGACGGCGAGCATCTCGCGCATTCCCGGGCCGCCGGCGGGGCCTTCGAAACGGATCACGACGACATCGCCCGCGCGGATCTGCCGCGCCTGCACCGCGTTGAACGCCGCTTCCTCCGAATCGAACACGCGCGCGGTGCCTTCGAAGTGCTCGATACCGTGGCCGGCGAGCTTGAGGATGCAACCTTCCGGCGCGAGATCGCCGTAGAGGATCGAATAACCACCGCGCGGCTTGAATGGGTTCGACACCGGGCGCACCACGTCCTGCGCGCCCGGTGCGGGCACCTCGTCGAGTTCGGCGAAGAAGCTGCGGCCGGTGACGGTGGGGATGTCCTGGATCAGGCCGGCAGCGCGCAGTTCGCGAGCGACCAGCGCCGCGCCGCCCATCTCGAACATCTCCGCGGCGGTGTAGCGGCCACCCGGTTTGAGATCGGCGATGACCGGCGTGCGCGCGGCGGCTTCGAATTCCTCCAGGTCGAACTCGACGCCGGCTTCGTGCGCGATCGCCAGCAGGTGCAGCGCGGCGTTCGTCGAGCCTGCGGTGGCCGAGACCGCGCACGCAGCGTTGCGCAGCGCTGCGGGAGAGAGGATCTCGCGCGGTCCCGGACCACCGTTGCGCAAACGCTGCATCGCCATCGCACCGCACGCCCGCGCGGCGGCGGGCTTGTCGGCATGGATGGCGGGAATGTCATTGAGCTGGAGCGGCGAGAGGCCGAGGAAGGTCAGCACCATCGCCATCGTGTTGGCCGTGAACTGCCCGCCGCACGCGCCCGCGCCGGGGCAGGCGTGCGATTCGATGCAGTGCAGTTCGGCCTCGTCGATGCGGCCGGCAGAGTGGGCGCCGACGGCTTCGAAAACGTCTTGGATGGTGATTGCTTTTGTTGAAGAGTCCGCACATGGATGTGCGGGCTTTTGCGAGGGACTCGCACACTTGCCCGGCATGATCGTGCCGCCGTAGAGGATCACGGTCGGGATATCGAGCCGGGCCGCCGCCATTGCCGCGGCGGGGATCGTCTTGTCGCAGCCGACCAGCAGCACCATCGCATCGAGGCAGTGGCCGTTCACGGCGAGCTCGATGGAGTCGGCGATGGTCTCGCGCGAGGGCAGGGAAGCGCGCATGCCGTCGGAGCCCATCGCGATGCCGTCGGTAACCGCGATGGTGTTGAACTCGATGGGCGTGCCGCCGTTCTCGATGACGCCGGCGCGCACGTGCTGGGCCAGGTCGCGCAGCGTGTAGTTGCACGGCGAAACGTCCGACCAGGTATGCACGACCGCGACGAGCGGCTTGGCGATGGCTTCATCGTCCAGGCCCGTCGCGCGCAGCATGGCGCGGGCGGGAGCGCGTGCGGGGCCTTGCTTGATGGCATTGCTTCTCACGAACTGCGATCTCCTGGAAGGAATTGCACAGGCCGGAAACGAAAAACCCCGCGCCGTTTCGGGCGCGGGGTCTTGGGTATCGACCTGGGTGTGTGGTTCTTACTTACACAAACCCGTACTCCGCGCTGGCAAGCCCGGTAATAAGTACGAGTACAAGAATGAGCGAGGCCGCGATGGGCGCGGCCTGCGTGAGGATTACAAGTGCGATGCGGCGGGCGTCAGCATGCGACGCGGCAGCGGCGGAGCGTTGGCCCCGGCCCGATGCGGTCTGCAAGTGGTTGCTGCGCTGCGTCATGGGTTCGAGAAAAGCATGGGCGCAGCGGGCGTGTCAACAGTTTCTTTCGTAACTGCGCAGAACCGTGGCGCCCGCCTCACGCAGGGCGCCGGATGGTTTCGGATGTAACCGCGTCGGCACGAAGCACGTTGCGCAGGGCGGCGTAATCGGCCGGCAATTGGCTGGCCGATGCCGGTCGCGACAGGCACCGGGCCAGCTGCGGCGGAACGGGCACCTCATGTCCGACCAGCGGCTCGACGATGGTGTCGAACTTCGCCGGATGCGCGGTGGCGACCACGGCCCACGGCCGCGTATCGCCCTGTGAACGCAACCGCTCCAGCACGTGCAGGCCCGCGGCGGTATGCGGGTCCGCGACGATGCCGTGCCGTCGGGGCGCGTCGCGTACGACATCGGTGATCGTCGCATCGTCGACCGTGACCGCGCGAAGCGAACCGCGCAGTTCGTTGTCGCCCGCATGCCAATGGCGAAGGCGTTCGAAGTTGCTGGGCGCGCCTACATCCATCGCGTTGGCGAGCGTGGCCTTCGTCGCGCGGGGCTGGTAGTCCTCGCCTGCGAAGTAGCGCGGCAGCACGTCGTTGGCGTTGCATGCCAGCACGAGTTCGCCGACGGGCAGGCCCATGCGTCGCGCAAGCACGGCCGCGCACGCGTTGCCGAGATTGCCCGTGGGCACGATCAGGTTGAGCGGCTGCCGGTGTTCACGGTGGAAGTGCAGCGCGGCGTGCGCGTAATAGGCGACCTGCGGCAGCAGCCGCCCCAGGCTGATGCTGTTGGCCGAACTCAGCGACACCTCGCGGCGCAGCGCTTCGTCCGACAACGCCTGCTTCGCCATGGCCTGGCAATCGTCAAAGGCGCCCTGCACGCGATACGTGCGCACGTTGTCGCCCCAGCATTCCAGTCCATGCGCCTGCCGCGGCGACACGCGACCTTCGGGATACAGGATCACCACGTTGAAGCCATCGCGGCGATGGAACGCGGATGCGACCGCCGCGCCGGTGTCGCCCGAAGTCGCCACCACGATCGTCGTCGGTGCGGCGTCGGCCGGGCGAAGGCGTGAGAGCGCCTCGGCCAGGAAACGCGCGGCGTAATCCTTGAACGCCGCGGTCGGCCCGTGGAAGAGTTCCAGCAGATGATCGTCGCCGCCCGCCATAGCGCGCAGCGGCGCGTCGAAGGAATACGCATGCGCGCAGATCGCGGGCAACGCGTCGCGCAACGACGACTCCACGAAGTAGGGCGCCAGCACATCGCATGCGGTTTGCGCGAGCGTGTCGCCGGGTTCGATGTCGACGGCCGGAATGCGTTCGGGAACGTACAGGCCGCCATCGGGCGCGAGGCCAGCGACGAGTGCGGCGTCGAGGGACGTCGATGGCGCGTGGCCGCGCGTGCTCACGAACCTCATGCGTGCGCTCCGGCGGCGATCAGGTCGGCGCGGGGTCCGGCCACGGGCGTGACGTACGCGCGGGAACCGTAGCCCGCCGCGGCGAAGGCCGCCTGCATCGCCGGCGCCGCTGCTTCGGCATGCGCTCGTGAGGCGAACCACGCGAACGTGCTCGGCCCTGCGCCGGAGATGCTCGCGCCCAGCGCATCGTGATCGAGCGCGGCGGCTTTGGCCTGGGCGAATCCGGGAATCAGCGGTGCGCGGCGCGGTTCGACCAGCAGGTCGCGCAGCCCTTCGCGCAGCAAGGCCGCATCGCCACGTTGCAGGCCAGTGAGGAACAACGCCAGGTGCGCGCTCTGCTCGACGATGACGGGCAGCGGATACGGATCGGCCAGCACCGCGCGTGCGCGGCGCGTCTCCAGAACCTGGTCCGGGTGGACGACCACCGCATGCAGCCACGACGGAACGTCGAGTGGAATCATGCGCGTGGCGGTTGCCATGACCACGCCGCCCAGCAGCATCGGCGCCACGTTGTCGCCGTGGCGGCTGCCGCTGGACACCGATTCGCCATCGAGGGCGAAGTCGTACAGCGCCTCGCGCGGAAGCGGGGCATCGAGCAGCGCGTTCGCTGCCACCAATGCGGCGACGCAGGACGCCGCCGAACCGCCAAGGCCGGATCCGAGCGGAATGCCTTTTTCCAGCTCAAGCTCGAATCCGTGCGACAGGCGCAACTGCGTTCGCAACGCGATGAGCGCCTGGCCGGCGGTGTTGCGCTCGGCCTGGAGCGGTAGCGTGTCGGCGCCTTCGACATTGCCGGCAATGGCCGCGATGCGCACGAGCGGCTCATCGATGCGCCGGACGATGGCGACATCGCGCACGCCGTCGATGGAATGGCCAAGCAGGTCGAAGCCCACGCCGATGTTACCCACGCTGCCCGGCGCGAACGCCCGCGCGATGCGGGACGGCGTGGTGTTGCGTTGTGCGTCGATGTCGCCGCTCATGCATGGACCTCGGCGCGCACATCGACCAATGGCGATGACAGCGCGGGCGAAACGCCGAGCGACTGCGCGATCGCCAGCACGTCGCCGAAAACGCCGGCGGCGGTGACGTCCGGACCCGCGCCCGGCCCCTGCACCACCAGCGGGTTCTCCGAGTAGCGGCGCGTGCGGAACTGCACGAGGTTGTCGGTGAGGCGCGTGTGGCAGCACGCGTGCTCGGCAGGCAGCGCAACCACGCCCACGCGCGCGAGGCCACTGCGATCGAGCTGCGCCAGATGGCGCAGCGAGCAGCCCGCGCTCGCCGCTTCGCGATACCGCGCCAGCATCGGCTCATCCATTTCCGAAAGCCGCGCCAGGAATTGTTCGCGATCGACTTCGCGCAGTGCCGGCGGCACCAGGTTCTCCACGTCCACATCCTCCAGCGACAGCGCACGACCGGCCTCGCGCGCCAGGATCACGAGTTTTCGCGCGACATCCAGGCCGGAAAGGTCGTCGCGCGGATCCGGTTCGGTGTAGCCCAGCGCCTGCGCCTCGCGCACGAGTTGCGAGAACGGCACCGTGCCGTCGAACCGGTTGAACAGCCACGCCAGTGTGCCCGAGAGCATGCCGTCGATGCCGTGCAGCTCATCGCCCGTGTCGAGCAGGTTGCGCAGCGTGAGCATCACCGGAAGTCCCGCGCCAACGGTCGCTTCATAGCGGAAGCGTCCGCCGCCGCGACGACTCGCATCCTGGATGGCGGCGTAATGATCCCACGCGCCGCTGCCGGCCTGCTTGTTCGGCGTGACCACGTGGATGCCGCGCGCGAGCCAGCGGGGGTAGTGCGCCGCCACGTGCGGGCTTGCGCTGCAATCGACGATGAGTGCATGCGGAAGGTGCTCACCGCGAACATGGTCGGCGAAACGGTCCAGGTCCACCGGTTGCGCGGCGCCGCCTTCGAGGCGTGCCGCGGCATCGGCCGGTTCGACGCCGCGTTCGTCCAGCACCATCGCGCGACTGTTGGCGATGGCGCGCAGGCGCAGGTCCAGGCCGGAACGCTGGCGCAACTGCGGCAGCGCCGCGGACATCTGCACCAGCAGCGCGTTGCCGACCTGGCCGGGGCCGATCACGCCGACAGACAGCGTCTGCGGTGACAGCCAGAACGCCGCGTGCGCGGCGCGCAAGGCGCGGGTGGCGTCGTTCGCGCCGATGGCGACGGAAATGTTGCGCTCGCCCGCACCCTGCGCGATGGCGCGCGCGTTGACGCGCGCCTGCGCCAGGCCACCGAGCAGTCGTGCCGCCACGCCCGGCGTGCCGACCATGCCGTCGCCCACGGCGGCGAGCACGGCGATCTCGCGCGTGAGCGTCACGCCTTGCGCCTGGCCGTCAGCGATGGCGTCGGCGAACGCGGCAGCGGCCGCGTCGCGCGCGCGCTCGGCCTGGTCGGCGCGCAGCACGCAGCAGATCGAATGCTCGGACGAGCCCTGGGAAATCATCGTCACCGATACGCCCGCACCGCGCAGCGCGCCAAACAGGCGTTCGGCCGCACCCGGTACGCCGACCATGCCGTTGCCGACCAGTTCGACGATGGCCAGATCGCGCACCAGGCTCAGGCCCTTCACCGGCGCGCCGTCGCGGCCGCTGTCGGGTGCGATGAGCGTGCCGGGTGCTTCGGGCCGCTTCGTGTTGCGGATCCACAGCGGAATGCCGCGTTCCTGCACCGGCGCCATCGTCTGTGGATGCAGTACCTTCGCGCCGAAATAGGCCAGTTCGCAGGCTTCGGCGTACGACATCGAAGGCAGGCAGACCGCTTCGGGAACCAGGCGCGGGTCGGCGGAGAGCACGCCGTCCACGTCGGTCCAGATCGTCAGGGCGCTGGCGTCGAAGAGGTTGGCGAAGATCGCGGCGGAGTAGTCGCTGCCGTTGCGGCCGAGCGTGGTCGCATGGCCTTGGGCATCGCGCGCGATGAAACCGGTGATCACGACGTTGCTGCCCTCGCCGTTGCGGGCGCGCCAGTCGGCCAGTCGCTTGCGGCTTTCGTCCCAGTCCACGGCCATGCCCATTTCGCCCGCATGCACGAGCAGTACGTCGCGCGCGTCGAGGCGGCGCCAGGCCGCCGTTTCGCCGCCGAGCGCGGCATGCATCAGGTGCGAGGACAGCACTTCGCCGAAACCGGGCAGGCCCGGCGCCAGGCGCGATGCGTCGGCATCGCCGGCGGCGATGGATTGAAGGTGGCGACCCAGGGTGTCGAACTCGTCTTCGAGTGCGCGCTGGAGGCCGAGCTGCTCATCGCGATCGAGCGCCGCGGCGGCATTGGCGTGGCGTTCGCGCAACACGTCCAACGCCGATTGCCACGCATCATTGCGTTGCGCGGTTTCGACCAGTGCGATCAACGAATCGGTGACGCCCTGCATTGCAGAGACGACAACGACGCGGGTTCGCGCGGGATCGCCCACCAGCGCCGCTGCGGCGCGGTACAGCGAGGCGTCGGCAAGGCTGCTGCCGCCGAACTTGTGCACGTGGCACGACGGGGCGGGATGGCGGGAAGCGTCTGCGGGCGGCATGGGGCGGGCTCCTGTGGGGGCCTTTCGCGAACCGCCGGGTGCCAGGCCTGCGCACCCGGGTCGGGGTGCGGAGGCGTGGTCTTCAGATCACCTGGACACGCCCGTCCGCACCCGCAAGCGAGTGGTACCGGTACCCGTGGTAATCGCAACGATGGCCGGCAGCACCGCGCCGGTGGGCACGGTCCGTACGATCTGCGGCGGCATGTTGCGATGCGTCATGCTGGCGAGAAGATCACGCGGTTTCGGGGGCTGTCAACAGTTACAAACGCAACCGGAGGGCGGGCCGGGCCGGCGGGGCAAGCACGCGGTACCGCCCGTGACGTTGGACCCCGGCGCTGGCCCATGGTGAAATGCACGCCGAAGCGGGGGTACCGGCGGATGCCGGTTGAGACAGACCCTTCGAACCTGATGCGGTTGAGACCGCCGTAGGGAAGCTTCGCCGGATGCGGCCTTGCGCTTGCGTCCGTCGCTGCCCGCTTCGTCCCGGCTCGCAAGAGCGCTCCACCAGGACGAATCCAATGAACGCAGTCCCCTCCGAACTCATCCAGCAGGCCGAGCAGCTCTCGGCCGACGTCACGCGCCCGATTCCCGGCTCGCACAAGATCCACGTCGAAGGCTCGCGCCCCGATATCCGCGTGCCGATGCGCGAGATCGCGCTGGCGAAGACGCCCACCATGTTCGGCGGCGAGGACAACGCGCCGCTCGCGGTGTACGACACCTCCGGCGCCTATACGGATGCGAACGCGCACATCGATCTCGCGCGCGGCCTGTCGCCGCTGCGCGCGCAGTGGGTCGCCGAGCGCGGCGACACCGAGGAGTTGACGGCGCTGTCGTCGGAGTTCGGCCGCAAGCGCGAGCACGATCCGAAGCTCGACGCCGTGCGTTTCCGCAATCGCCCGCTGCCGCGTCGCGCGCTCGCTGGCGCGAACGTCACGCAGATGCATTACGCGCGCCGTGGCATCGTGACGCCTGAGATGGAGTTCATCGCCATCCGCGAGAACCAGCGGCTGGAACAGATCCGCGAGGCGCACCTGCTGCGCCAGCATGCGGGCGAAACCTTCGGCGCGAACATCCAGAAGATCATCACGCCCGAATTCGTGCGCGACGAAGTGGCGCGCGGCCGCGCGATCATCCCCAACAACATCAACCACCCCGAAAGCGAGCCGATGATCATCGGCCGCAACTTCCTCACCAAGGTCAACGCGAACATCGGCAACTCCGCCGTGTCGTCCGGCATCGCCGAGGAAGTGGAGAAGCTGGTGTGGTCGATCCGCTGGGGCGCGGACACGGTGATGGACCTGTCCACCGGCAAGCACATCCACGAGACGCGCGAGTGGATCATCCGCAATTCGCCGGTGCCGATCGGCACGGTGCCGATCTACCAGGCGCTGGAGAAGGTCGATGGCCGCGCGGAAGAACTCAACTGGGAGATCTTCCGCGACACGCTGATCGAACAGGCCGAGCAGGGCGTGGACTACTTCACCATCCACGCCGGTGTGCTGCTTCGCTATGTGCCGCTTACCGCGGGTCGCGTGACGGGCATCGTCTCGCGCGGCGGGTCGATCCTGGCGAAGTGGTGCCTGGCGCACCACAAGGAGAATTTCCTCTACACGCACTTCGAGGAAATCTGCGAAATCATGAAGGCCTATGACGTGGCCTTCTCGCTGGGCGACGGCCTGCGCCCGGGTTCCATCGCCGATGCGAACGATGCCGCGCAGTTCGGCGAGCTGGAAACGCTGGGCGAGCTGACGAAGATCGCGTGGAAACACGACGTCCAGACCATGATCGAAGGCCCCGGCCACGTGCCGATGCAGCTGATCAAGGAAAACATGGACAAGCAGCTGCGCGAGTGCGGCGAAGCGCCGTTCTACACGCTCGGCCCGCTGACCACCGACATCGCGCCGGGTTACGACCACATCACCAGCGCCATTGGCGCGGCGATGATCGGCTGGTTCGGCACGGCGATGCTCTGCTACGTCACGCCGAAGGAACACCTGGGCCTGCCCAACAAGCACGACGTGCGTGAAGGCCTGATGGCCTACAAGATCGCCGCGCATGCCGCGGATCTTGCCAAGGGCCATCCGGGTGCGCAGGCGCGCGACAACGCGATGAGCAAGGCACGTTTCGAGTTCCGTTGGGAAGACCAGTTCAACCTGGGCCTGGACCCGGAGCGCGCCCGCGAGTACCACGACGAAACCCTGCCGAAGGACGCGCACAAGGTCGCTCACTTCTGCTCGATGTGCGGCCCGCACTTCTGCTCGATGAAGATCACCCAGGACGTGCGCGATTACGCCAAGGAGCACGGCGTGGACGAGCAGGCCGCGCTGAGCGAGGGCATGGCGGAGAAGTCGGCGGAGTTCCGCGCGCAGGGCGCGCAGGTCTACCGCAAGGCCTGAAGACGAAGGGGGGGCGGGCAGGGAGCCCGCTCCCGTTGTCCGCTCCTGACCCTGCCTTCCGCGCGTTCGGCTACGATTTGCGCCACCTCGGGAAGGACGGCGCGCCATGGCAGACAACCGCATCGGCCAGTTGCGCTGGCGCGCGCAGGCAAAGCGCCATCCTTCGGCGTTGCTGCTCGCGGTGCAGTTGGTGAGCCTCGTGCTGTACCCGCTGTTCGACGAGATGCGTGGCGGACGCGTGCTGTTCGGCGCGCTCGGCGTGCTGGTGATGATGCTCGCCGTGTGGGTGGTCAATCGCAGTCCGGCGAAGGTCTGGGTCGCGTGGTTGCTGGCCGCGCCTGCACTGGTGTTGTCGGTGCTGTCGGTGGTGCTGGAGAACGACACGTTGCTGGTCGCTTCCTCCGCACTGGAGGCGCTGGTGTACCTCTACGCGGCGGCGAGCCTCATCGCCTACATGCTCGGCGACCATCGCGTGACGACGGACGAACTGTTCGCGGCCGGCGCGACGTTCACGCTGCTCGCGTGGGGCTTCGCCTACGCGTATTTCGTCGTGCAGGCGCTGCATCCGGGCAGTTTCACCGGCGCGCTGCGACCGGATGAGCCCCGCACGTGGCTGGAACTGCTGTTCCTGAGTTTCACCACGCTGTCGGCCACCGGCCTGGGCGACATCCTTCCGCTCTCTTCGCCGGCGCGTGTGCTGGTGATGCTGGAGCAGTTCGCGGGCGTGGCCTACATCGCCGTGGTGGTGTCGCGCCTGGTCGGCCTGACGATGCTGCGGGCGACGAAATAGGCATCGCTGCGGCCGCGACGCGGTCGCGCGCATATTCATGTAAGGCGGCTGTGCTATGAAGCCCTGCGATGCCTTCTTTCCGTTCGTGGGAAGGAGGCGGGCCGATAGCGGGGAAAAAGATTCGCGCCGGAGGCGCGAATGCTGGAACGGTACGTTCTGTAATACGTCGGCGAGAGAGGGCCTGAAGCCACCCCCATGTAAACGGGAGTAAGCCTGCCGACGTTAGAATGTTCGGGCGAGCTTAGCTTTCCCCGTCAGGTCTGGCCTCTTTGCCGGGTTTGCCGAGTAGTCGTAAGCGCCCCATTCGGCACATGACGGCCGTTCAGCTTGCCGCCCACCATCACGATTCATGCAAAGACCCTCCGAACCCTCCACCTCGCCTCTGCCGTCCGAACGACTGCGCGTGGGCGAATGCGTGGTCGACGTGCCCCTGCGCGAGATCCGCGCGCCGGGCAAGCGTCGTCCATTGCGCATCACGCCCAAGTCGATGGGCGTGCTGCTGGTGCTGGTGGAGCAGGCCGGCCGCGTGGTCAGCCGCGATGCGCTGATGGCCGAGGTCTGGCCGGACACGCTGCCGACCAACGACGTCGTCACCCAGGCCATCACGCAGCTGCGCAAGGCCTTCGACGACGAGCGCGGCAATCCGAGCTACATCGAGACCATCGCGAAGAACGGCTATCGCCTGCTCGCGCCGATCGAATGGGTTTACGCCTCTGGCGCTTCGGCCAGCGCGGATGTCGTCGCCAGCGACGAGCGCTGGTCTGATCCCACGCGTACCACCGCGAAGTATCCCGCCATCGCCGGCGCAGACCCGAGCGAGCCCCTGGCGCCTGTGCCGTTCCCGGCCACTTCGACACCGCGCGGGACGTGGGCCTCCATCGCCACGGTGATCTTCGCCGTCGCGCTGCTGGTGGCGGGCCTGGTGACGTGGACGCTGGTGCGCACGCCGGCGCAGCATCCGGAGGCGGCGCCGGTCGCGGTGTCGGGTATGCAGGGGCTGCGCAGCGAGCGGCCCTATCGCCTGATCACCTCCGCACCCGGCTTCGAGCTCTCGCCGGCGCTGTCGCCCGATGCCGGCCTGGTGGCGTACGTCGCCATACCGGATGGCCAGCGCGGCACCGCGATCATGGTCCAGACGACCGAGCAGACGCAGCCACGCCAGCTTACGCGTCCGCCGGAAGGGGCTGACGACGCGTCGCCGGCCTGGTCGCCGGACGGGCGGTGGATCGCCTTCATGCGGCTGTCGGAGAACAGCTGCAGCATCCGCGTGGTCACCCCGAACGCACGCGGCGAGCATGAGGTGGGCACCTGCGAGCGCCGCAGCCCGCCGACCTTCGACTGGACGCCCGACAGCAACGGGCTGATCTTCGGGAGCATGAGCACGCAGCAGGGCAGCGTCGGCCTGCGCGTGCTCGATCTCGACACCGGGCAGTGGCGCCCGATCGAATACCCGCACGACCTCGACGAACTGGACACCGACCCGCGGTACTCGCCGGACGGTCGCTGGATCGTGTTCGTGCGCAACGCGCCGCTGGGCGACTTCTGGCGGATCCCGGCCCAGGGCGGCAACGCCGAACGCCTCAGTCGCCTGCGCGCCGACCTGCGTGGCTGGGACTGGTCGCCGAGCGGGCGCGGGTTGCTCTTCAGCGCGATGGTCGATGGCGAATACCGGCTGTTCCGCCTCGACACCAGCACGGGCGAAGCGCGTCCGGCCGGTGTCGACGACGCGCAGTCGCCGGTTGCGGCGCGCTCGCGGCGGGCGATCGCGTTCGTGCAGCGGCGCTCGTACTTCGGGCTGTATCGCGTCCAGCTGGCCAGCAACGACGGGCCTGGCCGGGTGCACGTGGTCGAACCGCTGTTCGCCTCGTCCTCCCGGGACCTGCTGCCGTCCATCGCACCGGACGGGCGCCAGCTGGCGTTCGTGTCCGATCGCTCCGGCAGCAACGGGCTGTGGGTTGGCGACGTCACGCAGCCCGACACCCTTCGCATGATGAGCGGCGTCCGCCCCGGCACGCGCTATGCGCCGTCCTGGTCGCCGGACTCCCGCCGCTTGCTGGCGACCGGCGTCGACCCCCAGGGGCACGGCGTGGTCCAGGAGGTGATGGCGGCGAGCGGCCAGGTGGCTACGCTTCCGGTCCCGGTTCCCGACCCGTTGCAGGCCCAGTACGCGTCGAACGCGAACCGGCTGTTCCTGCTCGCCGCCGGCGAGAACGGTGTGCCGCAGCTGCGCCTGTTCGACCGGTCGACCACCCCCTGGAAGTCGCTGGGGCGCATCGACGGCGTTTCGGACTTCGAGGTCGACAGCGCCCGCAACCGCATCGTGTACACCCGCCTGACCGAGGCCGGACTGTGGGAGGTATCCCAGGACATGTCGGCCGCCTCGATCCGCCAGATCAGCGCCACCGAGCCCACCGCGGACCGTTACCGCATGTGGACCGTCACCCCGGAAGGCGAGATCCGCTATCTCGAGCGCCTCCAGGATTGCGCCGCCAGCCTGCGTCGGCTCGTGCCGCCGAACACCGCTCCGCCGCGCTGCCTGGACCAGCTCAGACGCTCCGCGGTGAACGGATTCAGCCTCGGCGGGCCGCGCGGTGAGACCGCATATCTGGCCCTGGTCGACTGGGACGGTGCCGACATCGGCTACATGGAGCTTCCGAAGGAAACGGCGGAGGTGGTGCCGGGTTGGATCAAGTGATTGATCTGGCTGGGAAAAGTGCTATCGGAAATCCTTCGGTTTTGCATTCGGTGCGATTTCGGATAAGTCTCCACCAACTTTCCTGATGTGAAGTGGGTGTGTACGGCAAATCCATTGACCATTCTCGGCACATGAGGTGGACCAATGGAGCAAGTGCAATGGGCGGACCGCGGGCAGCTGCTGCAGCTCGAAACGCCTGAGGGCGCGGTTCAGGGCGGTTGCATCGGCGTCTCGCGACTGGGCAGCGTCCAGGTCTCGGGGGGCTTCACGTTCTGGCTGCAGCTGCATGGCAGCTCGTGGGTCGAGGCGAAGGAAGGCAAGTTCCGCCTGCGCAGCGGCGACTGGATCGCCTTCGAGAAGGATTCCAAGCCGAACGTCCAGGCCGACCGCTTCGGCGTCTGCGTCGGCCTGACGCTGTCCGCCGAGGCGCTGCGGGAGATGACCCGCTTCGCCGACCGTGGCCTCTATGCCGGCCGCGGCCAGATGACCCGTCACGATGCCCGCATCGGCCTGCGCCTGTGGCGCGAGGCGGCCGCCCGTCTGGCCGACAACCCGGGCGCCGGCTTCGATGCCTCGCTGCTGCGGCCGATCCTGCTGCACCTGGCCGGCGTCCAGCGCGACCTGGCTGCCCGCATCCCGCGCTGCCCGGGCCGCTCGCGCAGCCGCAAGCGCCAGGTGTTCGGTCGCCTGCAGCGCGCCCGCCTGTACCTGGAAGGCAACTGCGACCGCGTGGTCCGCATCAGCGAGCTGGCCGAACTGACCAGCTTCTCCAGCTGGTACTTCTCCAAGACCTTCCACAGCCTCTACGAGGAAAGCCCGCAGGCCGCCTCCGCGCGCATGCGCCTGGAGCACGCGGCAGACCTGCTCACCAGCACCTCGATGATGATCGGCGAAGTCGCCGCTGCCAGCGGCTTCGACAACTGCTGCAGCTTCGCGCGCGCTTTCCGCGCCCGGTTCGGCCAGTCCGCCACGCGTTACCGCGCCGCTGCGACGCGCAGCGAAGGTGGCAAGGCGCAGGCCGCGGCACGCAAGTCGCTGGAACGAAAGTCGCTCGCCACCAACGGCTGATCGCCTCCAGTCTCCAGAGAAACGGCCGGCGCCATGCCGGCCGTTTTCATTTGTGCGCAAATGTGAGAACGGCGTCTCGACTTTGGCGGATGTCGCGTTCTCGTCAGCGTTTACAAAACGCCGCGACTGTGAAGATCGCGTTCTCTAGGGCTAATTCAGCAAAGTCTCTCAGCGTCACACGCAAAGCGGGCGTGCTCCCCAGAACTTAAGTTTGATGGGCGTTTAACACGCCCATAACAGATATCTGGAGAGAGATAGATGAACCATCGCAATTTGCGCACCGCGATGCGCGTCGGCATGCTGCCGGCCGGCATCGCGATCGCACTGGCGCCGGCTTTTGCCAGCGCGCAGGAAGCTAGCGAGCAGCAGGCGACCACCCTGGATCGCATCGAGGTCACGGGTTCGCGCATCAAGCGCGCCGACGTCGAAACCTCGCAGCCGATCTTCACGCTGAGCCGCGCCGAGATCCAGAAGCAGGGCGTGACCTCGGTCGCCGACGTGCTGCAGCGCATCTCGAGCAACGGCGCCGCGCTGAACTCGACGTTCAACAACGGCGGTGACGGTTCGTCCGGCATCAGCCTGCGTAACCTCGGCGAAGGCCGCACGCTCGTTCTCGTCAACGGCCGTCGCTGGACCCAGGGCCTTGGCGGCAGCGTCGACCTGAACACCATCCCGGCCGCGATGATCGAGCGCGTGGAAGTCCTGAAGGACGGCGCCTCGACGATCTACGGTTCGGACGCCATCGCCGGCGTGGTGAACATCATCACCCGCCAGAACTTCGAAGGCGCTGAAGCCGGTGCTTACCTCGGCCAGTACCAGCAGGGCGACGGCGACCGCCAGGCCTATGACTTCACGATCGGCACGGGCAACGACCGTGGCAACGTGATGCTCGGCGTGTCCTACGTGAAGGAAGAGGCCGTCATGGCCGGCGATCGCCAGATCTCCGCCGGTGGTCCTCCGTTCTTCGGCGGCCAGAGCACCACGGGCTTCCCGGGTTCGTTCGTCGACACCGACAACGTGCGTTACATCATCGACCCGACGACCGGTGCCAAGACCCCGTTCGTTTCGTCGATCCATGGCTACAACAGCGCGCCGGACAACTACCTGCTGACCCCGCAGGAGCGCACCTCGCTGTTCGCCCAGGCGAACTACGACATCACCGACAACGTGCGCTTCAAGACCGAGATGCTCTACAACGAGCGCATCTCGGAGCAGCTGCTCGCCGCGATGCCGGTGACCGGCATGCGTCTGAACGCGAACAGCTACTACAACCCGACCAACCCGAACGGCTTCTACGCCGGCACCCCGGCCTTCCAGACCGGTGGCGCACGTGACCTGATCGGCGTCGCCCGCCGCTTCCAGGAATCGGGTGGCCGTTCGTTCAACCAGAACGTCAAGAACTGGCACTTCTACGGCGGCCTCGAAGGCTTCTTCGAGATCGGCGACCGTTCGTTCGACTGGGATACGGGCTACCGCTACGACCGTTCGGACGAGAACGACCTGACCTACGGTCTGTTCAACCGCGCCAACCTCGCCCTGGCCTATGGCCCGAGCTTCCGTGACACCGACGGCACCATCCGCTGCGGCACCGCCGCCAGCCCGATCGCCGACTGCGTCCCGGTCAACGCGATCGGCACCGACGGTTCGATCTCGCAGGAAGCGATCGACTACACCGCCTTCACCGCGCACGATTCCAGCCGCGTGACCTCGAAGAGCTACTACGCCAACGTCAGCGGCGAAATCCTCGACCTGCCGGCCGGCGCGCTGGCTTTCGCGGCGGGCTATGAGCACCGCACCGAAGACGGCCAGTTCGATCCGGACGCGTTCATCGCCGCCGGCCTGAGCACGGGCAACGGTTCCAAGCCGACCGCCGGTGGTTACAAGCTCGACGAGTACTACCTCGAGCTGGCCGTGCCGGTGCTGGCCGACCTGCCGGGCGCCAAGCTGCTCGACTTCTCGCTCGCCACGCGTTACTCGGACTTCAGCAACTTCGGCAACACGCTGAACAGCAAGTTCGGTTTCCGCTGGAAGCCGATCGACGACCTGATGGTCCGCGGTAACTGGTCCGAGGGCTTCCGCGCTCCGACGATCAACAACCTGTTCGCCGGTAACGCCGACTCGTTCGAAAGCTACGACGATCCGTGCGATGTCCGCACCGGTCAGCTCGGCAACCCGCAGGTCGCGGCGCGCTGCGCTTCCGAAGGCGTCTCGCCGACCTTCACCCGTTCGCAGCGCCAGACGGCCGAAGCCTTCACCTGGACCTCGAACGAGCAGCTCCAGCCGGAAACCTCGACCACCAAGACGCTGGGTTTTGTCTACAACCCGAGCTTCCTGGAAGGCTTCGACGTCTCGCTGGACTGGTACGAGATCAAGATCGAGAACGCGATCTCGCGTCCGGAAGCACAGTTCATCCTGGACAAGTGCTACGCCGGTACGGCGAGCGAGCAGGCCGTCTACTGTGGCCTGTACTCGCGTGACCCGGCTTACCCGGGTGCGCCGAACACGATCACGAACCTCGAAATGCCGCTGCTGAACCTCGCCGAGTACACGGTCGAGGGCTGGGACATGACGGTGAACTACCGTTTCCCGGAAACCACCTTCGGCAAGTTCGCGATCACGTGGGATACGGCTTACACCTCGAACTGGTCGACCAAGGCCACGGTTGATTCGCCGGACGAACAGCGCCAGGGCCTGTACCTGCCGCAGGATCCGTACTGGCGCATCAAGTCCAACATGTACCTGGACTGGACCTACGGTGACTTCGGTGCGACCTGGGGCATGCGCTACAAGTCCGGCCTGGACGAGAACTGCGTGCTCAGCCCGGCGCTGGCCCAGACGTACTGCTCGGATCCGGATCGCGTGACCGCGGAAGGCCCGGCCCCGCGCAACTACCTGGGCGCCGTGACGTATCACGACATCCAGGTGCGCTACAACACGCCGTGGAACGCGACCGTCTCGGTCGGTGCCAACAACGTGTTCGACAAGGAACCGCCGACCTCGTACAGCTCGCCGTACAACAACTTCGATCCGCAGTACGACCTGCCGGGCGCGTTCTACTACGTCCAGTACCGTCAGCGCTTCTGATCGATCGCTGTACAGCAAGAGGCAACACCACTACGGCCCCGAAAGGGGCCGTAGTTTTTTGTGGCGTCTGGCGCGCGGCGCCCTGGCGGTTACGATAGCCCCAGCCTTCCCAGCCGATGTCCCGATGAAACTGCAGGTGCCCTTCATCCAGTTACCCGTCAGCTTCGACGCCGCCGTGCTGGAGGCGGAGATCGCCGCGCTCGGCGAGGGGGCCTGGAAGCCGCACCCGCAGGGATTCGCCGGCAACTCGATGCTCCCGCTGGTGGCTGCCGATGGCGACCCGCGCAACGAGAGCTTCGCCGGCACGATGCGGCCCACGCCGGAACTGCTGCGCTGCCCGTACCTGACCCAGGTGTTCGCCAGCCTGGGGGCGACGGTCGGCCGCAGCCGCCTGATGCGCCTGTCGGGCCATGCCGAAGTCACGCGCCACGCCGACCAGGGGTATTACTGGGCCGAGCGCGTGCGCGTGCACATCCCCGTCGTCACGCAGCCGACCGTGCGTTTCGAGTGCGACAACGCCGCGATCAACATGGCCGCCGGCGAATGCTGGATCTTCGACACCTGGCGCCAGCACCGGGTGCTCAACGACGCAGTGCAATCGCGCGTGCACCTGGTGGTGGACACCGTCGGTGGCGGGCGCTTCTGGGATCTGGTCAACCACGGGCGTCCGCACGATGGCCCGCGTGCCGGCTGGCAGAACGTGCACATCGCGCCCAAGGCCGGCGAGGTGGCGCCGTTCGCGTGCGAACGCGTCAACGTGCCCGTCGTGATGAGCCCGTGGGAACTCAACGATCACCTTGGCCTGTTGCTCGCCGACGCGGTCCCGCATCCGAACCTGCCGCAGGTGCGTCAGATCGCGATGCGCTTCGCGCGGCAGTGGCAGGGGTTGTGGTTTGAATTCGGCGAACGCGAGGAAGGTCGTGCGCGTTATGCCGCGGCGTTGCAGCGATTCCTCGATGACATCCGCGCGCCAAGCCAGCCGATCGTGCTGAAGAACGAGCTGCGCTGGTTCAACGCGCTGATGACGATCGTCGGCAAGTTCGCGGTGGGCGATGCCGGTGCGCAGTCGCCGGCCACGGCGGCGCGGCAGCGCGAGGTCGGCGACAACGCCTGAAGCGCGAGGCCCTTCGCGCCGCGACGACGCGCAAAGAAAAAGGCCGCCATCGGCGGCCTTCTTCATCTCGCGTGGAAGACGGAACCGGTCAGAACTTCGGCTTGTCTTCTTCGGCGTTGTAGCGGGCGATCGCGTCGTTGAGGATCGCCTTCGCATCGGCGGCGCCGCCGAAGCCTTCGATCTTCACCCACTTGCCCTTCTCCAGGTCCTTGTAGTGCTCGAAGAAGTGGCCGATGCGGTCGAGCCAGTGCTGCGACACCTGCTCGATGTCGCTGACGTGCGCGTAGCCGCTGAACACCTTCGGCACCGGCACTGCGATCAGTTTCTCGTCGGAGCCGGCTTCATCGCTCATCTTCAGCACGCCGACCGGCACGCAGCGGATGACCGAGCCCGGCACCAGCGGCAGCGGCAGGATCACCAGCACGTCGGCCGGGTCGCCATCGCCGCACAGCGTGTGCGGGACGTAGCCGTAGTTGCACGGGTAGCGCATCGGCGTGGACAGGATGCGGTCGACGAAGATCGCGCCCGAAGCCTTGTCGACCTCGTACTTGACCGGCTCGGCATCCTTGGGGATTTCGATGATGACGTTGATCTCATCCGGCGGATTCTTGCCGGTGGGGACGAGGTCCAGGCCCATGCGTTGCTCCAACTGCTTAAGGCCGCGCCGGAAGGGCGGGGCGGGGTTTCGGGAATGCGGGCCGGCATTTTACGTGGATGCCTGCTGCGGCGCAGCAGTCGGGTTTCGAGCGCGCGGCACAGGGGCATCCACCCCCGGAAACGAGGGTTCCCGGGCCCTCATGCGGCCAGAAACGAAAACGGCGGCCCGCAGGCCGCCGTCCCGGGACGCGTGTTGCGGGGGCCTAGAGCAGCGGCACCAGCAGCAGCGCGACGATGTTGATGATCTTGATCAGCGGGTTGATCGCCGGGCCCGCCGTGTCCTTGTACGGGTCGCCAACGGTGTCGCCGGTGACCGCCGCCTTGTGGGCGTCGGAGCCCTTGCCGCCGAAGTTGCCGTCCTCGATGTACTTCTTGGCGTTGTCCCAGGCGCCGCCGCCGGTGGTCATCGAGATGGCCACGAACAGCCCCGTCACGATGGTGCCGATCAGCAATCCGCCCAGCGCCGTCGGGCCCAGCAGCAGGCCGACCAGGATCGGGACGATCACCGGCAGCAGCGAGGGCACGATCATTTCCTTGATCGCCGACTTGGTCAGCATGTCCACGGCCTTGTCGTACTCCGGCTTGCCCGTGCCTTCCATGATCCCGGGGATCTGGCGGAACTGGCGACGCACTTCCTCCACCACCGCACCCGCCGCGCGGCCGACGGCTTCCATCGCCATCGCGCCGAACAGGTACGGGATCAGGCCGCCGATCAGCAGGCCGATGATCACGTAGTGGTCGGACAGGTCGAACGCGAACGTCTTGCCGGGATTGGCTGCGGTGAGGTTGTGCGTGTAATCGGCGAACAGCACCAGCGCGGCCAGTGCGGCCGAACCGATCGCGTACCCCTTCGTCACCGCCTTGGTGGTGTTGCCGACGGCGTCGAGCGGGTCGGTGACGTTGCGCACTTCCGGCGGCAGCTCCGCCATTTCCGCGATGCCGCCTGCGTTGTCGGTGATGGGACCGTACGCGTCCAGCGCGACGATCATGCCGGCCATCGACAGCATCGCGGTGGCCGCGATGGCGATGCCGTACAGGCCGCCGAGATGGAACGCGAGCCAGATCGCCGCGCACACCGCGATGACGGGCAGCGCGGTGGACTTCATCGACACGCCCAGGCCCGCGATGATGTTGGTGCCGTGGCCCGTGGTGGACGCCGCAGCGACATGGCGCACCGGCTTGTACTGCGTGCCGGTGTAGTACTCGGTGATCCACACGATCGCACCGGTCAGCGCCAAGCCAATGAGCGCGCAACCGTACAGGTTCATCGCGCCGTGCGCGTTGTCGCCCATCAGCTGCGTGGTGATGGGGTAGAACGCGATCGCCGCGAGCACCGCCGACACGATGACGCCCTTGTACAGCGCGCCCATGATCGAACCGCCCGCCTTCACCTTGACGAAGAACGCACCGATGATCGAGGCGATGATCGACACGCCGCCGAGCACCAGCGGATACAGCACCGCGTTGCGTCCGGCTTCGGCGAGCATCAGTCCGCCCAGCAGCATCGTCGCGATCACGGTGACGGCGTAGGTTTCGAACAGGTCCGCCGCCATGCCCGCGCAGTCGCCGACGTTGTCGCCGACGTTGTCGGCGATGACCGCCGGGTTGCGCGGATCGTCCTCGGGAATGCCGGCTTCGACCTTGCCGACGAGGTCCGCACCTACGTCGGCGCCCTTGGTGAAGATGCCGCCGCCCAGTCGCGCGAAGATCGAGATCAGCGAGGAACCGAACGCCAGGCCGACCAGCGCATGCAACGCGTGTTCAACGGTGTAACCCATGCGCTGCAGCACGAGGTAGTAACCGGCCACGCCGAGCAGGCCCAGGCCGACGACGAGCATGCCGGTGATCGCGCCGCCGCGGAACGCGACGTCCATCGCCTCGCTCATGCCTTTGCGTGCGGCTTCGGCGGTGCGCACGTTCGCGCGCACCGACACGTTCATGCCGATGTAGCCGGCCGCGCCCGAGAGGACCGCACCGAGCAGGAAGCCCACCGCCGTGGCCCAGCCGAGGAAGAAACCGATGAGGACGAACAGGACGACGCCCGCGATCGCGATGGTCGTGTATTGCCGGTTGAGGTAGGCGCGTGCGCCTTCCTGGATCGCGCCGGCGATCTGCTGCATTCGTTCGTTGCCGGCGGGTTGCGCGCCGATCCAGCGCGCGGAGATGACCCCATAGAGGATCGCGATGACGGCGCATACCAGCGCCAGAACCAAACCGTACTGCTCCAGCATGAATCCCTCCCCAAAGAAGTGGAAACACCAGGAATTTCAAGTTGAGTGCTTCAGTTGTGGGCTGCGCGGGTCGTGGGCCATCGCGTCAACGGCCCGACTATGGCACAGGCCCCGGTCCCGGCGCACGCTGTAGACGCAGCATTCAGCGCATCCGTGCCAGCCTGCGGTCCCCGTCACGGAAAGAGCATCCCGCCGCCATGCGAGTGTCGCCGCTCCTTCTCCTGCTTTTCACGCTGCCCGCGCTGGCAGCCAATCCCAAGGCCGAGCCGAAGGCCGAAATCGCGCGTGGGCCGGTGCAGCCGCAGGCGCAGGGCGCCGTGCATACGCTGCGACAGATACCGGAGGCCTGCGCACGGCTGGAAGGCATGTTCACCGGCCAGGCGGACGATCCCTATGCCTTCACCGTGGTGCGCATCTCGCCGCAGTGCCAGCCGCGCGCGCGTTTCGTCGATGCGGCCAAAGCCAAGCCGGCGGAAAACGGATGGGTGCTCAACGACGTGATCCGCGTACCCAACGCAGCATGTCCTTCGCAGCAGGCCGTCGTGCATGTGTGGCGAAAGCCCGTGGACAAGACGGCCAAGCTCGACGGCCAGGGCCAGCAGCGCATCTATCTTGAGGAGTCGTCGCAGAAGGCAAAGGCCGGGCAACTCGCCTCCGTGCCGATGTTCGCCGCGCAGATGAAGGTGGAAGGCAAGTCCTGCGCGCGTTGACGCACCGCGGGAAACAGGTCGCAGGAAAGAAAAAAGGCCGCATCGAGCGGCCTTCTTCCTGTGCGGTGCGCGATGCGCCGTCGGTTACTTGCCGGCGGTGATCGCCGTGCGGTGCGGGCGCGCCACCACGCGCACCTTGCCGCCCTGCAGCAGCGGGTTCTCGGTCTGCACTTCCACGCTGGACATGTAGGTGAAGATGACTGGCCCGGCGAGGATCGGCGCCGCGCTGCCTTGCGATCCCACCGCCACGTCCTTGCGGCCCACGTGCGCGGCATCCGGCATCAGCAGCAGGTACGCCGGCGCGTGGTCGCTCGGGTTGAGGAACACGTCCAGCGCGTAGGTCGAGCCGCGACGCACGAAGGCATCGAAACCGTAGCGACGCAGTGGGCGCATGTCGGCGTCCAGCACGTCCAGCGCGGCGGCGAAGGTGCCTCCGGTGGACAGTTGCACCGACACCTTCACTTCCGCCGGTGGCGTGATCGACTCCAGTTTGTACAGCGCGACGGGCATCGCCGCACCCCCCGCCGGACGGTAGCAGTGCGCGAGTTGCGCGAACTCCACGTAGCCCTCGTACTCGTCCGGCTCTTCACCTTCCACCGGGAAGCGCAACGGCGTGCCCGGCATGCCGGCGAGCGTGTCGACGCAGTTGACCGACACGTCCGGCATCGCCGCTTTGTAGTTCACCGCGGAGCAGCCGCTGAGCAGCAGTACCGCCGCGACCGTTGCCAATGCGAACAGACGCATGCGCGGTTCCTCAGAGCTGGCGGGCGATTTCGGTGGCGATCGCGTCGATGGCCAGCTTCATGCCCTCGACCGAACGCGGACCGGCGGCGGCCAGGTCGTCGAAGTCCGGGTACATGTATTCCCTGTCGGCGTTGATCGCCACCGCCTGGCCCAGGTTGAACACGTTGTTGTAGGCGAAGTAGTCCGTGTAGAAGTTCTCCTTGCCGTCCGCGCTCACCAGGCGCACCGCCATCGTCGCGGTCGGACGGTACGGCGAGTTGTCCGTCGCGCCTGCCGCGGCGTAGCCGAGGAAACCGAAGTTGATGTCCATCTGCGCGTCGGCCTGCGCCGCCGTGTACGCCTTGCGCAATCCGAACGTGCCGCGCGAGATCTTCGCCGATTCGACCTGCGTGTTCGGCCACACCAGCGTGTAGCCACGCTCGGTCATGTGCGCGGTCAAACGCTCGCGGAAGTACGGCAGCGGCTGGAAGCCGGCCGCGTCGAAGTTCTCATTGAGCTTCTTCTGCTTGGTCGCCATGTCACCGGCGGCGATGAGGCCGCCGATCAGGCCGAAGCTCATGCCAGGATGGTTCATGATCCAGATCGACGGCTTGGTCTCGTGGGTTTCCAGCACCGCGATCGTCTTCAGCGAGGAATGGACCTCGCGGTTGTAGGCCTGCTGCTTGGGCATGCTCACGCAGCCGGTCAGCGCGAACAGCATCAGCGCGGCGACGAACGCGCCACGAATCGGATTGCGCATCATCTCTAACGTCCCCTTGTCGTTTGGTCTCCAGGCCCGGGGACGGGCGCATGGACGACTCCCGCTCCCCAGCGGTTCCCTGGCGTCCTTGCGATCCCCCTCCCCGAGGATCCCCGGGTTCACCCGGGGTGCGTGGAGCTTGACCAACCGTGATGCGGTTGGCAATCGGGGGGTCAGCCCTCGAACGGCGGCAGTTGCTTGGGCACCAGCGTGTGCTTGAGCGACACGTACTTCGGCAGCCCATCGCGCCCGTACGGCGGCGGCGCCTCGCCACGGATCAGCGGTTCGAGGTAGCGCCGCGCCGGCTGCGTGATGCCGTAGCCGTCCTCGCGTATGAACTCCGGCGGCATCATCTTTTCGTGGTTGGCGATGTTCGACAACGGTGCGGCTTCGATCTTCCAGCGGTACGGCACGTCGGAGGTGCGCACGATCACCGGCATCACCGAGTTCATTCCCTTCAGCGCGAACTCCACCGCCTTGCGGCCGACCGCCTGCGCCTGGGCGAGGTCGGTTTTCGACGCGACGTGGCGTGCCGATCGCTGCAGGTAGTCGGGCAGGGCCCAGTGCACCTTGTAGCCCAGCGCATCTTTCACCCGCCCGGCGAGGTAGGACGCCACGCCACCGAGCTGCGTATGGCCGAAGGAATCCTTGCCGCCGCCGGCATCGGCGACGAACTTGCCGTCCGCCGTCTGGATGCCTTCGCTGGCGACGACGACGCAGTAGCCGACGCGCTCGACCGTGGCTTTCACCTTCGCGAAGAAGTCCGCCTCGTCGTACGGCCGTTCGGGGAAGAGGATCAGGTGCGGCGCGGCATCCTCGCCATTGCCGGCCAATCCTGCGGCGGCGGCGATCCAGCCGGCGTGGCGGCCCATCGCCTCGTAGACGAACACCTTCGTGGACGTGTCGGCCATCGCCGCGACGTCCAGCGCGCATTCGCGCACGGACACCGCCGTGAACTTGGCGACCGAACCGAAACCCGGGCAGCAGTCGGTGACCGCGAGGTCGTTGTCGACCGTCTTGGGCACGCCGACGCAGGTCAGCGGGTAGTCGAACTCCGCGGCCAGCTGCGACACCTTCAGCGCCGTGTCGGCCGAATCGTTGCCGCCGTTGTAGAGGAACCAGCGCACGTCATGGGCGCGGAACACCTCCAGCAGCCGCTCGTAGCGGGCCCGGTCCTGGTCGAGCGATTTGAGCTTCACGCGGCACGAGCCGAACGCGCCGCCCGGCGTATGGGCCAGGGCGCGGATGATGCCCGCCGGCTCCTTCGAGGTGTCGATCAGTTCTTCACGAAGCACGCCCAGGATGCCGTTGCGGCCGGCGAGCACGCGGACCTTGTGCGCGCGGGCGGTCTGGATCACGGCCGAGGCGGTGGCGTTGATGACGGCGGTGACACCGCCCGACTGCGCGTAAAGAAGGGTTCCGGAGGGCATGTCCAATTCCAGGTCCGTGAGCGGATCGGGTGAGGGGGCGGGACAGGATGCGGTAAAGTGCCGCAATATTTGCCCGCCGGGGCAGGCTGCTGCGAGTGTAGCGCCGGCCGGCGGGGGGCGATGCCGGCAGCGCCGGCGCTCGCCGGGCCGTTGCGCCGCCTTATTTTTCCGTTCTAGGAGTGATGTTGATGCGATTGGTACTTCTGGGCGCGCCCGGCTCCGGCAAGGGCACGCAGGCCGCGCGACTCAAGGACCATCTGCAGGTCCCGCACATTTCCACCGGCGACCTGCTGCGCGCCGAAGTGGCCGCGGGCAGCAAGTTGGGGCTGGAAGCGAAGGAGATCATGGCGTCGGGCAACCTCGTCAGCGACGAGATCCTGCTGGGCATGCTGGAACACCGCTTCTCGCGCGACGACACGAAGGGCGGCTTCATCCTCGATGGCTATCCCCGCAACCTCGCCCAGGCCGCGGCGCTGGACAAGCTGCTGCAGCGCATCGGCCAGCCGATGGACTACGCCGTGCAGCTGGAAGTGCCGACCGAGATGCTGGTCGAGCGCATCGCCGGCCGTGCGAAAGCCGAAGGCCGTGCGGACGACAGCCCGGAATCGGTGCGCCGTCGCCTGCAGGTCTACAACGACCAGACCGCACCGGTCGTCGATTTCTACCGCCAGCACGGCCAGCTGACCGTCGTGAACGGCGTGGGCTCGCTGGACGAGGTGTTCACCCGCATCGTCGAAGCGTTGGCGCCGGCGAAAGAGATCGGGTGAGGCAGGCCGTCCACGCGGCATTGCCGCATGGCCTGCCGAACGACCGGCCACGGAGGGTCGGGCCGGGCGATCCGAAGCCGATTTCGTTTCGCCATGGATGGCCGCAGCCACCCGTCTGATGCGGCATCGGGCCATCGTTGGCATTCGATGCAGCGAGCGTTGAAGGATTCGCAATCTTGAAGATTCATATTCTGGGCATCGCCGGAACCTTCATGGGCGGCGTCGCCGCGCTCGCGCGCGAACTCGGGCACGAGGTCGAAGGCAGCGACCAGGCGGTGTATCCGCCGATGTCCACGCAGCTAGAAAACCTCGGCATCGCACTGAAACAGGGCTATATGCCCGAGCACATCAGTGCCGATTGCGAACAGATCGTCGTGGGCAACGCACTCTCGCGCGGAAACGCGGCGGTGGAACAGGTGCTCGATGACGGCCGTCGCTACACCTCCGGCGCGCAGTGGCTCAGCGAAAACCTCCTGCCCGGCCGCGATACGCTTGCCGTCGCCGGTACGCATGGCAAGACCACCACGACCACGATCCTCACCTTCCTGCTGGAGGCGGCCGGGCGCGAGCCGGGCTTCTTGATCGGCGGCGTGGCCGAGGACTTCGGCGTGTCGGCGCGCGTGGGACAGGGTCGCGAGTTCGTGGTCGAAGCAGACGAATACGACACCGCGTTCTTCGACAAGCGCAGCAAGTTCGTGCACTACCGCCCGCTGGTGGCGATCCTCAACAACCTGGAATACGACCACGCCGACATCTTCCCGGACGTGGCCGCGATCCAGCGCCAGTTCCACCATCTGGTGCGCACGGTGCCGCGTCGCGGACGCCTGATCGTCAACGGCGAGGACAAGCACCTTGCCGAAGTCCTCGCGATGGGCTGCTGGACGCCGGTGGAAACCTTTGGCCTGGACGCGAGCCAGCTGCCTGCCGACACGGGCGAGGGCAGTCACGGCGATCGCGCCGACGATGGTGCTGCCGCGCGTGCGGCCTTCGACTGGACTGCGCGCCTGATCGCACAGGACGGCAGCCATTTCGCCGTCGTGCATCGCGGCGTGGAGCTGGGCGAGTTGCGCTGGCCGTTGCTCGGCCGCCACAACGTGATGAACGCGCTGGCCGCACTGGCCGCCGCGAATGCGGTCGGGGTCGACGTAGCTGGCGTGCTGGGTGCGTTCGCCCGGTTCCGCAGCGTGAAGCGCCGGCTGGAAGTGATCGGCCAGGCGCAGGGTGTCACCATCTACGATGACTTCGCGCATCACCCCACGGCGATTGCGACGACGCTTGCGGGCCTGCGCGCGAAGGTCGGCGATGCACGCATCGTGGTCGCCATGGAACCGCGCAGCAATTCGATGCGCCTGGGCGCGCATTCGGATGCGCTGGCGCCGTCGCTGGACCTGGCCGACATGGTGGTGTTCCTGCATCGCCCGGAACTGGCGTGGGATGCCGGCAAGGTCGTGTCCGCGCTGCGCAACGAAGGCGTGGCCGTGCCGGACGCCGATGCGCTGATCGCCGCACTGCGCGAACGCGTGCGCGAGGGCGACCATGTCGTGTTCATGTCCAACGGCGGTTTCGACGGTGCGCCGCGGCGATTCCTCGCCGCGTTGAACGCATCGCATTGATGACGGCGCCGCGCGCCGACGCGCGGCGAGTTCCTTCGCGTCATCGGCACCGGGTCGGCCCTACACTGCCTGCGATGTCCGACGACGCCACGCTGCAACCGCTGGGGCTGTTTCCGCTGCACACCGTGCTCGTGCCGGGCGCGGCGCTGGGCTTGCGCGTGTTCGAACCGCGCTACCTGGACCTGGTCCGCGATTGCAGCCGTAACGGCCGTGGCTTCGGCGTGTGCCTGATCATCGACGGCGAGGAAGCCGGTGCGCCGGCGAGTGCCGCCGCCTACGGAACCGAAGCGGTGATCGAGGATTTCGGCCGTGGCGAGGACGGCCTGCTCACGTTGCAGGTCCGCGGCAAGCGCCGCTTCCATGCGCAACGCGTGCGCGTTCGCGACAACGGTCTGCAGATGGCGGATGTGAGCTGGTGCGATCCGGATCCGGACGACCCGTTGCGACCGGAGCATGGCCTGCTCGGAAAGCTGCTCGAGCAGATCGTGGAGCAGGTGGGCGGCGAATTCGCCAAGGCGCCCCAGTCGCGCTTCGACGATGCGGCGTGGGTCGGCTGGCGCCTGGCCGAACTGCTGCCACTGGAGAACGCGCAGCGGCAGGTGCTGCTTCAGACCGACGACCCGCACACGCGGCTGGATCGCCTGCTCGCGCTACTTCCCTGAACCCGCATTGGCGGTGCGGATGCGCAATACCGGCGTGCCGCCATGCGGATGCGGGCTTTCCGCGGTATCCAGGTCCGCCAACGCCTCGCGCACCAGCGCATGCGCGCGGCCGTCGTCGCTGACCGGCAGCCACAGCGCGGCCACACCCAGCGGCTTGTTCAAGCGCAATGTCTGGCTCGTGCCGATCCACAGCGGCGTGCCGTCGTCCAGGCGCACCGGGGCGCGCCACAGGCGCAGCACGAATTCCTCATCCTCGCTTCCGGCCGGATGCACCATCAGCAGCGCTTCGGCCTGCGCATCCAGCGTGGCCGGCAATACGGGCTGGTCGCGCGCCGGGGCGTCGTCGTCGAGCAGGCCTAGCGTGGCGATCCAGTTCGCCTGCGGCTGCACGTGCCAGCCTCGGGCTTCCAGACGCTCGCGCAGCGGATCCAGCGGCCCGGCAACCTGCAGGTCGAGCGGCCAGCGACGGCGCTGGTCGCGTTCGTTGCGCTGGGCAGGCAACTCGCTCCAGCCGTCGCGCCACCAGTCGTCGCCGTGCATCACCGACGTCGGCGTCGCCGAGGCGAAACGCGCGAGCAGGTTGTCGGCCGTGCGCGGCGCATGCCACAGCGCCGCGACGGTGAAGGTGCCGTAGAACAGCCACGCCAGCGGGCGCATCCAGAACGAGCGCTGCACGTGCCGGCGATACGCGATGCCCAGCGCCAGCAGCCACAGCACGCCGAACAGCGTGCCGCCGACGAGGTCGCTCGGCCAGTGCGCGCCCAGGTACAGGCGCGCGAAGGCGACCATCGTGGTGATCACGCCCGCCAACAGGTACGGCCATACGCGCGTGCGGCCCGGCAGTTCTCGCGCGATCAGTACCGCGAAGAAGCCGAACACGATCGTGCACATCGTCACCGCCACGGACGGGAAGCCGAAGCCGGCGGGCGCGGTCGGCGGGCGCGGCATGTCGATCACCGCTTCCAGCAGGGACGTGAACACCAAGCCGAACACAATCGCCGCGGCGAAATGCGCCGCCGCCATCCAGCGCTTGCGCCACAGCAGGTAGGCCAGTGCGACCAGTACCGCGGGGCCGAGCACCGAGGCGTCGCCGATGCAGGCCAGCGCCGCCATCAGGCGGTCGGCGAGCGGGTTGCGCAGGCCCCACATGAACTCGTGGATCGTGTGGTCCAGGGCGAGCGGGCCGCCGCTGGCCAGCAGCGTGGCGACCAGCGTGAACCAGGCCCAGCTGATCGCCAGCAGGCATACGGCCAGCATCAGCAGCGAAGGGGATTCAGGCCGGTTCGGATCGATCAGCGCCGCCGCATAGGGCCCCAGCCGCGGATGCTGCCGCGTCCAGCGCAGTGCGCGGGCGAGCAGCGTGTCGGCGTGGTCGGCGAACCATCGCCACGTGTACAGCACCACCGCCCACACCAGCGCGATGGCCACCACCAGCGCGCCGAGTACCAGCGCGAGCCGGTCGGCGACCGCGGCCACCGCATCGTAGGAACGCCCCAGCACCCAGCCCGGCGCAAGAAACAGCGCCGACCAGGCGATGCAGGCGACCAGGCTGGGCACGGCGTAGCGCCGCACGGGCATGTGCAGCATGCCGGCGATGGCGGGCACGAACGGGCGCACCGCGCCGACGAAGCGCGCGATGAAAATGCTCTTGACTCCATGGCGCCGGAACATCGCTTCGCCGCGGTCCAGCCACTGCGGATAGCGCGAGAACGGCCAGCGCGAGCGCAGCTGCGGACCCCAGCGGTGGCCGATCCAGTAACTGAGTCCATCGCCGATGAAGGCGCCCGCCGTCGCGCACGCCAGGGCGTACGGTCCGCTGATGTGGCCCAGGCCCACCAGCGCCCCAACCGCGAACAGCAACGGCAACGCCGGCACGACGATACCCAGCAGCACCACGGCATCGCAGAAGGCGATGAGGAAGATGACGGCGCCGGCGGCGACGGGGTTTGCGGCGATCCATGCGGTCGCGCTTTCGATCCAGGCCGGTTCCATCGGGCGATTATAGGCAGCGTGTCCATGACGGCGCGATGGCGACAGTCACGGTGACGATTGGCCGGCAATGGCGGGATCGCATCCGGATTTGCCGGCAGTGGCGATTCCGTACACTGACGCGATGTCCACTTCCTCCGACGCCGCCCTCGAGGTCCAGGCCCTCAAGGCCGACAGCTTCGGCCGCATCGCGCTGATGCGCGACGGAGGTGGCCTGTTCGTGCGTCGCGACCTTCGCCACGTGCCGCTGTGGCTGCGCGTGCCGGCATGGTGGCTCGCGCGTCGTGAAGCCCGCGGGCTGCAGCAGGTCGTCGGCCTTGCGGACGTGCCGCAGTTGTTGCGCTGGGATGGGCGATGCCTGGATCGCAGCTATATGGACGGTGCCGCGATGTACCAGCGACCGCCGCACAATGATGTCGCCTACTTCCGGCGCGCGCGTCGCCTGTTGCAGCAGCTGCATCGCCGCGGGCTGGCGCACAACGATCTTGCGAAGGAAGCCAACTGGCTGGTGCTCGACGACGGCCGGCCGGGGATCATCGATTTCCAGCTCGCCACGCGCGGCAACACGCGTTCGCGCTGGATGCGGCTGCTGGCGCGCGAGGACCTGCGCCATCTGCTCAAGCACAAACGCACCTATTGCCCGCAGGCGCTGACGCCGGTGGAACGTCGCGTGCTCAAGCGCCATTCGTGGCTGCGCGAGGCCTGGTTCGCCACCGGAAAACCGGTCTACCGATTCGTAACGCGACGCCTGCTGAAATGGGAAGACAACGAAGGCCAGGGACCCAAGCCGTGATCGACCGGCCATAATCGGGGCATCTGGCAGCGCGCCCTTCTGGTGCGCCCGAAGTTAGGAGCACGCGCCATGCGAACCCTGTCCGGCAAGACCCTTTTCATCACCGGCGCCTCGCGCGGCATCGGCCGCGCCATTGCCCTGCGTGCCGCACGGGACGGCGCCAACGTCGCGATCGTCGCCAAGTCGTCGGTGCCCAATCCCAAGCTTCCCGGCACGATCCACACCGTCGCCGAAGAGGTCATCGCAGCGGGCGGCAAGGCGCTGGCGATCCAGTGCGACATCCGCGAGGAAGACCAGGTGCACGCCGCCGTCGCCGCGACGGTGGAGGCGTTCGGCGGCATCGACATCCTGGTCAACAACGCCAGCGCGATCTGGCTGCGCGGCACGCTCGACACGCCCATGAAGCGTTATGACCTGATGCAGCAGGTCAACGCGCGCGGCACGTTCCTGTGTTCGCAGGCGTGCCTGCCGCACCTGCTCAAGGCCGCCGATCCGCACATCCTGTCGCTCGCGCCGCCGCTCAACCTCGACCCGAAATGGTGGGCGCCCCACACCGCCTACACGTTGGCGAAGATGGGCATGAGCTTCGTGACGCTGGGGCTGGCGGCGGAATTCGGCCCACAGGGCGTCGCGGTCAACGCGCTGTGGCCGCGCACGGTGATCGCCACCGATGCGATCAACATGATTCCCGGCGTCCGCCCCGAACTGTGCCGCACGCCGGAGATCGTCGCCGACGCGGCGCACACCGTGCTGGTACGGCCGTCGGACGATTATTTCGGTCATTTCCTGATCGACGACGACGTGCTGTTCGCCGCCGGGATCACCGATTTCAGCGGTTATGCCGTCGATCCGAACGCGAAACACCTGCTGCCGGACCTGTTCCTCACCGAAACGCAGCTGGCGCGCCAGCCGCGCTGATCGCGCGTCATCCGGTGGCGGACGGCAACGCCGTGCCGCAATGCCGGCAGAAGTGCGCGGCTGGATCGTGGCCTTCCAGCCCGCACTGCCCGCATCCGCGGCGGTCGAGGTGGTGCGCGTCGCCGCTGGCTTCGCGCAGGCTGCTGGCCAGCTCGGCCGTGTAGATGCCGGTGGGCACGGCGATGATGCTGTAGCCGATCAGGATCAACAGCGACGTGAGGAAGCGCCCGAGCGTCGTCTGTGGTGCGATGTCGCCGAAGCCGACCGTCGCCATCGTCACCACAGCCCAGTACATGCTGGTGGGAATGCTGGCGAAGCCGTGCTCGGGGCCTTCGACCACGTACATCAGGGCGCCGAAGATCACGGTGATGGTCAGCACGGCGCAGACGAAGACGAAGATCTTGCGGCGGCTGCGCCACAACGCGCCCATCAGCACGCCGCCTTCCTCGACGTAGTGGGTGAGCTTGAGGATGCGGAACAACCGCAGCATGCGCAGGATGCGCAGCGCGAGCAGGCTCTGGCTTCCGGGCAGCACCAGCGACAGGTACGTCGGCAGGATCGACGCCAGGTCCACCAGTCCCCACAGGCTTGTCGCGTAGCGCCAGGGATTTCGCACCACCGCCAGGCGCAGCGCGTATTCGGCGGTGAACAGCAGTGTGAAGCCCCACTCCAGCACGTAGAGCAACCCGGCGTACCGCGCGTGGATGCGCGCCATGCTGTCGAACATGATGACCAGCACGCTGACCAGGATCGCGACGATCAGCCACAGGTCGAAGTTGCGCGAGAGCCGCGTGTCGTGCCGGAACACGATGTCGAACCAGCGGCGGCGCCAGCCCGATTCGGTGGCCGGCTGGAGCTGGGGGTCCATCAGCAGGGGCATGGTCGTCCTCCTGCGCCGATTGTGCGAAGGGCCTCGTGCACGGCGTGGCAAGCCGCTTGCCGACGCCGCACCGGGCACGGTAACGTCGCCGCCGCAACCGGGGGAATGGAATGTCGTACCTGCAAGGACTGTCGGCTTTTGGTGGTTACTTCGCGGTCGGGTTGGGCTTCGTGGCGCTGTTCCTGGCGCTGTACCTGCACCTCACCCCACATCGCGAACTGCAGTTGATCCGCGAAGGAAACCTCGCAGCCAGCACGGCGCTGTCGGGCGCACTGGCCGGGTTCTGCCTGCCGCTGGCCAGCGCCATGGCGCACAGTGTCTCGCTGGTCGACCTGGCGGTGTGGGCCACGGTGGCGCTCGTCGCCCAGATGGCCGCTTACGGGTTCACGCGCCTGTTGTTGCCGCAGTTCCCCAAACGCATCGAACGCGCGGAGCAATCGGCGGCCGTGCTCGCCGCGACGCTCCACGTCGGCGTGGGGCTGCTGAACGCCGCCGCGATGGTGTACTGATGGCGCGCAAGCGGGGCAAACGACCCGCCTTCATCCAGAAGGCCACGCAGGACAAGCCCTCGTTCGAGATCCCCTGGCTCGCGCTGGGCGCGGCCGCGCTGATCGGCTTTCCGCTGCTACGCGATGCCACCAGTGATTCGATGCGTCGCAACCACTACGCCGACCGTGGCAGCTGCGAATGCGACTACGCTGACCGCTGCACGCGCGACCTGGCGACAGGCAGCTGGGACGGTCCGTGGTATGCCGACGATGCGGCTGACCGCAAGGCGGACGATCCCGGCGAAGGCGCATGCCGCCGGCCCGGCAGTTACGGCCACAGCGGCGGCGGCTATTACTCGTACGGCCGCGCCGGAACCGGCGGTTACCGCGGACCGGTCTCTATCGAACACGGTTATCGCGGCGGCTTCGGCGGCACGGCCCATGTGCGTGCCGCCGGCAGCTGAGAGGGTTTGATGCGGCGGCAAGCGCGTACGCCCAGGCGAGACTGGCGCGAAAGCGTCGAAGCCCTTGGTTTCGACTTCCACACGCTTGATGGCCCCTACTGGGTCGAAGATGCGTGCTATCGCTTCGATGCCGACGAGATCGACCGCATCGAAGCGGCGTGCAACGAACTCCACGCAATGTGCCTGCAGGCGGTCGCGCATGTCGTCGATCGCGGCGATTACGCATCGCTCGGGCTGGACGATCGTGCCGCTCGACTGGTTGAGCGCTCCTGGCGTGCGCGCGAACCCGCGTTGTACGGCCGCATGGACCTGGCCTACGACGGTCATGGCCAGCCCAGGCTGCTGGAGTACAACGCGGACACACCGACCTCGCTGTACGAGGCCGCGGTCGTGCAGTGGCACTGGCTGGAGGAAACGCAGGCCGGCGCGGATCAGTTCAACCTGATCCACGAGCGCTTGGTGGAGCGTTGGCGCCAGGTCCTGCCGGCGGGGAGCGCGGTACATTTCGCCGGCTGCCTGGAAACGCGCCAAGACGAAGCGACGCTGGAATATCTTCGCGAGGCTTGCGCGTGCGCCGGTTTCGCCACGCACGTGCTCGACGTGTCCGATATCGGATGGCGCGACGCGCGTTTCGTCGGGCTCGACGACGGGCCGATCGCGCATCTGTTCAAGCTGTATCCATGGGAATGGATGATGGATGAGCCGTTCGCGGCGCACCTGCCGGTCGCGCCCACGCGCTGGATCGAGCCCGCGTGGAAACAGGTGCTGTCGAACAAATCGCTGCTACCGCTGCTGTGGCGCCTGTTCCCGGGGCATCCGAACCTGTTGCCCGCTTCGCACGATCCGCGCGAACTCGATGGGCCGCTCGTCGCCAAGCCGCGGTATGGGCGCGAGGGAGAAGGGGTCTTCGTGGCGGAGCGCGGGCTGGCTTTCGCCGAGCCGGCCATGGTCTACCAGGGCTACACGCCGCTGTACCGCAGCGAGGCCGGCCACGCACTGGTGGGCGGCTGGATCGTCGGCGACGAGGCGGTCGGCATGGGCATCCGCGAGGACGACGGCGCCATCACCCGCAATACGAGCCGCTTCGTGCCGCATTGTTTCGACTGAGGCGGCGCGTTGCCGCCCGGATCGGCGACAATGTCGTATTCCGCCCCCATCCGATCGCCATGACCGCCTCGTCGTCCGACCTGTTCTCGCTCTCCGAACGCTATTACCTGCCGGTCTACCGGCCGCGCCGGATCGTGCTCGATCACGGCCGCGGCGCGCGAGTGTGGGATCGCGACGGTCGCGAATACGTCGATTTCGGCGCCGGCATCGCCGTGAACGCGCTCGGCCATGCGCATCCGCCGCTGGTCGCCGCACTGACCGAACAGGCCGGCAAGCTGTGGCACACCAGCAACGTGTTCGTCAGCGAGCCGCCGCTGCGCCTGGCGGAGGAACTGGTCACGGCATCGCGGTTCGCGCAGCGCGTGTTCTTCTGCAATTCCGGTGCGGAAGCGAACGAAGCGGCGATCAAGCTCGCGCGCAAGTGGGCGGCGTCGCAGGGCCGTGCGCCGGCGCAGCGCGGCATCCTCACCTTCCGCGGCAGCTTCCATGGGCGCACGCTCGCCGCCGTCACCGCCGGTGCCCAGCCGAAGTACCACGAAGGTTTCGAGCCGCTGCCACCGGGCTTCGTCTACAGCGATTTCAATGACCTTGCCGCGGCCGAAGCCGCGATGGCGTCCGGCAACGTGTGCGCCGTGCTGGTCGAGCCGGTGCAGGGCGAGGGCGGCGTGACGCCGGCGACGGCGGAGTTCCTGCTCGGCCTGCGCGCGCTGTGCGATCGCTTCGGCGCGCTGCTGATGCTTGACGAAATCCAGTGCGGCATGGGACGAACCGGTCACCTGTTCGCGTGCCATGCCTACGGCGTCACGCCTGACGTGGTGACTCTGGCGAAGGCGTTGGGCAGCGGTTTTCCGATCGGTGCGATGCTCGTGGGCGAGAAGGCGGGCGATGCGATGCAGTTCGGCGCGCATGGCACGACCTTCGGCGGCAACCCGCTCGCCGCAGCCGTTGCGCGCGCGGCACTTGCGGAGATCTCATCGCCGCAGCTGTTGGCGAACGTCGCGCGCCAGTCGCTGGCGATCCGCGATGCACTGGCAGAAATCGACGCAGAACTGGGTCTGTTCTCGCAGATCCGTGGCATGGGCCTGATGCTCGGCGCGCAGTTGCGTGAAGCGCATGCGGGCAAGGCCGGTGCGATCCTCGATGTCGCCTGCGATCACGGCCTGCTGTTGCTCCAGGCCGGCCCGGACGTCCTGCGCTTCGTGCCCGCGCTGAACATCGGCGACGCGGACATCGAGGATGGCTTGCAGCGCCTGCGTTCTGCGCTGCGAGCATTCGTCGCCAACGCGGGCTGATCCGCACGCCAGCGACGGAACAGGAAAATCCCCGCTTTCGCGGGGATTTTCGCAAGCGTCAGGCGATCTCGGCGAAGGACGCGCGCGCGGCCGCGACGGTATGGGCGATTTCCTTGTCGCCATGCGCGCTGGAAACGAAGCCGGCCTCGAACGCCGACGGTGCCAGGTACACGCCGCGGCCCAGCATCGCGTGGAAGAAGCGGTTGAAGCGCGCGGTGTCCGATGCCTTCGCATCGTCGAACGTTTCCACCGGGCCTTCGCGGAAGTACAGGCCGAACATGCCCGGCGCGCGCGTCGTGGTGAACGCGATGCCGGCTTCACGCGCGGCAGCTTCCAGGCCATCGCACAGCACGTGCGTGCGGCGTTCCAGTTCGGTGTGGAAGCCCGGGACCTGGATCAGGTCCAGCGTCGCCAGGCCCGCGGCCATCGCCACCGGATTGCCGCTGAGCGTGCCCGCCTGGTAGATCGGGCCGCTCGGCGCGACCTGCTCCATGAGGTCGCGACGACCGCCATAGGCGCCCACCGGCATGCCGCCGCCGATGATCTTGCCGAACGTCGACAGGTCCGGCGTGATGCCGTAACGCGCCTGCGCGCCGCCGAGCGCGACGCGGAAGCCGGTCATCACTTCGTCGAAGATCAGCACCGTACCGTGCTTCGTGCACAGCTCGCGCAGGTGCTGCAAATAACCTTCGCGTGGCAGGATGCAGTTCGCGTTGCCGACGATGGGCTCGATGATGAGGCCGGCGATGTCGCCGCCCACGTCGTCGAACAGCTTCGTCGCGGCATCGAAATCGTTGTAGGGGATCGTCAGCGTCAGATCGGCCAGCGCGGCCGGAACGCCGGGCGAGTTCGGCAGGCCGAGTGTCATCACGCCGCTGCCGGCCTTCACCAGGAAGCTGTCGCCGTGGCCGTGGTAGCAGCCTTCGAACTTGACGATGCGGCTGCGCCCCGTGGCGCCGCGCGCGACGCGGATCGCCGACAGCGTGGCTTCGGTGCCCGAGTTCACCATGCGCACCATCTCGCAGCTGGGAACGATCTGCGCGATGCGCTCGGCCATCGTCACTTCCAGCGCGTTGGGCACGCCGAAGCTGAGGCCGTTGACCATCGTCTCGGCGACGGCGGCGAGCACCTGCGGGTGCGCGTGGCCGGCGATCATCGGGCCCCACGAGCCGACGTAGTCGACATAGCGGTTGCCGTCCACGTCGACGATGTAGGCACCTTCCGCGCTCTTGGCGAAGAACGGTTCGCCGCCGACCGACTTGAATGCGCGCACCGGCGAGTTCACGCCGCCGGGGATGAGCTCGCGGGCGCGGGAAAACAGGGTGTGCGATCGTTCGTGGTTCATGGCGTGGCGATGTCCGTCGGAATGGTGGAGTGCGCGCTGTGCGCATCGAAGGTGGCGAGATAGGCGCGGGTCGCGGCGGCAGGGTCGGCCGCGTCGAACACGCCGGAGATCACGGCGAGCAGGTCGGCGCCTGCATCGACCAGGGGGCGCGCATTGTCCGGCGTGATTCCGCCGATAGCCACCCGCGGCAGGCCCAGCGATGCAGTGTCGCGCAGCAGGTCCGGCGTGGCGCGACGCGCGTTGGGTTTGGTCGGCGAAGGGAAGAACGCGCCGAACGCGATGTAGCTGGCGCCCGAAGCGGCGGCCCGGTGCGCAAGCGTGAGATCGTCGTAGCACGAGGCGCCGATGATCGCGGCTTCGCCCAGCGCATTGCGCGCCGCGGCGAGTTCGCCATCGTCCTCGCCCAGATGCGCGCCGTCGGCGCCGATGGTGGCCGCCAGAAGCCAGTCGTCGTTCACGATCAATGGCACGCCGTATCGGCGGCACAACGGCAGCAATCGGCGGGCCTGGGTCTCCCGCAGGGCCGCGTCGGCATCCTTGTTGCGGTATTGCAGCCATGTGGCGCCGGCTGCGAGCACCGTTTCCACCCGGGCCAGCAGGCGCGAGGTGTCGGTTTCGTCCGGCGTGATGGCATAGAGGCCGCGCGGCGGCCGGGGCGGATTCATGCGGGAAGCTTCCGTGTGCGCGGGCGCGGTGGGACAATGCGCGTTCCGCAAAGCACGCATTATCCGCCCATGTCCGAGACCGCCGCGACCACCACGTTCCGCACCTGGATGTGCGTCGTCTGCGGCTTCATCTACGACGAAGCCCAGGGCCTGCCGGAAGAGGGAATCGCCCCCGGAACCCGCTGGGAGGACGTGCCGGACACCTGGACGTGCCCGGATTGCGGCGTCACCAAGGACGATTTCGAGATGATGCCGCTGTAGAAAGCGGCTCGCCGGGCGGCTCAGGGCTTCGCGATGCCAGGGCTGATGGTCAGCTGGGCCCCCTCGGACAACTTCAGTCGTGCGGCTTCGCCGGCATTGAGCTCAAGCACGTAGAGCGCCGGTTCGTCGCTGGGATACGGCGGGCAGCGGTCGCCGAGCGAGCAGGGCGGCACGTCCCGCTGCTGCGACACCAGTTTCCGCCCGGAATCGAAATAGAGGATGTCCAGCGGGATCTTCGTGTTCTTCATCCAGTAGGCGAGCGGTTCCTGACGCTCGTGGATGAACAGCATGCCGCGATCCTTCGCCATCTCGTCGCGGAACATGAGCCCGCGCTCGCGTTCGGCCTCGTTATCGGCCACTTCCACGGCATAGCGCTGCCCGCCCAGTTCGACCCAGTTATCGGCGCCGGTGGCACAGCCGGAAAGCGCCAGCCCGCAGCAGAGGAACAACAGTCGGTAGGCGGTCATGCGTGGCTCCTGGGCGGCGTGAAGAAGGGAAAGCGGACCATCCGGCAGCACCCTGCGCGAGTCAACAGAAAAACTTCCGGCAACCCCCTTCACAAAGGCCGTGCGCCTGTGCAGAATGCGCGCCCCGCCAAGGTGAATCACTGAAGCGGGGCGCGATCGAAGCAGCGGTTTTGAAGGCGGTTGACGAACTTCAAACCTCCTGTAAGATGCGCGGCCCGCTGAGGTGAATCACCAACGCGGGACGCGGTTGAAGCAGCGGTTTTGAAGGGCGGTTGACGAACTTCGAAGGTGCTGTAAGATGCGCGGCCCGGTCGCCCGGAGCGGTCCGAAAGGACGAGCTGAACGGCGGCGGGGACG